>PJEL010000026.1_pt1 | contig 154584 bp, 208 predicted proteins | sample 1853271 | NCBI WGS metagenome assembly PJEL01 (sample SAMN08108733, study PRJNA415343) | Invertebrate metagenome, whole genome shotgun sequencing project. | host: Globobulimina | place: Sweden: Gullmar Fjord | collected 2015-08 | reverse complement strand
AAAATTTTCCAGGTATCTTTTCTTTTGCGAAGCGTGGTTCCCAAAAGAAAAATCATAATGACTTGTTCGATAGGAGGGCTTTGTTATGAATAAAGATATTTCTTTGATTTCGATGCATCCTTTTGTTAGGAGGTTTGTTCTTTCTATTATAAAGACTGTTAAAGATAAGGGTTATTCGGAGAATGGGAAGCTTATGATTGATGCTGATTTGGTTCCGGGGGTTTCTGAGAATGTTATGTTAGCTTCTATGGGGATAAATACCGTTTCTCCTGCTATTGAGGAAAATGGACCTAGGCCTTCTGTTGAGAAGAGGGATATGAGTGAATTAGTTGCTCCAATCAAGAAACCTGTTGCGCCTAAGGTGACTGAGATGAAGCCGAGTCTTGATGTTAGGCAACCTGCTCCTCAGAGAAAAGTTACTATGCCGCCTATACAAACTCGGCAGATGAATCCTCGAGTTCGGCATGTTCCAATTGTGGTTCCAAAGAATATTGGTGGGGCTGCGCAAAATCTTGTTGCTCCAGTTATTCCTGGGGATAGGAATGCTGATGAAAATGAGAAGTATGGGGAAATTGCTCCGCTATTGAATGATGGATCTGTTTCTACGATTGAATGTTTGGGGGACGGCAAGGAGTTAATGATTATTCGAGCCGGACAGAAACAGAAGACGAGGATTGCTTTGAATGCTACGGAGATTAAGGATATTTTGGAGAAAATTGCTGAGGAGGCGCATATTCCTTTGATTGATGGAGTGTTTAGGGTTACACTTAAGGGATTTTCTATTAATGCGGTTGTTTCGGAAATGGTTGGATCCCGGTTTGTTATTAAGAAAAGCACGGCTTACGGATTACTTGAGTAAGGTGTGGGGTGTGGGCGTTGGCAGTCAAAGATTGTGGGGTGTGGGTGTGTGGGTTAGGGCTGCGCCCGACTTGGGCAACTTGTGGGTAGTTTTATATATTTGTTTTTGGTTACTGTGCTATGGAAGATAAGATTACGCGGGATAAGTTGGATAAGTATTTTGACATTACAGGGAGGGGTTTGGCTGAGGTTAAGGAGCATATTATTGAGGGGAAGGAGGCTGAGGCTGGTGAGATTGTTGCTATGGTTAGTAATTATTTTAGTGACGCTCGGCATTTTGAAGCTAAAGGGGAATGGGTTTTGGCTTTTGCTGCTCTTAATTATGCTCATGGGTGGTTGGATGCTGGGGTTCGATTGAATGTGTTTGATGTTCATGATCGGGATTTGTTTACGGTTAAGTAATTCCCATTTGTTAGCGTTGATTTTTTTGTAATTTTTTCCTCACGTATTATTATGCGCTTCTGAAAAAATTCCTTCAAAACTTAACTACTAAAAATGGCAATTGTTTATACTAAACTCTGGCATAATAAAAGATATAAGTGGGTTGATTGCTTTGGTCTTATGGTATTGAGTGAATTGAGGGTTGAAAGATATGCAGGTAAGGATAGTGGAGGGTTTTATTCTTGCTGTGCTAAGATTGGTTCTAAGGAGTTTTCTTATTTCAGAAGTCGTGACGGGAGGGAGATTGAGAAGTGGGAAGATAATTTTGACAAGGCTTATTTTTTAGATGATGGGAATGGTGGTCGTAATATTGTTGCACTTTCGACTGAGGGTGTTTCTGTTTTTGGTTCGGGATGGAAGAACAGAAAGGATTTTGTTTTAGAGAGAAGGATAAGCGATCCCATTAAGACTATGGAAGTTAGTGGATACCGCGCCTTGGAAGGATTGGCGGAAAGGAGAGATTTGATGGGATTGGAGAATGCATTCTTGAAATTTGTTTTGGATTAAATAAATTGGCCGCAAGATTGCGTAAGATTTGCACATATTTTTTATTGAATGACTTTAAATAACTCTTTTTTTCTTAATATATTATGAAAGAATTATCTACTTTAACAAGGAAAGAAGAGGGTGTTTTAATTGATTCGGAATTGGCTTATGCTGAATTGAAAGTAACTGGTCTAAATGAATCAGTATTTTAGGGTGAACTGAAATTTCTTGGATGGAACTTTCGACGGGAGGATGATTTTTGGAATATTTATTCTAGTAACTTGGGTATACCCATAAAAGAAGCAAGGGATATATATGCATCTCGGGATGACATCTCCTTTTATGGTGGTAGTCCAGAAGCCGAGTCATTTTATTTTGATAAAGATGGGGCTAAGGTTTTTCTTGATAAAGATGGCTCTCTCAAGAAGTCTGATATCAAGGAAAGGAAATTAGAAATCTTGGATAGGGAACTGATTAAACTATATGAGTCTACCCACGAGAATATAGAAGATATTTGTTATTTGGAATTGGGATAAAAAGAGAAAATTTTATTTAAACATGGTATTCTTGAAAGGAATTACATTGGTCCTCCCACTAGGAGATTTGCGACAACTATCGGTGGTGATTTAGAGAAAAAGGTGAATTGTATTAATGTGCACAGCAGAGATGCTTTGAGGGAAGTGGCCCTCTTAGTAAAAGGATAATGTGATAATTTTAAATAATGGTTTTTGTTTGATATATTATGGAAAAGATTTGGGTGATTAGTCTTGGTGGGTCGCGGATTGTTCCGGATGATGCGCGAGAAATTTTATTTCTCGGGGTGGTAGGTGGTAGGGCGCTTCGCTTGTAGGTGGTAGGTTTATTTTAAGATAACTTCGTTATCAATTTTTTCTGGCTTGGCAATATTTATATAATTACTAAGTTATGATCTGTTATGAAAGATGTTTGGGTGATTAGTTTGGGTGGCAGTAGGATAGTTCCTGATGATGCGCGAGAAATTTTATTTCTCGGGGTGGTAGGTGGTAGGGCGCTTCGCTTGTAGGTGGTAGGTTTATTTTAAGATAACTTCGTTATCAATTTTTCTGGCTTGGCAATATTTATATAATTACTAAGTTATGATCTGTTATGAAAGATGTTTGGGTGATTAGTTTGGGTGGCAGTAGGATAGTTCCTGATGATGTTGATGATAACTTTCTTTTGGATTTTAAGAAATTGATTGATAGTCATAAGGATAAGAAATTTGTTGTTGTTTGTGGTGGGGGAAGTAGTGCTCGGCGGTATATTTCTGCGTTTCGGAAGTTGGGTTTGGGCTTGAGGGATCAGAGCGAGGAGGGGATTGCTATTACGAGGTTTCATGCCGGGTTTATGTCTAGGTTTTTTGGGAGTGAGGCAAATGAGGAAATTCCTAGGAACATGAAGCAAGTTAAAGGGTTGCTTAGGAAAAATCGTGTTGTGTTTTGTGGGGCTTTGAGATGGAAGGATAATAATACGAGTGATGGGAATGCTGCGCAATTGGCTGGATATTTGGGGTGTTCTTTTATTAATTTGACCAATGTTGCCGGGCTCTATAATAAGGATCCTTCTCTGAAAGGGGCAAAGTTTATTCCTAGGATTTCGTGGAAGGATTTTTTGAAGATTGCCAAGGAGATTAAATATGAGGCGGGGCAGCATTTTGTTTTGGACTTGATTGCGGCTAAGGAGATTATGAAGAAGGGGATTGATTGTTATATTGTTGGGTCCCTGAAGGCTGTTGATTCAGTTTTATTGGGGAAGAGTAGGTTTGGTGGGACTTTGATTTCGGAGTAGGAGAAAATGAATCACGGATTTCACGAATTTTTTGGTTTAGATAAATATTTAATGGGATTGTTTTTATGTTTTTTATGGTAACTATTGGGTCTAGGTATGAGGAGAACAAGAGTATGCTAGTTGAAGCTTTGAGGAATCCTTTTGATATTAGTATCTCCACTTCTAAGACTTGTGCGGAGAATCATGCGTGTTATTTTTGCGGGGGGGGGATTGAATATGGGCACCAGATGGTTGAGATAGTGCATCGCACTAGGGAGAAAAGTGGGATTGTTGAGAGTAAATATTTTTTGGATCCTGAGTGCATGAGGAAAATTAAGAATCCGTAAAGGAGTTAATTTATCGTTTTCCAGATTTTGTCGAAATAGGTTTTAAGGTCGCTTGCTAAGTGGCTGGAATGAATTAGGACTGAGAATATTGTGTCGTGCCATGAGACTATTAAGACCTTGTCTCCTGCTATATCTATATTGCCTGGGAGGGGTAAGTCTGTGAATTTTATGTTTAGGTATTTTGCTTTTTTACTGAACCAGGAATTTTTGTAGTCTTCGTTGCAGATTCCTTTGGATTTTGTTTTTTTACCTATGTCAGAAATGCTATTATAGAAAAGGTTTGATTCTTCGGCGAATTCTTCTTTGTGTATGTAGAAAAATAATGATTCGTCTTTTTTTGTTTTGTTTTTTAGTAGTTTTTCGTAAGCAGTTCGGAGGCCTTTTTTTCCCAGGAAGATTTCGGCTTTTTGAGAGGGTTTTATTTCTTGGAGTTTTTCTAAGTTGGGAATAATTTCTTTTAGGGACTGTTTCTGGATTTGAATTTCTTTTTCTTTTTTTTCTAAGTAGAGGTTTATGTTTGATGGAGAGGCGGCTTGGAAATGTTTTGTTTTGTTTTTTGTAATGAATGAGATGAGGCCTTTTTTTGTGAGGCGGTCTAGGATGTCGTAGATGTTTGAGTAGGCGACGCGGGACTTTTTTGTGATGGGTCCGACTGTTGAAGAGCCTAGTTCTGATAAGGCTAGGTAGACTTTGGCTTCGCCTTCTGTTAGTCCTAGGCTGGTTAGGGTTTTTGGGTTCATTGTATACCCTGTACGGGAGAGGAAGTGTTTATATGGGTTTTGGTTTTGAAGCAATTATGAAAAAGAACAAATACATCAACACCTTTGTTAGGGGACCTAGGCCTAATGATAGATTAAATGAAGCTAAGGATGAAAAACTCGATAAAAAACTTAGAGAAGAGAAGGGAGGTTTTTTAGTGGAACTTGGAATGGCTGCTGCAACTACCGTAGCGTCCCTTGCAATTCTATATCATGTAGGAGCAAAAATAAAAAATAACTATGATATTTCTAACTACTTTTCTAAAAGCTATCCCGTCGAATCTAGAAGATACAATGAACTCTCTCAAATATATACCAGAAATGGCGAACTAGAGCTCTCGAGTGAGAAATTGCAATCTGCTTATGATACTATTCGTATAGGATATGATGCTTCGCAGAATTTTAGAGAAGAGGTTATTGGGAATGCTGGACTTAGAGAAAAGGATTTTACTCTAGATGATATTGTGGGTGTACTTGGGGGATTGGGATTTAGTGCTTTTGGATTAAAGTTTGGATATGATGCTGTTCGGACTTATCGCAGAAGGCGTAAAAATATTTTGGAAAGTAAAATAAATTAAAAATCTTACCTGAACTAATTTCACCTTTTTGCCAAGCTCCACATTAATTCAAATTGTTTTCTATAGGAATCTGCTACACTCTTGTTTCTGATAATAATTAAGTGGTCTGGATTTCCCCACACTAAAATCTGAACATTGTTCCCGTAGATTTGAACTGGATTTTCGTTATAGAATTTTTCTGGGACTGATTTATATTTTGAAGTTCCTTTTTGAAAAACTCCCTTATCTCCTTTTTTAATAATCACTCTTTCTTTAATTTTATATTCAATCATATCTCTTTCATATTGTTCTGTTATGGTTTTGTGCTCTTCTACTGGTAGAGATTCGTCAATAGCGGTACATAGAACTTCTCCTCCTTTTTTCTTCAATGTATTAATTATATCTCTTAGCGCAATTCTTATGATGTTTTTTCCCTTGTATGTTTCAACTGATAAAGGTTGCTTTGAAGCTTGATTCATATTTATTAAATCTGGGAGCATTTGCCTGTAGCTCTCTGTTTTTTCATTTAAAATTTCTAGAATTAATTCTGGGTCAATTGCTTTGAATATTTTTGTTTTTCCTTCTATAACTGAACTTACGAATCCTTTTTCCGAAAGTCTTTTTAGAGTGTCGTATGTGACTTGTCGATATAAACCCGCCTTTTCGGCTAGCTCGTAGGCAGATATTTGTCCGTGTGATAATAAGGTTAGGTATATTTCTACTTCGTAATCCGTAAGACCTATTTGTTTTAATATTTCTTTATCTATCATAGTATGATATCATACGTATAAACTATTTAAGTCTTTTTGTTCAAGTATTATTAAGATAAAATGCAGGGACAAATATATTTACAAAAACAGGCAACTGAGAGAAGGTATGAGCAAGTGCAAGTTCAAGAACAAACTGTATCAAAAGTGCAAGCTTTCCTTAAAAAAAACAGGTTGACACATAATGATTTTCCCAATCAGAAAAGGGGATTGGATGGCATGATTGCAGCACATAAGATACTTGAAGAAAGAGGAGATGTTGGGATATTAATAGGAGGGCTTTTGAAAGAATGCTGGAATGGACCCTCCTATTCAGAAAGAAGTTTCAATAAGCATAAAGATGTAGATGTTTTAATACCTAAAACTGAGAATAATTATGAGAATTTCTTTGGAGGTGTAGATTGGTGGATACCTTGTTCTCCTGATGCTGACAATCAAACTTATCAAAATGGATTTAATTGTGTGCTTAATTATAAATTAAAAGCTCGTTCGGATTTGCACGCGCATAGGCCAGGATTATATATCCCTACAAATGAAGATCGCATTAGACTTAAGATACTTGAAACAAAAGGGACTGATTATAAAAATGAGTTGGATGAAAAGGATATGGAAGAGCTACTTGCTAAGTTAAGTTCTGATGTGAGTGGATATTTTTCTCCTGTAAGGTTTGGAAGAGATATTCGGGCTTTAGGTGACCTTGTGGAGCTAATTAAGTAAGGCTCGAGAGTATTAGGATTTTTAGAAATTATTTTCAAAATCAATTTTTCATTTATTAGTATGATATCATACGGATAAATTATATAAGTTTCTTTGTTTAAATTGTATTAACCTTACAGTAATAAAAACTGAAAGGAGGTAAGATGAGATGAAAGAAAGAAAATATGAAAGAACAAGATATGGAATAACACATGGAGATAAAATGATTAAGTATGCAAAGGGAGAGCTTGACCGAGTAAATATAAAAATGAGATGTACAGATTCCGCCCTACACAACAAAGGAGTGGAAAAATTGAATGAACTTTTTCCTGAAAGATCTATTGTCTCTAGTGAAGAATATCTTGAGGAGACTTCTGATGAAGAAATACGTAACAACATCAATGGTATAGATGTTATTGAATATATGAGACATTCTGATGTAGGAACTGCAGTTAAACATATCAAGGAAAAGCTCACAAGTAAAAAAAGTCCCTTGCAACATATTATAAGAGAATTTTTTTCAAAAAATAGCAATTCGGGATTTTTTTCAACTGAGACTTATTTCTTGCACAATGATATTTCCGACAAAATGCGCAATAGAAGTTGTGAATCAGGCATGAGCCATTCTGACTGGAGTGCTTGTGCCTACATGGACTATAATCCTCTTTGTAGGCAACCAGAAAACACACCTCTTCTTGAAAAGCATACACATGCAGAGGAAATTTGGCTAACTGACGATTATGAAGATCTACTTCATCCTATATCCTATGACAACATGATACTCAAAGACTCTTATGTTGTTAGAAAATGCTTTAAAGATATCGTCCTTGGGGCTCCAATGGTTAGATTAGAGCCGGAAATAGTTATTTGGAGGGTTGGTGATTAAATTAAAGCTATATTTTTGAATTTTTTTATTTTTTTATAGACTGAGGGAGAATTTGTTATGAACGGGAGCAATATTTTATTTTGGATCTTGTTGTGACTAAGTAGATTAAGAAGAGGATTGCTACTTATATTGCTGGGAGCTTGGGGGCTATGAATGGGGTTTTGCTGGGGAAGAAAAAGGTTGTTGGGACTGTGGTTTCGGGGTGAGGAGAGTGGGTATAATTTCTTAGCAATAAAGAATAAAAAGTCTTTTTGATTTGTTTGATTATGAGTGATGGTATAATTGTTTTTGAAGATAAAAATATTCGAAGGGTTTGGCATAATGGAGAGTGGTGGTTTGTGATAGCAGATATTGTTGCGGTGATTGCGGACTCAACTAATCCGAGACAATATATTAAAAATATGCGGAATAGAGACGAGGTGTTGTCTGAAGGGTGGGTTCAAATTGAACACCCCCTCTTGGTGGAAACTTCTGGGGGTAAACAAAAAATGAGTTGCTCTAATTTAAAGGGTATTTTTCGCATTATTCAATCTATTCCTTCCAAGAAGGCAGAGCCATTTAAGAGGTGGCTGGCTAAGGTTGGATATGAACGAGTACAAGAAATTGCTGATCCAGAGCTAGCGCAAAAGAGAATGAAGACTATGTATGAAAAGAAGGGTTATTCCAAATCTTGGATTGATAAGAGACTGAGGGGGATTGCGGTTCGGCAGGATTTGACTGATGAGTGGAGAAAGCGAGGTGTTAAAGAGAATAGAGATTTTGCCATTCTAACTGCTGAAATTTCTAAGGCTGCTTTTGGGTTGACGCCTGGTGAATACAGGGATTTGAAGGGTTTAAAGAGGGAGAATTTGCGGGATCATATGACGGATTTGGAATTGATTTTTTCTATGTTGGGTGAGGCTTCTACTGCTGAGTTGGAGAGGGTTCGGGATCCTGAGGATTTTGATGAGCACATCGAAGTTGCGGCTGAAGGTGGAAATGTTGCTTCGGTTGCTCGGAAGGATTTAGAGAGGAAGAGTGGGGAAAGAGTTGTTAGTGATGAGAATTATTTGAGTGAGGGAGAGAAAGAAGTCAGGAAGGGGAAAGAGTTGAGGGTCTTGAGAAAAGAAGAATAATTGGCCGCGAATTGACGCGAATTTTTGATTTGGGAAAATATATAAGTTGTGATTGGGTTTTATTTTTATGAAGGATATTAATTTATTTAGGGCTAAAGGCTCGATTTATTTGCGCGAGGTTAAGAGTAAGGATGAGGTTTTGGATGGACTGGACTGTTCCCCAATTAGGGATGACCCTGCTGGCCCCGATGGGTTTTTGATTCGGGCTAATGAGAAGGTTGCTCGGAGTATTATTGCGAGCTTGAAAGACAAAGGGTTTGTTGGGAAGATTGGGATTTTTGGTGGGGATGATGCTTTTAATCGGCGGGCTGTTGAAAGTTTGAAGGTTGATTATTTGGTTTCTCCCGAGGGCGCTTCGCGAGAAATTGGAAGTAAGAAATTAGAAATTAGAATGAAAGATACATTGAAGCAGAGAGATTCTGGGCTCAACCATGTTATTGCTAAAATGGCTGCTGAGAAGGGTATTGGGGTTGTTGTTGATATGGGCGACTTGCGCAGGTTGCAGGTTACAGGTTGCAGGTTGCAGGTGGCAAGGAGAATTGCTCGGATTATGCAGAATGTTAAGGTTTGTCGGAAAGTTGGATGTGTCATTAAGGTTGCTTCGCTTGGGAAGGGGAAGGGTGAGGTTTTTGATTTGAAGGGAAGGCGGGCTTTTGGGGAGAGCGTTGGGATGTCGAGTAGTGAAGTTCGGGATTGTGTGAATTTCTAAATATTTATAAAAGATATTAGCTGTTGTATTGTATGAGTTGGTTGACTGGGAATGTTATTGAAGCGGTGAATGGTGTTGCGCATCATATTGGAGCGCTGCCTCCGAGTGAAGTGATTATTTTTGATATTGCTATTATCTTGATATTGTCTGCCATGTTTGCTTTTGTTGCGCGTATGCTTAAGCAGCCTTTGATTCCGGCTTATGTTTTGACTGGACTTGTTTTGGGGCCGTTGGTTTTTGGAGTTGTTAAGAATTTGGATATAGTTAATGCGTTTAGTGAAATTGGGATTGCGTTTTTGCTTTTTACTGCTGGGCTTGAGATTAGTTTTCGGAAGATTCGTGAGGCTAATTTGAAGAAGATTGCGTTGATTGGGGTTTTGCAGGTTGCTATTATTTTTGGGATTGTTTTGTTGTTGGCTAATTTTTTGGGGCTTTCTACATTACAGGCTGCTTATGTTGGTATTATTTTGGCGTTTGGTTCCACGATGGTTGATATTAAGTTGTTGGCTGATCAAAATGAGTTGACCACTCTTCATGGAAGGCTTGTTCTTGGTATTTTGTTGTTGCAGGATTTGATTGCGATTGTTGCGATTGTTGTTTTTACTAGTGGGAGTTTTGCAATTGCTCCTCTTGGTATTGCGTTTATGAAACTTGGACTTATATTGCTAATTGCTTATCTTTTGCAGAGGTTTGTTTTAAACAGGTTGTTTGGATTTGCGGCACAATCTAATGAGTTCTTGTTTCTTTGTGCTTTGGCTGTTTTGTTTATGTTTATTGTATTGGCTTATCTTTTTGAAATTTCTATTGTAATTGGTGCTTTTATTGCTGGAGTTAGTCTAGCGAACAGTCCGTTTAAGTTGGAGTTGGAATCTAAGGTTTCTCCTTTGAGAGATTTTTTCGCTATCTTGTTTTTTGTTGCTCTTGGTATGCAGTTGATTTTTGATGGTGTTGGGGCTCGATTGGCTTTGCTTACTGCTTTACTTATTGGTGCATTTTTTGTTAAGCCCTTGATTACTTTGATCTTGCTTCGTGTTACTGGGTATCAGCCAAGAACTAGTTTTTTGACTGCTATTTCTCTTGCTCAGCTTAGTGAATTTTCTTTGATTATTGGAGGAATTGGTCTTGCGGCCGGTGTCATAGATGCGTCTTTCTTTTCTACTGTTATTTTGGCTACTATTATTACGATGTCTATTACGCCTTATTTAATTAAGTATAAGGGGTTTTTGTATACGTTTTTTCGTTATCCTATGAAGAGCTTGGGATTTTTGCCGGTAAGGGAAGTTTTGGAATATCAGAGTAAAACTAATAAGGAGATTTTATTGATTGGGTCGCATAGGATGGGTGGGGCTTTGATGGAGGAATTGCTGGAGAAGAAAGATAAATTGTTGGTTGTGGATTATAATCCTGAGGTGATTGGAGTTTTGATGAAAAAGAAAGTGGCTTGTGTTTATGGGGATGTTTGTAGTCCTGAGATGCTTGATAAAATTGATACGAAGAAGTTGAAGTTGGTTATTTCTACTATTCCTGATTATGAACAGACGCGATTTTTGCTTCGGAAGATAAGACGAGTTGCTCCTAAGGCTAAGATTGTTGTTGTTGGGGGTCGGATTAGTGAGACTATGAAACTTTATCGTGCTGGTGCTAGTTATGTTGTGACTCCTAAGATTATTGCTGGGAATGAATTGGCTTCTATTATCCATGGAAGAAGGAAAGGAGACTTTAAGGCTGCTAAGAAAAAGCATCTGGCTCACTTGCGTGAGATTCATCGGTTATTATACTAATAATTTGGGGGCCCGATTCACGAGTCTCAAGCGACATGACCCTGGTGAGCCCGGATTTATGAGAATTATTAAATTTTATTTTGCTGATTTCCACATTGTATGAAATGATTGGCGGTATAAGTCAGATATATTCTTGTTTTTTACTAGGATTCCTGTTAGCTCTTCATCTAAATCTAGAATTAGAATTGGATCTTTGAAAATTATTGCCCACTGGTATTCTCGGCATTAAAATATATATAATAATTTGAGAGGGGAATTTACACTTGAAAGTAGTTGCAAATAAAAAAATTTATAAAGTGAAAAACTTATTATATAATATGGGAAGAACAAAAGATTTAGTTGAATATTTTAATTCAGAGTATGGTAAATATTTTTATGGAGATAGGAATGATGATTTTGTATCGCATGGAAATTCTAAGTTTACAAATACCATTCCTCATGGTGAAGAGCATGGAAATTCTGGAGCTTTAAAAAATTTTAGTGAATATATAATCCAATCACCTACCTCTATTAAAAAATTTGATTTAAATCCTTCTTCCGAACAGGAACCATCTTCTGAGCAAATGAGTGATATGGAAAGAATGAATTTCCTTATCAAGACATATGATGCCGGCAATAAATAAATCTTTAATTTGTTTGATATAAATCTTGGGCTAAACCTTAAAAAGATATGATAATTGGTGATATTATGGATGAGAAGTTGATCGTTGAGTCTTTGTCTCCTATGGAGCGGAGTGTTTTGCCTGTTTTGGATAAGGATGATTTGGACGTTGACGTGGTTTCTGAGAAGAGTGGTTTGGATAAGACTACGGTTTTGAGGGCTGTTGGGTTGCTGGAGAAGAAGGGTTTGGTTGAGGTTAATAGCAGTGAGATAAGAAAAGTTGACCTTGGGATTTTGGGTATTAATTATTTAAAGAAGGAATTGCCAGAGAGGGCTTTGCTTGATAAATTGTCTGACAAGGGAACCGTTCCAATTGGTGAGATTAGGAATGCTTGCGGGCTTAATGATAATGAGGCCAAGGTTGCTCTTGGTGTTTTGAAGAAGAAGGCTTTAATTGAGGTTGAAACTGGGAAATTGAAACTTTCCGCTAGCAATAGTGAGGTTTCCAAGAAGATGATTGAGGAGATTTTTATGGAGAAACTGCCTATGGATATTGGGGATATTAAGGATTTAGATGCTTTGGCTTTTGCGACTTTGAAGAAGAGGAAGGATATTGTTGAGGTTATTGAGGAGAAGATTGTTGAGGTTCGGTTGACTGATTTGGGAGGGAGGGTTTCTGAGATGGATTTGAATGTTGAGATGATTGAGGCTTTGACTCCTAAAATCCTTAAGGGGACTAGTTGGAAAGGTAAGAAATTTAGGCGATATGATTTAAATGCTCCGGTTTCGCGTGTGCACGGAGGGAAGAGGCATTTTGTTAATCAGGCAACTGACTATGCTAAGTCGATTTGGTTGGATATGGGGTTTAGGGAGATGAAGGGAAATATGGCGGAGAGCGGATTTTGGGTTTTTGATAGCTTGTTTACTGCTCAGGATCATCCGGTTAGGGAGATGCAAGATACGTTTTATTTGAAGGGAATGAAGGGCAAAGTTCCTACTAAAGCAAAGAAAGATATTGATTGCGTTTTAACTAATGTTAGAAAGGCTCATGAGGGCGGGGTTGATGGGTCTAAGGGGTGGCAGTATGAATGGGATCAAGAAGATGCCGAGAAGGTTTTGCTTAGGACTCATACTACCTGCTTGTCTGCTCGACAGTTGATGAAAATTGGGAAAAAGATGCGAGAGGATAAAGAGAAGGGTGTTGAAGGAAAAAGTTACAAGTATTTTGCTTTGGGGAAATGTTTTAGAAATGAGACTGTGGATTGGAGTCATGGGTTTGAGTTTAATCAGACTGAAGGGATTGTGATTGATGAGAATGCTAACTTTTGTCAGTTGCTTGGGTATTTGAAGCAGTTTTTTGGGAAGATGGGTTATGATAAGCTTCGGTGGAGGCCTGCTTATTTTGCTTATACGGAGCCTAGTTTGGAAATTGATGTTTGGCATGAGGGGAAGGGGAAATGGTTGGAGCTTGGGGGGGCTGGGATGTTTCGGCCTGAGGTGACGATTCCGATGTTTGGGAAGCATGTTCCGGTTTTAGCCTGGGGGCCTGGTTTTGATAGAATTATTATGGATTTTTTTAAGATTGATGATCTTAGAGAAATGTACAAGAATGATATTGGTAAATTGCGGGGGATGAAGTTTTGGCAATGATGGCATTAAAATTAGAATTTCCAAGCGAGGAAAGAAAAGAAGATGCGTTGGAATATATATCGGAATTGAAAAAGGATGGCTCCGGGACTGATGGGGATGGCGGATTAGATAAAATTCAAGATTATAACGAATGGGTTCAGCAAAAAAAGATTGGCACGATGAACTTAATGTTCCTGATGAACTTGTGCCATCAACTACATATTTTGCAGTAAGAGAGGATGACAATAAGATAATTGGAATGGTAGACATAAGACATTATCTGAACGACAATTTGAAAGAATCCTGGAATGGGCATATTGGATATTCTGTTAGGCCGGATGAAAGAAGAAAGGGATATGCTACTGAAACATTAAAGCTCGCATTAAAAGAATGTGAAAAAAGGGGCCTTGGTTCTGTTATACTTGGCTGCTTAGAAAAAAACATAGGATCTAAAAAAACTATACTGAATTGCGGTGGAGAGATTAAGGATGAATCTAAACATAACGATGAAATTCATCTAGGATTTGAAATAAAATTAGGAGGAAATAAAGAATGACAATATTAACCATGAATCGGAAAGAGCTCGAGAGGCGGGTTGGGAAGATTGATGAAAAACTGGAGAAGAAGATTACTGATATGGGGACGCCGAGCGACTCCGAGTCGCAGGTGGTAGGTGGTAGGTCGCTTGCGCTTGTGGGTGGCAGGATGACGTTGCGCTCTGTGGAGCGTGTGATGGGGAGTGGTTTATGATGGAGAAGATTTTATTAAGGAGTGTTAGAAAAGGAGAACTAAGGAGTGTGTTTAGTTTTAATAAAAGATGGGAAACTGTTGATGCTATTAACGATATTGTAATAAAGTTGGGCTTTGATGAAGATCCGGAATACAATTTGAAGGACTTGATTTATGGGTGCAGGGAGCCTGGGCCAAAGTTTACTATTGAGGAACTTTCTGACGAGGTTTACAATATTGTGAATGAAAAATATTCTATTGATGTTTTTTTAGGGGAAGTTAAGATTATTATGATTATTAATAGTCGTGAGGATAAACAGAAGGAGATTGCTGAGGCTGTGTTTGAATTTGCTGAGTTTGAGGAGGCTAAAGATGGAAATTAAGGAAATGTAGGGGGAAGTTGAGAAGTTGATTTTGCATTATGGGGAATATTGGGAGCCGCTTTCCATGATGGCTCGGATTACTGAGGAAGTTGGGAAATTGGCGCGAGCTATGAATATTAAGTATGGGGGGAGAATGAGCAAGGGGGATGGAGATGGGCGTGAAATTGAGGAAGAGTTGGCGGATGTTTTGATTACTACTTTGGCTTTGGCTAATGCTCAGAAGGTTGATTTGGGGAAGATTTTTGAAGAGAAGATGGCTAAGGATTTCGATAAGATGAAGGGGGTTTATGTGAAAGATGATGAGCCCAAAAAAGAATAAATCTTATTTGCAAATTTCGGTCACGTATGGCACCATTCTGGCGAGTATTAAATGAGGACAAATTTTATAGAGTAATTATTTGTAGACTTTATCGTGATGATCGAAGTCTTTGAATGATACGCTATTGTCTGTCTTATTGTGACTAAAGATTAATACGAAATGTCCTATATGAACTCGCTTATAGTCTTTCATTTTGTTTCGGAGATTTTTGTAGTGTTCTATAGTATAAGCGCTTGCCACTTCTTCTATTTTTTTTAAAACTTGTTTGTATAATTTCTTGTTTTTCTTTTGCAGTTTTTTTAAAACTTTTTCCAGGTCTGGCTTTATTTCAATTTCCCTCATTTTAACCTTCAATTGATCTTCTTAACTCATCTATTGATTTGAACTTTTTTCCTTTTTGAACTTCTATTTTTTTGAGTTTTTTTATGCAACTCTCTCGTAATTCTGGCTCTAGGAATGAGTCTGCGTAGATATTGATTATTAGTTCTATTGCTTGGGATTTGTTTTTTAGAGAGTTTTGGGCTTTTACTATATTTAAAACTCTGTCTTGTTCTTGACCTATCTTTATTACTCCTTGTACCATTTTATTATAATTCATTATGTTTTGTTATATTTAAGGTTTTTGTTGCTAGAATTATTTGTAGAGAAGTTTTAAATAATAAAGATTTGTTTTTGTATTATGACAATTTTAACTATGAATCGGAAGGAGCTCGAGAAGCGGGTTGGGAAGATTGATGATAAGCTTGAGAAGAAGATTACTGATATGGGGACGCCGGTTGAGGAGATGACTGAAGATTCTGTTGAGGTTGAGGTTTTTCCTAATAGGCCTGATTTGCTTAGTCTTGAGAATTTTGCTAGGGCCTTAAATCAGTTTAATGGAAAGGGTAAGGTTGCTAAATTTAAGGTTAATAGTCCGGAGAAGAATTATGTTGTTAATGTTGAGAAAGCTGTGAAGAAGGTTCGTCCTTATACATCAGTTGCGGTTGTTAAGGGCTTGAAGTTTACGGACGAGAAGATCAAGAGTGTTATGGAGTTTCAGGAGAAGTTGCATGGGAGCTATGGAAGGAATAGACGTAAGTTGGCGCTTGGAATTTATCCTTTGAGTGAAATTAGTTTTCCTTTGACTTATACTGCTGAGAAGCCTGATGATATTAAGTTTCAGCCTCTTGAGAGCGATAAGGTTATGAGTGGTAGACAGATTTTGAATCGGACTCAGACTGGTAGGGATTATGCTAAGTTGTTGAAGGGCGAGGAGGTTTTTCCTATTTATCGAGATGCGGCTGGGGAAATTTTGTCTATGCCTCCTATTATTAATTCTCATAAGACTGGGAGGATTACGGAGGAAACTCGGGATATTTTTATTGAGTGTAGTGGATTTAATTTGGAATATTTGAAGAAGACTATTGATTTGGTTGTTTCTAGTTTTGTTGAGATGGGTGGGAAGGTTTATTCTTTGGAGGTTAAGGATGGAAGGACGAGTTTTGTTTCTCCTGCTATGGAGCCTGAAGAGATGGAGTTTAAGATTGAAGATATTGAAAAGACGCTTGGGATTTCTTTGAAGGAAAAGGAAGTGGTGAACTTACTCGCAAGGATGGGGATTGGCGCGAGACGTGGTGACCGAAAGCCGGTAGCCGGTAGCCGATTTATGGTAGCGGAAGTTCCTTGTTATCGGACTGATATTTTGCATTGGATTGATTTGACTGAAGAGATTGCGATTGCTTATGGTTATGATAATTTTGTTGCGGAGATTCCTGCTATTTCGACTATTGCTGAAGAGGATTCTCTTGATAGGAATAAGCGGATTGTTGGTCAGGTTTTGGCTGGACTTGGGATGTTGGAATGTAGTAGTTTTCATTTGACTACGAAGAAGAATATTAAGAAGATGCATTTTGATTATAATGATTTTATTGAGGTTGAGGCTTCGAAGACTGAGAGGGATGTTTTGAGGATGGATATGATGACTAATATGTTGCAGATTTTGTCGGAGAATTCGGACGCTGCTTACCCGCAGAAAATATTTGAAATGGGAAGAGTATTTTCACGGTATGAAAATACGGAGAGCGGTGAGCGGTTGGCGGTTGGCGGTGCTGGGGGGAGTGATGCTGGTGTTGTTGAGACTGAGAGGTTAGCGATTGCGATGATAGATGATACGATGGGTTATACTGAGATGAAACAGATAATGGATTATTTATTTAAGATGTTGGGATTGGAATATTCTGTTGAGGATGTTGAAGATTCGAATTATATTACTGGACGTGTTGGGAAGATTGTTGTGAATGGTGTTGATGTTGGTCGGATTGGTGAGGTTGCGCCTAGGGCTCTTAGAAATTGGAAGATTCGTATGCCTGTTGTTGGCGTAGAGCTATCGCTCTACGGGATATTAGGGATTGGAAATTAGACCTTAGGGGGCATCTGCGATACTCGAGTAGAATACTTGTGGGTCTTGGGTTGAGAATTTGTTTTGAGAGGTAGTTATTTAAAGTTTTGAGTTTTTTTATTGATATGAGAAAAAAGAAGAGGAAGTTTATTGCTAAATGGATTGTTATTGGGTTGGCTATTATTTTTGGAGCGATGGCTGTTTTGGCTGGAGGAGCGCTTTTTATTTTTGGTAGTGATGCTATTGATTTTTTGAATCGGGAGTATGGAATGATGCCTGCTAGTGATGATGACAGAGGGGGTTCTTCTGATGAGGGTGAGGTTTCTGTTAATATTGAGGGGAGTGATGTTGAGGATTTGGGTGGTTCGGGGGCTTCTGGTGGAGGAGGTGGGGGCGGATCTGGTGGAGGTAATGACGGAGGAAGTGTGGGTTTTATTTGTAGTGAATGGCAGCCAGTTCAGTATTCGCTTGGGAATTTCTTTGAGAATATTGAATGTTTGGTTTATGGTGTTGGTGGATGTGATAAAGTGAAGGCTACTTGTGGCAGTGAAGTTTTTAATTTGGATTATGATATTGGTGGAGTTTTTGGGATTCGGCATTCTTTGTTTTCTGGTGATGATGAGATTGGTTTTGATATTGTTGAGAAGGAAGTTAGGTCTAGAGACAGGAAGACTTTGAGGACTGAGATTATTTTGGAAGGTTCTTTTGATGTTGGTAGTTTGAAGTGCGTTGTTGATTCGGGAAAGATTCCTGAGAAATGTTTGGGTTAGATTTTAGCCTTTAGATTTTAGCTATTGGCACTTAGTTGCTGCGTGCGGGCTGATTATATTAATAGACAAGATTAATCGAAATAACTTCTTTCTTTCGGAATGTCGCTATTTTCGGAGTTTTTTTGGAAGGATTCAAAGAGGGTGTATATTTTCGTTTTTATTTCTTGCCAGTCATTGAAAGATTTGTTTATGAATTCTACTTCTTTCTTTTCGGAATATATTGTGTCTAGCTTCATTACTTCGAGCTGTGTTTTGGATAATGTTTTGTAGAACTCTTGGATTGATTCTTTTTCTTCTTTGGATATGTTTTTTAGGAGTTTGAATACGAACATTGGTGGAGCGCTTGGATTGATTAGTGTTTCGAATAAGTGAATGTATGCTGTGATTTTTTCGTTGATTACTCTACGGACTTCTCTTGCTAGATGTTTTGTTTCTTTGTCGGTTATTTTTTCTATGTCGAAGTCTTGAGTTAATTTGTTGAAAGCTGGGAGCTTGTGGTTTTTTTGTAGGTCTGAATAATATGCTTCTAGATCAAATTGTTCTTCGTGATCTTGGCAGTCATGGCACTCTTGGCATTCTTCTGGCCTTGTGTCTTGCTCTGGGTTTTTATCTCGTTCTGGTTTCATAATGAATTGGTGGATGGTAGCTTTATAAGATTTTGGACTTGAGTGGGATGTCTGTCTGGGCCATGCATGGATGGATTTATGGATCTATAATTTTTAAGCGTTGGTGGATCAAGGGGGTATTGTTGCGCAGAGTTCGTAGAAGTTCGCAGAGGGCTGGGGCTAATTTTAGACTTATTTTTTTAGTTTGTGGCTTATAGATAATATTATAAAATAAACTCTTTAATCTTTATTATGCCTGGTTAGCTCAGTTGATAACTTCGCACTAAAAGTGCTCGTATGTTGACTCATTGAAATTCGCAACATGAGAGTCGCATTGGTAATGTGAGTTTAATGACTAACCCACTATAAAGAAAAAAGTCAATAATGCCTGGTTAGCTCAGTTGATAGAGCGTCGCATTGGTAAGGTTTAATGCTCCAAAGATGCGGAGGTCGCGGGTTTGATCCCCGTGCCAGGCTTTTCCTTGTACCAACCACGGACCGCACTAAAGATTCGACGCCTTAAATTAATTATTCCCTAGAAACATAGCTACCACTTTCTTTATATACTATTTCTCCAATAAATGATTCACCTGGTTGACATAATCGCGATACATAGGCATGATTAAGCACATCGGCTAGCTCATCTGCAGCACCTTCATTCGTTTTACTAGGATCTACCGCTTTAATCGTATAATTACTTCCTGACTGTTCCGCGTTATACGCCAAATGCATCAATTCATTATCTCTATTAATATGATCCGTTCCCTCGGTTAGGGATAATTCTAGTCCAAAAGATGACTCCGCCGAATCACGAATAGCAGGAAGCAATCTTTCAAATTCACTTTTCCCAGCATCACAATAAAAGAATGCGTATGCCTCACCTGGATTTTGAGCAACCATTTTATTGAATAGAAACCTCCGGCACATAAGGTCCTTTACCTTCTAGGACACCTGGGCAAATATAATTTGTATTATAACCAAGACTAGTTGCAAGTTCAAAAACATTTTCTGCCTCTTCAGTCGCAAGGTTTAATGCGCTATCATAAGTTCCATGTGCCTCATATTTCAATAAATACGTATCAGTATCTGGTTCTGCATATATCAAACTATCGTCTAATTTTAGAGATTTCCCATCTATCATTAATAGCTTTTTTGCCAAATCTGATTCGATTACTGGCCTTGAATTATCCTCTTTTTCCATACTTTATTTAAGTATTACAAGTATACAAACCTTACTATATGTTACTACTTCATAGAAACAACTGGCTGCCAAATAAAGGGCGTGACATTTTTGAACTGCTTATTTCGCATTGGTAATGCGGAGATCGCGGGCTTGATCCTTCGTGCCAGGCCTATTTTCCTTTTTCTTCTATTTTTGTATTGTTGACTTTTACGGCGTTCCCTACGAGAGAAGCTGTGTCTGTTCCTATTACCCAGAGGTCTGTGGCTGTAGATCCGATCCATCCTACGTAGAGGTAGACTCCGCTTACGACCCCTTTTGGTGTGGTTATGTCTACTTGGTCGGAATTGAAGTGGTTGACTATTGAGAAGTAGATTATGAAGCCGATGATTAGGATTGCTATTATTTTGAGTTTTTTTGTGTGGTGTTCTAGTTTTAGGAATATTAGTCCTATGAAGACAAAAATTGCTATTACTATCCATTCTACTATCATAATGATAAACAGTTAATCTTTTATATAAGTTTTACGATAATGTATTATGCTTAAGGAAAAGAGGGAACAACGAAGGGATTTGCCTTTCGCGGAGGTTCGGGGGTTCGGGGGTTCGTGGGTTCGGATAACTTGTGTAACTGAGGTGATGATATGCTAGGGAGAAAGAAAAAGAAGAAGTTTACGATTTACTTGTTTCGACACGGGCAGACCACTTTTAATCGTGATGGGCGGTTTACTGGTTGGTATGATTCGAAGTTGACGGCTCTGGGGAAGCGGCATGCCAAGGGAATTGCGAAGCAGCTGAAGGATAAAAGAATTGATGTTGCTATTCATACTCGACTTTCTAGGAGCAAGGATACTTTGAAACCTGTTACGGATTCGCATCCTGAATGCCGGATTATTTTGGAGGATGATCGGATGATTGAGAGAAGCTATGGGGATTTGGCTGGGATGACGCATGGGCAGTTTATTGATAAGATTGGCAAACAGGAATATGATTTGAGGGTTCATGGGGATCATGTTGTTGATTTGGAGGGGATGAATCGGAAGAAGGTTGAGAAGTTTTTGGGGACTGAGGAGTATGATGCTATTCATCGGGGCTATAAGGTTGCTGGACCTGAAGGAGAAAGTTTTGCTGATGTTGAAAAACGAGTCAAGAGGTTTATTCGAGATTTGAAGAAGTTTATGCGGAGAAATGAGGTTAATGTCTGTATTTCTGCGCATGGGAATTCTATTCGGTTGTTTCGGAAGATTATGGAGAAGGCGCATCGGAAGACTGTTGTTCGGTGGTTTATTCCTTATGACAAGGTTTATACGTATGACGTGTGATTGGTTTTTGGTTCTTGGTAGGGCTGATGCCCGGGTTGGTTGGGGTTGTTATTATGAATTTGTATTATTTTTATTGCTTGATTTTCTGACTTTGGCTAAAAACTTTTTTTGAAGGGGGGGGTTGTTATTTGTTTTTGTGTTAGTGGTTGGATATTTTTTTGGCCTCAGGAGATTCAGAGGTAGTGAGGGTAGTGTGAATAGGGAGTTGAAGTTAGTAGGGAATGAGAAAAAGCTTTATGATATTTTGGATAGGCGAAATGGAATTGGTCAGTTTGCTCGAGTTTGTGAGGAGTATGGAGAGGGGAAGGTCGAGCTTGAGAAGGTTGTTTTGAGGTTGAAGAAAAAAAGAGTTTTGGGGGAGAAATTTTCTCATCATTGGAGGAGATTATATTTGAAGAATTATTTGAATAAGAGGGAGCGTGAGGTTGTTTCGTTTATTGGGGATAATGGTGGAGAAGTAGAGTTTTGTGTTATTATGAAGAAGCTTGGAACTGATGACAATATGTTGATTGGAATTGGAAAGAAGTTGGTTAGGATGGGCTTGATTTTGAAGATTCGGCGGGGACATGGGACTTATTTTGTTTTGAGAGATTAGGTCTCAAATAATATTGGCCCAGAGTGAGGACGGCTTTTCCCGGATTAATTGGGGCTGTTATTTTTTTGGAAAGTTTCACTTGAATTGCAAAAGAGTGCCCCGAATTATTCTTTCGAAATAATTACTAGGGGCACGTAATTGTTATATAGGTGTTTTTCTTTATTTTTTTATGAGAAATTGGTTATTGGTTTTGGTGCTTTTAATTGGATGCGTTTCTGCTTCTACTGTTAACTGTGTAATTATTGAGGATAGGGTTTTGGTTGAGGTAGTTTTGAGTGATGGGGATGAGGTTGTTTTTCCTAAAGATGCTTCTTTAATTGAGAGGAGTGGGGATAAGGTTAGTTTTGTTAGTAAGGAATTTGTGAAGAGGGATGGTGAATGGATCTTTGTTTTGCCTGAGATCGTGAATGGTGCTTATGATTTGGAGGTTGTTTTGCCTAGTGGGTTTGTTTTAACTGATAGTTTGGTTTATCCTAAGGGCTATGAATTGGGGAGTGATGGGAAGAGTATTATTTTGGAATGGGAGGGTGTGACGGGGGAGGAGGTTGTTGTTTTTTATGAGGGGCGTGGGGATTTTGATTACTGGTATTGGGTGGGTATTTTTTGTTTGATTGTTGGGGGATTTTTACTTTGGAAAACAAGAGAGGTAAAGTTTAAGGGGGAATTAGAAAGGTTAAATCTAGAGGCTGCTTCTAAGAAGAAGGTTTTGGTGAGTGATGATCTGACTCGTAATTTGTTTGGTGAGGAGAAGCGGATTGTTGAGTTTTTGGCTTCCAAGAAGAGCTGTTGGATGAAGGACTTGGTTCGAGGACTTGGGATTTCTAAGGTGATGGTTACGCGAAAAGTTCGGAGTTTGGTTGAGAAGGGGATTATAGAGAAAGAGAAATTTGGAAGGGAATCAAAAATTTCTCTTTCGGTTGCCGGTAGTCGGTAGCTGGTGGCCGGTGGAATGTTGCGTTACAGCTATGCACACCCCTTGGTATTTGGGGCGTCTTAATTCGCGCGACTTGGTGGCTTAAGGGGAGGTTTTGATAGTGTAATTTTTTATTTATGTATTTTGAAAAATTTATATAGCTTGCATATCTTTATTCTTTATGGGTTTGAAGAATGATGTAAATCGGAGAAATTTTAGGATTTTTACTTTTTCTAATTCTTTGATGGCGCTTGCGTTTGGATTGTTTGGGCCATTTTACTTGATTTTCATTAATGAGATTGGGGGAACTATTGAGAATTTTGGGATTGCTGTGGGGCTGGTTGTTTTGTCCGGGGCTTTTGTTTCTTTGATTGCTGGAAAGTATTCTGACAGCATTGGAAGGAAGCCTCTTTTGATTATTGGAGGGTATGCTTCTGGATTGATTGTTCTTCTTTATACTGCAATTGGTTCTGTTTGGCAACTTTACTTGCTTCAAATTTTTAGCGGGATTGTTATTTCTGTTTTTGAGACTTCGGAAGCTGCTTATTTGGCGGATGTTACAGAGAAAGAAAGGCGTGGTGCGGATATTGGAAAGTATGATGCATATGTTGGGTTTGCTGAGGCTTTGGCTATTTTTACTGGTGGATTTTTGGCTGGGCAATTTGGGTTTGAGATTGTGTTTTACCTTGTTGCTGCTATCTTTTTTGTTTCTACGACTATTTTATTTAAGTTGAGGGAGTAATTGGGAGAAAATTTAACCACTAATTTTATGAATGCATACTAATTTTTTATCATAGAAAGGTTTCAAAAGGTTTCAGGTGGTAGTTATATATGTTTTTTATTTTGGATTGTTATGGAAATCGATATGATGAAAGGGGCTTTAGAAAGGCGTCATGCAAGTTTTGTTATTTATAATAAAAAACTTGAAAGGAGGTATAATAATATGAAGAAAATAACTAGTTTATTTATGATGGCGTTTTTGATGTTTGGAACTTTTGGATTTGTCGCGGCTGAAGAAGAGATTGTTCTTGAAGAAGTTGCTCAGGCTAAAAAGGTTGGATTTTTTCAGAATCAGATGTTTAAGATGAATATGGCTTTTACTTTTAATAAGGAAAAGAAGATTGAGAAGACTCTTGAGATGGCTGAGAAGAGATTGGCTGAAGCTGAGCTTTTGGCTGAGGAAAATCCTGAGGCTTATGAAAGAGCTCAAGAGAGATATAATGAGCTTGTTGCTAGGGCTGAAGAGATTCTTGCTGAAATAGAATCTGGAGCTGAGAATACTGAAACCTCTGAGGAGCATATTGGAAAGATTGCTAGAATTCAGGATAAGTTCGAGAGACATAGAAGTCATGCTGATGAGATTTACACTCGTGCACTAGAAAGGTTTGAGAACAACAATGCTAGTGAGGAAAAGATTGCTCGGTTTGAGATGTTTCATGAGAGGGCTTTGAATCGAAGTCATAAAATGGAGGAGCGTATTTTGGAGAAGCGAGAGAATGCTGTTCGGAAACATAAGGCTTTAAGTGAGCTATCAGATGATGAATTGAATGAATTGCTTGATAGGGTTGAAAGCGGTGAAGGTTTAACTGAGGCTCGTGAAAATAGAATGGAGCACTTTGCAGAGAGAGCTGAAAGGCTTGAGGAAAAGGGCTTGAAGAGACTTGGGCACATGGAAGAGCGTCTTGGTGAATTTGAAAATTTGAGCGATGAGCGAAGGGCTCGTATTGAAGGCAGGATTGCTGAGGCTGAAGGTCGAATGGAAGAGCTTCAAAATAGGGCCGAGGGTCGAATGGAAGAGCTTGAAGGAAACGCTGAAGTTCGAGCTGAGAATCTGAAGGGCGCTATTGCCAAGGAACTTGAGGCTAGAAGCGCTGTTCCTGGTGAACCTATTGCGGCTTAATGATTAAGGCTTAAAATTTTATTTTTTTATTTTTATTTGCTTTGGCAACCTTAATTTAGGGTATTATTTCTGGGCCGAAGTATTTTTCGTAGTTGAAATCTTGTTCGGATATTTTCTTTTCTTTTATTGCTCTTTTTATTTTCGGTATTTGTGATTTTGATTTATTGATTAGATGTCTTATTGAGTCACATATTATATTTTCCCCTTTTTTCTCCCAGAGTTTTGCGTGGTTTGAATAGAGGCATCGTCCGCCACAAAGGTTTTGTTCTTCGCATTCTGTGCATGGCGAAATTGTTTTTATTTTTTTTAGCTCGCTTGGATCTGAATCTAGATTTCCGCATTCGAAATTTTTTATATTGTTCATTATTGGGCATGCTACTATTTTACCTGAAGTTGATATTGTGTATCCGGAGTGTCCGGCGCCGCAACGAAGCCCTACTTTGTGGTGGTTGGTGACTGGTGATTGGCGGCTGGTGGAATGTTGCGCTTTGTTTTCGCGCCCTTGAATTAGCAGGTCTTTTGCTATTGCTGCAAATGGATATAGAAAGTGAAAGTTGCCTTTTTGTATTTCCTGTGTCCACCAGCTGATTAGTTTTGTTATTGATTGATTATATTTTTCAAAAAATAACCTTATTTCTTTTTCCTGAAAGTCTTCTTTGTAGAAGTTTGCGTCTAGTTGCCAGTGAACAGAATCGAAGATTCTGTTCGATGTATTGGACTTAATGTTGCGCTCTGTTTTCGCGCTTGTGATTTTTAAAATATCTTGGACATTTTTGTAAATGTCTGGGTTGTCTTGGGCTACAGTCATTCTTGCTACTAATTCTCCATTATATCCATTATTTTTTATTAGATTTATATTTTCCATTATTTTTTTATAAGTTCCTTTTCCTCTATATTTATCTGTTATTTTTTCGTTGCCGTCAATTGAGATTAGTATTTTTGTTATTCTGTTTAGGTATTTTGGTTCTAGCAAGTGGAGAAGTTGTCCGTTAGTTTGCATTCGGAAAGGTACGTTTTGAGTACCACTTGTTGACTGCTTGCTGGTTGCTTGCTGGTTGCTTGCTGGTTGCTTGTCGGGAAAGGCGTCCATTATTTCTTTTATCTTGCCAATCTGCAAAAGCGGCTCTCCTCCGTAGAAGATGATTGTGGCTTTTGGGTCTTTTGAGATGAAGGTTTTTAGTTTTTGTATATTTACTTGTGAGGTGCATGGTTCGGAGTAGTCGAAGTTAAATTTTTTTTCTAGGCCGTTGTCGAACTCTTGCATGGATTTTTCATAGCAGTACTTACATTGGAGGTTGCATTTTTCGGTTAGGATTATGTGATAGTGCATAGGAGAATCAACTTCGCTTATGTTGTTGGTTTTTAGTTGTTGGCTGTTGGTTTTTAGGGCTTCGCCCGACTTGTGCGGCTTTGCTTATTCTCATAGTTTTGAAAAAAAGTTGAGGTTTATAGGTTTTTTTGTTTTGTGACGAGATTTGGAAAAGTTTATATGGGTTTGTGGGTTTTGTTTATTATGAAAGTTGTTAAGGTCCGGGATGATGTTTGGAAGTTTAAGGGGGTGGGGTCTGTTTATTTGATTCGGAATGAAGATGAGTGGGTTTTGATTGATGCTGGGGACGCTGAAGACAAGGAGGATTTGAAATGTGAGATTTCTAAGATTGTTTCTCCTAAAAAAATAGATATCGTTTTGCTGACTCATTTGCATTATGATCATTTGGGTGCTTTGGATTTGTTTGTTAATGCCAAGGTTTTTGCTAGTAATTTGGAGCTTAGGGATTATATTGAGAATGCTCGTAGTTTTCATTTTTATGTGAATCCTGCTGTGGATAAGATTTTGAGAAATAAGGCTAAGCGGCTAAAGGGGAGCGGTTGGGGATTGAAGGTTTTGAAGGTTCCTGGGCACACTGCTGGGTCTGTTGCCTTTTTGGATGAGAAAAGGAAATTGTTGTTTAGTGGGGATACAATTTTTGGAGGGAGGATTGAGGGGAGGGTGGATTTTCCTAATTCGCTTCCGGATAAGATGGGTAAGAATGTTAAGATGTTGAGGAAACTGGTTGCTGAAGGTGGGTTTGGACTTTGTCCTGGACATGGGTACTGGGAAGATGAGCAAAACGCTTAGGCGTTTTGCGGGAGTGTGGGTGTGTTGGGGTGTGGGGGTGTGGGCCTAATGTTGCGCATTTTGTACGCGCGCTTTGAGACAAGTTTTTAAGTTTTGATTTATTTAATATTTCATGTTCAAAGAGTACCGGGAGACAAAAATAGAATAATGGCAAAAAGAGGTTTTGATGCGGATAAATATATTGCTGTGCAAAGTGTTGAGATTTTGAAGCGGGTTCGGAAATTTGGGAAGTTGTATCTTGAGGTTGGTGGAAAGCTTTGTTTGGATGAGCATGCTGCCCGGGTTTTGCCTGGGTATCGGAAGACTTCTAAGGTTGAGATATTGAAGGGGCTCGGTAATTTGGAAATTGTTTATTGTGTTAATGCTGGGGATTTGGAGAGTGGGCGAGAGGTTGGTTTGTCTGAGCTTAGTTATGAAGAGAAGGTTTTGGGGGACTTGAAGGATATGAAGAAGTTTGAATTTGATAAAATAAGGATTGTTGTGACTAGATTTGATGGAGAGAATTTTGCTAGGAAGTTTGGAGAGAGATTAAGGAAGATGGGATATAGGGTTTATTTTCATGGTGAGATTGAGGGGTATGGTGAGAATTTGACTGCGACATTGAGAGGCTATGATGGGAATGATTATGTTGAGCTGAAGGAGGATTTGATTGTTGTGACTGGTCCTGGTGGTGGGTCTGGGAAAATGGGTTTTTGTCTTTCGCAAATGTATAGGGAGCGAAAGACAGTGGAAAGTAAGAAGTTGGCAGTTGGCAGTGCTGGGTTTGCTAAGTTTGAGAGTTTTCCTATTTGGAATTTACCTATGAATCATCCTGTTAACTTGGCCTATGAGGCTGCTACTGCTGATCTTGGGGATTACAATGTTGTTGATGTTTTTCATAAAAAGGCTTATAGGAAGAGGGCTGTTAATTATAATCGGGATGCCCAAAATTTTGAGATTTTGTTGGGTTTGATGAGGAAGGTTTCGGGGTCTAGGTGGCCTTTTGGGTATCGGAGTCCTACGGATATGGGGGTTAATATGATGAGGGTTGGAATTGTTGATGATGGGGTTTGTCGGAGGACTGGGGTTGCTGAGGTGAGGAGAAGGTTGAAGGGGGCCAAGAAGGGGAGTTTGGAGTGGAAGAGGATTTTGAAGATTTTGAAGAGGGTGAATATTTAGCCTCGGATTGCGCGGATTATACGGATTTTTATTTTTTGGCGGTTTGCCAGATTTGATCGAACATTTGCCTAAATAATTGAGCGTATACCGGATCTTCTATTTTGAAGGCTCTTGGGATGTCTCCGGTAAATGCTTCAGTAACCACAACATCTCCAATTATAACAACATCTGCCTCGTTTTGTAAATTTGCATACCTTACCTTTGCTCCCTGCTTCTTTCTTTTTTCTCCACGATCCTTATTATCAAAATTAAGTATTAGATCATAGGGAATTTTTAATTTTTTTCTCTTCTTGTTGAACAAATCATAAATGGGTATCATAGCTTTATATGAACTTTTTTTTGCTGAGTAGATCCTAACCTTTGTCCCTTTTGGAAAAGTTGGCATTGCCTCGATCATCTCTAACCAAATCGATCGAAGTCCGGGTAGTCCTTCATAATATTTATATTTTGAAATAGGGGACTCAAGTGATTGCTTATGTTTTAGGGATTCTATTATTTTTGTTAAAGCAGTTTTTTGTCCTTCCAATTCTCTTTGCTTCTTGTTAAATAAATCTTTAATTACTTCTGGATCTGAGGGCATAAAAATCTTAATATTATTTTGCAGTCTATAACTAATGAAACCTTTTTGCATTAAAGAGTCAAGAACGACATAAATGTTTGAGCTAGCAATTTTAGTTTTTTTGCAGAGTTCTCCTGTCCTTGATTCCTTAAGTTCTATTAAAGAAATATAAGTTTTGGCCTCGGCACTACTGAGCCCAATAGTTTTTAGTATGTCATAATTTATAGCCATTTTACTACTATAGTTTATAGTAGAGAATATTTAAATATATCTTTTTGGGATTCTTAATTATCAGAAACAAAATGGTAAATAAAAAAATAATACAAACAATGGCACTAGTTGGTTTAATTGGTACGAATGTTATTGCTGGAGAAGCAAATGATAAAAGTGAAACTGTTACCCAAAAACCTACAGTAGTTCTAACTAGGGTGCAAAACAAAAAAGCTGATCCGATTAATAGAATAGAAGCTTTTGGGAAGTTGCCCTATGAATTTAATTATCATGGAATAGCTCAAAGTCAAGGAGATGTGGATTTTCGTCAATTAAGTTTATCTTATGTTCCTTTAAATCAAGGACCTTTTGGCTTAGGGGCAACGATTCAGCATAAAAATAGCAATGTATTTTCTGAGCAAAACGATTATGGAGCACTTGCAAGAATACAAGGAAGTCCTTTAGATGGGATTTTTGGGAAGTTGGATTTGAAGTATTTGCCAGAAAGAAATAATTTTGAGTGGTATGGATTTTTTGATTCAGAGAAAGTCTTTTTGGATTTAGTGGGCAGCTACAATCATGAAACAGATGGGACTTTTTTACAACCCGGGATTGATTTTAAAATAAACGATATGTTTTCATTAGGACTTGAAGGCACATTTACGGGGGAAATTTCAGAGTTGAATGAAAAATATATCGGTGTCAGGGCTAAAATACAGTTCTGAAAAACAAACTTACTGATTCTCTTCCATTAAGCCCAACTCATCTTCTAACTCCGACTTCTCCTCATGATGTAAATCAAGCGTCATGTGGATATGCTCAAAATGTTCGGGTTGACGTAAAAATATTTTTCCGTTGTTTGCAAGATGTAGAACTGGAACAAAACTAGCCAATTGCTCCTCCTTGCTGGATGCCATGTGATGGAATTTCATGTGATCATTATTGTCAAGGTGAGTTTTTAGTATTCCAAATATCGATTTAATCCTAGTCTTTAGTGGAATGAAATTCGTACTTGGCATAACAGTTAGCATTGCTTTTTTAGCTTGACGTCCTTTAATTTCTTTTCTGATTCTTCTGGATTCGGTGTTGATTGCGTGATCTAGTGCTTTCATTAATTCTTGGAGGGTTACTTTTTTGTGACGTGCCATTGGAGTTCTTGGACTTAGGATTGGTAGGTCGTTTTCGTCAATTTCGATTCGTTCTATCTCGTAGCGCTTTTCGTCTTTCTTGCCGTAGAGGGCGTCGTTTAGGTCTTGAATGTAGGAGTTGATTAGGATTTCGGATTTTAGTCTTAGGAGGAGAGAACAGGCTAGGAGGATTTTTGATGAGACGAAGAAGTCGGCTTCTTCTAATTGTTGTATGGTTTGAACGTATTTTTCTGCTAGGGTTGCGAGGTCGATGTCCCAAGGGTCTAGTTGTTCTGTTTTGATTAGGTCGTAGATTATTGCTTGCCAGGAGAGTTCGTTGGATGAGATTAGGTTGAAGAATTGATCTTGATTTATTCTGTCACCTTCCATAAAACGAATTAATACCTCTTGTTAATAAGTTTTTAGTAAGGCTATGTGTCACTTTGGAATTACGTCAAAATCGAAAGGTTTATATAGTACTACTACTAAGTTATATTATCACCTCTTTTTCCCCAGGAGATGACAATAGAGCAACTATTTTTTCGCTTTATTGTCGCTCTCGGGGTTTATACTCTTTTATGTTAAAAATTCATGTAAGGCCTGAGACGAGCGATTTGGTTCGGGGCATTGGATATTATTTTATAATAAATTTATAAATAGATTGCTCTTATGTTTACTATGAGAAAGAAGGGGTTTTCTGGAACTATCTGGGTTGTTTTGGTAGTTGGTGCGCTTGCTTTAGTAGCTGGTAGTGCAATGTATTTTGTTTTTCAAGATAATGTTCAGGATAATGAATGTGATGAGATGGCTGAGGGTAGTTTTGGAAGAGGGATATGTTATATGGAATTGGCGGAAGAAGGGAAGGATATTGAGTTGTGCCAGAAGGCTAGTCCGTATGAGGCTAGTTGTGCTGTTGCGGTTGATGCTGATAAAGATAATTCAATGGAGAGCTTAGATGCTGTTTGCGATGTACTTGTGGATAGAAGTTCGAATAAAGAGATGTGCTATATGGAATTGGCGGAGCATCGTGAATATATTGAGTTTTGCGAGAAAGCGGGTTCTTATGCTTCTAGTTGTGCTATTAATGTTGATTCTGATAAGGATAATTCGATAGAGAGTTTAGATGCTGTTTGCGATGTTTTTGAAGTTGAGAGTTTTAATAGAGGTATGTGTTATCTGGAATTGGCGGAGCATCGTGGACATGTTGAGTTTTGTGAGAAGGCGGAATCTTATATGGATTCGTGCTACGATAAGTTTTAGTTTTTGATAAATTAAATTTTTTCTTTTGTAAATTAACTTGAAAAATTAAAAATAATTATGCCTTAGACTCTAACTTCAATTCTACTTCTTTTTTATCGAATTCTGTAAAATGACACTTTCCGCAGTATGCCCTTCCTTTTCCGACAGACAAGAATATTCCTGGTCCACATCTTGGACATGACCTTGCTTTCTTTGTAATCTTGCCGCCTTCAACTGTGTATTTCTTGTATTTTACAGAAGTTGGTTTATTAGTATGTTTCTTCTTTCCCTTGATTTTACTTTTAATTGCCATTATTCAGATTTCCCCTCTTCCTTTACTTCTTCAGCTGGACTCTCTGCTTTTGCTGCTTCTGCTGCTGCTTTAGCTTCTTCCTCAGCCTTCTTTGCTGCTTCAGCGGCCTCTTTTTTGGCCTTTTCTTCAGCTGCTTTTTTCTCAGCTTCCATTTTCTTCCTTACTTTTTGTGGAATTGTTTCAATTTTCTCTCTAGCTTCTGGAGAATCATAAACTACTATTTCTGTCAAAAATGTTTGTCGCCCGAAATTTGTATTAATTTTCTTTACAACTGTTAGAGCTTCATCTTTTCCTAATTCAGATATTACATCTGCATTACTCGGAGCTGACTCTGAAATTATTTCTACAGTTAACTCTTCCCTTTCCAAAAATGGATTCTTTTCTTGTTTTATTATTTCTAATTTCATTTTGATTTTATTGCGAATTCTCCTTCTTTGTTTATTTTCATGTTTTCTGCTAATTCTGATTTTTCTGCATCGAAGATATGAACCCTTCCCTTGAATGCTTCACTCGCTGGTGTTTCTCCACATTTTGGACATTTGTCTCCGAAATAAATTGCCTTGCAATTTAAGCATGATTTTTCCTTATTTCCTTTTGCCATTATTTTTTCTTCCCCTTCTTATTTTCTACCGCTACAGCTTGTTTGGCAGTTGCATCAGCTTTATCTTTTTCTGCTTTTACCCATTCTAGTTTTCCTAATCCTGGCTGCCTCATTGTTAATCCGATTTTTGGCTCTTCTCCTTTATATGATATTGCTACTATTCTTGCCATACACTTGTCTCCCTGTACTAAGTTTTTCTTTCCGTCTTTTCCTGTTAAAACTCCAGAATCTGAAAAAGAAACAAAATCATCCATTGTTTGTGAGATATGGATCATTCCTCTTATTGGGCCCATTGATATGAACGCTCCGAAATTTGTAATTTCTTCAATTTGTCCGTAAACTAGTTCTTGTAGCTCTGGTCTGAATACTATAAGTTTGAATGTTGATTCGTAATATGCTGCTCCGTCTCCTGGAATTATAACTCCTTCTTTTACCTCTTGTACGTCTAGAACTGCTACTACTGTTCCGATGTCTTTGTCTTGGAAGCCTGAGTAGGACTCTTCTAGCTGCGAACGTACTGCATCATCTGTGTCCATGCCGAATTTGTTCGGCTCTACTCTTACATGGTCTGTTACTATAACTTCGTAGAACATAGTACTTTGAGAAATTTTTGCTTTAAAAGGTTTGCGGCTGGGGAAGGGGAGCGCCGTTGGCGCGCTGTTGGTTTTTTGTTGTTGGCTTTAGTGAAGTTACTGGCTTTAGTGAATCCCTTGGCTTCACGACTTGTTCGGCCCAGTTATTCTTTTAGATGTATTTGGAATCTATGACTAGGTATATCAAAAGTTAATAGAAGAGATAAGATTAACTGCGTTTATTATTACTTAACCTACTCTGCTATTGGAAAGATATTCAGCTATTCCTTGAAGGGGAGCTTTACTTAATGTTGTATAAGCTACTATTTTTAGGTCTTCTGCTGAAACTTCTTTCCACGGGGGGGGATCCCGTTATTAGAATCTGAACATTTCTCATTACACACTATTAATAATTGTCTCTGAGATGACACCTTAAAATCTTCGTACGCCGTTTCTTCTCGTATACCTACTACATATTTTTTGCAAATATCAGAAGCACCCTTCAGCTTCATCTCTAAGAATCCCCTTGTTATCCCATCATGTAATTCCTGCCTATCACCAGAATCAGCGCGAATAAAGGATCCACTGTCAGCATAAGTGCTTCTCTTCCAAACTGGAAGTGATTCCATTCCTGGATATTGAATGTTTTTGGGGGCTTTCATGGAATTGCAATTAAAAAATACTTTTTATATGTTGTTGTTATGGGAGATACATCTTACTCTTTGCCGCTGTTGTCACTAATGTTGTAAACGGAAGAAATTTAAATGGTCATTTTCTTTTTGAAATATTGTTATTTTCTTTGGGAGTAAACTATGAAAAAAATTAGAATTAAGGGAGCACGCGAACACAATCTTAAGAATGTGAATATAGATTTACCTAGAGAGAAATTTGTTGTGATTACTGGATTGTCTGGTTCGGGTAAATCTACTTTGGCTTTTGATACGCTTTATGCTGAGGGGCAGCGGAGGTATGTTGAGAGTTTATCTGCTTATGCTCGGCAGTTTTTGGGTGTTATGAATAAGCCTGATGTGGATTCCATTGAGGGGCTTAGTCCGGCGATTTCTATTGAGCAGAAAACGACTAGTAAAAATCCGAGGTCTACTGTCGGGACTGTTACTGAGATTTATGATTATTTGAGGTTGCTGTTTGCTCGTATTGGAACAGCTTATTGTCCTATTCATAACTGCAAAATTGAATCTAGCTCTCCGCAATATATTAGTGACAAAATAGGTAGGGATCTCGGGTCGGATGGCGGCAAGCGGATGGCGGATGGCGGAAATGTTATTACGGTTTTGGCTCCGATTATTTCACAAAAAAAAGGGACTCATGAGCAGTTGATTTTGGGTCTTAATCGTGATGGTTGGGCGCGGGTTATGGTTGATGGAGTGATTTATCGGACTGACGAAAAGATTAAGATGGGGCGTTATGTTAAGCATGATATTGCTATTGTTGTTGATAGGATTAATGTCGAAGATAATGGTCGGCTTAGTGAAGCTATTGAGAATGCTGCTAAGGCTAGTGAAACTGGGATGATACAGGTTCTTGCGGAACCTGAGGTGGCAGGTGGCGAGATGCATGTTTATTCTACTGCTATGGCTTGTCCTGAATGCGGGCTTGCTTTTGAGGAATTGCAGCCTAGGATGTTTTCTTTTAATTCTCCTTTTGGGGCCTGTGAAGAATGTCATGGACTTGGGGTTAAGACTGAGTTTGATCCTGAGCTGATTATTCCGGATGAGGAGGAAGCTATTGTTGACGGGGCTATTAAGCTTTATGGGAAGATGGATAATTCTTGGAGGATTCAGCAACTTGGTGCTGTTGGAAAAAGTTTTGGGTTTAATATTATGAAACCAGTTTCGAAAATGAGTGAAGCGCAGTATGAGGTTTTGATGTATGGGTCGGAGCGTGCGGTTTATGGGAAGTGGTCTAATGGAGCGAATATGAATATGGAGGACGGATGGGAGGGGCTTGTCCCTCAGAGTGAGAGGTTGTATAAGAAAACTGAATCGGATTATCGTAGGCGGATGCTGGAGAAGTTTCAGCGGGCTAGGGTTTGTCCTGTTTGTGAGGGGAGAAGGCTTACCGATAAGGTCTTGAGCGTTAGGATAAATGATGTTAATATTAATGATGTTACTGCTATGTCTATTGGGAAATGTGCGGAGTTCTTTGAGACGTTGAAGTTGACTGATAAAGAAATGGAGATTGCCAAGTTAGTTTTGAAGGAGATTAGGGAAAGGCTTAGTTTTCTTAATTCGGTTGGTCTTAGTTATTTGAATTTGTCTCGTAAGGCTGGGACTTTGTCTGGTGGGGAGGCCCAGAGGATTCGGTTGGCTACGCAGATTGGGGCGAATTTGATGGGTGTAATGTATGTTTTGGATGAGCCTTCGATTGGGTTGCATCAGAGGGATAATGCTAAGTTGATTGAGACGTTGCATCATTTGAGGGATTTGGGAAATAGTTTAATTGTTGTTGAGCATGATGAGGATACTATTCGGGCTGCTGACTATCTTGTTGATATTGGGCCTGGTGCTGGGATTCATGGGGGTGAGATTGTTGCTGCGGGGACTCCTAAGCAGGTTGAGAAGAATAAGAATAGTTTAACTGGTAAATATTTGTCTGGTGAGTTGAGCGTTGAGACGCCTATGAGAAGAAGGCAGAGCAATAAGTATATTCGGATTAAGGGGGCTAGCGAAAATAATTTGAAAAAGGTAGACGTGAATATTCCGATTGGGATTATGAATTGTATTACTGGGGTTTCGGGTTCGGGAAAGTCTACTTTGATGAATGAGATTTTGAATAAGGGGATGGAGAAGAAGTTGAATAAGGGTTCGAAAGTTCGGCCGGGGAAACATGATGGAATTGAACTTGATGAGCGAATTGATAAGGTTATTGTGATCAATCAGTCTCCGATTGGGAAAACACCTAGGAGTAATCCTGCTACTTATGTTGGGGTGTTTGATGAGATTCGTCGACTGTTCTCGCAGACTAAGGAAAGTAAGATTCGGGGGTATGGCCCTGGTCGGTTTAGTTTTAATGTTCCTGGTGGTAGGTGTGAGAAGTGTCGGGGGGATGGAACTGTGAAAATTGAGATGCATTTTTTACCGGATGTTTATGTTGAGTGTGAGGAGTGTCGGGGGAAGCGGTATAATCGGGATACGCTTGATATTTTGTTTAAGGGGAAGAATGTTGCGGATGTTTTGGATCTTAGTGTTGAGGAGGCTTTGGTTGTTTTTGAAAATGTGCCGAGTGTGTTTCGGAAGATTGAGACGCTTAGGAGAGTGGGTCTTGAATATATTAAGTTGGGGCAGAGTTCTACTACTTTGTCTGGTGGGGAGAGTCAGAGGATTAAGCTGACTAAGGAATTGGCTAAGAGGGGGACTGGGCGGACTTTGTATATTTTGGATGAGCCTACTACTGGGCTTCATTTTCATGATGTTAAGAAGTTGCTTCGGGTTTTGGATAGTTTGGTTGAGAAGGGGAATACGATGGTTGTGATTGAGCATAATTTGGATGTTGTGAAGACTGCTGATTATGTGATTGATCTTGGGCCTGAGGGTGGTGAGGGTGGGGGTGAGGTTGTTGCTACTGGGACGCCTGAGGAAGTTGTTTTGAATGGGAAGAGTTGGACTGGGAAGTATTTAAAGAAGGTTTTGTAACTACTAATTCTAAAGTTATTTTGTATCTGCTAACTTAAATTCTTTCCAATATTCATAAAGGGGCCCGATGAATGCTCCGGCAAGTATGAACCATATATGCTCTTCTAGTGGTATTCCCAAAAACATTGTTTTTCCGATAAGGGTGAAATACCAGAATTCTTCAAAAAATCCTGGAGTAATTGCATTTAATACAGTGTATCCCAAAACTGCTATAATCCATGTTAACAATCCTGACAAGATTGAATTTTTTATCAAATCTTTTCTTTGTATATTTATTAATATTGTGGGAAGTATAAATGATATTACCGTTATCGTAAATGAATTTAAGGATGTGAATGTCCAAAGTCCTAGGAATAGGGATGCAAGTAATATTCCTGGCAAAAGTAGCTAGATTCTTGACATTCTTTTTTTTCTTTCAACTTTTCCTTTTATTCTTTTTTGGAATAGGTGTTCGTAAATAATTGATATTATTCCTCCTATTAGAAAACCGAATAAGAAGTCTTCTATTCCAATTCTTGTTCCTGTTATTGTTAGAGGTTGCCACCAATCTTTGATATAAATTGCTTCTGCTAATGGTCCGACGAATCCGAATATTAGAGATATTGTTAACATTTCTTTTCTTGTGTCTTTTCTTCTTATGAAAAAGAATGCCCATATTGCTAGGAGAATTAGATTTCCTATTATGTAGGTGTATTGATAGCCTATCATGGTTTTCCTATAAGTTTTAAGTATAAAATGTTTTTGCTGAACAAGTCGCTATGTATCTTTTTTGAGGGAATCACTATTCGTGAAAAAAAGGCACCTAATTCTGAAAGAATTCCCTAACGATTTTTTCACCAGAAAAAATGTTAATATCTTGATGAGCCTACTACTGGGTTGCATTTTGCTGATGTGGAAGTAAGTTGTTGCGTGTTTTGGATTCGCTTGTTGAGAAGGGGAATACTATTGGCTTGTGACTCGCGCAAATTTGGATGTGGTTAAGAGTTGTGATTATGTTATTTATCTTGGGAGTGAAGAGTGGCGGGGAGGTTGTTGCTGTTGGGGCTCCCGGGGAGATTGTTAAGAATAGGAAGAGTTGGACTGGTAAGTATTTGAGGCCACGTATGGCATACCGCCTCGTTAATACTCCCGGCACAAGAACCTCTGATGAGGTGACTCTGGTGAGCCTAGGGTTATTTGAGAGGGATTAATATTTTAACCACGAATTACACGAATACTCACGAATTTTTGTATATCTTAAAAAGAGTTCTTTGGGAATAATTTATTAATGTTGTCTTGTGTTTTATTTTATGAAAGATGTTTGGATACTTGAGGATAATGAGATGTATCGTGGGGAACTTGAGAGGGTTGTTTCTTCGTTTGGATTTAGGCCGATTAGCTTTGGTGCTCGGAATGTTTTTTTGAGATCTTATTTTGAAAGTGGTAAAGAAAATGTTGCCGGAATGATTTTGGATAATATGGTTCCTGTTTTTGATGAGGCTGGATGTTTTCCTGAGAAGAATATTGGAGTTGGGGTTATTGATGAGTTGGAGCGAAAGGGATTGTTGGGTGGACTGAATGTTGCTTTGTATACTTCGGACAACATGAATTCGGAGATTGCGAGAGTTTGTGATATGGGTGTTTCTTACCATTGCAAGAGGAATGGGAATGATTGGGTTGGGGAGTTTTTGGATTTTGAAAAAGCTTGAGTAATGTTTTTTTATTTTTATATCGGGAGTTTGGTATTTTTATATTGGAGTGAATTGAAATTGGCCTGAGGGGGGGGCTGAAAGGGGCGAGTCAGAAAGGGGAATCTAAAAGTCGTAAAAAATATTTATGCACCATCTAGCGAATATGTACTTATAATAATTTAACTAAGCCTTTTATGTGGTATGTTTATGAAAACGGATTATGTGGCAATGGGATCCTTTTTTACTTTTCTTCTGATTGGATTAGTTTCTGCTGTTATTCTAGCTCAAGGAGGAGGAACGGCTTTTTCTTCAATTAATGAAAGCACTGCTGCGCAATATAATTTTAGCGTAAACAATACTCAAGCTACTGTAAATATTACTGAAGTTAATATTACAATACCTAGCGGATTTGCTTTTATCTCTGATTCTAATGCTACTGATTCTACGACTACTACATTTACAAATACTTCTACTATTTTAACTTGGGTGAATAGCTCTGCTGCTGCTTTGGTTGCAAATGGGTCGATTAATTATTTTTGGTTTAATACGACCTCTTCTGCTACGCCTGGGGATTATAATTTTACGGTAACTTCTAGTAATTCTACTGGAGTTTTTGAGACGCAGAATATTTCTATTACTGTTAACGACACTGTCGCTCCTTCTTCTATTGAATTTGCTTCTCCTAGTGAAGTTGATAATGCAAATTTGTCCACAACATATATTTTTGTTAATGTGACTGCTGTCGACGCTGGAACATTGGATAATATTTTAATTAGATTGTACAATTCCTCTGGATCTCAAATTAATTCAAGTCTTGGATCAAGTTCACCAACCTCTATTAATTTCACGGGCTTAACTGATGGAACTTATTATTTTAATGCTACTGCAAATGATACAGTTGGGAATACTAATGATTCGGCTATAAGAACGATTGTTTTAGATACAGTTGCGCCTTCTTCTATAGAATTTGCTTCTCCTAGTGAAGTTGATAATGCTAATTTGTCCGTATTGTATGCTGCTGTTAATGTGACTGCTGCTGATGCTGTTGCCCTGGATTCTATTTTAATTAGATTATATAATTCTTCTGGATCTCAGGTTAATTCAAGTACTAGCTCGACTTCTCCTGCATTTATTAATTTTACAGGATTAAGTGATGGAACTTATTATTTTAATGCTACTGTGAATGATTCTTCTGGTAATACTAATGATTCTGCCACAAGGACTTTTACTGTGGACACTGTCGCTCCTTCTTCTATTGAATTTGCTTCTCCTAGTGAAGTTGATAATGCAAATCTTTCTGTATCCTATGTTGCTGTTAATGTTACTGCTGTAGATGCTGGGACTTTGGATAATATTCTTGTTAGATTGTATAATTCTTCTGGAGCTTTGATTAATTCTAGCACTGGTTCTGCATCTCCAACTTTTATTAATTTTACGGGTTTAAGTGATGGAACTTATTATTTTAATGCTACTGCAAATGATACAGTTGGAAATAGTAATGATAGTGTTACTCGGAACTTGACCATTGATACCGTTGACCCTGTGGTTACTTTTTCATGTTCGCCTACTTCTGTAACTGCTGGAGCTACTATCACTTGTACTTGTAGTGCTACAGATGCGGATACTGGTGTAGCATCTACTACTTATACAGCAAATCCTTCTACTTCGACTGCTGGAACATTTTCTACAACTTGCACGGTTGCCGATTATGCAGGAAATTCGGTTGTGTCTTCGGTTAGCTATACTGTAACTACTGCTGCTACTAGCTCTGGAGGATCAGGTTTTTATCCTACATATAGCGCTTCTATTACTGACCTTTCTACCGGATATGATATTTCTCTAGGTAAAGGATATAAGGTTAATTTTGATTTGGCGGGAGAAAGTCATGTGTTGAAAGTTGACAGTGTTTCTGGCGATAAGGTGAAAATTACGATTTCTAGCACCCCTGTTACCTTTGAACTTGCTCCCGGACAGACAAAAAAGGTGGATGCGGATGATGATGGGATTTATGATTTGGATGTTTATCTTAAGGGTGTTTCTATAAGTAGGGCTAATGTTATTTTGACAGCTATTAATGAGGAGATTCCGGCTGTGACTTCGGGAACTAAAGTTGATACTAATATAGAACCTACTAGGGAAGATCCTGCTATTAGAACTGAGGAGATAGATAAGGGATTTATTACTGGAAATGTTGTTCTTGACGCTATAGAGAGCAATGGACTTGTTGTTTTCTTAATTATACTTCTTATTGTTTTAGTAGTCATAGTGATTACTTACTGGAAGAAGATTCAAAAACAATTTTTATAATTGGGTAATAGGCTTGTTGTTTTGTCTAATATGCGTGATCCAATAATCACCTTTTTCTCTCAGTAAGCTTTAAATCCTAGCTAACTGAGATATAGTATGGCAAGTGAAGTTATTGGAGGACAAGCGGTTATTGAGGGGGTTATGATGATGAATGGGTCGCGGCAGGCGATTGCTGTTCGGGACCCCAAGGGAAAAATAGTTGTTAAGAAGAACAGGGTTAGGATGCCTAAGTCTCGGATTGCTAAACTGCCTGGAGTCCGAGGAGTTGTTAATTTGTTCTTTATGATGATTATTGGATTGAAGGCCTTGAATTATTCTGCTGATGTTTCTCTGGGTGAGGAGGAGGAAAGTTTTAGCAGTTTTCAGGTGGGCTTATTGATGATGTTTTCCATTCTTTTTGCTTTGGCTTTGTTTAAGTTTTTGCCATTGTTGATTACTAAGTATTTTGTGTCTAAGATTAGTTTTTTGAGTGTGAATAATTTTATTCCAAATATTCTTGATGGTGTTTTGAAGATTGGGATTTTTATATTTTACATTTGGCTTATTACGTTTTCGGGGGAGACTAGGCGAGTTTTTGAATATCATGGAGCGGAACATAAGGTGATTAGATGCAAGGAGGCCGGACAAGCCTTGACTGTTAATAATGTTCGTGGTTTTTCTTGCTTTCATCCGAGATGTGGGACTGCTTTTGTGTTTGGGGTTTTTATGATTAGTATTTTCGTGTTTAGTTTGATTCCTTTTAATTCCACTACGCTTTGGGAGAATTTTGCTTTGAGGTTGATGTTGTTGCCGGTTGTTATGGGGATTAGTTATGAGGCTTTGAGGTTGTCAGGGAAGAACGAAGGGAGTGTTTTTTTTAGGGGTATTACTGCTCCTGGTCTTTGGATGCAACGTCTTACTACTAGAGAACCTACGGATAAGCAGTTGGAAGTTTCTATTGCTGCTTTGAAAGGGGCTTTGGAAAAATGATTTAGACGCGAATAAGTTTTTATAGATTGGATTGTGAATATTTTTATGTTGTATGAGGAGATTACTGAAAAAATTATTGGTGTTTTTTATGAGGTTTATCGTACACTTGGATCTGGGTTTTTAGAGAAAGTTTATGAAGGTGCTATGAAAATTGAATTTGAGAAACGTGGGGTTAAATTTGAATGTCAGAAAAAGATTAAAGTTTGTTACAAGGATGGTATTGCTGGAGACTATTTTGCTGATTTTTTGGTTGAGGATGAAATTATTGTTGAGGTTAAGGCTAAGAAGAACTTGGATTCTATTGATGAAGCTCAGTTGATTAATTAATTGAAAGCTACGGGGAAACGGGTTGGATTGTTGGTTAATTTTTGTGGGGAAGATATTGAATACAAGAGACTTATTTATGGTTGAGGGGAGAAAATTAACCACGGACTTCACGGACACGTATCTTTTGGAGAAGGTTAGTGTTGTTTTAAGTGGGGATGACTTTGCTTGGGTTTTTGTGGAGGGGTTAAGTGTGGTAGGGTTTTTAGGTAGGGGTAGGGGAATTTAACCACGGACTTTCACGGACTCGCACGGACTTTTTTTGGGGGAGAATGTTTAAGAGGTTGGTTTATGATCTGGCTCGGCGGTGATTGGAATTGGGAGTGTTTTTTATTTTTTTAGCCGCGGATGGGCGCGGAGGTGGCGCGGACAAGTTGGAAAAATGAGAAGTTAAAATAGAAAATATTACTGGAGTATCATATTACTGTAGAAAAAATTAAACTAGGGCTCAACAATAGCAAACATCCTATCTATCTCAGCATTAATATCTTCATCACTGCCTTTATCTAATAACTCGTACCATCCTTTATCATCAAATTCATCATCAATTATAGAATAGCCATTAGGATTTTTATCATCCGAAATGTCAATTACATGTTGCCATTGATTCATTATTATATTAATTAAATCATAAATAGAATTATCTATCTCATCTGGAGAAAGGGTTAAAACTTCTCTTGCGAGTCTAGTGGTGGCATGAATCTCTGGCTCTCGTTTATGCCTAGAATATTTTGCCGCCCTAGCAATACTAATTGCAAAATAATTAAATTTATTACTAGATTCTTTTAGCCAACTCTTCATTGCTTTAAATTTACTGTTACCCTCTATTTTTTTGCCTTGATTAATCATGTATATTATTTCCATGAAATATTCAAAAATGATACGACTTGATATTATCATCCATTGTTTTCTTTCTGCCCATGAAAATTGTTTAATTAATTCTTGATTCCCTGGTAATTTAGGATGTGGTAATAATGCAAGTTTATTATATTCAATTTGCAAAATCATTCCAAATATTTTATATGCAAGCTTTCTCTGGATTTCTTCTTCCAGTATATTAACTTTTTTGGTTTTCATTATTGAGGATATATTAAATTTCATAATTTGCAATCCACGTTTATCCAGACTTTCAGACTCAATAATCTCATCCATCCTTTTGATAAGCTTGTAATTACTAAGTCCTCCAAGTTCCTCTAGCGTCATTTTTTTGAGCTTGATTTCACTTCTCATCTAAACTAAAAATTACTTCCTTATTTAGTTTCCTCTATTCCACAAACCTTAAATCTCTTCAATGCCTGTTATTAATATGATAGATTTGAAACATGTTCCTAAAAATCCTGGATGCGTGAGAATTATAAATTCTCATGGACGCTTCGCTGGTGGGTGGTGGGACGCTTCGCTGGTGGGTGGTGGGCTAATTGTGAAACCTTCGGTTTCATTGTGTTTTGACGGCTACCGTCCAGTGTTGGATTCTGCCCTGTTATATGTGAGGTGTCGAACATGATTAACCTAAAGGAAATTCCTAGCAACCCTGGGTGTTATTTATTCAAAGACAGCAAGGATAAAATCATTTATGTTGGTAAGGCTAAGAATTTAGTTAAACGGGTTAAGAGTTATTTTGCTCGGACTCATGATGATGTGAAGACTAATGTTTTGGTTTCGCATATTAAAGATATTGATTTTGTTGTTACGGATTCGGAGGTTGAGGCTTTGATTTTGGAGAATAATTTGATTAAGAAATATAAGCCGCGGTATAATATTGATTTGAAGGATTCTAAGAGGTATGCTTATGTTGAGGTTACTGGGGAGGATTTTCCTCGATTGTTGATTGCGAGGAGTAAGGAAAATAAGAGGAAGGGTAGTAAACTTTTTGGGCCGTTTGTTTCTGGGTTGGGGCGGGATTATGTTTTGCGGGTTTTGAGGAATAGTTTTAAGATTCGGACTTGTCGGAAGTTGCCGAAGAAGGTTTGTATGAGGTTTGAGATTGGGCTTTGTTCTGGGCCTTGTGAGGGGAAGATTTCTAAAGGGAATTATTTGACGGATGTTAAGAATTGTGAGATGATTTTGAAGGGGAAGACTAAAGCTATTGTTGAAGTTTTGTCTAAGAGGATGAGGGAGTTTTCAATGGACAAGGATTTTGAGAGGGCGCTTAGAATTAGGGATCAGATTCGGGCTGTTAAGGATTTGAATGATAGGCAGAAGATGGAGAGGGGGAAGAAGTTTGATGAGGATTTTGTGAATTGGGTTGTTGATTCTGGAGATAGGGGCAAAATGAAACCACGGACTTCACGGACTCGCACGGACGGGGAATATGGGGATAAAGTTTATTTGATTTTGTTTAATGCTAAGAAGGGGATACTTGAGAATAAGCAGTTTTTTGAGTTTGATTGGACTAGTAACTTTTTGGAGGAGTTTTTGGTTCAGTTTTATTCGGACTATGATTGTCCTAAAGAAGTCGTTTTGCCGATTAAGGTTGATAAGGGATTGAAGGATTTTATTAAGGGGAAAGGTGGGAAGGTGGTTGTTCCGAAGGTTGGAGAGAAGGTTAAGTTATTGGAATTGGTTGAGCGGAATGTAAGGTTGCAGGCTTTTGGTGGGGAGGATAAGGTTAAGGAATTGGGGGAGAAGTTGAGACTTGGATTTTTGCCTAGGGTTATTGAGTGTTTTGATGTGAGTCATTTGAGTGGGACTGATGTTGTTGCTTCTATGGTGCAATTTAGAAATGGACGGGCTGATAAGAATAATTATCGAAAGTTTCGGATTAGAAGTGGGGATAAGAATGATGATTATGCTGCTATGAAAGAGGTTATGACGAGAAGGTATTCTGGGTTGAAGAGGGGTGGTTTGGCTATGCCGGATTTGATTGTAGTGGACGGAGGGAAAGGGCAGCTTGGAGTTGCGGTTGAGGTTTTGGAAGAGTTGAAACTTGGGGTTGCTGTTATTGGGTTGGCTAAGAGGGAGGAGGAGGTTTTCTTTCCTAAGAGTTCTCGAAGTGTTAAGTTGAATCATAAAAGTGGGGCTTTGAAATTGTTGGTTGAGATTAGGGATGAGGCGCATCGGTTTGCTATTTCTTATCAGAGGTTGTTAAGAAATAAAAAAATAAGAGAATAAATTAATTGTTTTGCAATTTAGCAGTTGCAGTGTTTTTTGAAGTGTTCTTTACATTTGTCCGAGAACTTAATTAAGAGACCTTCATCTGTGTGTTTGACTTCTGCTACGGTTTCGTCGCCAGCCATTAATTTTAAATCTTTTTTACAGCATTCCATTTTTTTACCTCCATAATGTTTAGTTGTCGGATATCCGATATTAGTTGTTTATTTTTTTATTTAAATGTATCGGTTGTCCGATATTGGTTATGCGATAGTGATACTGTGAAAAGTTTATATATTTGATTTGGATGCTATTATTATGAAATGTTGTGAGCAGAAGGGGCACTTGTCTTATATTGTTATGTGGATTTTGAGGAAGCATAAAATGAATGGGGCTGAGATTGCTGGGGAGCTTGAGAAGAGGCGGGGGAAGCGGCCTAGTCCTGGGACTGTTTACCCTGTGTTGAAAGATTTGCGGAATCGAAAGTTGATTGTTTGTGATAAGGAGAAGAGGTATAGCTTGACTGCTTTGGGGAAGAGGGAGATGAAGAAGGCTTGTTGTCATTTTTCTAAGATGTTTTATGATTTCCATGAGATGCTTGGGTTTGGAAAAAATTGATTCCAAAAATTTCTTATAGTCTTATTTGGGTGTTTTATTGTGGAGATTAAGAAAAATAAGTTTAAACCTACTGGGAACCAGCCTGTGGCTGTTGTTAATTTGATTAGGGGAATTGAGAAGGGTAAGGTGGATTGTGAACCTTAGGAATGCTTACTTCTTACCCTAAGTTAACTTTCTTATTTTCGTTAATTTCTAAGTGGTTTTTTGGGGAGGTAATTTTAGCATTCATTCTTTTCTCGAGTCTTTCTCTTGCTTCGAATGCTATGTTGCCGCCTTCTTTGGCCACATTAGATAATTCGTTGAACCCTTGGGCATCATCTTTTTTTGTAATCTCTGTTGTTGATGCTTCGCCTAACATGGAAAAGATTAATTCTAGGTCTGTCATATGATCCCTTAAGTTTTGATTTTTCTTGGTTAATCCTTTGAAGTTTTTATGCTCTTGGATGGACTTGTCAAAGGTGGCTTTTGCGATTTCATTTGTTAATATTGCGAATTCTTTGGAGGTTTCTACACCTCGCTCTTTCCATTCATCAATTAACTCTTCTCTTACTGCTATGCCTCTCAATCTTTTTTCTATCCATCCTTTTGGGTAGCCTTTGATTTCATAGTATTCTTTTACTCTTTGTTGGGCAAGCTCCGGGTTTTCTATTTCCTGAAGTCTGTCTTCGCCTACGTGAGCTAGCCATTCTTTGAAGGGCTGGGCCTTTTTGGAAGTAATTGATTGGACTAATCTTAGGATTCCTTTTCGGGTTACACAGTCTGTTTTATATTTTTTCCCGTCTGAGGCTTCTAATTTCAGTTGTAAACAAATTGTTAACAACTGAGGCTCTCTTGACTTTAGGACTCCCCAATATTGTCTGGGGCCTGGGCTTTTGGTTAGGATTTCTATTATGTCTGTTACTGAGAAATACCACTCTTCTTTGTGCCAGGTGCGTCTTATTTTCTTTCCTTCGAATTTTATGATTTTATTCATTCTTGGCACCTTGTTTTTATTGGGTGAGGAGGCTTATATGTTTTTTTGTTTTTGGATGAGAAGGCAGTTATTACGCAGAGTTTCGCAGAGGAGGCGCTGAGGTTCGCAGAGAAGTTGAGTCTTAAGTATTTTATTTCTTATTATGATTATTATCATCCTGAAAGTTATATGCCTGCTAAGGATCAGTATATAGACTTGACTTCATCTGCTGACGGATTCAAGGGTAGCCGGTTGCCGGTGGCGGGTTGCCGATAAGTGGAAATCATAGATTCCCACGACTTGTTCGGCTTTGTTAATTTATGACGTATATTTGAGAAGTGGTAAGGTTGGACAATAAAAAGATTCGGCGATTAATCCTAGGACCCCGATGATGAGGCATGCTACTGTTGCTTAGAATCTAGGTAATTATTATTTACTTTATAGTGGTTACAAATAGAAAACCTTATAAATTATTATTATTTCTTGTTTTAATGGTAGATACTTCGTATTTGAGTAAAATGAGAACATCTCGTGGCAGGGATGAAGCTGTTGGTGTTATTGGAGATAGAAAGAATCTTGTTAATATGTTGGGAAATTCTGGCTACCATAAAAGAGAAGATTTCAATAAGGGAATTATGTCTTCTTACTCTGGAGATTCTTATGGAGATTCTAATTGGACAAAGATTTATGGCGCATGGGGAAATCGTCCTGAAATAGTTACTATCCATGGAGTTTTTGCAGAACAAAATCCTGGCATGGAGCAGTTGAATCTTGATCATGGGCTTATAACACGTTTGCCTGAGTTTGTGGAATTCATGAAAGAGAATAATTCTTCTGACTATTCTGTGGCTAGAGATTCCTTTAATAATCATCTTGGATCTCAAAATATGTGGAGAGGAATGGTTTTGACAAAGGAAGAAGCCGAAAGAATGAGGTATGAAGGAATTGAATCTGATTTTTTAAGAAAGAATAGGGATAATCCTCTCATTTTAGAAAATTTTGAATCTAACGTCTTGTCTGTTTATTTCGATACGCTAGTTGAGAAACATTTTCATGGAGAGAATTATCAATCTCCTTTGATATCCGTTTCTTCGCATAAAGATGTGGCGACTGCTGTGGGGAGGCATTTTGGCGGAAGGGCTTTATTGGACAAGGAAAAAGATCTTTATTTATTTAATATGAATATTCCTAAAATTGATTTAATTCATTATACGGATCACGCAGCTAGACTACCTTTCAAATTACAAGATTTGGTTAAAAATGATCTTCATATTCATATTTCGGTTGATGGTGTTGAAACATCTCATCCTTGGGACAAGAATACTGAAAGTTATGTTATGTATAAGATAAATCCTGAGGAAATAGTTGAGGTTTTGAAACCGGATGTTACTGAATCTTCTTGGAATGGGCGAGTTACTAAATAGAGCGAAGTTGTTAACAAAAATTTCTTATAGTCTCTTTGTTACTTTTTATTATGGAAATAGAGAAACGAGAGTTTAAATTAAAGAGTAAGTTTAAACCTACTGGGGATCAGCCTGCGGCGATCAAGGGTTTGATTGATGGGATTGGTTCGGGGAAGAATATGCAGACTCTTTTGGGTGTGACTGGGAGTGGGAAGACTTTTACTATGGCTAATGTTATTGCTAAGACTGGGAAGCCTACTTTGATTCTTGCTCATAATAAGACTTTGGCGGCGCAGTTGTATGAGGAGATGCGGGAGTTTTTTCCTGAGAATCGGGTTGAGTATTTTATTTCTTATTATGATTATTATCAGCCTGAGTCGTACTTGCCGGCTAAGGATCAGTTTACCCGAGAAGGATTCTGCGATTAATCCTAGGATTGAGATGATGAGACATGCGACTGTTTAATTAAAAACCTTGAAGCCATACTTTGGATCATCGTATTCAATCTTCCACTTAATATTGTTCTCTTTGAACTTCTTTTCTAATTTTATTTTTATCGCTTTTATGAAGTCCTTTAGTTCTGGACAATCTTTTAGTATCTTGCTTAGATGCTTTATCGTATAATCCATATCCTCATACTCAGATATATCAGAATTCATAATATGCGTTGTTGCCTCCAATCTATTTATGGCACTAGCGAACCTTGATTCTGGAGTTTCTCTATCCTTATATTCTTTCATTAAATTAGAAAATTCTGGGCACAAGGCTGAAATTGTTTTTTCCATTTCTTCTATTGCAATATCTTCTTCTATGTCTTTTCTTTTAGATATTGCATTATTTGTATCTAATATATTTGCAGAGACATCTCCTACGTTTGTTTCTAATTCTGGCAAATCATGAACTAAAAGAATTTTTGAGATTTTATCCCAATCTAAATTTAACTGTGAGATTTCAGGAATATTTTTTATAACTGATGACAACATCACTGCTTTCCAGGAATGGTCTGCCGTGGATTCTTGAAAATATTTTAATTCTTTGTATCTTAGAACTTTCTTTAAGTTATCAATTTTGTTGATAAAATTAATTATATCCTTGTAATCATTTTTCATGGTTATAATGTGGTGTCGTGCTATATAAATTTTTAGCAAAAATTTCTTATAGTCTGTTTTGTTTTTATTGTTATGGAAATTGAGAAGCGAGAGTTTAAATTGAAGTCGAAGTTTAAACCTACTGGGGATCAGCCTGCTGCTATTGCTGGTTTGATTGATGGAATGAAGGCTGGTAAGAATATGCAGACTTTGCTTGGAGTTACGGGTTCGGGGAAGACTTTTACTATGGCTAATGTTATTGCGAAGATTGGGAAGCCTACTTTGATTCTTGCTCATAATAAGACTTTGGCGGCGCAGTTGTATGAGGAGATGCGGGAGTTTTTTCCTGAGAATCGTGTTGAATATTTTATTTCTTATTATGATTATTATCAGCCTGAGTCTTACTTGCCGGCTAAGGATCAGTATATTGAGAAGGATAGTGCTATTAATCCGCGGATTGAGATGATGCGGCATGCGACTGTTGCTAGTTTGTTGACGCGGAGGGATGTTATTGTTGTGGCGAGTGTTTCTTGTATTTATGGGATGAGTGACCCTAAGATGTTTCGGTCCATGGGGTTTGCCATCGAGGTGGGTAAGGGGGTTGGGGGGTTGGGTGGTAGGAGGGGAATGATACAAAGACTTGTGAATTCTGCTTTTGAGAGGAATGATTTGGATTTGATTCAGGGGAGGTTTCGGGTTAAGGGGGATACTATTGATTTTATTCCTGGGTATAGTGAGAATGTTATTAGGGTTGAATTTTTTGGGGATGAGGTTGAGCGGATTTTTGAGATTGATAAGGTGACTGGGGAGAGGGTAGCCGAGATGAAGTATTTTCATGTTTGGCCGGCTAGGAATTATGTTGTGCCTGAGGAGGTTTTTGATCGTGCTGTTGGTGAGATTCGGGATCAGTTGAAGATGGATTTGATGGGGATTGATGATGAGTTAGTTAAGCATCGGTTGAAGCAGAGGACGTTGTTTGATTTGGAGATGATAAAGGAGACTGGGACTTGTAAGGGGATTGAGAATTATTCGCGGCATTTTGATGGGAGAAAAGAGGGAGAGCAGGCGTTTTGCTTGTTGGACTATTTTCCTAAGAATGATTTTTTGTTTATTATTGATGAGAGTCATCGGTCGGTTCCTCAGGTTGGTGGGATGTTTAATGGGGATCGGGCTCGGAAGAAGAATTTGATTGATTATGGGTTTCGGTTGACTAGTGCTTTTGATAATCGGCCTTTGAAGTTTGGGGAGTTTGAGAAGTATTTGAAGGGGAATTCTACTGTGTTTGTTTCGGCTACGCCTGGGGATTATGAAGGGGAGAATAGTGAGGAAGTTGTGGAGCAGATTATTCGGCCTACTGGGTTGGTGGATCCTGTTGTTGAGATTCGGGGGATTTCGCCGAAGAAACCTAGTATCTTACTTGCTCATGGACTGGGAAAAACTAGTGATGAGAGTTGGCTTAAATGGTTTAAGAAAAAATACGAAAATGATTATAATGTTATTGCTCCTGATTTTCCTAATCCTGATAATCCCAAATTAGATAAATGGCTTTTTGAAATTGAAAAACATAAAGACTTGCTGGATGAAAATTCTATCCTTATTGGGCAAAGCCTTGGAGCCCCTACTGTTTGTAAATTTTTAGAAAAAAATAAAATTAATATTGGGAAGCTCATTTTGGTTGCGCCTGCTCCTTGCAAATATGACAAAAAGGACTTTGATATTATTAATTCCAAATTGACTGGTAATGCTTTTGATGCGGCTAAAAAATATGTTGATGAATTGGATTTGGATCTTTCTAAAGCCAAGAAACACGCTAAGGAATCTGTTATTTTCTTCTCTAAGGATGATCCCTATACTTGTGATTTTAAGAAAAGGCTGGAGCAATACTCTAGGCTTAAAGCTAAGGTTGTTTTGTTTGAAGATAAAGGGCATTTTAATGAATCTAATGGTGTTTTAGAGCTTCCTGAAATTGATGAATATCTTGGGGACAATGATGGGCAAGATTTAAAGGATTCTTACGGAGGGCAGGTTCGGGATTGTTTGGTTGAGATCGATCGAGCTGTTAAGAAGGGGTCGAGGGTTTTGCTTACTACCCTTACCAAGAGGATGGCGGAGGAGTTAACTGACTTTTTGGCCCTCAACGGGCATGACTCTGGTGAGCCCGGGGCGAAGAGGTTTAAGGTAAGGTATATGCATTCGGAGATTGATACGTTTGAGAGGACTGAGATTTTGCGGGAGTTGAGGCTGGGGAAGTTTGATGTTTTGGTTGGGATTAATTTGTTGAGGGAGGGGATTGATGTTCCGGAGATTGGGTTTGTTGGGGTGTTGGATGCGGATAAGGAGGGGTTTCTTAGAGATGCTAGATCATTGATACAAATAATTGGACGTGCGGCTAGGAATAGTGAGGCGAGGGTGGTGCTTTATGCAGATAATATTACTGGTTCTATTAAGAAGGCTATGGATGAGACTGCTCGTAGAAGGAAGATACAGATAGAATATAATAGGAAAAATAATATAACTCCTAAGACTATTGTTAAGCCTATAAAAGAAAAACAGGTGGAGATTAAGGATGTTAAGAGTATTCCTAAGGCTGAGATAAAGAATGTTGTGATTGAACTTGAGGCTGATATGAAGGAGGCGGCGGAGTTGTTGGATTTTGAGAGGGCTATGTATCTTAGGGATAGGGTTAGGGAGTTGGGGAAGAGGTTGGGGAAATAGGTAACAGGATTTTAAAGATTGACAAGATTTTACTTGGTGGAATATGTATAATTGGAAAATAAAAAAGTATTGTTAAAATATTTGGTTGAATATACTCTATTGGAGTATATAGGTTTTGGGAAATAAAAAAGGGTGGGTTAAAGAGCCGTTGCTTGTGGGCGCGGGCTCTTTTGAGTTAATCTTTTGATAATATTAAAAACTTGATCGAATATGGGAGGCGAGTTTGTCTATTGCTGTATGGGTGGTTTTATAGAAGTCACTATACTTTGCTATATCAACTATTATTTCGAGATGCTGTTTCGGATTTAGATTATTCATAACAGCTCTACGAAGCTTCGGATGAATATGCCTATTTGCTATTTCAAGAATTAGATCTTTATGTTTTTTGATCATGGGATCCAACTTCCCGATAGCAATTTGGCGGTTTGGAAGATAAGCATAGCAATCCTCTGCCAATCTTATTATCAACTCTTCATGCCATATAGGATCTAGTTTTTTTATGGCAGCTTTATTAATAGTTAAGCATATGAAATCTTTTTCTGCTAGTTCGGCAATTATATCCCTGTGCTCCCTGTACTCTACTGGATTTGAAATTTTTATCGCGGCTAACTTAATATCCTTGTAACGAGCATCTTTTATCAAAATAGTAACAAGATTCGGGTGTTTTTCCAGATTTAAGCAATCAAAGGCGACTTTGCTGATGCCTGAGCATTTATGATCTTTTGCTATTTTAAAAAATACATCAAGATACTTTTCTGGATCTAGTATTTTAAGGGCAGGTATTATAGAATTTCCTTTAGTTAGGCCCTTTGCGGCGCTAACTATTAGAGCTTCATCTTTTTTGGGATCTAACATTTTGAGGGCACATTCTGCGTTGTGGCTGCAGGAATCGTACTTTACAACAAGAACTATTAAATTATGATTTTCTTTTGGGTCTAGTTTTTCTATAGCACATCCGCGAACATAGTTAGAAGGATCTTTATTTATAATATGGGCGAATGCGCTGGTGTCTTTTATTGGGCTTAGCTTTTCGAGTGCATCTATACGAGCTTCCAAATTGGGGGCTTTCATTGCTATGAATGAAATCAAAGGACTACCTTGGTGTACTTATTGAAAACAAGTGCATTGCGAAAAATTTAAGATTGACTTTTGAGATTATTTGGGAAATTGCTGAGAAATGAGACTTTTGCTTGATGGAGCTAGGGCGGAATTTAAAAGAGGAGTTTGATTCAGATTATTGGGAGGGCTGCTAGGAATTCGGAGGCTAGGGTTGTGCTTTATGCTGATAATGTTACGGGGTCAATTAAGGCGGCTATTGCGGAGACGGAGAGGAGGCGGAAGATACAAGTTGCTTATAATTTGAAACACAAGATTACTCCTAAGACTATTGTTAAGCCGATTAAGGATAAGCAGATTGAGATTAAGGATGTAAAGTCGATTCCTAAGGCTGAGGTTAAGAATGTTATTATTGAGTTGGAGGCTGATATGAAGGAGGCTGCGGAGATGTTGGATTTTGAGAGGGCTATGTATTTGCGGGATAGGGTTCGGGAGCTTGAGAAGAGGTTGGGGAAGTAGCAATGGGATTAAAGGGATTTTTGACTTGGTGGAATATGTTGTTTTGGGAAATAAAAAAGGTTTGATGCGTGTGGTTTAATATATATGTTGGAGTATATAGTTTTTGGGAAATAAAAAAGTGGGCTGAAAGAGCCTCTGTGTAAGCAGGCTCTTTTTGGAATTAAAATGGCTTTTTAAATTCCTTTTAATGTAAACTATCACCTTTAACATAAGGATCCAATGTTAATATTACATCTTTCCCAAATTTTCTCTTGTAGAGTTTTCCATATTCTTTTCCCTTTTTCTCGTATTTAGGAAGTATTCTGAGCTCACTACCATCTTCTTTTGTGAACTCTCCTACTACCATGTAAAAGAATGGGAGAGATATTCCCTTTGCGATAAATCCCAAACTCCTTATTCTTGTAAGGGGGAAACCCTTAGACCTCATGCAATCTCCTTTAGCAAAAACTCCAAATACTTTTCTCAAAATTTTATTTACGGCTTCAACCTTTTTAAATTCAGATGTTTCGTCGATTACCTTTGTCATTTTTCATCTCCTTTGTTTGTGTATTTCGTTATGAAATATCATTAATGTATTGGAATATTGGTTATTCCACTGTAAAAATCTAAATCACTTGAAGACCCGTCTAAGATAAAATTCTTTGAAGATACCTATTTCTTGGAAAATTTTTGATTTTCCTAGGTATTTCGTTTTTATCCACGGGTCTCTTGAGGGTTTTGAATTCAAATATGAGATTTGAATTGCGATTACTTGTTTGTTTTTTGGATGGATCTTTGTGTTATATTGTACATTTTGTAGTGGTAACATAGTTTAAAAGTTTTGGGGTTGAGCAAGTCGCTATGTATCTTTTTTCAGGGAATCACTATTCGCTGACAAAAAGGTATCTAATTCTGAAAGAATTCCCTAACGATTTTTTGAAAAAAAATGTTAATATCTTGATTAAGGATGTTAAGTCGATTCCTAAGGCGGGCCGCTCGGCATACCCCTAATTGCGGAGTGTTGGGGCAAGATTAAGAATGTTATTATTGGCCACGTATGGCACTACATGGTTGAGCATAGTTGGAGGCTGATAGTGAGGTGAGGCTGCGGAGTTATTGGATTTTGGCCACGTATGGCATGACTCTGTTGGGCCTAGAGGGCTATTTATTTGAGGAACATGGTTAAGGAATTGGATAAGAGGCTTGACTAGGTGATAGGGGTTAGATGATAGATAATAGGGGTTGTTGCGCTCCTTGTTCTCTCTAGGAGAAAGGGAAATAATTCAACCACGGACTTCGCGGACTCGCACGAACTTTTTGGCTTGGGCCACGTATGGCATACCGCCTCGTTAATACTCCCGGCACAAGAACCTCTGAGGAGGTGACTCTGGTGGGCCTAGATTAAGGATATTAAGCGTATACCGAAGGCTGAAACTAGAAAGTCATTAAAATTAAAGAAGACATTGTAAATAGTCGTCTGTTCTTTTTTCTATTATTTTTTCAGAAACCTTTACATCACTATATTTTGTTTTTAATTTATTTTTTATAATAGTGATAACTAATTTTCTTATTTTCATTCTACCTTCGTCATTTAATTTTCTTTTGTCAATTTTCTTTATGGATTGCCCGCAATATTCGTAAAATTCTGATTTTAAATGACTAGTAGACTCTGGTCTATTGGTGTATTCTGAGACGATTCCGTGCAAAATGGTTTTTCCTAAGATGTTGCTAATGCTTCTTATATCACTATTTTTTCCCATTTTCCCTCGTCTATTTTTATTGATGTTTCTTCATTTATTTTATTTAGATAATGAATAGATAAATTCTTTTCCGTGGCTGAAGCTATATTCTCTTTTAATTTTGTTATTAAATTTTTTCCAAGTTCTTCAATTAAATAATTTGAAAGATAGAAGTTATCTATTATTTTATTTAAAATTAATTTTATTAAAAGGGTGTTTCTTATACAATTATAAATCTCATCTCCGGATGCTTTGCTGCTGCTAAGTTCGCTCCAATCCATTTTCATGTTTAAGTCTAGTTTGGATATTTCTATTTTTTTTGGGAGCTTTATTTTTCCATAAATTATTTTGCTGGTTTCTAACTGGTATACCAAAGATATATTGGAAGGATAGATTGCTTGGAATGTTTTTGAGTCTATAATTTGGATATCTAAATTTAAGTTCTGTTCTCTTACTTTACTTTCAATTCTTTTCATGGTGTTTAATTTATCTAGTTGATTTTCCCAATGGGAATTTTTTGTTATGATTATTGCATCTATATCTTTGTAGTTTGAATAGTTTGTTTGTATTGCTGAGCCGCATAAGACTATTGCTTTGGTGTTTTCTAGTTCTTCTAGTACAATGTGTTTTATTTTGTTTTCAATGTGTTTTGCTTTTTGATTGTACTCTATTCTTTTTAGGGTATTTCTTTTGACTAGCTCTTCCATTTGTTTTAGCTTGGGCCTTATCGACTTAGCTAGATAATAAGAATCTTGCTTTGTTAACTTCTTGTTGTTTAATTTTTTTTCTATTATTTTTTGTTCTGTTTTGGTTAGAACCTGATTGTTTATCATGTTGTATCTATAGATACATTGTATTTAAATGTTCTTGTTGGAATTGATTTAGGACTCTTGTTGCTATATTCTGAACTCAGTTGCTTTGTGGGAATTTGTTCTATGGCCTACTTATATTGAGTCGGTTTGATTTTGGTTTGTGAAGATTGGGAATTCTGCGGTCGAATTTTTTTTGTTAAGTTTTTGTCCATGGAAGTTAATGGAGTTTTATTTATTTAAATATTGGCGAGAGCTGGGATTAGAGGCTTATAGTGAGTGATGATTTTGGGGAATAGGATTGGGAAATTGAATAAGCGATTGTGGGAATATGTTCGCATTGTATTATATTAGTTAAATCTTGCTTTATTTTATGTGAAGAATAAAAATTTATTTGTCTATTTTGGAATTGGGTTTTTGGTTACTGGATTGTTGATAGGAGGATATTTTGGACTTATTTATAATCCTTATAAGTTTAGTGGAGATGGTCCAATAAAAATTGCTTATATTAACAGCATGCACTTTGAGGGGTTTGCTTTGACAATGAATAATTTTGCTGCATTTAAGGAGGTTTTTGACAAGGAAGGTATAGATATCGAGGTCAGAAGAGTAGATATGGATCTTCTTAGGGATCCTTCCGAAGAGAGTATTAATGCAAAAGCTACGGAGGCTAAAGCACTTATTGATGAATGGGAACCAGATTTGATTTATGCTACTGATGATGCTGCTCAGGAACATGTGGCTTCTTATTATCTTGATGGTGAAATCCCTATTGTCTTTTCTGGAGTCAATGAAGATGTTGAAAAGTATGGATATAATGATGCTGATAATGTTGCAGGTGTTTTGGAGAGAGTGCATTTTGCTGAGACTATAAATTTTGCAAGAGAATTTTATCCTTACATAAAAAAAGTGGGAATCATTGCCAATGATTACCCATTATGGAAAACTGTGATAGGAAGAATAAGGGCAGGAGAAAATGTTCCTTCGGATTTGGAACTTGTGGGATTAGATATTACTCCTACCTATGAAGAATGGCAAAATAAAATTTTGGATTATCAGGATAAGGTTGACGCTCTAGTTATGTTTGGAGTGCAGGGGACGCATTATCATAATGGCACGCTTGTTAATCCTCAGAATATGTACAAATGGCTTATCGATAATAATCATTTGCCAGAAATAACTTTTTGGAATTTTCAAGTTGCTGGTGGGAATCTTTTATCTGTGGATGTATCTTCTCGGGAGCAAGGAAGGGATGCTGGGACGATTGCAAAAAGTATTTTAATTAATGGGGAACTTCCTTCTGATTTAGAAATTAAGCCAACAAGGAATGGTGAGAGTTTTTTTAATCTCGCTAGAGCTAAAAAATTAGGATTAGAAGAAAATGAAATATCTAGTGTTGCCTTAATTAATTCGGAAGTTTATGAGGAGTTTTCCTGGAAGGGGTGAAATAGAATGAATAATGAAATAAAATTTATGATTATATTTTCCATTGTTGGAATAATTTTTAGTTCTGGGCTTCTTACTTATGGTTATTTTAATGAAAAGAAATCTCTCACGTCTGAAATATTTAGTGATCTTATCGATTCTTCGGAATATAAGGCTGAAAAAATTAACGAGGATTTACGTGAGTTGAGGAAAAGAGTTGAGGGTGTGGCTGAGAGTGATGAGGTTAAGGATATTTTAGACAGGAAATTAGTTTTCAGTGGAGCTGCCATAAAGGCTGATGTTAATCGTCGGTCTAAAATTATTGCAATAGAGATAGAAAATTACCTCAAGCTGCACCCGAAGAATAGTCTTGAGGAACTTCGGGGGAGCGTGGAATTTCAGGGTATTGCTGTTCAGGGTATTGGAAGGGGTGGGTATAGTGCGATTTATGGCGGAGATGATTTTAATATTTATTTTCATAAAAATAAAGAATTTCTTGGTTCGAATCTCGGGGAATATTATAGTGAGTTTCCTAAAATACTTAAATTAATTGAAGGGGCTCAAAAAAATGGAAGTTCTGAAGGATTTTATGGATGGAAAGATCCCGATGGGAGTCTTCGAGAAAAATATGCTAAATTTATAACTATACCCTTTGCGACTGATGATGATATTAGGTTGTCTGTTGCGACTACGGCTTATGTTGATGACTACGAGGTGGCAGAAAATATATCTCCTGATTCTTTAAAATACTTGAATGAGTTTTTAGAATCTTATGACTATCATAATCTTATCTTAATTTCTAGGAATGGGCATGTTCCTTATGCTACTGGTAAACATAGTCTTTGGGGTAGTAATCTTGTATGGGATATAAACTTAAAAGAAGGGCTTTCAAAAAATTATTTTAATGTTAAGAAATATGGAGAAACTTCTTCTTTTGGTCCATTTATTGAAAGATATGGTTCTATTTATCCGCACATATCGGCAATGTCTCCTGTCTATAGGGGAGATGTTTTACTTGGATATGTTTCTATAGTTGAAGAAATGGATCGTATTTTTGATATTGTTGGGGATAGTGAAGGGCTTGGGGAAAGCGGAGAGAGTTATCTTGTAGGAGATGGATTTTTTTTAATAAGTCCTTTAAGGACTCGTAGTCTTGATATTTTAGTGCAAAGAATTGATAGTGATAATGCGGAGAAATGCTTTGAGCATCTTGACGCTAATGGGGGGAGTAATGTTTTAAAAATGGGGAACGAGAAGAATATGGGCAAAGAAGATTTTGACACTTCCTTGAATTATAGGGGGAATCTGGTTTTTGGAATTGGTTCTTTTATTCCTGATATTAATTGGTGCATGCTTAGTGAAGTTGATGTTGAGGAAGCGATTGGAGATCCACTAAAGAAATATATTAGAAATAAGATATATATTTCTTTGTCTGTAATTTTTATTTTTAGTTTGATTGGATTTGGAATTGGAATGCATTTTAAGAAAAGAAAAAGGTAGGTCTTTTGTGGTTGTATTTGATACTCTTGTTGTTTTTCTTTTGGGCCCACTTTGTAAATTTATTTTGATATCTCTTTTCTTTGTATCGTTTTAGAAGAGTGTGATTAAATGAGCTTTCGAAGCATATGTCAGGACTGAGAGAACCTTCATTTTTTTGAGAACACTTGAATGGTTTTATTTTTTTGAGTAATGAAATCTCTGATATGTATCTCTAGTAATCTTTTTAACTGGGAAATGTTTTTTTTATTTATGACCTATCATTCAAAGAGGAATTTTTCGTTATTGACTATTGGGCAATTTGTTTCAATTGTTGGAGACAGAATTAGTACTGCGGTTTTTTTGACTATTGCTGCTGCTATTGTTGCGACGACTCAATCTACATATCAGTCTTCTATTATAATTGTTTTTCAGACTTTGCCGTTCTTGTTGTTTGGTTATCTGTTTGGACTTATGGCCGACTTGGTTGAGAAGCGGAAGATTTTGATTTTTGCCGATATTGCTCGTGCGGCTGTTTTGATTTCGCTTTATTTTTATCATGAGTCTTTGATGTTTTTGTATTTTTGTGTTTTTGCTATTGGATTTTTGACCGCGATGTTTGATCCTGCGAAGAAATCTATTTTGCCGTTTTTGGTTAAGCGTGATAAGCTGATTTTTTTTAATAAGTTTTATGCTGTTATTGAAATTATTGGGATGATGATTGGACTTGGGTTTGGTGCGTTTTTGCTTTCGAAAATTGGGATTGAAAGGGCTTTGCTATTTGACGCTTCGACTTATATTTTTTCTATGATTCTTTTTATGTTTTTATCTTATCATGATGAGAATGAAGTTTTGAAAACTAAAAAGAATGAGGGCTTTAGAAGTGAAGTTTCGCGGCATGTTCGAGAGCTTGCTGAGGGGTGGAAATATTTGGTTGGCAATGATAATGTTAGGTTTATTATTTTTAATTTGGTGTTTTTTCATTTCTTGGCTGTTGCTATTTTTTCATCCTCTATTATTGACTTTTCTATTCGTTCTTTTGATTTTGGGAAGGAATTTTTAATTGGAACTGGGTTTGATTTTGGGGATTTGTTGGTTGGTAGCCATACTACTTTTATATTTTTGTTTGTTGCTATTGGGGCTTTAACTAGTCCGATTTTTAAGATGATTTTTAGAAGGGTGAAGGAATCTGCTTTGTCTGTTTATGTTTTCTTTTTTGGAGCTGCCATGAGCTTTCTTTTGGTTTTTGCTTCTAGGATTATTCCCGCTGATTCATTTTATCCTGTCTTTGTTTTGTCTATGATTGTTATGGGTGCTACTGTTGGGACGCAATATATTCGGGTTGCTTATTTAATTCAGATGCATACAGATAAAGAGTTCATGGGAAGAATTGTTAGTCTTGCTGATATTACCTGGGGGCTTGCTTTGTTTTTTGGAATGTTAATTGGATCTTATCTTAATGAGATTTTTACTTATGAGGCTGGGCTTTTGCTTGGTGGTTTGGTTTATTTGGCTGGTGGGATTTCTTTTTGGTTTTCGCGTGGAAAGATAAGCTGGTAAAGGATTATTATCCACGAATTACGCGAATGAACACGAATTTTTTTTGGAAAGGGAAAAATTATTTAAAGTTTGGATGTTTGGTTTTTTTATGAAAGGTCTAATATCAATGTCTTTGATTTTGAACTTAGTCCTGACTGTCGTGCTCTTATAGGGGTGCGATTGTTTTTTTTAAAATGGTTGTACAATATTTTTATTCTAATGCTAATGCAGGTATCTTTATAGAAGGCGCTGAAATTTATTTTTGTTTTAATATGATTGAAAGGAGGTGGGTTAGAGATGGTAGAGATTAATTATGATAATGGAGAGTATTCTTTTTCACATGATGAAAGAAAGTGGAAAGAGGGAGAATTGATGGAGCATTTGACCAATAATGGACATGGTCGAATTGTTGTTGCTTTTGGAATTTCTCATAGAGAACCTGAGGCATATGAGTATTGCTCGGGCATAGCTAGAGATGTCGAAAAAATATTCGAAGAAAAAGAATGTCGAAAAAATCGAAGAAGATTCGAATGATTTTTAATGCATTTTGTTTTGCGAGATTAAATCACGTCTAAATTTATTTTTTTATTTTTTTATTTTAAAAAATTAGGTTGAAACATATAATTTAAATATGGGACTTTATGGGTAATATTATGGAAATTGATTTTGCTAAAATTGAGAAGAAATGGCAAGATAAGTGGGCAGTTGAGAAAACTTTTGAGGTCAGTGAGGATGATGGCAAGGATCCTTTTTATGTTTTGGAGATGTTTCCTTATCCTAGTGGGGCTGGGCTTCACATGGGGCATGCTTTGAATTATACGATTGGGGATATTCTTGCTCGGTTTAAGATAATGAAAGGGTTTAATGTTTTGCATCCTATGGGTTATGATGCCTTGGGTCTTCCTGCTGAGAATGCGGCGATTAAGGCTGGGACTCATCCTGAAGAGTATACTAATAATGCTATTGCTAATTTTACTAAGCAAACTAAGGCTATGGGTGTGACTTATGATTGGTCTAGGATGGTTAATACTGCTAGTCCTGATTATTACAAATGGGATCAGTGGATTTTTTTGAAAATGAAGGAGAAGGGGCTTGCTTATCAGAAAGAGTCTGCTGTTAATTGGTGTCCTATTTGCAATACTGTTTTGGCTAATGAGCAGGTTGAGGACGGGTGTTGTTGGAGGCATAATGATGTTGAGGTGGAGGTTCGGAAGCTTAGGCAGTGGTTTTTCAAGACTACTGAATATGCTGAGGAATTGTTGTCTGGGTTGGGGGATTTGGAATGGCCTGAGAGGACTAAGAAGATGCAGGAGAATTGGATTGGACGGTCGGAAGGAACGGAAATTTCTTTTGAAATTTCTGGGGGTTCGGGGGTTCGGGGGTTCGGGGGTTCGGATAACTTGGGCAACACTACCAATAATGGCACACGGACTAACACGGACGAACACGGACAAGATAAGGGAAATGTTTGGAAGGTTTTTACGACTCGGCCTGATACTATTTTTGGAGTTACTTTTATGGTTGTTGCGGCTGGGCATGACCGGTTGGATGAGTTGGTTATTGAAGAACAAAGAGATGCTGTGGATAATTTTTTAGGTAAGATAAAGTCTGTTAGTGAGAAGGATTCTGCCAAGCTTGATAAGGAAGGTGTTTTTACTGGGAGCTATGCTATTAATCCGGCTAATGGTGAGAAGGTGCCAATCTGGGCAGGTAATTTTGTTATTGCGGATTATGGGAGTGGGATGGTTATGGGGGTTCCGGCACATGATGTGAGGGATTTTGAGTTTGCGACTAAGTATGGGATTGAGATTAAGCAAGTTGTTGCGCCGTCATTTTTTGATGAGGAGAATCCGCCTAGAAAAAATGTTGAAAATACTGAAAGAAATATAATTCATGCTATTGTTTTGAATAAAAATGAAGATGAATTTATTGCGCTTAGGAACAAGGAACTTTCTTGGCTTACTCCTGTTACTGGGGGAATAGATGATGGAGAGGATCCGACTGATGCTGCTAGAAGAGAGGTTGAAGAGGAAACTGGTTATCAGAATTTTGAATTGGTCAAGGAAATGCCTTACAAAATGCATGCTATGTTTTATGCTGAGCATAAGAATGTTAATAGGTCTGTTCTTTCTCATGTCTTTGTTTTTAGATTAACTGATGATTCTCAGAAACCGCTATCCAAGGAAGAGGCTGAAAAGCATGAGGTTGAATGGTTGCCTATTTCTAAGCTGAGTGAATTGACTCCTGTTTCTGAGCTTCCTGAGATATTGGAGTGGTTTAATCTTGGTAAGAAGAATCATACTGGGATTGGTGTTTTAATTAACTCTGGGGAGTTTGATGGAATGAATAATACTGATGCTAAGGATAAGATTACAGATTGGTTAACTGAACAGGGCAAGGCAAAACGGGTTGTTAATTTTAAGTTGCGGGACTGGGGAGTTAGTCGGCAGAGATATTGGGGGACTCCTATTCCTATTGTTTATTGTGAAGATTGTGGCGCGGTCGCAGTTCCTGAAAAAGATTTGCCTATTGTTTTACCTAAAGATGTTAAGTTTGGTGAAGGTAATCCACTGGAGAGCAATGAAGAGTGGTTGAATGTGGCGTGTCCCCGTTGCGGCAAGATGGGCCGAAGAGAAAGTGATACTATGGATACGTTTGTTAATTCTAGTTGGTATTTTTTGAGGTACGCTGATCCTAAGAATAGTGAGAAGATTTTTGATAAAGATAAGGCCTCTTATTGGAATCCTGTGGACGTTTATATTGGTGGGGCTGAGCATGCTTGTATGCATTTGCTTTATGCTCGATTTTACAATAAGTTTTTGAGGGATATTGGTATGGTTGAATGTGATGAGCCGTTTGCTCGGTTGTTTCATCAGGGGATGCTTCATGCTGAGGATGGGCGGAAGATGTCGAAGAGCTTGGGGAATGTTGTTGATCCTTTGGATACTATTGCTAAGTATGGAGTGGACGCGACTCGATGGTTTTTAGTTTCTGTTGCTAGTCCTGATAAAGATTTTGATTGGAGCGAGAAGGGAATTGCTGGGGCTGTTAGGTTTGTTAAGAAGGTTGTTGGGTTTTATGATTCGCAGGAATCAGGGATAAGTTATAAGGGTAGTGATTCGGCGGAGTTGTTGAGTAAGTTGAATTTGGTTATTAGGAATGTTTCGGGATATTATGATAGTTTTGATTATCGGAAAGCTACGATTGAATTGCGTGAGTTTTTTGATTTGATGTCGAAGGGTTGTTCTGAAGAAACTGCTAAGACTTTTTTGAAATTGATTGCTCCTGTTTGTCCGCACATTGCGGAGGAGCTGTGGAGCAAGATCCAGAAATTAGAAATAAGAAATAGGAACTTAGAAGGGACAGATGAGGGGAGTATTGAGCTTATTTCGGTTGCGGCTTGGCCTGAGGTTGATGAGGGGAAGATTTTGCCCCCAAGGGATGACCCTACTGGCCCCAATAATGGCGAATTGTTGAATGGCAAGATTGCTGAGAGGATTAAAGGGATTATGAAAAGTGATACAAGTAAGGTTTATGTTTATGTTATGCCATTTGAGGTTGGGAAGATTGATGCTTCTAAGATTGGTGAGGATGTTGGGTTTCCAGTTGAGGTTTTTGCTGTTAATGATCCTGAGAAGGTCGATCCTAAGGGAATGGCCAAGAGAGCAAAGCCGGGGATGGCTGCTATTTATTTGGAGTAAATTACGGGAAAGTTCACTTTGTGGAAAAATTCAGTTTCTCTGGTCTCAAACGACATGACTCTAGTGAGTCCGGGCCTGGTAGAATTTATTGTTTTTTTTATTAAACGGGCGAATTTACATAAACTTATTAACTTTCTGTCTTATTCTGTCTTATGGTAAAGATTTGTGTTTTTGGAGACAGTATTACGTGGGGAGCTCGACTTGCTTTTAGAGATGCTTGGGCTAATTTACTTAGAAGTTATTTGGAATCTGCTTCTGATGAATATGTGGAATTATATGATTTGGGGATTGATGGAAATGTTAGCTCTGATGTTGTTGAGAGATTTGACGTAGAAGCTGAAGCTAGAAATCCTGAGGTTATTTTTTTTGCTTTTGGGGTTAATGATTCTTGCTATTTGGAATCTGATGGAAATAGGTTGGTTGATGAGGATAATTTTGAGAGGAATGTTTTGATGATGATTGGCAAAGCTAAAAAATATTCTGAAAAAATTATTTTTGTCGGACTTTGTAAAGGTGAAGATGTGTTAACTTGTCCATTGCCGCAGAGTACAACTGGGAAATGTTATGATAAAGAAAGTACTGGAAGATATAATGATATTTTGAAGAAAGTTTGTAAAAAGGAGGGTGTGGTTTTTATAAATATTTTTGACAAATTAAAGGATGATGATTTTGATGATGGGTTGCATCCTAATTCTAATGGGCATGTAAAAATTTTTGAAGAAGTTCGGAAGAAGGCTGGGGAATTTTTTAATTTGAAGTATTCTGATAAGAAATTATGCCTAGTAAATAAAGATGATAAAGTTATTGATGAAAAAGAATTCTATCTCGTAAATAGAAGTGATATTTATAGGAATGCTGCGATTTGGATCGAGAATTCTAATGGGGAAGTTTTAGTTTCTAAAAGAAGCTCTTTGAAGAAGAAGGAGCCGGATCGTATTATGAGTTTTGCCAAGAGGGTTGAATGTGAAGAAGATTATGAGTCCGCGATTCGCAATGGTTTGAATTCTTATCTTGGAATTAAAGTTGACGAACTTGAGGAAATTGAAAAAGTTAGAATTAAGAGTAATGTTAATAATTTCTTTTGTCAATGGTTTGGGGTTAAAATGAATTTGGATATTTCAAATTTAGATGTTGATTCTAGGGAAATTTCTGAAGTTATGTGGATTTCCAAGAATGATTTGAAATCTAAGTTTGAGAATAGCCCTCATTTGTTTGTTGATGGATTTGGGGAATATCTTAAGATTCTGAGATAAATTTTGCTAGATGAGTAAGTTATTTAAAGTTGAATTTGGTTTTATTGATATGGTGGTTAAGAAAAATGCGAATGGGGTTCTTGCTAAAATTTCTGGGAAGCGTCGGAGTTTTGGAGAGAGAGCGGCTGATAATTTGGCTTCTTGGGCTGGGAGTTGGGGTTTTATTATTGGGTTTTTGGTTTTCCTTGGGATTTGGATGATTGTTAATGTTTATGCTTGGATTGGAGAATGGGACCCGTATCCGTTTATTTTGTTGAATTTGGTTTTGAGCTGTGTTGCAGCGTTGCAGGCTCCTGTGATTTTGATGAGTCAGAATAGACAGGGTGAAAAGGATCGGGTTAAGTTGGAGTATGATTATAAGGTGAATCGGAAGGCGGAGAGGGGGATTGAGGAGATTTTGAGAGAGGTTCGTGCGATTAAGAAGGTTGGCGCAAAGAAGAGATAGAGTATAATAATTTTTATAAATGGTTTTTGTGATTTTAGTGTAAAGAGTTCTGTGGTTTTATTATGGCAAAGGATAGTGGGGATGAGGCGAGAAGGGACTTTGGAGTAGATGGGTTTGATTGTGATGCTTTTTATGGTGGATTGGTGGATAAGGTTTCTAGGAGTGATATGAGGTTGTGGTTTGGGGAATCTACTCGTATTGGTCGCAAAGGGGATGATGTTTATGTTGAGGGGCCAGATAGATTTTATGTTTCGCATCTTGAGGAAAAGTATGGGTCAACTATTTCTGAGATATTAGGAGATGATGTTTCGTATTGGGTTGATTCTGAACTTGAGGTTGATCGGCAGTTGCCTTTAGATTTTAAGTCTTGTGAGCCTACTGGGGAGGATTTGGAGATGATGTGCTCTAGATATAGGTTGAGGGGAGAGCCTTTTTATGATGAGGCTAGGGTTGTTTTGCATAGTGGGAATAAGGAGGCTTATGGTAGGCTTAATGCTTTTATGGGAGAAGAAGGCTCGGGTCCTCTTGTTTTACATGGAAGGAAAAATGTTGGAGTAACTTATTCTGTTAAGAAATTGTTGCATGAGGCGGGTGGAAATGGGGTGGTTAGTATCGCGCGTGATGTTGGGGAACTTGTTAAGCATCTTACTCCGAGTAGGTCTAAGGGTTTTGGTGATATGGGAAATCCTGGATGGTATGATTTGGCTAAAGGTCATGCGGATTTGGTTGTTCTTGAGAACGTGGATCTTCTTGCTGGGGAGTTTAATGGCAGGGCTTATCATAAACCTGGGACGCAGCGGAGAATTTATGAGCTGCTTAATGGTGTTGAGAAAAGGGGAGGTAAGGTTGTTTTGACTTTTACAGATAAAGGTAAGCTTGATTTTGATGGGTTTGTTGATTTGCTTGGAAGCGGGATTGAGGATCAGAATGGGAAGACGGGAAATAATAATCTTGCGGATTTACTTAGGAAGTCTCGGGTTGTTGAGATTAGGCATGCTAGAATTGAGGATTATGGGGATATTATTAGACAGGTTGATTCTGAGGGTGATATGAAAATTGCCGAGGGGTTTTCTTCTGGGGATGTTGAGAGGGCTTTTGATGCTGCTAATTATGGTGTGCCGCGTAATGTTGAAAGGACTGTTAGGAATGTTGAAAAGGTTGTTAAAATGTCTCGGATGTATGGTATTGGGGTTAGTCCTGAATATGTTGTGAATTCTGTTGGTGGAGAGAAGGCTCGGAATAAGTTTGCTGTTGATAATTTTGAGAGGTCTGATAATGTGTCTTCTTTTTTGGACTTGCATTCTTCTGGGGATATTGCGAAGGCTTTTAATTTATATCGCATCGGAAAGAACGACAAGATAGATTCTAAGGGTATTAGGGTGGATCCTAAGTATGTTGAGGCTATCGAAGGCGTTTGGGAAGATTGGGTGTCTCAGGGGGATGATGTTTTTAGGATGGAGAGTGATGATGCTATGACGAGATATCGGGCAATGAGGGGCTTGATGGCTGAATATAAAGAGCATGAAAAAAGGTTGTTTTAGGGGTTAGTATATAAATTTTTATAAGGGTGTTTTGTAAAAGAGGGCAATGTTTGATAAAATTATTTGTTCTGATCTGGTGTATGTGTAGTTGAAGGTAACTGGTATTGTTGATAGGATTTTGAGTGAGCTTGTTAAATCTGCTGTTGGGGATGTTTTACTGATGGGCCATCTGGATGATTGTGTTGATAGTGCTACTAATATGGTTATGTCTAATTGGATCAATGCCACTTCTATAGATAAAGAATTAGCGAACTTTGGAATGAATAGAATTGGTGAAATTGTTGACTGAAAAGGGGCTTTAGAAGATGTCGGAGGGGTTCTTCTGGAGCCTATACTGACGCTTTTGGGGGACTTCATAATACGGAATTTTCTGCTCAGATATTGATGGATGGACCGTTAATGTGTGATGGAGAGAAGCTGGAAAGATCTCCATTCGCAGTTTTGAATCGTAATTGGCCAACTATTCCTATTTTTTAAGATGGGAAATTGAAATATATGCAGCAGAATGAAAATGGGGATATTGAATTTGGTGGAAGGTATTTTAAGGAGAAGTTATTTTCTAAGGTTGTTGAATATGGACCTAAAGATTTGCCTCATGCGATGAGGGGATGTTTGAAATATTTTGCTAGAAGTCGAGATATGATTCCTTCTATTATGAATGAGTTTAATAAAAAATAATTATTCTAGGATTGCTTTTATTCTTCTTGCTCCGGCATTGGGGAAAAATCAGTTAAACTTATTTTGTTGTTGGTTTTTTGTAGAATGTTGCGCGCTTTGTTCTGCTTTGTTAATTATTCTAGGATTGCTTTTATTCTTCTTACTCCGGCTGAGCTTGATTGTTCTTTTTTGATTTTGAATTTTCCTAGTTCGGAAGTGTTTTCTACGTGTGGTCCGGCGCAGAGTTCTGTTGAGAATCCTCCTACTTTGTAGACCTTTACCCTGTCTCCATATTTGTCATCGAATACCCCTACAGCTCCTTGTTCTTTTGCTTCTTCTAAGGACATTTCTTTCATTGTTATTGGGAGGTTCTCTTTGATTTTTTCGTTCATTAAATCTTCTATTTTCTTCTTCTCTTCATCTGTTAATTTTCTGTCAAAGTTGAAGTCGAATCTTAATCTGTCTGCTGTTATATTGGAGCCTCTTTGCATTATGTTTTTGTCATTTAGAACTTCTCTTAGTGCTTGATTAAGCAAGTGGCATGCTGTATGGAGTCTTGTTGTTTGTTCGGAGTTGTCTGCTAGACCTGATTTGAATTTTCCGGCTGAAGCTGTACGAGAAAGGTCTTGGTGAACCTTACACTCTTTTTCGAAACCTTCTTCGTCTATTGCTATGTTTTTTTCTTCTGCTAATTCTTTTGTCATTTCTATTGGGAAGCCGTATGATTGGTATAATAGAAATGCTTCTTTACATGTGATTTCTGATTTATCTTTTGCTATTTTTTCGAATACTTTTAGTCCTTGCTCTAGAGTCTTTAGAAAATTTTGCTCTTCTGCTTCTAGTTCTTTGTTTATTTTTTCCTTGTCTAAATTGTAATCATCGTAGATTTCGTATATTGGTTCTGCGATTTTTGTTGTGAAGTTTTCTACTCCTAGTGTCCTTGCGAAACGGATTGCTCTTCTTATTAATCTTCTTAGGACGTAGGATTGGTCGGCGTTGCCTGGGTTTATTCCGTCGTTTATTATGAAAACCGAAGCCTTAATGTGGTCAGCTATTACTCGCATTGGTTTTTCGTTTCCTTGGTATGGCTTGTCTGATAGGTTTTCGATTTTTTTTATGATTGGTTGCCAAATTTCTGTTAAATAATTATCATCGAAACCATTTATTACCGCAAGCATTCTTTCCAGCCCTCTTCCGTTGTCTATGTTTTGTTGAGAAGCTTTATTGTAATTTCCGTCTGTATCTTTATTATATTCCATTAATACATCGTTCCAAATTTCCACCCAATTATCTTCATCATCTGGGTTGAAAGTTTTTGGAGCTGGAATATCATTTGGCTTCCAATAAAACATTTCCGTACATGGTCCACATGGTCCTGTTTCTCCAGCTGGTCCCCACCAATTATCTTTTCCTGGCAAGTATACTATCCTTTCTTCTGGCATTCCAAGATCTTTCCAAATTTTTACTGACTCCTCGTCTCGCGGAGCTTTATCGTCACCTTCAAACACTGTTACTGCTATTCTTTCTATTGGTAGCTTTAATTGTTTTATTGCAAATTCAAAGGACATCTCAATTGCCTCTTTTTTCCAGTAATCTCCAAGTGACCAATTCCCTGCCATTTCGAAAAAGGTATGATGGGTTGTATCTCCTGCTTCTTCTATGTCTCCTGTCCTAATGCATCGCTGAACGTTACAAACTCTTTTTCCTTGTGGGTGTGGTTCTCCTAAAAGATAAGGCACTAACGGGTGCATTCCGGCTGTTGTGAATAGGACTGTTGGGTCGTTTTCTGGGACTAGGGATGAGTTTTTTATTTGGGCGTGGTCTTTCGACTTAAAGAATTCTATATATTTTTTTATTAGATCTTTTCTATTCATTTTGTAATTAGGAAATTTGGGTTTTTAAGATTTGTTGGGATTCATTTATGCGGCGGCATTTAAGGATTGAAGTTTTTCTTGAATTTGTAACAGCTCTTCTTCTATTGCATCTCGCTTTGCTGGTCTTGATTTTATCTTGGTTATTGACTTTGAATTTGTGGACTTTTGTATTGCTTTTGGAATTTTCGGCGTTGGCATCTTGCTTTGGAGCACCTCTATTTGTGATAATGTGGAGGAGAGCAATTGCTGGAGACGCTGTTTTAGGTCGTTTTTTTGACGAGATAATACTTTTAAATTTTGAAAATGTTTTAGGGAATGCAATAACTCCACTTGGCTCATCAAAAGGCACGACTTGCTTTGCCTGTATGATTTCGGGTATATTGAAATAAATAGTTCTTCTGATGTTGCCATTTTATTATTATAATTTATTAAAGATGTCGCTGTCTATTTCTGAAAGTTTTCCTTTAAGTTTTTCTATATCTTCAGTCCAGCCCTTTAATTCATCTTCTTCTCTTGATTTTACCTCTTTGATTTTATGGAGAACTGATTCTATTTCTGTTACTTTGGATTTTATTTCTTCGAAGCTTTTTTGTGCTGCTTGGAATTTATCTATCCTTACAAATATTGGTTCTCCTTGTTTTTGGAATGATGTTGGCTGCGAGACTCTTGCTGGAACAGGAGGAATTGGAGAGATTGGCTCCTCTTTTGGGACCTGAGCTATAGGTTCAGGTGGACTTGGTATTATATTTTGAACCGGGGCTTCTGTTGGGATTTCTAATTCTCTCATCGGGGGCTTGAAATTATCAAAGTTTTCTGGAACCTGTGTTTCTAATTCGTTTTCGTCAAGAGGTGGCATGTCTGATACTGCGGATTTTACCATTTCTTGGTTAAGGTTTTCGTTTTTGGGATTTGTTGGGAATGATGGTAATTCTGGAAGCTCTCTTTTCATTGGTTCTTCTTTTATTGGAGGAAGAGAAGGAAGTGGAGGCAGAGATGGGCCTGATGGGAATGCCTGCAGGGGGGACGACATTGGAAGATTTGGTACGCCTTCTTTCTTTTTGAATAACCCCATAACGATACTAGTTCTATTTCTTTTTTATAGGTTTATAGTAATTTTGGAATGACGACAGAGAAGCAAAGCTTTGGCTTTGTGTTTTTAGTTTTTGGTTGTTAGTTGTTGGTCTTAGTGAAGCCTCAGGCTTCACGACTTGTTCGGATGAGTTATTTGTTTTATATTTCTGGCATATATAAGACTTTATAATTTTTTAGGACTCTTAAGTAAATTATTTCTCTTATTGAGTTGAATTTGTTTTCTATTTTTTCTATTATTTGGAAGTATTGTTCTGAACTGTCTACTTCTAGATCGAATTCTATGTCGTAGCTTCCGAGGGCTTCTATGGTGGCAGTTAGCTCTGGAATTGTTTTTATGTAGCTTTCTAGCTCATTTATTTCTAAGGAGTTTTTGAGATTTATTTTTACGGAATAAAATTCTTTTTTTAGTATGCTGAAATTTATGTCTATGTTGTATCCTGTAATTATTTCTTTTTTTTCTAGGTTTTTGATTCTGTGAAAAATTGTCATGCTATCCATATTTAATTTGTGTGCCATTTCTATTAGGGGTTCGCGTGCGTTCTTGGATAATATTTTTAGAATTTCTAAATCCTTATTGTCAAATTTTTCTATTCTTTCCCCTAGAATTGATTTTGTTTTTTTTGATATTTTGTTATCTAGGAGATATGTTCTGCTGAATTGAGTGTATGAAGTTAGGGGGCAGATTAGTTTTTCTTTTATGTTTTCGCGGAATTTTTGCGTGAATATTTTGTAGAATTGTTGGAATTCATTATTAGACTTTACCCATATTACGAAATTAAAATTCCACTCTCCGTCTAGTTTTGCGATCCACCAGGTGTTTTTTTCTTTTTCTAGGAAGCTTACCAATATTTGGAATTTTTTTGGTGGGAGGTCTATTAGGTTGAAGAAGCATCTGTATGAGATGTAACCTAGTTTTGAGGAGTCGATAACGGTGCGATAGCCTTTGATGATTTTGTTTTTTTCTAGGCTTTTGATTCTGTAGCCTACGGCGTCTTTACTGAGTCCGACTTTTTTTGATATTTCTGCGTTAGTTTGCCTGGAGTTTGTATCTAGTTCGTAAATGATTCTTTTGTCTTTTTTATCTATCTTTGTCATGCTTAGATTATCTAGAATAGATTATATAAATATTTCTATTTTGTGGCAGAATTTGATGAAAGGTTCTTTATAATATTGTATTATTACTTATGTATGGTAAAAGAAATAAGAGCTAAGAATTCGAAAATTTTCGAGTGTCTTAATTTAATATTGATTGAAGGAGAAATGAAAGGAGGTAATGGAAATAATGGAAAATAATTATGCGACTCGAAAGAATCAGGATATCGTTTGTGTTACTGATATGGCTGGTAGGGATTTTTATGGGGCTAGCTTTGGAAAGTTGTATTTGCCTGGAGGAGATTTGAGTGAAGCTAAGTTTTTTGAGACTGATTTTAGAGCTGCCGATCTTAGCGGGGCCAATCTTGAAGGAGCTTGTTTGCTTGGGGCAAATTTTCAAGAGGCAGATCTTAGCGGGGCTAATCTTGACAAATCTAATTGCTCTGGGGCAAATTTTAAGAAAACGAATCTTAAAGGAATTAGTTTCAGGGAGTCTAGCTTATACGGCGCACACTTTCATGATACTGACATTAAGGAGGTTGATTTTAGCAGGGCCGGTCTTAGTGGAGCTTATTTCGTAAATGCTGATCTTAGCGGGGCTAATCTTAAGGGGGCTAATCTTAGAAAGACTTGCTTTTCAGGCGCAAAGCTTACTAGAGCAAAATTAGATGTGGCTTATATCTCAAGAACTAGATTCAGCGGAGCTAATCTTTGTGAAGTGGATTTTAGCAATACTAAAATTCATTACCCAGGAGGAAGTGATTATCTTCATTTTGATAATGCCAACTTAGAAGGGGCAAATCTTGAAAATCTAGATCTTCATTATGCAGATTTCTCTGGGGCAAGTCTTGTTAGCTCGAATCTTTCTGGTGCAAATCTGTATGGGGTTAATTTTCAAGGGGCACATTTAGATAAAGTGGCTTTTAATGGATCCTGTCTCGAAAATACTCGATTTAGAGACAACCAAATAGCTAAAGCGTGTTTTGATGAAGCAGAAATGTCCGGAGCAAGTTTCAGTTTGGAAAATCCTGAAAATGCGTTAAAAGTTGTAGAAAAATTTCAATCTAGCGGACTTGAAGTAAGGCTTAAATAAAATCCTATTTTTTTTTATCTTTTTATTCCTAGTGGGGGCTTTTGAATTCCCCTAGGAAAGGTATATAAATGAATTTGGATTTCATCTATTATGCAAGTTAAACTTCTACATGGTCTCGTTGAGGAAATGGCGGGAGAGGGTACTGGTAGGATTGTTGAGATTTTGTTTAAGAAAAAAGATGTTAATGAATTTTTGATTGCTAAGAAGATGGAGTTGACTATTAATCAGGTTAGAAATATTTTGTATAAGTTGTCGGCTGATAATTTGGTTTCTTTTGTGAGGAAGAAAGATAAGAGGAAGGGTTGGTATATTTATTATTGGACGCTTGATATTGAGAAATGTTTGGCTAAGTTGGAGGGTTCTTTGGTTGGGAAGATTGATGCTCTTGATGTGAGATTGGAATCTAGAGAAACTGAGAGGTTTTATATTTGTAAGTCTTGTGATATCGAGGTTGGGGAAGAGAAGGCTTTGGAGAATGGGTTTAGTTGCGAGGAATGTGCGGATATTTATGAGCTTAGTGATAATAGTAAGCCTATCAGAGAGGTTAAAACTCGGACAACTAGGGTTAAGAAGAATTTGGTTTTGATTCAGGATGAACTTGCTGCGGTTCGCAAGAGGCTTGCGACTACTAGGAAGAGGGCCACTAATAAGCTGGAAAAGGAAAAGAAGGCTAAGGCTGATGCAATGAAGATTATTAAGGCGGCTGCTCGTAAAAAGATTGCGGATGCGAAGAAGCTTGCTGCTGGAAAGGTTGTTAAGAAGAAGGTTGTTACACGCAAGGTTGCATCCTCTAAAAAGGGAACTAAAGTTCCGTCCTCATCGGACCAAAAAACTGCCAAGAAGGTTATTAAGAAGAAAGTAAAAAAAAGAATTGCTAAAAAAATGGAAAAAAAGAAGTTAAGCTTAGCCAGCAAACTGAAAAAGAAACTTTCTGGTAAATAATTATGGCGCAATGGTTTGAGCAAAAATTTAATGGGGGAGGTGTGCGTCATCCTTTGAAGAGAAAGAAGATTGGGAGAGATTTATCTTATACTAGTATTTTAATTGCGGCTAATGTTATCTTTTTCCTTGCTTTTTTTGTTTTGATTATTGGAATTGATGAGGCATTGGTGGTTTCTTGGATTGCTTTGATGCCTGCTAGTATTTTGGTTGGAGAGAAGATTTGGACTTTTTTTACGAGTATGTTTATGCATGCGGGACTTGGGCATTTGTTTGTTAACATGATGAGCTTGATGTTTATTGGGAGTTTTGTTGAGAAGTTAATTGGAAAGAAAAGATTTATCTGGCTTTATTTTTCTGGTGGGCTTTTTGCTGGGCTGTTTTTTGTTTTGGTTGCTTTGGCTAGTGGTATTGATATGAATGTTTATGCTGTTGGTGCTAGTGGTGCTATTTTTGCTTTAGGTGGGCTTTTGGCAGTATTAACACCTAGACTTCCTGTTTTGGTTTTCTTTATTATTCCTATGCCGATGTGGGCTGCTATGGCTTTTTTGATGTTTGGGCTTTGGGCTTTGTCACTTGGACTTGGGCTTCCTATTGGTAATGTTGCTCATTTTGGTGGGCTGATTGTTGGGCTTGGGTATGGGTTTTATTTGAAGAAGAAGTTTCCTAAAAAGACGGAGATGATAGGGAAGTATTTTTCTCGGTAGAGAAGAATAAATACGGCTTCGCCTAGATATGAGGGGAAAATAAATTTTTTCTGGATTGGCGAGTTGAGGTAATTTTAAATAGATTAGTTCTGTTTTTTATTTATGATAAGTAGTGATGATGTTTTGAATTGGGTGTTTGGGGCCTTGTTTGTTTTGACTGTGATGCTTTTAATTAAAGTGGTTTATTTTGGCGGATGAAAATTAATTGGATTAATTGGGCTCTGATTTTGTTTGGAATTTTTTTAGCATATCAGATTATTCGTAATTTGCTCGGTGGTAGCTGGGGTGTTGATGAACTTAGTTTGGGAGCCCTGTTGGCTGTTGCTGGAATTTTATGGAAAATGAGTATTGAATTTACTAGGATGAATATGAAATTTGATGGACATATCTCTTGGCATAAGAATCACGGAGGATCTATATGAAAAGTTTTTTTAGTGATAATTATAAGAAGTGTTGGAAGTTTGGGAAGGAGTGTGAATGGTTTTTTGTTTTTGCTAGTGGGCTTTTTGCTTTGACTTTTTTGATTGGGTTTGCTTATCCGGTTTTTTTTAGGGCGGAGATTATTGAGATGATTAGGGAATTGATTTTGAAATTTGAGGGGAAGGGGATGTGGGATATGGTTGTTTTGATTTTTTTGAATAATATGTGGGCTAGTTTTTTGGCTATGGTGCTTGGGATTTTTGTGGGAATTTTTCCTTTGATTACCACTTTTGTTAATGGGTATTTGCTTGGGTTTGTTGCGCGGGAGGCTGTGGTGATGGAGGGAATTTGGACGCTTTGGAGGATTTTGCCGCATGGGATTTTTGAGTTGCCTGCTGTTTTGTTCTCGATTGGAATAGGACTTCGACTTGGGGTTGAAGTTGGGGTTTCGGGGTGTGGGTGTGTGGGTGTGTGGGATAAGAAAGGGAGTGTTGGTTATGTATTTCGGGAGGGGTTGAGGTTTTTTGTTTTTGTTGTGTTTCCGCTTTTGTTGTTGGCTGGGATTATTGAGGGTGTTTTGATTGGGCTTGGGGGATAGTGGTTACTGTAAGATATAAATTTTTATAAAGTGCGGTTGTGTTTTTTGTTATGGCTATAGGTGATTTAGTAGAGGGCTTTCCTCATTATAAAAGAAAGGATCTAGGTCCTTTGACATTTGTTCCTAGCTATTCTTCTAAATCTTCTGAATTGACTGTTCATATTAAGGATTCCAATGGATGTATCCATTCTTCTAGGGAGAAAGTTGAAAATATGGAAGAAGCTTCAGAGATTAACAACAATCTATTGAGGAAATTGGGAGATCGGGGCTATGAGGTAGAGCTTAAGACTGGGGTTATGGAGTAAATATCATGGGCCCTATTGATTCGACAAAAATCTAAGATTGGTTTTTATTTTTCGTGATTATTTGGACTGTTTCCATATTGTTTCAAAAAATGCCAGATACGATTTTGCCAATTCTTTATTTTTAATTAAAACTTGTATCGGGTTTTCTCCGTAGGCCATTAGAAGAATTTTATTTTTTGATATTGCGATTGATGAAGGTAGAATATTTTCTATGAATTTTATTTTGATGTTTGAAAATTTGGAGTATAATTTTTTTATTTCTTTGTATTTGGAGTTGTAGATTAATCTTATTTTGAATCCTCTTCTTTTGTTGTCTTTGTTGAATTTTCTGATATTGTTTTTGTATCCTTCTGTTAAGGGGTTTTGAGATCCGAATATTACATATTCTTCTCCTCTGTTTAGATTGGAGATAAATTCTTCTCGAGCACTTTGGAATCCCTTCATTCCTTGAAACATAATTGTTTCCTGTGTTTCTTTTAATGATTTATGTTTCTCCTGAAGTTTTGGTATTAGTTTTTCTATTTCTTTCGACTTGGATTCTAATTTATTCTTCTTTTCTTTCATATAATCACTTAGTCGTTTTGGATTTGCTGCTTGAAAATGTTTTACGTTGTTTCTTTCTACTTGGGAGACTAGTCCTTTTTGTATTAGTCTTTCTAGGATCAAGTAGACTTTGGAGCTTGAGATGTGGCTTTTTTTTATTATGCTTCCTGTTGAGCTTATTCCGAGATCCAATAGGGACAGGTAGACGTTTATTTCTCCCGGGGTCATTCCTATGCCTTCTAATATTTTTTTATTCATTGGGGAAGTAGCGGTTGAAAACTTTTAATTGTTTGCATTGCTTCTCACTTGGGGGGAAGGAATGTTTAATTAATAAATGTTTAATTATTTCCTATGAATACAAATAAGAAAATAGCTAAATTGCATGCGCAACTAAGGTCTAAGGAAAATAGAAAAAGACATAGGGAATTTGAAAGTTTGATGTACTATGAAAGTCTTGACTTGGGCTACGAGGAATGGCATGATCATATTCCTTCTAGCGGTATGACAAGCTATGGTATTACTAGAGAGAAGTTTGAAGAAGCGTTGGCGAACGGTATCAGATATCATTCTGGCGGAGCAAGAAGATGTAGGGAATGGGAGGGGCTTTTCGAGAGAGGAAGGATAAGTTGGGATCCTGGCCAAGAGTTTATTGATGAGAAGTTGAAGGAGGCAGAAAAACATGATAAGGTTGCGAAATTCTATGGCGACCTTCTTGAAGCTTCTTTGGGTACACCTTATGATGATCGTGTTAATGTTGGAGTTGCAGAATATGTTGAAAATATTTTTCAAGAAGACTTCCGTGAGAAGAATAAATATACTTTCAGTTCTGGGTAAAATACTGTTAAAAATCAAAGATTGATTTTTGTTTTCCGTAATTATTTAATAGCCAAGATTTTTGTTTGATTTGTTCTATTGGAGTTTTGATTCTTGTTTGCATGTCTTGAAGGGCTTCTTCAATTGTGCCGAAATATTTTGGCTTGGACTGGAAAGTTCTTTTGGCCGTTTCTCTTACGATTCCCACTCCTAGGGGTGCGTAGTATTCTGGGTGGATTTCTCTGAAGGTTAGGACTGAGGCTTGGCGTTTTATTTTTAGCAAGAGTGTTTCAGTCAGAGGGAGTCTTGTTGCGTAGTAGCCTCCGGCAACATTGTAGGCGTATTTCTTTCTTCCATTGAAACCTTCGTAGTCAATCATAAATTCGTCTTTGTCTGCTGAATATGCTGATCCGGATATCCAGCATTCTATTGCTTCGAAGCTGAATGAGCCTGGGAGAAGTAGGGCTTCTATGTAGTTGCCCAAGTAGTGTCCAGAGTATAATGTGATTTGGTTTAGGTGGGGAAGGTATCTTATTTTTTTGAGGTGTTCTTTTGAGACCACATCGTCTGTTGCTGTGATTGACCATCTTGTTGGAACCATTCTTCTGTTTCCTTTTTTTCCTAGGAGTCCGATTGATAAGAGTTTTTGAAGGTGGTCTATTTTTGTGTTTGCGGCGTAGAGTTCGTTTATTGCGTCTACTGATTTTACATCGGTGTCGTTGATTAGGTAGTCTACCTTCTTTGGGACGCTTGGGTTTTCTTCGAGGACTGCTTTTTTTATTGGGGCTGGGTTTGTCATGGGTTGGAATACTTTGTCTATGGAGAACTGCATGGTTGGTTTTTTCTTTAGGAATATTTCGGTTGATACTGGTTTTGATGAGAGGGCTAATTCTTGAGTGATTTGTTTTATTTTGTCGGTGCCTTTGATGTGGGTTTTTGCTTTTCCGTAGATTAGTTGGCCTCTTAATCTTAGGACGTTTGCTACGGAAAAATTATGTGCGGACCATTCTTCGGCGGATGGGAAGTTTGATATGAGATCGTTATCTTGAGGGGTGAGAATTCCGGCGTTGATGTGAGGGTAGCCTATTCTTCCGACAAAAAGTTCAGGGGCAGATTTTCCTGAGAAATGGAGCTTTGGTTTTGGTTGGTTTTGCTTGAAGGCTGAAAGAATTCTGCAAGGCTTGCCGCATAACCCTTTTCCCTTGCATTTGATACATAGATTATCCATGTATAATTAGAAAAAAAAATAATTTAAAGGTATTGTTGTTGTTAACTAATCTTTTAAGTCTGATAGACCGATAATTAAGAACATTGCTCCGATTCCTATGAAGAGCCAGATTAGGCCGCCTTTTAGGAGTGTCATTGCTGCTTGTCCGAATCCGTAATTTCCTGGATCTGCTATCCAAACATAGATTGGGGCTAGCAAAAGAACTAGTCCGATTAGTATTTCTAAGTATTTATTCATATATTTTTTAATTAGATATTGTTTATAAATATTTATGTAGATTAATGATTAGATTGCAGTTTTTTTATTAGTTTTTTTGTGTCTGGCTTCTTGCTTGGTTTGTTATATGGCAACCTCATTAGCATCATTCCCATTGTGCAAGTGTTTGTGATGCTTGCCAGCATTAATCCGAGGCCTACTGCTCCTGGAAGCAAGAAGAAATATGGAGAAACAAAGTGCCCTAACATTGCGCCAACAAAAACTAAAAATCCGACTATTAGCCTAACTTGTCTTTCTATGTCCCATTTTTGGGTTCCCATGACTAACCTATTTCCTTGTCCGTCATATGCAACTATGCCTCCGCTCATTATATCTACGTTTTTTGCGCCTTCTTTTTTTAGTAACTTACATGCTGTTTGTGCGCGGGATCCTGTTCTGCAGATTAGGGTTATATCTTTGTTTATCTTGGAGAGTTCTTTTGTGTGTTTTGGGAGTTTTGAAAGTGGAATGTTGTGGGAGCCTTTGATATATTGATTTTCGAATTCTGAGGGTTCTCTTACGTCTAGGAGGATTTTTTCTTTCTTTTTTGTCATTTTTATATTTGGTTAAATTGTTATTTAAGTCTTGTTGCTAATAGTTCGGGGGGGGGCTTCGCGTTGTTGGTGGTTGGTTTTTGGCAAGGGCAACTGGGTTGCCCGAGTAGAATGCTTTGCTGTTTGTTTGGAGGTTATGTAAATAGGTACGGATTCCTGGGTTTTGGATTCCTGGATTTTTTTGCGCTCTGTTTTCTCCCCAAATTGGGATGACCCGACTGGCCCCGCGCTGCTTGTTTTGTTTTGCTAAAGGAAATTTTATAAAGAAGTTATTGTTATAGATATCATGAAGAAGGTGTTTGGTTATGTTGTTTCTATTTTGGGAATTGGTGTTATGGCTGTTGGGTTTAATATGATTCCGATTAAGTGGGAGATATTGAATATTGTTCCAACGGATTATGTTTCTGGGGCTGGATTGGCCCTGGTTGGGATTGGGGTTTTGATTTCTTTGATGGATAAGAGTGGGAAGAGAAAGGCTGGTAGTGGGAAGGATGAGGTTCCTATTTATGAGGGTGTTGGGAAGAGTAGGCGGATTGTTGGATATCGGAAGGGGTAGGGGAACGAAACTTTAGTTTTGCGTTTTTGACTGTTTGGTTTTTAGTTGGAGTGTTGCGTTCTTTTTTCGCGCTTGGGGATTTGAAATTTTTGAATGGGTTTAGCATAATATATTCTTCAATATAGTATATTGTGGTATACAATTTCATAGGTGTCTTTGGCTTTGGATTACTAGGATTTGAGGACTAGAAGGAAATCCTAAATGACATGACTCTGTAAATCTAATATGAAGGGCAAGTTTTAATTTATCATGAAGCTTATTTGCTTTACAAGCTTTTATTTATTTTAGAAATTTCTTTTGTGATATATGCTATCCTTTTTTCCAAGATTCTTCTTACTGCAGGTGTTGGTGTTGGTGTGGAGTCTCTATGATCAATAGCATCCTTTAATTCCTTAGTGAATCGAGTAATCCTGTTTACCTCAAAACCTCTCCGAGATTCTTTCATTTTTACATCTCCAAATGCGGCATGAATTTGTCTATCCATAAAAAATGCTACTATTATTCCTATGATTCCTGCCCAGTAAATGTAGCCTGCCATTCCTGTTAGATCTACGTAAGTGTAGGAGAAGATTGATACATAGGATAATCCATATAAGAACCAGCCTATTTTCCTTGGGAGTGGTCCGAAGTTTGATTGATGTAGAAAAAAGAGTATTATTATGAATGGCATGATCATTCCTATTGCTGCTCCCAATGCACTATATTGTAAAAATATTACTCTAACTAATTCATCTGGAATGAATCTTACGGCTAATATTGATATTGTAGCTGTTATTATCTTAAGTATCGTTTCATTGTCTCCGAAAAAATCATTCTTCTTTATTGTTACATAAATTACTAAATAAATTAATATAAGAAAAATTAATTTTCCAAAAAGAAATTCGTCTACCGAATTTATATCTAAAATCATGTCGGTAATAAATTGTATTATGATTACCACTACTTGGCTTAATCCGAAAAGAAGTTGACTTACGCCTTCTACTGGGCCGGCGCGTACTAATGGGATTAATCCTAGGCAATAGACAATGGGTAGCAAGAGATGGGCCATGGTGTCTCTCTTTTTCATTGTACAATGAGGAAGCTGAGGTTTTTAAGATTTGGGGAATGTTTTGGATTGGGTTTTTGTAGCTACCATAGAATGACAACTATATGGAAAACTTTATAAAGTGATTTATTTTTATTTTTGTATGGAAGTAGAAGAATTGAAAGAATTGAAAGAATCAATAAAATCACAGGAATCGCTAGGTAATTCTGAGGGTAGAGGTAATTCTGAGGGTAACTATAAGAGTAGTTTTTTTCAGAAGTATGAAATTGATAAAAGATTTACGAATAGATTTTTTGGTATTGTTGAAGTTCCTAGTGGATTTGAGATGGTTAAGTATCATTGGGGGAAGGTGAAGGATCATAGAGGCCCAGGGATTAGTTTGCTGTGGGGGCTTGGAGGACTTTATCAGAGTGCGGTGGTTATGGATAAGAGGTTAAGAACTAGTGATTATAAAGTTGACAACAAGGTAACTACGCTGGATGGCGTTGAATTGGAGAAAGTGGATTATACTGTTGATTGGCGCGTTATGAATGCTATGCAGATTAGGAGAGGGGTTCAGGATTATGAGAAAACTCTAAGGGAAGCAACGGAAGGAAGAGTGAGGGATGCAGTTGGCTCTACATCTTCTCGTAAGTTAAGTGGTATCTCTATAGAAGAGATGTTAGGTGGCAAAGGAGATGGTTTTGAGTATGATGACATAAATGAAGAATATGGCCTTCTTGGAAATGGGATAAGGGTAGAAAGTTTATATCTAACCCAGACTAAATTGCCTGGGCATTTGGAAGAGGCATTAGCGTCTGAAGCTACTGCAGCAGCAGAAGCAGAGGGGAGAAAAAAACTTGCTGATGCAGCGGTTTACGAGGCTGGAAGAGCAGCTGAGGCTGCCGGCTTACTCTATAACACTCCTGGGGCTATGGATTTGGAAAGGTTGAAAGCACTTGAAAAGATTGGGGAAAATGGTAATGCTACCTTCTTCCCTACTTTGGGAGAATTATTTAATCCTTCTGATAATAGTGATATGGCCAACTTAGTGAAGGAATTTATTAAGTCTAAAAAATAAGGGTTCTTAAATTTTGATTTAGGAATATTTATAAACAATATTAGCTTTAGCTTGATTATGATTAATGTGAAAAGGTTTTTGATTTTTGGGGTTTTGTGCTTGTTTTTGGTTAGTATGATGGGTGGGGTTTTAGGGGCTGAAGCGGATAAAAAAGTTGTCGGTTCGATTAAAGAGACTCTTAAAAAAGTTAGTGATTTTTTTGGAGATGATTTGAAATTTGATAGTGTTTCAGAGGATCTAGATGGATATAAAAATTGGATATATGCTATTTTATTAGGAATGATTATATATACTATTATTTCGCAATTTTTTGCTGGGAGCGGTCCTTTTATTAGGTGGGGAATTACTGGGACAATAACTGCACTTGCAATAATTGGTATTCCTACTGAAGTTTATGGAGCTTTAGAAGTTCAGTATGGGGCTATGGGTTCGGCAATTTTGGCTATTATTCCCTTTTTTATTATTTTAATTTTTACAATGAAAACGGGTTCTCTTATGATTGCGAAAGGGACCTGGGGATTCTTTTTTCTTTATTATATGTTTTTTGCTTGGAGCAAATTTGATGCTGCTGCTGAAGGCGCAGGATGGCCTTATGCTGTTGGTGTCCTAGGGGCAGCCTTTATGATATATAGTATCGGACTCTGGAGAGAAAAGTTTTTTAGTGAGGAATTAGATGCACAGATTGAAATAGCGGAAAAAAAGTCTAAGATTAGAGCAGCATGGAAGAAACAACAGGAAGCTGAGGCAAGCGCAGAGGCTGGACTTGGTTAATGCCAAACTTTTTTAAGTAGATAATGTTATTTTAATTTATGAAAAGGGTTTTTATTTTTTTGTTTTTGCTTTCTTTTGTTTTTGTTAATGCTGAGGTTAATCCTCAAGATGTAGCCAATATTGCTGGAGAAAAACTAAGTGATGTTGCTAAAAATAGCAATGTTTATGCTGAAGTTTTGGGAGAAAATCTTTTGAAATTTCAGGAGTTTTTTATAGGGGCTTTAGAGTTTGTCAGTCTTGGATTTTTTGATATTGGTGGCGAGATGGAGTTTGTGAGGTTTCTTTTTAGTTTGTTGTTATTTATGTTTTTATATAGTGTTGTTGGATTTGTTTTTGATAAGTTTAATTTTAGTATTGCTTTTATTCTTACTCTGTTGGCTTTTATAGGGATGGATGATGGAAGTCTGAGGAGTGTGTTCCTGAACTATGAAGCCATGGGCTTTGTCATTACTCTTATTCTTCCTATTTTGATCTTGCTAGGTTTTACTTTCAGGATTTATCAGAGATCTTATGAAGGAGAAAGTAAGGTTAGTCCGTTTTATGCGAATATGTTTAATTTTGGTTTTTTGGTTTTCTTTGGTGTGCTCTTTATTCAGCATAGCTTTTCGGAAGATGGTGTTGCTGCTATTATGAGATTTGTTTCGGGATGTGTTTTGATTGGTCTTGGAATTGGACAGGTTGTTTTCTACAAGATTTTTTCTGGATTGATTCATACTTGGAAAATAAAGGAGAATAGGAGTCAAAAAATAATGGAAGAGATGAAGAGGAAGGCTACTGATAAGATTCGTGATGCGGAATTAGATAATTAGATTTTGGATTTTTCTACTGCTGTGTTTAGAAGTCGGCCCTGTGCTTTGGCGCGAGAGAGTTGAGAATTTTTTTTTATAATTGGACCTAGAAGGTCGAAAAATGCCCAGATTACTATAAATGCTAAGATTATTATTATTAAATCTAAACCTACCCAGCTCCAGTTTAGCCAAGCTATCATTTTGGCTACGAGGCTTACAAAGAGGTCTTTTAGATTGATGAATGCTCCAGAGATTGAGACTAGGATTGTTATGATTGTTGCTGCTATGAATTCGCCTGAGATTATGTCTAGGATTTTTGTTTTGAAGAAGGGGGTTATTTTTAGGATGTCTAGTATTAGGACTAGGAACATTATGAAGATTGAAAAGAAGACCAAGGCTTCTCTTACGGATATTTTTGTTGAGACGTCTTTTAGGTTTAGGCCGAAGAATGTTCCGATTAGGGTTTGCCAGGTTTTGGAGATAATGATTGTTTCGTTCCAGGGGTTGGCAGCCGGAGGTTGTGGGGAGTGGGAAACTGCCATTCCTGGCTCTGGGATATGAGAGGCTGCTAGTTCTGGTTCTGGAATGGGATCATGGGAAGATGCTAGTTTGTCTAGGGGTTCGGCTGCTAGGATTATTGGCATGAGGATTAGGGCTAGTATGAGGATGATAAATGATAGGCGGTGAGTGTTTCCTCTTTTCATGTTTGGTGAAGTTGGCTTGGATTTATATAATTTGGCAATGTTTAAAAGTTGGAAGGGCTTGTTGTTTTTATGAAGAAGTGGTTTGTTTTACTGTTGGGGCTGTTTTTGATTGGTGGGGTTTTTGCAGTAGTACCAGGTGAAGTTACTGGAGCTGAAGAGGTGGAAAAAATTACAGGTATAGTGGAAGATCTTGGGCCTGGTGCTGATGGGAATATTGATTATGGGAAGTATAAGCCGTATGCTACTAAGGCTGAGGTGAGAATTGCTGCGATTAATTTGTGGTTGGATGAGAATGTTGGGTGGATGAGGTATATTTTTCACATGAAGCCTGCGGTTTCTTGGTTGTTTTTTATTAATGTTTATGTTATTCTTTGGTTTTTTGTTTTGCTTTTTTTGAATGCTAAGGGGCTTTGGTTTTTTATTGAAGAGGAGGGGAAGGCTAGGATTTTTGGTGGGGCGTTGTTTTTTGTTTTTTTGGTTGTAAAACTTTATTATGGACTGGCTAGTGTTATTTACAATTGGATTTATTACTTCTTGTTTGTTCTGTTACCTACTGGAATTATGAGTCTTCTTATCGGAATTGTTATTGTTGGGGTTATTGGATTTTTCTGTTTTCCTTTTATTACTGGCATTATGACTGCGCTTGCTCGGTATAAGGAGGCTCGGGATGCGGCAAAGTTGAAAATGGAGACGGAGATGAATAATGAGGCTATGACTGCTTTGATTGAGCAGGTAGGGGATAGTAATTAGATTTAACGAGAAACTTGGGGTTTCTTGGGGTGACGGATGGTGGGTCGCTTCGCTTGTGGGTGGCAGATGAATGTTGTACTCTCAGTTCGCGCCTTTGGGTTTAGTATTTTGGCTTTTTTAGGAGGAGCATTAGGAAGAGGGTTGCGATTAGGGAAATGACTAGGGTTGTGAATGCGTAGGATGAGGCTTGAGCTACTCCGATTACTGCTCCTGTTGCCATGTTTTCTTTTAGGATACCTGTTGATGAGGTTATTATGATTAGGAGGGAGGTTAGATTGATTGCTAGGGATATTCCTAAGAGTATTCCTATTATCATTTGTATGCGTTTTTTCGATGGCTTAAACCTACGCCGACTATTACTAGTTTGTTGTCATCTATTTTATATATAAATCTGTATTTTTCCATTCTATATTTCCAGAGACCTTTAAAATTTCCTACGAGAGGTATTCCCAATCTGGGATTTAATTTTAACTTTTCTATTTTTTTTACAACTTTTCCTCTTTTGCTATTATCTAATTTTCTTAGGAAATTCTCTGCAGCACTTTCTAGGATGATATCATGCATCTATTTCTAGTTCCTTTTTTAGGTCGTCTAAAGAGATGCCCTGCCCTCTTTCGTATTCACCTAATCCTTGTGCTATCTCTCGCATTAATTCTGGATCGGACATTACTTCTATTGTTGCGATTAGGCTTTCTCTGCTTGAGTTTTCTAGTGATTCATTATCAATTAGTCTAGATATTAGCTCGTTAAATGTTTCTCTTTGATGTAGTTTTATTGATTCTAATTTTTCCTTTAGAGGTTTGTCTATTTGTATTGTTGTTGTTTCCATGTTCTATACTGTGTTATAGTGCGCTATAGTATTTAAGTTTTTCGGGATGAGTTTTTAGGGGAATCCCTGGATTAGCTTTATTTCTTCTGATAATATCTGGGCTTTTATTTGTGGTTTTATTGTTTGGTATTCTACTAGGTCTACTGATTTTTTTAGGGATTCTTCTAGGAGCAATTTTACCCTTACTAGATCCAAAAGGCTGTAATTTGATGGAGCTTGAATTAGAATGTCGATGTCGCTTGACTTATTTTGTTCTTTTCTGGAGAAACTTCCGAATAGGCCTGCTTTTGAAATTTTTTCTTTTTTGAGGATTGGAATGACTTTGCTTTTTATTGTTTTTAATTGCATGTTGGCATATGGTTAAACTTTTATATAAGGTTTGTGATAAAGAAATATGGTGGTTACTTATTTACTCTTTTTGCTGGGGATTATTTTTTTGGCGAAGAGTGCGGATTGGATAGTGGATTCGTCTTCTTCTATTGCTAAGAGATTTGGTGTTTCGGGTTTGGTTATTGGTTTAACTGTTGTTGCTTTTGGGACGAGTTTGCCTGAGCTGGTTGTTAATTTGATGGCTGCCTGGGGAGGGAATGGGGATATTGCTTTTGGGAATATTGTGGGGAGTAATATTGCGAATGTCTTGTTGGTCTTGGGTACTGTTGCGGTTCTTGGGAATATTCGGTTGAGGCGGGAGACTGTTTGGCATGAGATTCCTTTTGCTTTGCTGGCTGCTTTTGTTTTGTTTATTATGACTAGCGCATTTTTTGGGAATGGGGGAGTTTTGACTCGGGGTGATGGACTCATTCTTTTGGGATTGTTTGCTTCTTTTCTTTATTATGTTTTTTTGATGGCAAGCGAGAATAGGAAGAATTTTGATGTTACTTCGGTTACGGATAAGTCTGGAATGATTACTGGGTTGAAGCTTGGACTTGGTGTTGTTGGTATTTATTTTGGTGGAAAGTGGGTTGTTGAGGGGGCTATTGTTATTGCTGGGATTTTGGGGATGAGTGAGTTTTTGATTTCGGCTACTGTTATTGCTATTGGGACGAGTTTGCCTGAGCTGATTGTTAGTGTTTTGGCTGTGAAGCGCGGGAATGTTGGGCTGGCTGTTGGGAATGTTATTGGAAGTAATGTGTTTAATATTTGTTGGGTTTTGGGAATTGTTCCCTTGGTTATGCCTTTGGCGATTCCTGGCTATGTTGGATTTGATGTTGGTGTTATGTTTTTGGCTACGCTTATTTTGTTTTTGTTTATGTTTATTGGGAAGAGGCATGAGCTTAGGCGGGCTGATGGGATATTGATGTTGCTTTGTTATGTTGCTTATATTTGGTATGTTGTTGCGAGAGGGTAGCGAAGCTTTGGCTTCGCGTTGTTGGTTTTTGGTTTTTGGTTGTTAGTTAGTTTTTGCGCTCTGTTTTCGCGCGAATTGTGCAACTGTTAGAAAAAGTCTGAGAGGCCTTTTTGTTTTTTTGATTCTTCTAATTGTTTTAATTTGTCTAGGGCTGAGGAGATTCTTACTTCGGAGAATTCGTATCTTGTTAGGATTTGTTTTATTTTTTCTTTGTTTGGTTTGTTGAATTTTATTTCTTCTGTGTGTTCTGACTTATACTCTTGGAATTGATTGAATATTTCCATGAAAAGATTTATTGAAAATAAATCTGTCTTTGGTTGTTGGTTGTTGGTTGTTGGTTTTAGTGAATCTTCTGGATTCACGTCTTGAGCAACTGATGTTATTTTTTTATCAGAAGAAGTGGTATTTTTTGGGGTTAGATATTTTTCTTGGACTGCTTTAAATATTTCTTCTGGGGTCTTATTGTTCTGAACTAATTGAAGTGCTCGCTGTTGACCTAGGCCTTTTATTCCGCCTGGGTTGTAGTCGGTTCCGATGAGGATGGACAAGGCAATAAGCTGATCTTTATTTATTTTTAATTCTTCTAGAACTTGTTGGAAAACTATTAACTCTGGCTTTACTTCTATATATAATCCGCTGGGAAGTTTTTTTCTTTTGGCTGAAGTTAGATTTCTTATTAGGAGTGGTGCCTGATAAAGGAGGGCGTCATAGTCTTGGGATGCTGCTGCGTAGACTTTTCCTTGAAGTGCTAGTGTTGCGGCTTCGGCTTCTCCTTCTGAGGGAGCTTGGATAAATGGTATACCTAGGGCTGAAAGTAATTCTTTTGATTGCTCTAGCATTTCTTTTGTTATTTTTACTGTTCTTCCTGCGAATTTTTTCATACCTGCGACATCGTCTTTTGCTTTGGCTTCTTGGTATTTTTCTTCTGCTAATTTTTTTGCTTCTTTTCTTTTTGTTATTTCTTGGAGCTTTAGTGCTGGGGGCTTTCCATCAAAAACGTAGATTGGTTTTATGCCTTCTTGAAGTAGGTTGATGTTTCGGTAGAAGAGGCCGGAGAGGTGAGAGGTTATGTTGCCTTTTGAATCTTTGAGTGGGGTTCCGTCTGGTTGACGTATTGTTGTTAAGAATTGGTAGAGTGTTACGTAGGCGTCGATTGCGATTGTTTTGCCTTTTAGATCTGAGAGATTTATTTCTTTTTTTGGTATGATTTTTGATATGTTTATTCCCATGATTGGATTATGGGATTTGGATATAAGTAGTTTTTGGAAATTTGGACGCACGTCTTACTGACTATTCTTGCTCTGATGGGCGAGATGAATGAAAATAGTCTAAATATCCCTTTGCTCTCTTTAGAGAATCTGCCTTGGATAGGCTTGTTCTGTCCTCTATTTTTTGTGCCACAAGAACCTCTTGAGACATTCTGAAATATGGGTCCATGGAATTTATTTCCCCTCTCTCATTTTCTATTCCTAATGGTATTTCATAGGCAAATTTTCCTGCATCTCCGTGAAGTCTATCTAATTCATTCATCATTTTCCCGGTAATTGAACGCTTATTCCTCTTTGCAATGTTCTCATCTACCTTTCTATATAATGCTCGTGAAACTGCCCCTCGCTGGGATGTTGATGCTACTAACTCTAAAGATGTTACGCCCTGCAGTCGATCATGATATATTGATGGTAAGGAAACGACATATGGAGAATATTCTTTTTTCTTGGTTGCCATTTTATGCAAAGATATCTATTAATCTTCCAGGGGACTCTCTTTTCTCCTCTGAAGTTTCTTTTTTAGGTGTATATTTAGGATTCTCGTAGGGTTTTTTTCTTTGGGGGTCTTTTTGTGCTTGATAGATGGGCTCTATTTTATTTACTCTATAACCATGGTTTATTTGTGATATTGTCATGATTATACAGGATTTGGTAATTTATAAGTTTTTCGGATGTTATAATGTTTGAGTGGTGACAATATTTACTCGGAGATTATATAAAGTTTAGATTAGATTTGTAAATATGAGTAAGAGTATTGAATTTGTGCCGGTTGATTATGACTATTTTGATTTTGGTGGTGAGAATTTTGTTAGGATGATTGGCAGGAGAGAGTGCTTCGCAAGGTGGCAGGTGGCAGGTGGCAGGTGGCAGGATTTGGAGAATCTGGGATTCTCTTGTTTTAGCGCGTGGCGCTCTTGTGAGAGTATTATTAAAAAAGATATAAATTTTTCTCTAATTGCTTATGAAGATTGAATTTGTGCCGGTTGATTATGACTATTTTGATTTTGGTGGTGAGAATTTTGTTAGGATGATTGGCAGGAGAGGGGATGGGAAGAAGATTTGTGTTGTGGATCATTATGCGGCTAATTTTTATTTGGTTCTTGAGGAGGGAGCTAATGAGGAGGAGATTATTGAGAAGATTTCTGGGATTAAGGTTGAGAGTGCGAGTCGGGTTAGTCGGGTTTTGAATATTGAGGCTATGGATAAGAATTTTTTAGGGAAGAAGAGACGAGCTATTAGGGTTTTTGTTTCTAATCATAAGGATTTGGGGAAGTTTGCTTCGGAGACTGGGGAGATTGCTGGGATAGATAAAAGAAGGGAATTTGATTTGAATATTATTACAAAATATATCAAAGAGAAGGGAGTTGAACCCTTGGGGAGATATTTGGTTGAACCGAAGAAGGATGAATGTTTTGCTATTGACACTGGACTTGATAGTTTGGATGTGGAGGAGATTTATTTGAGTAACACTATTGAAAGGATTGAGTCAGAGAAAGAATTTGTTCCGAAGGTTTTGGCTTATGATATTGAGACTACTGGGCGTGAGATTGGGAAGGGTGAGATTTTGATGATCAGTTATTGCTGTGGGGAAGAGAAGGGAGTTATTAGTTGGAAGGATATTGAGGGGGCTCCTGATTATGTTGAGGTTGTTAAGAGTGAAGTTGATATGATTGAGAGGTTTTGTGAGATTGCTAGGGAGACAGATGCTGATATTTTGACTGGGTATTTTAGTGATGGGTTTGATTTGCCTTATTTGAAAGCACGAGCTGATTTTTATAAGATTAAGTTAGACTTGGGTGTTAATGGGAGAAGTCCTGTTTTTGCTCGTGGGAGGATTCCTTCTGGAAAGGTTTCAGGGACTGTTCATGTTGATTTGTATCGTTTTGTTGACTCTGTTTTTAGTCAGTATTTGCAGAGTGAGACTCTGAGTTTGAATGAGGTTGCTGGAGAATTAGTTGGGGCTAGAAAAGAGGATTTTGATTTTGCTAGGTTGGTTGATATGAAGAATGAGGACTGGATTGACTTTTTTTCTTATAGTTTACAGGATGCTGTTGTGACTCATAAACTTGCAATGAAACTTTGGCCAGATGTAGCCGAGTTTTCTCGTATTGTTAAGGAGCCTGTTTTTGATGTGACGCGGGATAGAATGGCGACTCATGTTGAGAATCATATTTTGCACAATTTGGATCGGTTTGATGAGGTTGCGGAGAGGCGGCCTGGGTATAATGAGACTAATGAGAGGAAGATGAAGCGTAAGTTTGAGGGAGCGTTTGTTTTTGAGCCGACGCCTGGATTTTATGAGGATATTGCTATGTTTGATTTTACAAGCATGCATTCTAGTTTGATTGTGTCGTTTAATATTTGTGGACAATCTTTGAGAACTTCTGCTGGTGAGGATCGGCACACTTCTCCTGAGTTTGATCTTGATGGGCACCCGACACGAGTTTATTTTGACAAGAAGGCTGGATTTTTTACTACGTTGTTATCTGAAATTGTTGATAAGAGAAAAGAAGCGAAGGATGAGTGGAAGCGTGACAAAAGTGGAATGAGCAAGGCTCGAAGTAATGCTTACAAGTTGTTAGCTAATGCGACTTTTGGTTATCAGGGTTTTTATGGGGCTAGGTATTATTCTAGGGAAGCTGCGGCTGCGACTTTGGCTTATGTTCGGAAGTTGATTCATGATACTATGGACAAGATTAGCGGGGAGGGATTTAAGATTTTATATGGGGATACGGACTCTATTATGTTTGTGAAGAATGGTAAAAGTGAGTCTGAAATTAGGGAGTTTTTAGAAAAATTAAACAGAGAGTTTCCTGGGATTATTGAACTTGATTTGGAGGGATTTTTTGATCGTGGTATTTTTGTTGCTAAGAGGGATTCTAAGGTTGGGGCGAAAAAGAAGTATGCTTTGATTGAGGACAATGGGAAGGTTAAGATTCGTGGGTTTGAGACTGTTAGGCGGGACTGGTGTGGGTTGTCTAGGAAATTGCAAGATGAGGTTTTGAGGAAGATTTTGGAAGAGGGAAACGAAAAGGGGGCGTTGAAATTAGTGAGGGATGTTGTGGGAAAATTGAAAAGGAAAGAGGTTGAGTTAGAGAAATTGATGATTAAGACTAAGATGAAACGTGGGGTTGATGATTACGTTGCGGAAGGGCCTCATGTTGCGGCTGCTCGGAAGATGATTGCTAAGGGAATTGATGTTGGAGTTGGGACGTTTGTTGAGTATTATGTTGGAGAGGGGACTGGGAAGAGGGTTGGGGATAGGGTTTTTTTGAAGGGGGACAAGGTTAAGTATGATGTGGAGTATTATTTAAAGAAGCAGATAATGCCTGCGGTTGAAGGGATTTTTGATGTTTTTGGAGTTGATGTTGGAGCTGAGATTGAAGGGGAGAGGCAGCAAACTTTATTTTGAGAAAATTAGTTTGCGGGAGTTGGACATCTTGATGTCCGGGGGTTGTGCATTTTGATGCACGGTGGTTAGAATCGGGGATTCTGGAGGTGGCGACATTGTCGCGGTCTTGGTGGGAGTTGTTATTTTTGTTTATAGAATAATTTTATGCATCCATCTAGGTCTTCTATTAGGGGTAGGTCTGACGCGCCTGGTATTGAAGTCCATCTTGAATCTTTGTGTTCTTCTGTGTTGATTTGTATTTCTTGTGGTTCGTTTAACTCTGTATAGAAGATATGGTATATAAAATCGTAATTTTCAAATTTAACATAGACTTTTTGGAAATCTTTTATATTAGAATGAGGTATGTCGAAGCCTGTTTCTTCTTTTATTTCTCGCGCCATTGCTTTAATTGGATTTTCTTGATTATCTACTTTTCCTGAGGGGATACCCCCAGGTGTTGCCTTGTGGTTTATGATCTTGTCTGTGAAGCAGAACTATTTCTTTGTTGCATTCTATGAAGCAACCTACTACGTAAAACTTTGAATTGAAATCTTTGGGTTCGTTTTCGTATATCATAATGTTGTTTGTGTTTTTGGATATATAAGAATTGCTGTGGAAGATTAGGATTTTATTTTTATTTTTTGTTTGAATAAAATACTTGCTTCTTTTACGTAATTTCCTATGCTTCTTTTGAACCATGGTGTGTTTTGGGCCTGGATTTTTCCTATTACGTAATATCCAAGGCAAAACATTAATCCGAAATCTGCTGTTCTCGGAATTTTGTAATCTAGCCTATTTTTTCCGAAGACCTTGTTTTTAACTCCTAGGCTTATAAATAATTCCTTGTTTGATTTGACTACGGTTTTTGCGTGCTTGGTTTGTTCTAATGTGAAGGCTTCTCCCTGGATTTTGGGCCCGAAGAGTTCGTCGAATTTTGTTTCGTAGAATTCTCTAATGTCGTTGTATTTTTCTGGTACTATGATTAGATATGAATTGTATTTTTTTAACCTTGGGGTTTTAATTTTTTTCAGGAATGTTAGGATCTTTTTTGGGTCTTCTTCAGTCTTGGCAAGAATCATTCCTAGGTATGTTGAAGTGTTGTAGGTGTATGGTTCGGTGTTTTTTGGAAATGTGTATGTTTTGTTTACTAGACTTACCGCTTGTCCTTTTGGGTTATTTGTTAGAAGAATTGTTTTTATTTTCTTTCTTTTCATTTGCTTTGCTATTATTGGGGCATGTTTTCCGGCGGAGGCTGAAATTAAAATGCATCCGTCTGGCTTGGAATCTTTTAGGAGTTCTTTGTAATTTGATTCGTTTGCGTGGATTGCTTTGGGGTAGAGAATTTTTCCTAGGGCTGCTGCGTTGCCGCTTCCGATTATGATTGGAGATTTGAAATTGTGTTTTATTTTGGGAAGTGGGGACTTTTGGAATAATTCCAAGGCTTGAATTACACACTCATCTAGATTTATCAACTCTTTCATAGATATTTAATGTTTAGTAAATATTTAATTGTTTGGATTAATACTTGTCTTTTGCGAATGCTTGAGGGAAAGGTTTAATAGTTAATTGAGCGTGTATTTTCTGAGATGGTGCGATGAAGGTTTTGATGCTTGGCTGGGAGTTCCCTCCTTTTTTTGCTGGGGGAGCTGGAATGGTTTGTTATGAGCTAACAAAGGAGATGGTTAAGAGGGATGACGTTGATTTAACTTATGTTATGCCATTTGGTCCTGATAAGGTTGCGAACCAGCATTTGAGGGTTTTGCTTGCGGATAGATTTAAGGGAAAGAAAATTAGTTTTAAAAAAGTTCCTTCTTTGATTGGTGCATATATGACTGAGGAGAGTTATGCTGAGGAGGTTCAGAGACTAATGGGGAAAGGGTGCTTGAAGAGTGGGGATGATAATACGTTGGATTTATATGGGAAGAATCTTATTGAGGAGGTTTATAATTTTGCTGGACGAGTTAGTACGATTATTGATGATGAGGAATTTGATATTATTCATGCGCATGACTGGACGACATTTCCTGCTGCTATTAGGGCTAGCGAACAAATGAGAAAGCCTTTAATTGTTCATATGCATATTACTGAATTTGATAAGTCTGGTGGGAATGGGGCGGATCCTCATGTTTATTCTATCGAGAAAGAAGGAATGGATAAAGCTGATAAAATTATTGCTATTAGTGAAAAAGTTAAGGCTGGACTTGTTAAGAATTATCATGTTGATCCTGATAAGATTGAGATTGTTTATAATGCGAAGACTAGTGTTGGTCCGGATATGGAGTTTAATTTTCCGAAGTTTAAGGATAAGAATAAGGTTATATTGTTTGCTGGGAGAATGACTTTACAAAAAGGGGCGGATTATTTTATTGAGGCGGCCAAAAAGGTTGTGGATTTTTATGATAATGTTATTTTTGTTATGGCTGGAAGTGGGGATCAGATGAATCAGCTGATTATGAAGACTGCTGAGATGGGATTGCAGGATAAGATATTATTTCATGGATTTTATACGCGAGATGAGGCGAATAAGTTTTTTAGCATGGCTGATATTTATGTGATGCCTTCTGTTAGTGAGCCGTTTGGGCTTATACCGCTGGAGGCTATGAGCAAGGGGACTCCTACTATTATTTCTAGGCAGACTGGGGCTAGTGAGATTTTGACTAATGTTTTCAAGGTTGATTTTTGGGATACTGACAAGATGGCTAATCAGATTGTTTCACTTCTGAATCATAAGGAGTTGCATAGCACTATGAAGAAGGAAGGTTTGGATGAGGTTAATAAGTTGACTTGGGATAGGCCGGCAAAGCGGTGTGTGGATTTGTATAAGGAATTAACTAGTTAATTCGTTTTTGGTTTTTTGTTGTTGGTTTTTGGTGAGGGCTGCGCCTGAAGTGCTCGACTTAAAATATTTTTTAAGATCAATCCCTAATCTATTTAAGGAACACTGTGTTATTTTTTTTATGTATCAGTGGGATCAACTAAGTAAAAAGTATTCGCTCGGGGATTACACTAATAAATTTATTTTAATACCGGGTATCTTGAATAATGTTAAAAAGAAAAAGGGATTGATCTTATTGGACTTGGGATGTGGAAATGGTCTTCTCAGTATAATTTTTCATGAAGAGGGATTAAAGATTGTTGGGATTGATATTTCTAAAGAAATGATTAAACTGGCTCAAATTCAAAATCCGGGTCCGAAATATATTCATATTGATGGAACAAAGTATCTGTCCGATAAACCATTTGATATTATTATCTCTAATATGGTTGCCTGCAATATCCCCAAACTTGATAATTTAGATGAATTTTTCCTATCTTGTTTTAAAAATTTGAAAATTAGTGGGAAGCTTTATTTTACTAACTCGGCTACCGAATTCCAAAAAACTTGTAATTTTGGAATTGCAAAGAGAACATATCCAAACAACATTACTGAGGGGTGTAAATTTTCCGTTGAATTAAAAAATTTGGATGATACATGGATTGGCCCTTTTGCCAATTATCACTGGAGTGAAAATACTATAATTAACTCTGCAAAAAAAAGTGGACTGAATTTAATTAAGACGGTCCCTTTGCTATCAACTAGCGGGCAGGATAATTTCCCTGAAAAGGCCAAATATTCTCTTTATATATTTGAACGAGAATAATTTAAATAATTAAACAAAAGTATATTAAAGGTTGGTCATTAAAAAATATAATGGTGTCAATGTGTTTTTACTTTCAGGTTCATCAGCCTTATCGGGTTCGGCCGTATTCTGTTTTTGACATTGGTCATGAGAAGGAATATTTTAGTGATAGAAGTGGGACTAAACTTGATAATAAGTGGATTATGAACAAGGTTTCTGGGAAGTGTTATTTGCCTACGAATGCGGTTTTGTTGGAGTTATTGAATAAGCATCCTGAATTTAAGGTTTCGTTTTCTTTTAGCGGGGTGTTTTTGGAGCAGATGGAGGAGTTTGCGCCTGAGGTTTTGAAAAGTTTTCAGGATTTGGTTAATACTGGTAGAGCTGAGGTTTTGAGTGAGACTTATTATCATTCGCTATCTTTCTTGTATGATAAGGATGAATTTCGTGAGCAGGTTAGGTTGCATGATAAGTTGGTAGAGCAGTTATTTGGGGTTAAGCCTGAGGTCTTTCGGAATACTGAGTTGATTTATAATAATGAGCTGGCGAATGAGGTTGAGGCGATGGGATACAAGGGAATTATTGCCGAAGGGGCGGACCATTTGCTTAAATGGCGGAGTCCTAATTTTTTATATAAACCTACTGGGACAGAGAAGATTAAGGTTTTGTTGAAAAACTATAAGCTTAGTGACGATGTTGCTTTTAGGTTTTCGAATCAAGATTGGAAAGATTGGCCCTTGACGGTGCCTAAATATGTTCAGTGGCTGAATTCGATTAATGGAAATGGGGAAGTTGTGAATTTGTTTATGGATTATGAGACTTTTGGCGAGCATCAGTGGGAAGACACTGGGATTTTTGAATTTCTTCGTCATTTACCTGAAGAGTTTTTGAAACATCCTGATAATGATTTCAAGACTCCTTCGGAAGTTGTGGACTCTTATGATACTAAGGGAGAATACGATTGTCATAATTTTATTTCTTGGGCTGATATGGAGAGGGACCTTAGTGCTTGGAAGGGGAATGAGATTCAGGATGCTTCTATGGATAGGATTTATAATATTGGAGAGAAGGTTAAGTTGACTGGGAATGCTGAGTTGGTTCATAAGTGGCGGAAGCTGCAGACTTCGGACCATTTTTACTATATGTGTACTAAGTATTTTAGTGATGGGGATGTTCATAAGTATTTTAATCCGTATGAGAGTCCTTATGAGGCGTTTATTGCTTATATGAATGTGTTGCAGGATTTGGAGCTTGAGGTCAACGAGATCCTCTTGGAGAGAGGATTCGTTGATGGGGGTGGACGCGTTGCGTCGGCGGTTGGAGTCTCCAGTGGTGGACGTTTTTGATTTCGGGTTCCAAATGACTAAAAAATATAGCTCTAATTAAGTAAATTTATAAAGAATAAAGTTGTGGTAGATTTAAGATGGTGATAGATCGGTTTTATTTCTCTAGTGGAGAGAGCGCTGGGAGCTTGGAAGAGTTTCTTTGGAAGTTAAAAGTTTTGGATAATGAATGTTTTTTGCATCATGTTACGACTGAGAAAAATGATTTTGCTGCTTGGATTGGGGAATGTGTTGGAGATAAGGTTTTGGGGAGACGGGTTGGAAAACTGAAGGATTTGGATAAAATTATTTCTGCTGTTGAGAAGAAGGTTAACAATCCGACAAGAGTTAAGAAAAATATTATTGAGAAAATAAAGGATGAAATTTTAAATGGGGCAAGCTAAAGTTTTTGGAATTATTGCATTGAAGGGCGGCGTTGGAAAGACTACTATGGTTTCTAATTTGGGGGCTTCGTTGGCTCGAGATTATGATAAGAAAGTTTTGATGATTGATGCTAATTTTTCTACTCCTCATTTAGGTTTGCATCTTGGACTTCTTGCTCCGAAATATACTCTCCATCATGTTTTGAATGATAACCATTCTATCTTTGAGGCTATTTATCAGCATGAACTTGGGTTTCATATTATTCCGGGAAAGCTTGCGCCTTTTGAAACTGGGTATCTTGGGTTGAAAGATAAGCTGGATGAGCTTAGAGATATTTATGATGTTATTTTGATTGATTCGTCGCCTTCTTTAAATGAGGAGATGTATGCTACGATGGCGGCTTCGGATGAACTCTTGGTTGTTAGTAGTCCGGACTATCCTACACTTAGTTCCACTATTCATGCGATTAGTGTTGCTGGTACTAAGGACGCTAAGATTCGTGGAATTGTTATTAATAAGGCTTATAAAAAAAAGTTTGAGTTGTCTAAAAAAGATATTGAGGGCGCTAGTGGAGCTAAGGTTTTATCGGTGATTCCGGAGAATTTTAAGGTTGTTTCGGCGCTTTCTAGGATGCAACCGGTAGTTGTTAATTTTCCTCGACAAGATGTTTCGGCTGAATATAAGAAGCTGGCTGGAAGTTTGGTTGGTGAAAAAGTACCTGGAATTTTTAGAAGGAGAAGGAAAAAATGAGATTGAATGTAAAGCTCGCTAAGAGGATTTTAGGGGATGCTGGTGAAGGATGTAGATTTTTTTGTAATAATGGAAAGGTATTTTCTAGTTTGAATGATTTAAGGGGGGACCTTAAGAACATGAATGGAGATGTTTTTTCTCACCATACTGGACAGGGTAGGAATGATTTTTCTAATTGGATCGGGGAATGTCTTGGTGATGTTCGATTGGCTGATAGTTTGGTTGGGCTTGATAAAAAGGATTCTTTGAAGAAAATCGGAGCTCGGATATCTTATATTGAGAAGTATCTTAAGAAGAATTTATGAAAATCGGAGATTTTCAGGGTATGTGGATGTGTGGCCTCAAACGACATAACTCCTGCTGGGCCCGGCGTGTGGGTGTGTGGGTTAGGGCTTCTCCCGATTTGAGAAACTTTGCTAAATTTTTTGGGGGTGTTTTATGACTGGGCATTTAGTTTTGGGGAATGAGGGGGTTGGTTGTTGGTTGTTGGTTGTTGGTTGTTGGTATTATTCCACAAAAAATCACGACGTCTTTGATGCCGCACTTTCTCGTGGAAACTTAGGAAATGCAAATATTTATTCTTGTAAATTTTTTGATGGTTTTTATGACTAGGCATTTAGTTTTGGGGAATGGGAATATGCTTGTTTGTACGGATAAAAATGCTTTGATTCGGGATTTTTATTATCCTTATGTTGGACAGGAAAATCATGTTTCTGGGAATATTCATAGGATTGGAGTTTGGATTGATGGAGCGTTTAGTTGGATGAATCAAGAGGAGTGGAATATTGAGATTAAGTACCTGAAGGATTCTTTGGTTAGTGAGGTTGTTGCTGTTTGTGACCGGCTTGCTGTCGAGCTTGTGATGAATGAGTGTGTGCACTTTGAGAAACCTGTTTATTTGAGGAATCTGAAAATTAAAAACAATAGAGAAGAAAAGCGAGAGATTAGGGTTTTTTTCTCGCAGCATTTTCATATTAGTGAAGATACAATAGGGGATAGTATTTTTTTCGACCCTAAGACTAATTCTATTGTGAATTATAAGGGTAAGCGGTATTTTTTAATGGGGGGTATGAAGGACGGAGTTGCTCACGAACATCTTCCAAGTGAAACTGAGGTGGACTCTCCTTCTATGTCTAACTCTTTTGATAATTATGCTGTTGGTGTTGCTGGAGGGGTTGAGGGAAAACAAGGAACTTATATTGATTGTGAAGATGGGGTCTTGGGTAAGAATTCTGTTGAACATGGGGCTACGGACTCTGCTATTGGCTTTAGCTTGGATATTGAAGGAGGAAAGGAGAGAAGTATTAATTATTGGATATGTGTTGGAAAAAGTTATGATGGGATTTGTGAGGCTCGGAAGTTTGTTCTCGAGAAGGGTTTTGATAATGCGATTAATGATACTGTTGAATATTGGAAAGACTGGGAGAGTAGGCGAGATATTGATTTTAATGGTTTGAATGATGAGATTGTTGATTTATTCAGGAGATCTCTTTTGATAATTCGGGCGCAAACTGATAATCATGGGGCAACGATTGCTGCTAATGATACTCACACTTTAAGATTTAAGCGTGATACTTATAGTTACATGTGGCCACGAGATGGAGCTTTGATTTCAAGAAGTTTGGATCATGCTGGGCATAGTGATATGACTAAGAAGTTTTTCAAGTTTTGTTCCGAGGTGATATCCAATGAAGGATATTTGATGCATAAGTATAATCCTGATGGGTCGCTTGGGAGCTCTTGGCATTCTTGGCTGAAAGGGGATAAAGTTCAGTTGCCGATTCAGGAGGACGAGACTGCTCTTGTTTTGGACGCGCTTTGGAAGCATTATGAGAAGTATGGGGATGAGGACGGGATGATTAAGAAGATGTATAATGGGTTCATTAAGAAGATGGGAGATTTTCTTGAGGCGTTTAGAAATTTGGAAACTGGATTACCTAAGGAGAGTTATGATTTATGGGAAGAGAAGCTTGGTGTTCATACGTTTACTTGTGCTGCTACCTATGCTGGACTAATTGCTGCTGGAAAGTTTGCGGAGGTTTTTGGCACGGCGAAAGATGCGAAGAAATATTTTGAAGTTGCTGAAGATGTTAAGATTAAGACTTTGAAATATTTGTATGATTCGAAACGAGGGATTTTTACTAAGGGTGTTTATTATGATGGGGATGAATTGAAGATGGATGGAACTATTGATGCTAGTACTTTTTATGGTTTGTTTGAGTTTAATTTGATTGATATTAATGATGAGAAGTTGCTTCGGACTGTTGAGGCTACACTTGAGAAGCTTTGGAGGGATGATGGGTGTAGCGGTCTTGCTAGATATGAAAATGATATGTATCATCGGATTCCTGGGAAGAGAGAGAATCCTTGGGTTGTTTCTACCATGTGGTTGGCTCGATATTATACTGCTCGGGCTAAGAACTTGAAGGACTTGGAGCCTGCTAAAGATTTGTTTGATTGGGTTGTTGAAAGAGCTTTACCATCAGGGGTTTTGTCGGAGCAGTTTGATCCTGAGAATGGAAAGGCTGTTAGTGTTGCTCCTTTGACTTGGAGTCATGCTGCGTTTGTTGTTGGGGTTATTAAGTATCTTAAGAAATTTCGGGAAATTTCTTAAGGGTGGCTCACGTTTCTTGTGGGTGGCTCTTGTTTTGCAAGGGTGGCTCAAGTTGAAATTTGGAAGGCTCAGCTTTGCTGGAGGGATGGCGGTTTTTGTTAAGTTTTATACATTATGAAGTGTTATTTTGTTTATGTGGAATTATGAAAACTTGGAGGTTTGCTATAAGGCGCATGATTTGATTTTTGTTGTTTATGGATTGGATAAGAAATTTCCTAAGAGTGAACTTTATGATTTGACTTCTCAGATTCGGCGGGCGATAAAGAGTGTTTCTGCTAATATTGTTGAGGGTTCGGGGAAGAGGACTAGTAAGGATTTTGTTTCTTATTTGTATAATTCTATTGGTAGCGCTAAAGAAGTTCGGGAACATTTTAAGGTTGCTTTGGGATTGGGGTATTTGGAAAGGGATGAAGTTGAAGATGTTGTGGCTGAGCTCCGGAGAGTTGAGAGGATGTTGGTTGGTTATATTGGATATGTTTTGAAGAAGAATGTTCGGTAATTTAGAAAGGTTAATAAAGTTCTACGATGTTATCTTGTTGAGGTGTTGATGTGAGAATTGCTATTAATGGATTTGGTCGGATAGGACGTGCGGTTTTTAAGATTGCTCTCGAGCGGGGTTATGAGATCGTTGCAATAAATGATTTGACTGACATTGAGAATTTGATTTATCTTTTGAAGTTTGATTCTGTTTATGGTCGGTATGATAAGAAGGTTAGTTTTGGCGCGGATTGGATTAGGGTTGGTAGCAAAAAGATTAGGGTTTATAGTGAGAAGGATCCTTTGTTTTTGCCTTGGAAAGAATTGAAGGTTGATGTAGTTGTTGAGTGTACTGGTTTTTTCAAGGATAAGAAAAGTGCTGGAAAGCATTTATCTGCTGGGGCTGCTAAAGTTATTATTTCTGCTCCTGGGAAAGAGGATATCGATAGGACGATTGTTTTGGGGGTTAATGATAAGAGCTTGAAGAAAAGTGATAAAATTATTTCTATGGCTTCTTGCACCACTAATTGCTTGGCTCCGGTTGCTAAGGTTTTGGAGGATTCGTTTGGAATTGAAAGGGGCTTTATGACTACGATTCATGCTATTACTGGTGGACAAGGGACTGTGGATTCTCCGCATAAGGATTTTCGGAGAGGGCGGACTTCTTCTCTTAATTTTGTTCCTACCTCTAGTGGGGCTACTTCGGCTACAGCTAAGGTGATTCCTTCTCTTAAGGGAAAGATGGATGGGTTGTCGATTAGGGGACCTATTGCTGTGGGAAGTATTGTGGATTTTGTTGTTACGCTTAAGAAGAAGGTTAGTGCTGATGATGTTAATCGGGCTATAAAAAAGGCTGCTACTGGGAAGATGAAGGGGATTTTGAAGTATTCGGAAGATGATTTGGTTTCTTCGGATGTGATTGGGGACTCTTGTTCTAGTATTTTTGATTCTAAGCTCACTCAGGCTAATGGGAAAATGGTTAAGGTTTTGTCTTGGTATGATAATGAGTATGGATATAGCAGTCGGCTTGTTGATTTATTAAAATTATTAAAATAATTTTGCTTGTATTGATTGTCTGCTTCGCCGCTTGTGGGCTTGTTAAAAATCTACGATTTTCGTTTTTAGACTTGGCGAATTATGTTAAGGTTTAAAATGCTTGATGCTTTTGTTGTTTTATGGGTAGTGTTGAGAAGAGACTTGGGATTATTGAATCTCGAAATAAGAGGGTTGAGTTAGATAAGGCCTGGGAGACTAGTTGGTTTCGAAAAGTTATCATTGCGGGGCTTACTTATGGAGCGATTGTCTTGTTTTTTATTTTTGCTGGATTGCCGAAGCCGCTTGTTAATTCTATTGTTCCGGCATGTGGATTTGTTTTGTCTACTTTGAGCCTGGGCTTGTTTCGGAAAGCTTGGGAGAGACTTTTTTTGAAGGGCTAGAACCTGTTTGTGATAAGTTTAATAAAGAGAAATGTCTTATCGCTGTGATATGGATGATGAATTTATTCAGTTAAAAAAGGTGACTAAGGCTTTTGGCAAGAATAGGGTTTTGGACAAGATTGATTTGTCTATACCTGAGGGAAAAATTACTGGTATTATTGGTGCTTCGGGCGAGGGGAAGTCTACAATTTTGAAATTGATTTCTTCTTTTTATGCAGTGGACTCTGGAGAGGTTTTTTATTTTAGGAGGAATATTAAACATGATACTACTCATGTAAAAAAATCTTTTGGTATTGCTATTGATGCTGGATCTTTTTATGAAAACTTGACGGTTTATGAGAATCTTTTCCATTTTGGTCGACTGTATAATGTCAAGAGATCTGTCTTGAAAAGGAGAATTAGGGGTATTATTCGTTTTGTTGGACTAGAAGAGGCGAGCGATGTTCTTTCTAGAAACCTTTCTTTAGGTATGAAAAAGCGTCTTGACTTGGCTTGTGCTTTGGTTCATAAGCCTAGTGTTTTGATTTTGGATGAGCCTACTGCTGATTTGGATCCTTTACTTCGTAATCAAATGTTGAAGCTGATTCGAAAAATTAATTCTCATGGGACTACTGTTATTTTTACTACGCAAATGTTGGATGAGGTTGATGTGCTTTGTGACTATGTTGCGATTTTGTATAATGAGAATATTCATGAGGAGAACTTACTGAAGGATGTTTTGAAAAAATATAATGCTAAGGATATGAATAGTGTTTTTACTAAGATTTTTTCTAAGAAAGGTCGAAAGGCTTATTTGGAATCTAGTGAAAAGAAAAGAAAGATCGATCTTAAGAAGGAAAAGAAAAATATTGATGATAATAATTTTATTAAGGAATTAAAGGATGATGAAAAAGGTGGGAAGAAATGAGCCTTAATTCTTTATTTGTTTTGGTCGGGAAAGATTTGAAATTGTTTTTTAGATCTAGAGTTTCTTCGGTTGTTGTTCTTTTGATTCCTTTACTGATTATCTTATTTGTTGGATATACCTTTAATTCTAATGAACTCTCTAATGTTAAGGTTGGTGTTTACAGTGACTCTTATAGTGATTTTAGCAATGAGATTATTAATGATTTTGAAAAAGATGGGTTTATGCAAGAACGCTATCCTTCTGTTGATTTGTGCGTTGAATCTGTCAAGCACTCTGAGTCACAAATTTGCGTCATTTTTCCTGCGGATTTAAGCAATGATGTTTCAAATGATGAGATTGTTTTTTATGCGGATTATTCTAGAATTAATCTGGCGGACAATTTAGTTAATAAAATTAAGGGAAATGTTTTTGTTAAAACTTCTGGCGTTGGAGAAGATATTGCTCAGGAATTAATTGACTCTTTGGAAAATGTTAAGACCTCTTTGCCTGCAATTGGGGCCAAGATAAATAAGGGTTTAATTGATGCTAGGGTTAGTCGTGATGCTGGCTTGAATATCGAATCTCCCATTGGAGATATTTCTTCTATTATTTCTGACTTGAAAAATGTTAAGAATGATATTAATGACAGTGGGACTGAAAAAGATATTGATGATATCATTGTTACTTTGACTGAAATCGAGACAGAAGAAGAAAAGTTTAGTGATGACTTGGAGAGTGTTTCTGTGGGACAAAGTCAGGTTGTCTCTAAATTGACTGAGGTTTCTTCTGAGTTGGGTGAATTGATTGTGACTTTGAATAGTGGTCGAGTGGTTAGTTCCGGGGAAATTGTTTCTCCGATTAATACCAAGATTGAATCCATAAGTGCAGACTCTGGTAATCGGGATTTTATCATACCCATAGTTTTTTCCTTAATTGCTTTATTTGGTTCGGTTTTATTATCCTCTACTTTTGTTTTGAAGGGAAAGAAAACTAGAGCTTTCTTCAGAAATTTCATGGCGCCTGTTTGGGATTTTGTGTTTATACTAGCTACTTATTTGACTTGCTTAATTATTCTCTCACTGCAATTTATTTTTGTATTTATTGGTATTAAATATGTCTTAGGAATGGATATTTTTTCTTCGTGGGGTCCCTTGCTTGTTGTTTTGTTGCTTTCGCTTTCTGCTTTTATTACGATTGGAATGGGAATCGGATATTTATTTAGGAGCGATGAGACTGTTATTTTTGCTTCGATGATTACTGCTGCCTTGCTTATGTTTTTTTCTAATGTTATTTTGCCTTTGGAAAATGTTTCTGCAGGAATGCTTAATATTTTGAAGTTTAATCCTTTAGTTGTTTCTAGCTTGGCTATGAAGAAGGTTATCTTGTTTGGATTTGGGTTTGATGCTATAAAGAATGAGCTTTTGATTTTGGGGATATGGTTTGTTGTATTTTTTGTTTTGAGTTATGTTTTTCGGAAGATTACTAAGCGGGGGATGTAGCTGCTGGTGCAGCTACGGGGGTTGTTGCTTTGGCAACGAGGGTTGTTTTTGTAAAACGGTGGTTATTGATTTGCAATGGAGGTTGTGCTTCGCACGGTGCTTGGCAGTAAAGGATGTTTTAGGGGAAAGTTTAAAATTGGAAATAACTTTTGTTTAGTGAGGTGGTAGAAATGAAATTGAAAAGTGTGGGGGATTTGGATGTTAAGGGGAAGACTGTTTTGCTTCGGTCGGACTTGAACTTAGATTGCTATTGTAAAAATGAGGGAGATAAAAATGGCTCGCGGATTGCGCGGATTACACAGATCTTAAAATGAAGCACGAGGAACTAACTGAGAAAATTATTGGAATTTTTTATAAAGTTTACAATGCCCTGGGTTATGGATTTTTGGAAAAGGTTTATGAAAATGCTTTGAAAATTGAATTTCGGAAGTCTGGACTAGATTTTGATTGCCAAGCTCCTATTCAGGTTCTTTATGATGGTGAAGTTATTGGGGACTATGTTGCTGATTTTATAGTTGATGGCAAAGTTGTTGTTGAAGTTAAGGCCAATGCAGAGCTTGGAGTTTCGGATGAGAGTCAATTGTTGAATTATTTGAGGTGCACTGGCTTAGAAGTTGGACTGTTGTTGAATTTTGGAGAGAAGGCTAAATTTAAGAGAAAAGTTTTTGAGACTGCTAAGAAAAATGATAATTTCAAGAGGCCTAATTAGAGGCAGGGAAATAATGGCTCGCGGATTGCGCGGATTTCTCGGATCTTTGTTTTTAGGATTTTTTATTTGGACATTTTCCAGAGTAGCTTGAAGTAGCTGAGGTAGCTTTCGTAGATTTTTTTGTTTTTGATGATGATGCATAAAGGTCTTTCTCCGAAGAGGATTGTTGCTACATAGTCTTTTCCTATCTCTATGATTGCGGGAGCAATGACTGACGAGGGCATTGTTTTTACTTTGGTTAAGGGGAGCGCTTTTCTTTCTGATATTTTTCCTTTTGCATCTGCGTTAAAAATCATTTTGCACTTTACACCCTTCTTAATTCTTCTTTTGTGCCATTCATCAAAATAGGGACCGAGTGTTTCTCCGGATTCTTTTGATGCTCCTAATATGTAAAGAGTATCTCCTTTATTTAATTTTGATAAAATCATTTCTACGAAATTTTTTATTCCATTTATCCCTTGTAGTATCTCGGCCTCTTGGATTGGCTCGGCGTACTCGTAAGCTTTTTGTAAATTTGGGATTTCGTCCTTAATTTTTTTAATTTCTTTTTCTTTCTTTATAATTAAGTCTTTTATTGAGGAAGGGTTTTTTGCTTCGAAGTGCTTGGTGTTGTTTATTGAAGATATTCCTATTAATCCTTTTTTGTTTAGCCTGTCTAAGATGTCGTATATTTTGGAGTTTGAGACTTGGGATTCTTTTATTATTTTGCCTATTGTTGAGGTGCCTATTCTTATTAGGGATAGGTATACTTTGCTTTCTCCTGGAGTTAGGCCGAGTGCTTCTAGGTTTAGGTTTTCCATTAGGGGAGTTGTTTGTTTGTTTATATAAATGTTTCGCCCCCCTGTGGGGAAAGAATCTTTATATGGGGGAATATTATTACTATTGTATGGTAACAAGAGCCAGTGAAGTCTGGTTGAAAAAATAAAATGGGAATAAAAAAATATATACAAAGAAAAATGGCGGACCTTTCTGGGGCTAGTGGTAGGATTGGAGGGCTTGAGAGTGAGCTTAAATCTATAAAGATAGAGAATCGGGAATTGACTTCGCAGGTTAAAAAAAATGACATGACAGAAAATATACAATTAGGAAATGGAAGAGAAATAGAAGAACATTCCGGAAGCATGACAAAGATAGTACCAAAGCTCTTAGCAAAATGCAGAAAAGGTGATGGTATTATTCTTTCAGAAGCTGATATAAGATTTTTGGGGGTTAGAGATTTTAGATACAATCCACGGATTTTTACTGGTGGATGGGACTCTTCAACCTTGATAGCAACATACGGCGATAGAGTGAAGGTTATCTTGCCCTATGAGACGGGGAAAAAAGAATTAACGAAAGCTGCAGAATATGGTTTAAGTTTAATAAATTCCAGTGAAACTTTAATTAGAGATAGGATTAATTTGAATATTAATAATAGATGGTCCAACCTAGACGGGCATGGAGTTTATACCCTAAACAGAAATGAACTTTATGATGGAGATTTAACACGAGAAAGAGCCATGAAAGATAAATTGCTATTAATAAAATTGGGTCATCCTAATTATGTTGATAGTGAATTTGCAAGACCAAAAGACGAAGTTGCAGAAATTATTGAAAGAACTTTTTATTTAGGAACAACTCATTTCGATGATAAACATAAGGTAATGATGAATCAAAGGTTGCCGGAATTTAGTCGTGATCCAGTTTTGAGTATATGTAGTGTCGGCAGTGGGGGTGAATACGGTCGTCCGTACTGGCAGATAGGCAAGAGTCAATCATTTGCTTCAGGTGTGGATTTTTTTGGCAAATTTGCTTTTGACAAATTCGAAGGATTGGAAGCTTTAACAACTGACTATGTTTATTCTGCAATTAAAGATCATATTGATTCTACTAACGAAAAGGAAGTGAAAAAAATTCTTAATGAATTAGGAAAATGAAAATGAAAAAATAATGGACATATTTTCGGCTAGATAAAGAATTGGTAGAAGATACTAAGGTTTTTAATTTGAGATATCCTGAATTTCTTATGAAGAGGTTGAAAGGTATTGGGGAGTTAGATGTTTCTGGGAGGACCGTTTTGCTGAGAAGTGATTTGAATAGTGATATTGTTAAGGGCAAGGTTTTGAAGGGAGAGAGGATAAGAGAGAGTTTGAAGACTATTAGGTTTTTGAGGAAGAAGGGTGCGAGAGTAGTTATTTTGGCGCATCAGGGAAATCCGGGGAGGAAGAATTTTATGGGACTTGCGGCTCATGCTAAGCTGCTTGGGCGATATGTTAAATTTGTGCCAGATGTTGTTGGGAAGAGGGCTGTTAAGGCTATTAAGGGGATGAAAAATAAAGATGTTGTTTTACTGGATAATGTTCGATTAATTAGTGATGAGTTTAAGCCGAAGAAGAAAAATAATGTTTTGATTAAGACTTTGTTGCCATTGATTGATGTTTATGTTAATGATGCTTTTTCGGTTTCGCATCGTGATCATGCTAGTATTGTTGGTTTTGCTAAGAGACGAGAGAGTGGGATTGGATTATTGTTTGAGAAAGAGATTTTAGCTTTGGAAAAAATTTCAATGAAAGATTCCTTGTTTATTTTGGGTGGGGCTAAGGGAGAGAGTGATATTAAACTGTTGGGGCGGGGAAATAGGGTTATTGCTTGCGGATTATTTGGTCAGGCTTGCTTGGTGGCTAAGGGTATGGATTTTGGATACCAGAACGATTTTTTGAAGAAGACGCTTTTGACTAAACTTAGTTATGCTGGGTTTCTTAGGAAATTGAAAAGGAATATTAAGGATGTTGAGGTACCGGTTGATTTTGCTATTGAGATGAAGGGGAAGCGTGAGGAGTTTGGGCTGGATGAGTTTCCTATGAGTTTTAGGATTGATGATATTGGGAGCGAGAGCATTGAAAGGTTTACCCGGATGATACTCTCTGCTAATTCTGTTTATGTTAAGGGTCCGGCTGGGTTTGCTGAGGATAAGAGATTTAGAAAGGGGACCATTGAAATTTTGAAGGCTGTTGCTGATTGCAAGGGGTTTAGTTTGGTTGGAGGCGGGCAGTTGTCGGAGGTTATTGGAAAGAGTTTGAGATTGAGGAAGGGTAAATTTGGGCATGTTAGTTTGTCTGGTGGGGCTACTTTGGCTTATGTGGCTGGAGAGAAGTTGATTGGGTTGAAGGTCTTGGGATATTATAATTAAACCAAAGTTTTAATTGAGGTGGTGGGTGGTGGGGCGCTTCGCTGATAGGTGGTGGGTTTTGCTTTGGGAGTGGCTGTTAATTTATTGACTCACGGATTTTCAGGAAAGGCTTTAGGATGTTATTAATTGGGTTGATTGTATTTTAATATGGGAGAAAGTCGGTGTATTTTTTAAGGGAGTCTATTGGTGAGGTTGGGCTTATGGAGGATGGGAAGATTAGATTTTATTGTGCTTTTTTAGCATTCTTTCTATTGGCTTTGTGTCATCGTAGAACAAAGCAATGTATTCATCAAAATAGTTTAGAATGAATTTTTCCGCACGTCTGCCTATCTCACATTCACTCAATTCTGCGACTAACAGTCCTCCGTAAAATCTTCTGAATTCTGGAAGGGATTGGATGAATTTGTTTGATGCGTTACTTCCAAGATGAACAATTGCCAGATCCCTCTATGGATCTTTTTGTAGGTGTCTCTTAAGGGTTTCTTCGCTTAATTGATAGATATCTAACCCTGTTTCTCTTCCTATATTTTTTGAAAATTTTTCAAACTTTCTTCTTGTTAATCCGCAATACTCACGAATTTTTTTTGGGGATTATATGTGTGTTTGATTGTGTATTATTTTGGTAATTTTTAATGTGGAAGTGGGACACGTATGGCATGACTCTGCCCAGCCCGAATGTTTTTTAAGGGAGACTGGAGATTGAATTATATGAAAGATGTGTTGAAGAAATATTTTGGGTATGATGAGTTTCGGCCGCTGCAGGAGAATGTTGTTAAAAGTGTTCTTGCGGGGAATGATGTTTTTGTTCATATGGCTACGGGGATGGGTAAGTCGATTTGTTTTCAGGTTCCGGCCTTAATGCTCCCTGGAGTTACTTTGGTTATTTCTCCTTTGATTGCTTTGATGAAAGATCAGGTTGATAGCTTGAATACGAATGGGGTTTCGGCTGAGTATATTAATTCTTCGCTTAAGGACAATGAGATTAGTGAGATAATGGAGCGGGTTAGAGAGGGGGATATTAAGATGCTGTATGTTGCTCCGGAGAGGTTTTCTAATAAGTCTTTTTGTAATTTTTTGGGGGAGGTGAGGGTGAGTTTAATTGCAGTGGATGAAGCGCATTGTATTTCTAGTTGGGGGCATGATTTTCGGAAGGACTATCGGAATTTGAATAAGCTGAGGGATAGGTTTCCCGATGTGTCAATCATTGCTCTTACTGCTACTGCTACTGAGAAGGTGAAGCGGGATATAATTACTCAGCTTAGACTAAAGGATGAGGAGGTTTTTGTTTCTAGTTTTGATAGGGAGAATTTGAGTTATCATGTTAAGAGCAAGACGAATTCTTTTAGTAAGCTAGTGGAAGTTTTGAATGATCATAAAGGTGAGCCTTCTATTGTTTATTGTTTTTCGCGGAAGGATTGTATGAGTATTTCTAAGAAGTTGAATCTTATGAGATTTAGGTCGGTGCCTTATCATGCTGGATTGGCGCAGAAGACACGGGAGAAGAATCAGGAGAAATTTATTAATGATAAGGTTGATATTGTTGTTGCGACGATTGCGTTTGGGATGGGGATTGATAAGCCGGATGTTAGACTTGTTGTGCATTATACTTTTCCGAAAAGTGTTGAGGGGTATTATCAGGAGATTGGTCGGGCTGGGCGGGATGGATTGGAGAGTGATTGTGTTATGTTTTATTCCCGACGAGATGCTATGAACCATGAGTTTTTTATTCGGAAGCTTTATGGGGAGGATGCTAAGGATTCTGCTAAGAAGAAGTTGAGGGAGATGAAGGGTTATTGTGAGGACTTGAAGTGTCGGCGGAAGTTTTTGCTTGGGTATTTTGGGGAGGATTATAAAAATTCTAATTGTGGGAATTGTGATGTTTGCTTGGGGACTGTTGAAAAGGTTCCTAAAAAGGGGGCTGTTAAATTTGATGTGGTTTTGTTTGAAAGGTTGAAGAAGCTTCGGGATGATGTTGCTGCTCGAGAAGGGGTTGCGCCGGCGGTTATTCTTGGGGAGGTTGGGCTTCGGAAGATGGCGGGGAGTATGCCTCGGGACAGGAGTGGGCTATTGAAGGTTCCTGGGTTTAGCGCTCGGAAGGTTCGGAATTTTGGGGATTTATTTTTGAACTTGATTGGCAGGTATTCTCGTGCGGGGGAGGTTTGTGCGACTGACCATTGTGCTGGGACTTTGGCTGGTTTGAAAAGGAAGGAGTCTCTTGTTGATATTGCTCGGGCGCAGGGGTTTTTGGTTAGTACAATTATTAAGCATATTGACAAATTGAAAGATGTTGATATTGAGTACTTGAGGCCTGTTGACTATGAGCGGATTAGGGAGGTTTTTGATGAACTTGGATGTTTTGAATTGAAGGTTGTTTTTGAGCGGCTGGGGAAGGAGATTATTTATAATGAGCTTGCTTTGGCTCGGATTTTTTATGGTAGAGAATCTAAGGTTGGGGTTTGATTGGTGTGGGGTTTGGTTTTGGGGTTGATTTTATTCGAGAGTGGTTGTTAATTTTTTAGCCGCGAATTTTCGCGAATGAGCGCGAATTTTTGTTTTGGGAGTTGCTTGACTGGGGTTGGTTGTTAGGTATTGGCACGCGGATGATGCGGATTGAATGTATTTTTTGGAAGGGGAATTATAAAAGGATTGCTTATGAGGTGAAGTATGATGGAGATAAAGCGAGTTAATCCGGAGGCTTTGAGGATTCCTACGAAGTGTTATAGTCAGGGTGTTGTTGTGCCCTGTGGAATGAGTGATTTGATGTTTGTTACGGGGCAGTTGCCGCAGGACATAGACGCTTTGCGAGGTGGTAGATGGTAGGGGGTAGGTGATCGACTAGTATTCCTGTAGAGGTTTCGGGTTGTGCCTGAGGAAGGGTGTAGTGTTGAGGTTGATTTTGTTGCGGCGAGGGTTCGGGGATGAGGTTTTCGAAAGTTCTAAAAGTATTCTTTTCTTGTGGATGGTATGGATGGAAATAATTTTTTAATTTATAGGACGGATGAGGAAAATATTGCTATTCCGGTTGTATTTCGAGATGAGACTATTTGGGCTACGCAGAAGGTTTTGGCGGAGTTGTTTGGGGTTGATAGAACTGTTGTTACGAAACACTTGAAGAATATCTTTGAGAGTGGAGAATTGAATAGGGATTTAGTATGTGTAAAAAATGCACATACTGCGGAGGACGGAAAGAGATATATGGTTGATTTTTATAATTTGGATGCTATTATTTCTGTTGGGTATAGGGTTAATTCGGAAAAGGCGACTCAGTTTAGGATTTGGGCCACTGGGGTTTTAAGAGAGTTTATGGTTAAGGGGTTTGCTCTTGATAAGGAGAGGTTGAAGAATGGGGCGCATTTTGGGAAGGATTATTTTGAGGAGTTGGTTGATTCGATTCGGGAGATTCGGGCGAGTGAGAGGCGGTTTTATCAGAAGATTACGGATATTTATGCGACTGCGGTTGATTATGATAAGGGGGCAGATTTGACTCGGAAGTTTTTTAGTGTTGTTCAGAATAAGTTGCATTTTGCTGTTCATGGGAGGACTGCTTCGGAGTTGATTGTGGATAGGGTTGGTAGCGAGAAAGAGAATATGGGATTGGAGACTTGGAAGGGAGCGCCTGATGGGAAAATTTTAAAGGGAGATGCTTTGGTTGCTAAGAATTATTTAAATGGGGAAGAGTTGGATGAGCTGAATAGGATTGTTAATATGTATTTGGATTTTGCTGAGGATAAGGCTCGGAGGCGGGAGGTTATGAGGATGAAGGATTGGGCTTCTCGGCTGGATGCGTTTTTGAATTTTAATGAGAGGTGTGTTTTGGTAGATGCTGGGAAGATTTCTGGTGAGGTTGCGAAGAGGTTGGCTGAGGGTGAGTTTGAGAAGTTTCGGGTCTTGCAGGATGAGGTTTATGTTTCGGATTTTGATAGGGTTGCTTTGGATGTGTTGGGGGATGGGGAGATATGAGAGAGATAAGACGGGTTAATCCGGAGGCGCTTAGAATTCCTACGAAGTGTTATAGTCAGGGGGTTGTTGTGCCTTGTGGAATGAGTGATTTGATGTTTGTTACGGGGCAGTTGCCGCAGGACTTGGATGGTAATGTTGTTGGTGAAGGGGACGTTGAGAAACAGGTAAGGGTTGTTTTTTCTAGGATTTCTACGATTCTTGAGGCCACGTATGGCATGACTCTGGTGAGCCCGATGGTGGAATTTGGAATGGATGATGTTGTGAAGCTTGGGGTTTTTGTTCGGGATATTAAGGATGCTAAGGTTGTTTCTAGGGTTCGGGATGAGTTGTTTTTGAATAGTAAGCCTGCTAGTACTCTTGTAGAGGTTTCTGGTTTTGTTAAGGAAGGGTGTAGTGTTGAGGTTGATGTTGTTGCGGCTAGGGTTCGGGGATGAGGGAGTAGTTGGGTTTTATCGGAAGCGTGGTTTTGAGGATTATTTTTTACTTTCGGAGAAGAGGATTTGATGAGACGATTGTAGTATGATAATTCTTATAAAGAACTAAAGCCTTTTTATTTTATGAACATCCCTAAAGAAAAACAAGATGAGATAAGAGGCAAGATACAAAAGGCTCTTGATAAAAAAGGAAGGAAGGGCATGGAATGTCCAGTTTGTAGTAATAATGAATTTATATTAATAGATGGATATGTAGTTAATGCCTTGCAGGACAATTTAGATTCAGGAATAAAAATAGGTGGACCATCAATTCCAAGTGTAGTGGCTGCTTGTAATAATTGTGGCAATATGCTTTTTTTTAATGCAATAGTTTTGGGGCTGATGGGAGAAAATAATGCCAAAGGACAATAATTCTTTTTCTGGAAATTTTATTTATTCTCCTACCGATAAATTAGTTTCCAATAAGGGAAAAGAGGGGACATTATTTGATGATGATGCTTTTAGAAAGCTGGTTGGTGGACTTAGAGAGGATGTTAAAATTACCAAAAATGAATTGAAGGATATAAGGGCAGATAGGGACAAATTATATATTAATATAATTGAGATACTCTCTATCTTTACAGTTGTTATCAGTCTTGTTTTTTATTCTATATCTAGCGTGGGAGACAGGCCATTCCTCGAAGTGGCAGGAATTATCTTTTTAACTTTTTTTTGTTCGCTTGTTATGATTATTACCATACATTATCTTATTAATGCTAAGAGAAGCTGAGGTTTGTGATTATGCTTTCTAGGGTTTCTGATATTTTGTAGGAGGAGGGATTTAGTTTGGATGCTGTTGCGGCTCGGGTTGGGGTTAGGTAATTATTTATAGTTGGCATTATTTTTAGTTAGATGAAGAAGAAAAGTTTTATTGCAGACCAATGTATGGATATAGGTTTGTTTGTTATCGGAGTTTTATTATTACTGATTCTTTATTTCGGGATTTTTAAGAATATCATTGATAAGATTAAAGATGGAGTTGGTCCAGAAGTTCTTTTATCCTTAACTTTAATTTGCTTCCTTTTTTATGCTCTTTTTCTTTTTACTTCTTTTTTTTGGGAATACTATTGCTATAGAACTAGCAGAAAAAGGAATTGGACTGTTTTTTGGACAATCTTTCTTATGATTTTTTCTTTTTCCGTTGGTAGTTATTTAATAATTAATTCTTATGGAGAACCGAAGTTGGATTTGGTTTTGAGGGATTCTAATAATATTCGTGATATTGTTGGTAATATTAGTTGTAGTGACAATGAAGGCAGGTTAATAGCGGGGGAAAGGGTTTTTTGTGAGATATATCCTTTTTTACAAAATGCATCTGGTAGGGTGACTTTTATTTTGGGAAATACTCATACATTTCAAGATTTCGACGATGAAATTGTTTTCCGTCCTCCCTATGACATGGAGAGAATAATGTTTCAGATTAGAGGTATAGATAATTTTAATGATAGCTATGATTTACAGGTATCTAATGATTTCAAATTTTTATCTAAAGAAGATTATGATAAAAGAGAAGATAAGCTGATAACTTATTTTATTATTCTATTAGGTGCTGTATTGTTCTCTGTTCCTTCTATGATGAATAACTTCAAATCATTGAGAGATTAATTATTTAAACCAAAAACTCTTAACAAAACTATGGCTCACTCGAAGAGTACCATTATTTGATAATAATGGCAAAGAAAAAAGAGGATAACTCTGGGATTTTTATTTTGGCGGGACGCGCTTTGCGAGATGATAGAGGATAGGGGGTAGATGATAGGGGGCTTTGCCCGGGTTGGTTTTTTTTGTTATTTTGTTTGTCGGAATGGGTGTTTTTTTGAGAGTAAGGTTTAAGTAATTATTAATGGTCTTGTTTATATGACAAAGGGTGATAATTTGGCGAATCCGGCGCCACTTGGATTGATGGGATTTGGGATGACGACTGTTTTACTGAATTTGCATAATGCGGGATTTTTTGCGCTGGGGAGTATGATTCTTGCGATGGGGATTTTCTTTGGAGGGTTTGCTCAGATAATTGCTGGGATTTTGGAATTTAAGAAAGGGAATACTTTTGGGGCAACTGCGTTTACTTCGTATGGGATGTTTTGGTTGTCGCTTGTTGCTTTGATTGTGCTTCCTAAACTTGGGTATGCGGATGTTCCTAGTGATTTGGCTATGGGAGCGTATTTGGGCATGTGGGGAGTTTTTAGTTTGTTTATGTTTTTTGCGACTCTTAAAAAAAGTCGGGCGTTGCAGTTTGTGTTCTTGTCTTTGACTGTTCTTTTCTTTTTGCTTTCGGTGGCGGACTTTACTGGGACAAGCTGGATAAAAGTTTTAGCTGGTTATGAAGGAATTGTTTGTGGGGGAAGTGCTATTTATTTGGCTATGTCTCAGGTTTTGAAAGAGTCTCTTGGGCGAAAAGTTTTGCCCGTGGGAGACTAGGGAGAGGGTATAAGGGATAAGGGCTTGTTGCGCTCTGTGGAGCGCGGGTTGTTTGAGGTTGTTAATTTTATAAAAAACTTACTACTAGTAAGGTTTAAATATCTAGGGATTATATTAATATTAATTAACTCCCTTCCTTTATGAATTTTGTTTGTAACGGGAGGCATTATATTTTTATGGTGAAAAAAAGGGTGTATGCTTATTTTGATGGTGGTAATTTTTATCATCTTTGCAAATCTAATTATGGAATTGTGAAAGTGCAGTATAATCAGATGTCTAATCAGATGATACAATCCGACAGTGAGGAGCTTAAACGAATAAAATATTTTACGGCTCCTGTGAATCAGCAGGAATGTCCTGAGATGTATACTGGACAGCAGAAATTTTTTAATAAGTTGAGAGTTACTCCTTTACTAGATATTGTTCTTGGGAAACTTGTTAGTAGGAAATTAAATAGGATAAATATAAAATGTCCAACTTGTGATATTCAAAAAGCGGAAGAGTTACAATGTCCAAAATGTAGCAATAAAGTGCTTTTGAGTAATACTTACAAAACTTCTGAAAAGGGTGTTGATGTTGATCTTGCCATTAATTTACTCATAGACGCCTTGAATGATAAATATGATGTTGCTTTATTATTTAGTAGTGATGCTGATTTTTGTCCTGCGATAAAATATATTTTAAAAGAGCTTGGCAAGGAAGTTATTTACTGCGGATTTCCATTTCCAAGGACTAGTGAGCTTATTCAATGTTGTTCGAATACTAGGATAATAACTAAAGATGCCGTGGAGAGCTCGAGAATTTGATGGTGAGGTTTGATGTTGTTACTTTTGGGAGTGGTGTTGTGGATGTTTTTGCGAGTACAGATATTAGTGAGATTGCCAGTGCGACTGGCAGGAATAAGGGAAAAGGGGTAAGGAATAAGTCTGTAAATAGATTGGATTTGGAGGTTGGGTGTAAGTATTTGATTGATGAGTTACGGTTTGATGTTGGTGGTGGGGCGACTAATGTTGCGGTTGCTTTTGCTCGATTTGGACTCAAGACTGGTTGTGTTTGTGGTATTGGGGCGGATGATAATGGGAAAAGGGTGATTGACTGTTTGAAAAAGGAAAAGATTAAATTTTTGGGAAAGGTTGGTAAGGGTGAGACTGGGTATTCTATGATAGTTAATTCTAAGAAACATAATAGAACTATTTTGACTTACAAGGGAATGAGTAATAATGTTGGAATTGATGGCGTTAAAAATTTTAAGACTCGGTGGCTTTATTTTTCTTCTTTGCTTGGGAAGGGTTTTGAGACGCAGAAGAAATTGGCTAAAAGGGTTGTAGGGGATGGTGGGGCTTTGATTCTTAATCCTAGTTATTATATTATTGAGAAGAAAGATATTAGTGGGTTGTTGAAGTTGGCTTCGGTTTTGATTTTGAATAAGGAAGAGGCGGTAGCACTTGTTGGGCGTTATGGTAAGAGGCGAGGGGTGAGAGGTGAGAGACTAAGCTTACTCGAGGGACTTCATGCTCTTGGGCCGAGGATTGTTGTTGTTACTGATAAGAATAAGAAAGTGATTTGTAGTGATGGGGAGGAGGATTATTCTATTGTGCCGCATAAGGGGAGGAAGGTGGTGGAGAGGACTGGTGCTGGGGATGCTTTTGCTGCTGGGTTTGTTGGGGGTTTGGTTGTGGGGATGAAGATTGAAGATTGTTTGAAGTTGGCGGTTGAGGAGAGTGAGGCTGTGCTTGGGCATTTTGGGGCTAAGAATGATTTATTGAAGAGAAGACTAAAATGATTTCATCATTTTAGATCGTCTCGGTATTACATTTGCTTTTCCTGCGGAAAATATTTTTAATGAGTTGTTCGGCTTTGTTATTTTGGCTTGAGATAAGTTAATAAAGTATTGATGACTTTATACTGTATGAGGTTGAAGAAGTTTTTTAATTTGCGTAAGATTGTTCGCGATGGGCGCATTTTGTTGTTAGCTTATGATCAGGGGATTGAGCATGGGCCGACTGATTTTAATAAAAGATCAGTTGATCCTGGCTATGTGATTGATATTGCTTCTCAGGGTGGTTTTACTGGACTTGTTCTGCAGAAGGGTATTGCTGAGAGATATTATGATAAGATAAAGAGGTTGAAGGTTCCTCTTGTTTTGAAGCTGAATGGGAAGACATCGTTGGTTAAAGGGGACCCTGTTTCTCGGCAACTTGCTACGATTGAAGAGGCTGTGGATTTAGGTGCTGTTGCTGTTGGGTATACTATTTACATTGGGAGTTTTCATGAAGAGGAGATGTTAGTTGAGGCTTCGCGGATTCAGGCTGAGGCTCATAAGAAGGGGCTGCCTTTGATTGTTTGGATTTATCCGCGGGGCGCTGGGGTTAAGGATATTAAGAAGGGAGACTTGATGGCTTATGCTACTCGAGTTGCTCTTACGATTGGGGCTGATGTTGTTAAGATTCATCCCGAGGGGAGTATGAAGGATTTTGCTTGGGCTGTTAAGAGTGCTGGGAAGGTTCGGGTTATTTGTGCTGGTGGTTCTAAGATGGGGGAGAAGAAGTTATTGAAGACTATTGATGGGTATATGGAAAATGGGGCGAATGGGATGGCGATTGGGCGAAATGTTTGGCAGGATAAGAAACCGTTGGAGCTGGCTGAGAAGATTCGGGATGTTGTTTGGAAGTAGGGGGAAGATTATTTTGCAATCTGTTTTTGGTTTTTGGTGATTGGTTTTTGGTTTTAGGGCTGTGCCCGAGATGTTCGACTTTTGCTATTTTAACTTATGAATGGAAATGTTTTTAATGAATTACACTGTTGCTTATGTATGGTGAAACCTTTGATTGTTGTTAACTTGAAGACTTATCAGCAGGGGAAGGATGTTTTGAAGTTGTGTCGGAGGATTGAGAAGGTTGATAAGAATATAATTGTTGGGGTGCAGGTTGGGGATGTTTATGAGGTTGCTAAGGGGACGAAGTTGAAAGTTTATGCTCAGCATGTTGATAATGCTTTGCCTGGGAGGAATACTGGGTTTATTTTGCCTGAGGCTGTTAAAGCTAATGGGGCTAAGGGGGTTTTTTTGAATCATAGTGAGCATCGATTGGACTGGAAGATTTTGAAGGCTACTGTTTTGAGATGTAAAGAGTTGAAGTTGAAGGTTTTGGTTTTTGCTGGGGATTTGAAGGAGGCTAAGCGAATTGAAAAGTTGGGGGTTAATTATTTATGTTGGGAGCCTGCTGAATTGGTTGGTGGAGATATTTCGGTTAGTAATGCTAAGCCTGATTTGATTCGGAAGATTAGAAAGGGATTGAAGGGTGAATTTTTGGTTGGGGCTGGGGTTAAAACCAGGGAAGATGTTGAAGTTGCATGTAAGTTTGGGGCTAGTGGTGTTGCTTTGGCTTCGGGGGTTACTAAGAGTAAAAATCCTGGGAAAGTTTTGAGGGACATGATTGGATAATGCATGAACATAGTTTTATTGAGGGGATTTTGAAGAATGTGCAGGATTTGGATAAGGTTAAGAAACTCAAGTTGGAAGTTGGTGAGCTTGTGGGGATTGAGGCTGAGCACTTGAAGGAACATATGGAAGAGGGGAGGAATTTTGAGGTTGAGGTTTTGGGGGGGAAGAGTAGAGCTAGATGTGAGTGTGGGTTTGATGGGCGGGCTCGGATTTTGGAAAGGTTGCATGATTTGGTTATTTTTGAGTGTCCTGAATGTGGAAGTATTCCTGAGATTTTGGAAGGAGATAAGATTCGGATTTTGAAGGTTGTTTATAATTAGGTATTCTTTGGGGATTGATGTCGATATTAGAACGCAGATTAGGGGCAGGATTGCGCGGATTTTTTGACAATGAGAAGGTATAAAAGTTTTGGAAGATGTTTTTTGTTATGTGTTTGAGTGTGCCTGGTGAGGTTATTGAATTGAAAGAAGAGGGAGTTGTTTTGGAGTATCCTGGGGAGGTTCGGGAGATTGAGGTTAGCTTAGTTGATTTGGTTGTTGGGGATTTTTGCATTGTTTCGGGTGGAGTTGTTGTTAGTAAAGTTGAGAGGGAGAGGGCTAAGAAATTTTTGGAGATGATTGATGGAAGCTAATTTTTTATTTTTTATTTATGCATTTCCAGCTATGGATGGATGCTGTGGAGTGAAGGAAAGAGAAAAGGGTAAATATTTGGAAATGATTTTGCGAGGCGAGGCTCCTAGTAGAAAAGAATTGGAAGAAATGTTTCCTGCTGCTTTTATAAGAATGGAAGATAGGTATGGGGATAATTATTGGACAGTTAAAAATATTGAAGATTATTGGAGGGTTGAGCATAATAGAATAATTGATACTGGTGAAGCTGGATACGAAGATGCTACTCCTGAACAAAAGGCCACTTGCAAAACTGGGTCTTGGAAAATTAAAGATATTGGAGATGGAAAAATAATCAAATTGGAAAATAGACTGGCTACAAAAGTTTCTGGCTATAATTTTAGAGGATTGGAATTAAAGGATGGTGGATATGTTGCTACTCATAAAAATTGGATTTCTAAGAAAGATACTTTGAAAGAATTTAAAAAATATGGTTAAGATTGTTTGTTTGGGAAATGAGTTTTTGAAAGAGGATTGTTTTGCTAAGGAGGTTGGGATTTTGTTGGAGGATTATTATGATGTTATTAATATTAAAGATAGTTTTGAGTTAGTTAGTATTGTTTCTTCTGGGGAAGATTTTATTATTTTGGATGTTGCTCAGGGATTAGAAGAGGTAGTTATTTTGAAATTAGATGATTTGCGAGGGGATTCTATTGTTAGTGCTCATGATCTTGATGCTGGATTTGTTTTGAAGTTGTTGGATGTTGATATTGATATTATTGGGATTCCTATGAGTGGAGATGCTGAACAGATTAAAGGTGAAGTTCTAAGAATCATATTAGATTTAGGTGTTCGGGAAAAATTATAAAAAGCTTTCTTGTATTTGTTTGCTATGAATCAGAAAGAGCTGTTGGAAGTGTTGAATAAGGAAAGGAATTATGAGGATAAGATTGTCAGGGATTTGTTTAGTTATATTAATCATTCTTTGAAAAATATTCCCGATTTGACTGGTGAGGAGAAAAAGAGGGTTGAAGTGGTGCTTTCTAAGATTGCTTATGAGTCGGGGGGACATTCTAGGATGTTTACGAAATTAATTGAGAGGTGTCTTAAGGATGACGAAATTGAATAGTAGGGCTGAGCTTATTGAGATGTTGAAGGATCTTTTGCTGGTTGAAACTAATGCGAGAGATAGGTACATCAAGGAAGGGGCTTCTTTTCATGATGCTGAATTGAAGGTTACTATGGAGACTATTAAGGAAGATGAGGATCGGCACATTGAGATGATTGGTGAGTTGATTGGTATACTTGAGGCGTGATTTGGCGATGCCAAATGGGTCGCTTTGCTTGTGGGGCGTAAAATTAAAAATTTTTTCTTATTGGTAATAGGTCGCTTCGCTTACGGATGAGGGCTGCGCCCGACTTGGTGACTATAGCCAGTTTACTTTTAGGAAGTGGGTTGAGCAAGAGAAACAAGGATCATATGAACGAATCAATTTTTCTATTTGACTTACTATTTCTTTTTGGGATACTTTATTTTCTAGGAGGGAGTTTACTAAGTGAGTGATGTCGGATTCCATCATGTTGAGATTTTGTGCTGTTGGGGTTATTATGTTGCAGTATTCTATGATTCCCTTTTTATTGATTTTGTATTCGTGGAAGAGGGTACCCCTGGGAGCTTCCACGGCTGAAACTCCATTTCCGCCTTTGGAAGCGGTTGGCGGTTGGCGGTTGGCGGTTGGCGGTGACTTGAGTAGCTTTGTTATTCTGTTTGCTGCTTGGAGTATTTCTAGGGCTTGTGCAATTAAGTTATGATGTGGATTTGTTATTGGAAGTTTTAGTTTTGTCTTTTTTAGTTGGAGTTTTGTTTCTGGGTCTAACTGATTATGATTGTTGGAAATTCTTGCGACTGCTCCTGTTGAGTATGCATGCTTATTGTGTAGGACGAATTTTGATGTTGCGTATTCTTTTATGTTTTCTTCTAGATGGGTTTTGTAGTCGTCATCTACGAATACTTCTGGACCTGCGTAAATTTTTCCTGAGATGTTTGCGTATTCTTCTTTTTCGTGGAGTGAGAGGTATTCTGATTTTCTTTGTAGGTTTTGATATGGGAGGTTTGTGAATAACTCTATTGTTTTTAGTATTAGGGGCTTTGTAACTTGGAGCTGGTTTAGCAAGTCTTCGTAATTTTCTTCTCTTATTTCTTCTTGCACCTTTAGGAATGGGTGCATTTCTCTGCCTCCGAATTTTTCTACTATCTTGTTTCCTAGGGTTATTATTTTTAATGCATCTAAAACTTTTTGTCTGTGTTCTTTTTTTAGGGTTATTGCGGAAGAGGCTCCTAGGTAGTCTGGGAGGGACATGAAGTAGAGATGTGTTGCATGACTTCTTATTCTTTCGGCTAGGAGGAGGATTTCTCTTATGAATTTTTGTTGCTCTGTTGGCTTGATTTTTAGGGCTTCTTCTAGAGCTTGGACTGAGGCTACTGAGTGGGAGCATGAGCAGATACCGCAGATTCTGGAGACGATTTCTTGAATGTCTTCAATGTTTCTGTTTAGAACTAGGGCTTCGAAAAATCTTGCTCCTTCTGAGGCTTTTAGCTCACATTTTGTTACAGAATTTTTTTCTATCTTTAGAGTAAGACTTGCGTGCCCTTCTATTTTGCAAATGTGGTTTAGGTTTATTTCTCTAGCCATATTTTATTTTAATTTCCAATGCCCTCCTTTCTTTGAACCAATAAACTCAATCCTACTTTTTAATTCTTCCAGATCCCTATTGACTGTCTTTGTGTCAACCCCAAATTCTTCTGCAAGGCTTCTCTTGGTAAACTTTTTTTTATTTTTTATTTTTTGTATAATTTTATTCCTTCTAGCTTCTGCTGCTATTTTTTGGGGGACTTTTTGGGGGACTTTTTGGGGGACTTTTTGGGGGACTTTTTGAAAGCTAAAGCTAATGATAAAAAAATTATTTATGTCAAATTGGGGTCCATCATTTCCCTGCTCTTCACAAAGATTCTTCATTCTACCAATACCACTTCCAATTTTTTCCACATAATTAGTTTTAGAAAACATATCTGCTATCAACTCATTTCTTCTTATTGAGATTTTTCCAAACTCATTTTTCTCAAATCCTGGAGCGAGTCCTCCTGGGCTTAGAATTTCTATTCGGTCGCTGTAGATGAATAAACTTATATTTGCTCCTTTGAAAGAATAGTCCCTGTGGATGATTGCGTTTACTAAAGCTTCTTCTAATGCTCTTAGTGGGACGTCATATATTTCGCGTCTTTTTTCGTCTGGGAATTCGTATTTGACTTTGATGTGTTTTTTCATGAAGATCATCCCTTCGTTTAATTGTTCAAATAGATCCCCGTTGATTCTTTTTCTGTCTATAATATTCACTCCTTCGCGATCTTTAAATAAGACGCATTCCAGGTAGGCTGGCGGGAAATCTTGTTGGACCTCACTTCCAAATAATAGGATTGATGCGTTGCTGAATTTTTTGTTTTCGTTTGTGAGATTCATGCTTCTTAGGATATCTGTTTGGTTTAGGTCGGATATTATATCCCATTTTTTTAGAAAGTTATCGAATTTTTTTGCGTTGAAGCTCTGCTTGGTTTTAATATAGGAGTTGTCGAAGCTGAATTGGCTATTGTTTCTAATTATTTCTATAATGTCGTCTCTTTTCATTTTTTGGGAGTTTGGTCCGACTCGTATGTAGAATCCGTTTTTGCAAGAGTAGGGTTTGTTTTTTCCTTCTTTTATGTAGATAATTAAGATGTTTTCTATCTTTTCAAGGTCAATTTGAATGGAGGGATCACAATGATTGGCGATATCTTGAATTTGCGACTTTAATTTATTTGTTATATTATCGATGCCTGTGATTTCATTATTATCATTTATCCCTAAAAATATTTTACCTCCAGTTGCATTAGCGAAGGCGATTATTTCTTTTGTTAGACTTTTGGGGTCGAACGATTCTTTGAATTCTATGTATTGTCCCTCGCCTTCCTTTAGGATTAGTTTTAATTCTTCTTTTTTCATTTTATTTTTCTAGCCATATTGACTTATCTCCTTGTTCTTCTTTAAATGCTAGTCCTGCGAAAGTTTCTAGCTTGTCTTTTATTTCTTTGTTAGTGTGTCCTTTTGATTTTAACATTTTGAAAAAGGCGGAGTAATTTGCATCTGGGTTTGGGCCTCGGCATCCGTAGCATACTGTTTTGTTGGTTGGGCAGAGTGCGTTGCATCCACCTGTGGTTACTGGGCCTAGACATATTTTGCCATCTTCTAATAAGCAATGATTTCCTTTCTTTCTACACTCAAAGCAGACTGGGTTTTTGGTGGGTCTAAATTCTCTTGAAGTTAAAATACATTTTATGAATTCTAGGATTTCTTGTTTATCTGGTGGGCATTGTGGAATGTGGTAGTCTACTTTGATGTGGCGGTTGATTGGTGTTGGTGGAGTTTCTTTTAGGTGGTTGGTTCTTGGGTATACGAAGTTCATGATTTTTTCTTTGTCGTGAAAGTTTCTGATTGATGGGACGCATCCGAAGCAGGCGCATGAACCTAGAGCTATTACTTTTTTTGAACGTTCTCTTAATTTGTTTATTAGGAGGATGTCTTCATCGAAGCAGACTGTTCCTTCTATAAAAACGTAATCTAATTCTCCAGAGTAGGATTCTTCTTTTATGAAGGGGAAGGATTTTATGTCAACTAACTCTAAGAGTTCCTTGAAGCAGTCTTCGTATAAGACTGTTAGGAGGCATCCTGCGCAGCCTGAGATTCCGTAGAAACCTACTTTGGGTTTGCTCATGAGGAAACCTCTTGAGCTGCCTGTTGGCTGCTTGCCCGCTTTGCTGCCTGTTGGTTGCTTGTTGAAAAGCTTTGCTTTTCGTTTTTTAGGGCTGCGCCCGACCTGTTGGGGTTTTTTAATTTATTGTTTAATAAAATGGCACGCGGATTAACGCGGATTAACGCGGATAAAGTTTTTTGTTTTTTCATTTTGATTTGTTGCTTGAATTTTCATTATCAAGTCTTGGTTTAATTTTGTCGTATCTGAATATTGGGCCGTCTTTGCATACGTAGAGATCTTGGATTTGGCATCTTCCGCAGGAACCGAAAGCGCATTCCATTCTTCTTTCCATTGACCAGTAGATATTTTTATTTTTTATTCCTAGGAAATTTAATTCTTTTGTTGCGCAATCCATCATTACTTCTGGTCCACATAAAAGTGCTATGGTGTCTTGAGTCTCTGGTTTGTGGTTTTCTATTATTTGGTTGATGAATCCGGTTTCGTGTTTGTGGCAATTTGGATCGTCGGATAATCCAATGAAAACCTTGAATACACTCTTCCATTTTTTTATTCTTTCTTTTAGTAGGATGCATTCCTCATCTCTAAAGCCGAAATAGATAAATATTTTTTTGAATTTTGTTTTGTTTTGTTCTATGTAGTTTATCATGGAGGTTATTGGAGCGATTCCTGTTCCTCCGGCGATTAGGATTAGGTTTTTGTTTTCTAGATCTTTGATTGGGAAGCCTTTTCCGTGGGGGCCTCTGATTAGAATATTGTCGCCTTTCTTTAGGTTGAAGATTGCGGAAGTTACGTTGCCGGCGTTTTTTGTTAGGAGTTCTAGGTAGTTTGGATTGTGGGAGCATGAGGCCAATGGGGCTTCTCCTATTCCTGGGACTGAGAGCTCTAGGAAGGTTCCGGGGGCGGGATTTAGGCTGCATTTTATTCGGAAGAGTTTTACGTCTGAGGTGTAGGATTTTATGGATTCTATCTTGTGAGGGGTTGGGAGGTAGCTCATAATAGGACCTCCTGGGATGCTTGTTGGTTGCCTGCTAGCTTTGCTGCTTGTTGGTTGCTTGTTGAAAAAATCTGGGATTTTTTCGTTAGACTTGGCGAGAGGCATGGCATTTTAAACTTCGCACCTGCTTTTTAATTTCCATTCTTTTGGCCTTTTGCCGCCTAGCATTTTCTCTACATACCTAATTAGAATTTTTGAATTTTTGAATTCTTCTTGAATATTTTTTGATAAAAGAACTTTTGAATACATCTGTGAAAATTTTATATCTATTTCCTCTAGTCTTGAAATAAGTCGCTTTGGTTTCTCTGGAGAAATTTTATTTATTCTATAAAAAATATTCAAACAATCTACTGATATTCTTGATGAAATAACTTTAAATGCAAAATAATCTTTTTTTAGACAAACATCTTCCAAATCTTTCTCCAGGTCATCTATCATGTATCTTGCATTCTCCACCTCAAACTTATTCATTCTTTTCTGGGGTTTTTGTAAAATCTTCTTAGCCTCTCTTACTAAATTATATATCTCTTGGTCTTTTTGATAAAGTATTTTTGAATTTGCGAGCATATGTGCTGTGTATGGGGATTTTGATCCTATTTCTTTCTTAAAATAATGCCTTATTTGTTTTACTGGATTATTGAAATATTCCACTTCGACTCCATTTATCCATGTATTTCCTCTCTCCCTAAACTTAGAGTCTTTTGTTATTATTACGACATCTAGGTCTGAATTTTTATCGGGCTTCGAATGCACAAAACTTCCACTTAACAATAGGCCTATTACATTTTGATTTTTCTTTTGTTCTTTTACAAATTTATTCAATGCTTTCTCGTGTTTTTCAGTTAAATTATTTTTCATTTTTTCTTTTTTGGGAGTTTATTTATTGTTTTTACCCAGTCGATTTTTGTTGGGCAGACTCTTAGGCATCGTCCGCAGCCTGTGCACATTGGGCGGTTGTGTTGGGAATAGTAGTATGAAATTTTGTGGTATACGAAGTGTTTGAATCTTGAGAGGCGAGAGTCTCGGTATGATTTTCCTCCGGCTACTTTGGAGAAGGATTTTAGTTGGCATGATGAGGATGAGCGAATTCTTTTTCCGGATTTTAGGTCTAGGTTTAGATTATCTTTTATGTCGAAGCAGTTGCATGTTGGGCAGTATATTGTGCAAGCTGAGCAGGATAGGCAGTTGGATGCGTCTGTTTCCCATATTTTGGACCTGTAGTTTTTTGCTATGTTTAGGTTTTTTAGTTTCTTGGAATTCTTTGGGTTTGGGATTTTGTATTCTTTTTTTGCGCTTGGGAGATTTTTTACAAGAGCTTCTCCTTTTGGGGTTTGGATGTCTAGGATGTAGTTTTTTCCTTTGGGGAAGATGTATATGTCGTGGTAATTAACGAGTTCCATTGAATTGCAGAAGCAAAAGGAATCTGGCTTGTCGCAATGAATTCCTATTAGTGTTGTGTTTTTTCTTTTTGATAAATATTGCTTGTCGTACATTACTTTGTCTAGGATTTGAATTGCATTAAGGTCGCATTTTCTTAAACCAAAGAGAATTGTTTTTGGGATTTGTCCTTCTGGTTCTATTGGTTTGTTATTTTTGAATTTTAGAAGTGTTTCGTTTTCTGGTTGGAAGTGGGATTTTGCTGGGGCTAGGGTTATTTTGTCTAGGTAGATTTCGTTGAAGGAATTGATTTTTTTGAATTGGGTTATTTTTTCTTTGACTGGGGCTATTAGTTGGTGGGATTTTGTTAGGTTGTTTATGAAGTTTGGCAGTTGTGACTTGGGGATTATTTTTTGCATGGGGCACCTCTGGAGAGATAAGGGAGGGGAGGGTTATAAGGTTTTTGGGGAGGGGAATATTTAGCCGCGAATTGGCGCGAATTTTTTTGGGAAGGATTATAAGGCTGGGGCTCATCTTGTTTTTATGGAATTTAATGATGGGACTAAGGAGATTATTGGGTGTTTTTTTGAGGTTTATAATTCTCTTGGATTTGGGTTTTTAGAAATTGTTTATGAAGAGGCTTTGGCTATTGAATTTCGAAGGAGGGGAATGAAGTTTGGTCGACAGGTGAAAATTGATGTTTTGTATAAGGGAGAGAAGTGTCGGGATTATGTTGCTGATTTTTTGATTGGGGATGTTGTTGTTGAAGTTAAAGCTAAGGATTGTTTGGGCAGGAGGGATGAGGCGCAGGTTTTGAATTATTTGAAGGGGACCGGGAAGAGGGTTGGGTTGCTGATTAATTTTGGTGGAGATGAGCCGGAGTTTAAGCGATTGGTTTTTGGGTGAGTTTTGGGAGTGGCTGTTAATTTTTGTCCACGAATCTGCACGAATGCGCACGAATTTTTATTTTGGGAGAGGGGTTTTTTGTTTTGATTAGAATGGGAACCGGGTTGGTTTTTAGGTGAGTTTTGGGAGTGTTTATTGGTTTTGTCCACGGATTTTTGTTTTGGGAAATGTTATAAAGTTGGGTTGGGTTATTTTTTTATGTTTAGGAAGAGGAAGGTGGTGATTGCTTTTGATATTGGGGGGACTAGTATGCGGTGTGGATTGGTTCGGGGTCGGAAGATTTTGAAGTTGGCTCGGTGTGATACTCCTAAAACGAAGAAGGCTTTTTTGGATAAAATTGTTGAGATGGGGAATGCTTTTATGGATCGTGATGTTGTTGGGGTTGGGGTTGGATTTCCGGCGCCGGTTCGTGATGGTGTTGTTAAGAATCCGCCTAATGTTAGATTGAAGAATTTTGATTTGGAGAAGTATTTGGAGAAGAAATTTAAGCGAAAGGTTAGGGTTGCTAATGATGTGGACTGTGTTGCTTTGGCTGAGTTGAAGTTTGGAATTCGGAAGAGGAATTTTTTTGTAATTGCGCTTGGAACTGGTATTGGTGGAGGTGTTGTGATTGATGGCGAATTGCATCATGGGGGCTCGGGATATGGGAGTGAGCTTGGGCATATTTTGATTCGGGGTGAGGATTTTGAGGGGCTTTGGAAGAAGACGAAGAAGAAGATTGAGAGAGAATTTGGGAAGGATGTTTTAGTTAGGGATTTATGTAAGATTGCTGAGGGGAGAGGAGAGAGGGGCGAGGGGCGAGATAAAAAGAAGGCTGGGGATATTTTGGAGGAGGCTGCGGACTATTTAGGAGAGGGGATTGCTAGTGTTGTTAGTGTGTTGGATAGTGAGATTGTTGTTTTGGGAGGGGGAGTTAGGGATAGTGGGAAGCGGTTTTTGAAGATGGTTAATAAGGCTGTTAAGAAGAGGTCTTTTTTGCCTACTCGGATTAAGGTTGTTTGGGGTAAAGTTGATGAGGCGGGAGTGGTAGGAGCGGCGCTCCTAGTGGGGGAAACCGCTTAGGCGGTTTGTTTTTGGTTTTAGGTTTTAGGTTTTAGGTTTTAGTGAATCCTGTTGGATTCACAAGTTGCTCGGCTCTGTTATCCTTTAGCCCAAAGTGATTTAAATGTTAATTGCTGTTTTTATTTCATGAAAAAGGGTGAGGCTATTTTGAATGAGTTGAGGGAGCATTTGCCTTTTACTTTGGGTGCTAGTTTGGTGGCTGGGGTTTTGGTGGCTGTTTTTTATTTGATAGGTCAGGTTCCTAGTGAAGAGTTGTTTGAGGTTTTGCATCCGGCTCATGTTTTGGTTTCTGCTGTTGCTACTTCTGCTGTTTACTACAAGTATCGGGGTTCGGGGTTCGGGGTTCGGGGTTCGGAAGTTTTGAAGAGTGTTTTGGTTGGGGCTAGTGGGGCTATTTTGGTTGGGACTTTGAGCGATGTTTTGTTTCCTTGGCTTGCTGGGAGGGCATTTTCTTTGAAAACTACTTTGCACTTGCCTTTAATTGAAGAGCCTGTTTTGATATTGGGAGTTGCTTTGGCTGGGGCTGTTTTGGGGATGTATTCTAACTTGTTTAAGATTAGTCATTATTTGCATGTGTTTTTGTCTGTTTTTGCTAGCTTGTTTTATTTGTTGGCATTTTCTGTTGCTTTGGACGCTTTAGGTATAATGTTGATTTCTGGGATTGTTTTTCTGGCTGTTTATGTTCCGTGTTGTATTAGTGATATTATTTTTCCGCTTTTATTCTTGGATAAGCCTTGTGCTGAATGCCAGCATTGGCATTAGAAAAATGTGATATTTTTCTGGGGTGTGGGGGTTGGTGGTAAACCGCGGGGTGTGGGGAGTGAATCCCTTGGATTCACGAGTTGGTGGGATTTGTTATTTGTTTGGGGTATTTTGTTTTGGTTTTGAAACATGGGGGGATATTTTTGCACATGGATTCTCACGGATCTTCACGGATTTTTTATTTTGATATTTGGGTGGATTTTTTTGGAATATGTGTTGTTATTGTGTAATGGTTACAAATAGTAAGGTTTTTATAGCTGGAATACCTCTTATTTTCATTATTAATTTGCCTTTGGCTGACCCACATACACTATTATCGTCTTGATAATTGTTTGGAAATAAGTGATGACTCGTAAGAAATTACGCTAACTCTCTAGAAACTTATGTGGAAATATTGAAAGAGAATGGAATACCCTGGAAAACGACTGGGAAACGGTTATGACTAGTGGTGTTTGGGATTTTTTCTTAGCCGGAGGTTTGATGGAATTGTGGAATAGGTTTTATTGTTAAATAATTTGAAAAGGAGATGGGAAATGTATGGATTTGTTGTGTTGATTTGTGTGGGGCTTGTTGGATCTGGAGCCTGGATAGCGGATACTAACAATTGTGAATATATTGTATATTCGTGTGGCTTTGCTATTGTAATAAGTGTTGGGTGGTTTTTTATAAATGGTATGGATCATGAAAAAGGAGGGAGTAGGGGCTATCAAATTCAGAAATTTGTTATGATTGTTACCAATATTATGGCTATTGGTATTATTTGGATTAATCCTGTTTATGAATTGTCTAATTGGTTAGATTGATGGAATTTAACAAGGAGAAATGAAATGAGAAAGAATGAGTGACATTATAACGCTTGGAAGAAATATCTCAATCTTTACGATGTGTGGCTTAATGAGCAGGCTAAAATGGGGCAAAACGGATGGATTAATTATTCTGTGGATGAGGGTCTGAATGAAGAAGAAGATGTGGATCTTTGCTGTGAGTTTGGAAATAGTCCTGCTGTTGTTCCTATGAGAAGTCGGAATTTCTTTGACTGTTAACGGAAAAAGGGTTGGATCTGAATTTGAACTTAAGACTGGGCATGTGATTGAGATTGTTTTGTCTGGAAAAGATTTTGATTGAGGGAGCGATGAAAATGAAAAATAGTAAAGATGGTTTTTGGAACTGTATAAAGATGTTCATTGGGATAGTTATCCTTTCGATAGTTCTTGGGGCCTTACTTCCAGCTGTCTGGAATTTTGGTATTATTATAATAAATAGTGGTGTTTCCCTGAGTGTGGTAGATGATCCTAATTATGTTATCTATGTTAATAAATACTGGAACCAACTCTTGGCAAATTTTATGTTTATGCCTGAAAATCCAACGAATTTTATCTTGGCATTGGGATTGAGATTGGTCCTCTTTGCGATCGTTTCGCTTATCGTGCTGGCTATTATATTGAATCGTGAAAAACGGGATGAAAAAGAGTTGAAGCTTGAAAAGGATAGGTATGAGACGTTGCTTTGTTTTATTAATAGGGGAAGCCTTGAGCATGAGGACGAGGCTAGGAAGATAGCTAAAAGAAATGGGTTTTCTGTTGAAAATCTTGATGTGCGCTTGAAGCTTGCTAGAAATGAGCAGCTTTGAGGGGTGGCTCCTTTTGGATTAATAATGTTAATTAAATAACACGGAGGAATGTGATGGACTGGAGAAGATGTGAGAAATTTAGGGCAAAAGCTAAGGAGAAAGGCTTGACTCTTTCTGACCTGGAGGATAATTCAAGTTATTACTTTCATTTATATGATGGCTTAATCATAACGGAACAAGATCTTGAAGTAGTATAGAAACTTATTAAGTTGGCGAGGAAATGTGCTGGATGCTCTGGATGGGGAGAACATAATGCTCTTCTTAGTCTTGCTGCGGAAAGATCGAAGCTTGAAGAAAAAAAGGTCCACTGGAAGAATAGTTATGCTTCGGGCCCTAGTGAGCCGGAAAAATGGATCACCCTTAAAGAACTCTTGAAGGATAATTGGTTTAATGTAGAAGAGGTCTAAAAGTAGGAAGGTTGGTTTAGTTTAGGGGCTGCTTGATTGGCGAGTGGCCCTTTGGTTTGAAATTAATTTGTAGAGGAAATGTTATGAAAAAAATATTGGAAATCTTATTTGTTCTTGCAATAATTTTTATGGCGGTACTTTTGTGTCATGAGCTTTATAATTATAAGATCGGCTCTAAAACAAAAATTAACAGTTTTTCTATTGATGTTGTCAATCAGGAGCTGGAGGATGAAAAGAGGGCCAACTATGACACAAAAGTTTCTTTGATTGGCTATGGATATCTTGAATTTGAGGAAAAAGCCAGGAAGATGGCTGAGGAGAATGATTTTCCTACTGATGTTATTGATGAGGCTTTGGAGCTTGGGAAGAGGGCCAACTATGACACAAAAGTTTCTTTGATTGGCTATGGACATCTTGAACTTGAGGAAAAAGCCAGGAAGATGGCTGAGGAGAATGATTTTCCTACTGATGTTATTGATGAGGCTTTGGAGCTTGGGAAGAGGGCCAACTATGACACGAAGGTTTCTTCGATTGGCTATGGATATCTTGAACTTGAGGAAAAAGCCAGGAAGATGGCTGAGGAGAATGGTTTTCCTACTGATGTTATTGATGAGGCTTTGGAGAAGGGTGGGGAAACTCGCTTGGGTCGCAAAAGAAAGAAAGTGCAAAACCAAGGCGTCATGATATAAATGGATCATTAGGGTCCCGTTTAAATTTTATTTAGACGGGATCTTTGTTTTTTAATATCGCGATGATGTTATAATTTATGGAGAGGTAATATGAGAAAGATTATGGTAAGATTTTTAATTGATATGGTTTGGGGTGATGAGATGGAAGGCAAGTTTGGAGCCCTAAAGGCCGAAGCTCTCCGAGTGGAAAGGGGGGAGATAATGATTTTTAAGACGGTAGATGGAGAGTTGGACTTTGAACACTGCTGGTTAAATGGGAATTATATCGTATCTCCTATCTCTTCAATGAAACATATTACTGGAGCTCTTGGCCAGAATATTATTAATGTTTTTGAAATGAATGAAGAATGCTGCAATGCCTTTGAAACAATGAAAAATGCTGCAGAAAAAATAACTGAGTGTGGAGAAACCTTGGATTGTTCTGATTCTGTAGAATGTGGTTTTTGCAAAAGTAAAGCAAGGATTACGCTTAAGCTTATTGAAGGCTTCGGGGGGACTCCGAAAGAATTGGAAGAAAAGGCCAAAAGGGAAGCCGAAATATTTCAGAAAGGGATAGATAAAATTAAGGAGGGGAGGCTTCATTACCGGGCGCTTGCGAAAGCTGCTATAAGTAGATATGGGCTTGACGAGGGAATTTTAGAGAAGGCTTTGAGAACTAGGAGGAAAGAGCTGGAGTGATTATTTTAGATGGAATGTTTTCTGGCTAGGAGACTACCATATGTGGTTTTCTGACTGGGTTTTTTGTTGTAATGATGTTAAAACTATGGAGGAAGAAAATGAAAAAATTAATGATGGTTTTAATGGTTCTTTGTTTTGTTTTTACGATGAATGGCGGCGCTGTGGCTGCGGAAAAAATGACTGGCAAAGTAATCGAAAAAGCTGTAAAAAACATGATTTATAGTCTCGGTCTTGCTGTTTTAATGGAGGGGGATATCAGCGTCAAGGAAGATATTGGGAAACTTGCCGATGAACTCGATGACCTTTATGTGTTTCAAAGAGTATTGGAAATTGGAATGTGGACATATTGTCATAACAGCCTTGCCGTTGTTCGAGCTGGGGATCTTTCTAAGAAAAAAGAGCTTAATAGAATAGCCCAGAAATATGACTTTGATATTAATGGGCTTAATGAGGCTTTGATTGAGGGGGCTCCAATTTGGTATGAAACCCTTCTCATGTGGATTGGAGATGGGGTTCTTCGACATGAGATTGAGGCTTATCACTTGGCTAAAACTTATGATCTTTCCCTTAATCGTCTCTATGAGGCTGTAAAAAAAGGAAAGGATGTTTTGAGGAAAGAAAAAGAGGCTTTCGAGGAAGAAGGGGTCGTGTAGACATCTTGATAATGAGTCCCTATTGAAGCGAATAAAGAAGTCTTGAAGATTTGATTGAGGAGGTCTTGATCGAGAGGAGGAAATAGGAATATTGAAATTCGGTTGGGAGCTGCTTGCTGTTGAAGTGAGTGGCTTTTTGTTTTATTAAACTAAAGACTGCTTGGTTGGCAAGTGGTTGATAATTAATGTTATGGAGGAAGAAATGAGTAAGAGATAATCTCGAAGTAGAAAATTTTGGAGAAGGGTAATTATCCCGGCAGCGTGTTGTCTTATTGTTACTATAATAGGAACTCTTTCTTATCTTGGATATTTGTATGACAGTGTTGCCAAATAGATAATGGAATGTTTTCGTGCGAGCTGCTTGTGAGTGGTTCGCATGGGTTTTGATGTAGAGGAGGTCTGCAGGTAGGAAGGTTGATTTAGTTTAGGTGCTGCTTTCTTGAGTGAGGGTGGCCCTTTGGTTTGAAATTAATTTGTAGAGGAAATGTTATGAAATTGAGAAATGTGAATAAAGGGGATCTGCTCTTGGATTTGTTGAAATATAGTGAAGATGCTTTTTGGTTAAATAAAGAAAGAGAGGAGTTGGTATCGTTAATTTCTGTAATTAGATGCGGGTATGTCTATTATATTGAACGCGCTGAAAATATCTGCAAAAGACATGAAGATCTTCGAGGTGTACTTAATAGTGCCATTGAAACTTTTCGCAAAGATGTTCATTTTCCAAAATTTACGGATGGAAGATATGAATTACAATGGCTGATTGGGGAAATTCGTGGCGGTGATCATGGGTGGGTTGAGCGCGCTAAGGAGCTTGGTGAAACCTATAAGGATCTTAAGGCTGATCTTGAGGAGGCCCTTGTGGTATGCGATCAACTTATAATGGAAGATTTTGATATCTTGGATGATTTGCCCCTGGGGGATTCTTGTTATGATGATGATTTAGAAAGGGGTCTGGCATGTGGTAAGTCGGAAACTTTTTAGATCAATTGAAAAAGTTAGTGGGTGGACTTGGGTAGTGAAATGATAATGATCTGGATGGGGCTGCTTGATGTTGGAGTAGGTAGCTTCTTTTGGGTTTTGGTCAAAAATGAAATTCTATTAATAATAGCGTGGAGGAAAAAATGGAAAAGTTGATGATAAGATTTTTAGTGGATATGGTCTGGGTAACAAAAAGAGGTACATTTGGAGCACTGAGAAGAGAGCGCCTACGTGTGAAAGAAGGACAGGTGATGTGTTTTGATAAATGCAATGACAAGCTGAACTTTGGGAAATGTTGGACACTGGGGGAGTTAATAGTTTCTCCCATTTCAAGTTTCAAGGATATTTATAATGCTGTCGAAGATGGGATTATTGAAATATTTAAAACAGATAAGAAATATTATCGCGGCATTAAGGAAATAAAAGGCACGGCGGAAGGCGTGCTTCGATGCAAAAAAGACAAAGAATGCTCTAAACTGAAAGGATGTAATTATTGCCATAATAAGGCAAAAATTGAACTTGTTCTTATTGAAGGCTTTTGGGGAAGTCCAGAAGAGCTGTTAAAAAAGGCTGAGGAATTGACTAAAACTTATCAGACAAATATAGATATCATTAAGCAAGGATTTCTTCCTCAAGGGGTCCTTGTAAAAGCTATAGCGGAAGAGTATGGGCTTGATTTCAAGATTATTAATGATGCTGTGAAGATTGGAAAGAAGGCGTCCTTGGATTAAAGGATAGCTTTTGATTGGATGATGTATAATATTAAAGATTTATTTGGCAAATAAAATAAAAAAGTTAACTAAAAATTAGAGAGGCTATCATGAGTGAGTCTAAAGTTGTCGTATCTGATAATTCTGGTAAAGTTTATGGAATAGGTGATTTTCAGGGCACATACAGGGGGCTTTCTCCCACATGTGAATCACCTATTGCCTTTGGAGAAATAGAGGTTATTGTGACTGATGAATTGATAAAAATCAGGCACGCAACAGGTCTTAAAATCGATGAGGCAGAAATATCAGTCTTAGGCCTCTTGCCTATATCTAAAGACGAATTGAGATTTATTTTTAGATATAAGAGTGAGTACGCAAATAAATCTATTGGATTTTATGCCAAGGACATAAAATACATATTTCTTCTGGATCCGGTAGATGAGGACTTCGAACTGTTGATTGTTGGAAATGAAATGGTAGATACAATTGGTCCAACAATATTATATGGGCCAGAACAAAACAGTATTCATGAAAAAGCAGTGAGGACTTTGAATCAGGAATATGTCGATAAATATCCAAATGGGTGTTTTCCTACATTGAAGGCTGGCGGCAAAATGCCTTAGTAAATCAAATTGGATTTTAAAAATCCTTCAAACCATTATTGGTGCGAAGGATTTTTTTGTTATTATGGTTACCAAAGATTACCCTCTATTTAAAAAATAAAATTTTTTAAATAGGGAGGATGGAAGATGGATGGTGGGGACTGCACCCGAGTTGGCGGCTTTTGTTATTTGTTTGAGAATTTGTGGGTTATGTATTCTATTAGATCATTTCCTTCTAGCTTTACACTTGCTGGACCGTTTCGGATGTAGAAATCTTCGGAGTTATTGTTTTTTAGGAAGACTCTTTTGGGGGAGGGTTTGACTATGATTAGGAGGAGGGTTTTTTTCTGGGATTTTACTATTATTGGTTTTACTAGGGGGAGAAGATCGTTTCCTATGTGGGATTTTATTAGGTTTGTTAGATGGAGGAGGATTTTGTCTGAACTTTGGAAGCCGTCTATTTCTAGGCCTATTATGTTCTTGTTGTCTTCTAGACCTACAAGGAGGTTTCCGCCTGATGTGTTTAGAAATGCTGCTATTGTTTTTAGTATCCCCTTTTCTATTTTTTTGTCGTGTTGCTTTGTGTGAAGGTTTGTTCTGAGGGTGGATTTGAATTCTATTTTTTGAGTTTCTCCGATTTGGATTATTTCTTGAACTATTTTATTTGGGTTGGATTCTTTTCTTTTTGGGCCTAGGAGGGCTTGGTTTTTTTCTAGTATACCTGTTAGGAATGTGCTTGCTAGGATTGAGGTTTTGTTTTTTATTGAGTTGTATCCTGCGATTGAGATTAGGAGTGCTCCTAGGATGTTTATTGAGAGGTCTTGCATTGTGTCTATTAAATCTCTTTGGAGGCCGGAGTGGATTATGGTGTCTAGGGTGAATTCGAAAACTTCCCAGAGTGTTGCGAAGGATAATGTTAGAGAGAAGATAATGACTCCTGCTAAGAGAGGGCTTGTGTTTATTCGGTTTGTTTTATGTAGGACGTGGATTATTGAGAGGGCTGTGAAACCTAGGGCTAGGGAGGCTGTGAAGGTCATTAGTATGTCCCACCAGATTAGGCCGTGGTAGAATCCTCTTGTTTCGCCTAGGAGGAGTAGGCCGTAGAGGAACATTAGGTAGAGTATTTCGAATGATGCTGGGATTTTTATGTTGAAGGTTTTGTCTAGGATTGTTGGGATGAAGGTTGTTAGGAGGGCGATTAGGGAGACGGTTTGAACTAGGGTTCTGTGGGAGGTTAGGGCGTATAGGAATGTTAGGAAGAGGATTAGGCGGATTAGGTTGGTTATGATTAGGTTTACTGATTTTGGAGGTTTCATGGATTTTGTAGGTGGGGTTTGTTAATAAGGATTGTTGGGGTAGAAAAGCTGCATGCTTTTCTACTTGGAGGGGGGGGGACGATTGCTGCTTGTTGATAAAATCTTGGATTTTGTTGCTTGTTGGCTTCGCCGCTTGTTGGTTGCTTGTTGAAAACCTTTGGTTTTCGTTTTTGGCTTGTTCGGCCTTGGTTCCATGAAAAATAATGGTGTCTTCGACACGCATAATTTCTCATGGAGGTTTGGGAATGATTGTTGATTAGCTTGAGGCTTAATAGATTTGAGAAGGTGTTGTTAATTTTTGTACACGGATTTATAGCCTCAAGCGGCATGACTCTGGTGACCCTTAGATGCGCACGGATTTTTTGTTTTGGAAGTGTTGATGGACTGGAAAAAAGGAGATGTTGGATTTTAGATGCAAACTGTCTTTGTTAAGATTTATTAATTTGGTTATCTTTGTATTTACATGGAAAATGTTGATGAGTTTGTTGGGATTTGCAAGGGGAACTATTCTCGGAAGGAGTTGAAGTTGATAAAGAGGGCTGTTGATTTTGCTCGGGTTAATTTGGAGGGGAAGAAGGAGTTTTGCGGGAAGTCTTTTTTTGACTTTAATATTGGAGTTGGGGAGATTTTGGTTGAGAGTGGGCTTTCTGCTGAGATTGTTGCGAGTGGGGTTTTGTATGGTGTTGAGAGGGGTGTTAGTTTTGAGGATGTTGTTAGTGAGTTTGGCGAGGAGATTGGAGAGATTGTTTTTGGGCAGTTGCAGCTTCGTACGATAAAGAAAAATAATGCTCAGGCTCAGGCTGAGGTGGTTCGGAAGATTTTGATTACGGGGCTTAGTGATGTTAGGATTATTTTTGTTAAGTTGGCTGTTAAGCTTGGGAATTTGAGGATTATTTCTGCTTTGAAGGAGCGAGAACAAAGAAGGATTGCTGGAGATATTTTGGATCTTTATGTTCCTTTGGCTATGAGGCTTGGGCTTGATTATATTAAGAATAATTTAGAGGATCTTGCGTTTCAGATTATTCATCCTCGGGCGCACAGAGAAATTTCTAATTTTTTTAAGGAGACTCGAAAGGAGCGGAGGGATTTTATTGAGGGTTATATTGAGGAGCTTTTGAAGCTGTTGAAGCCTAAGGTTAAGTTGTTGAATATTAAAGGGAGAGATAAACAGATTAAAAGTATTTTTGACAAGATTGAGAAGAGGGGTGTTTTGCTTCGGAAGCAGAAGGATCATTATGCTATTCGGATTATTGTTAAGAGTGAGAGGGATTGTTATGGTGTGCTTGGGATTTTGCATGAGGAGTATGTTCCGGTTGAGGGGAGGCTTAAGGATTATATTAATTCGCCTAAGCTTAATGGATACCGTTCGCTGCATACTGCGGTGAAGGTCGGGGGTTCGGGGGTCGGGGGTCGGGGGTCGGAAATGGGGAGCCGAGAGTCGGTGGCCGAGAGCCGGGAGGCTGGGGGAGAGGGAAGAGGCGAGAGGGAAGAGGCTAAAGAAGGCAAGGAGATTGAGGTTCAGATTCGGACTGAGAAGATGGATGAGTTTGCTGAGGAGGGTGGGGCTGCGCATTGGGGGTATAAGAAGACTGGTGGAGATAGGAGCTTTGAGAAGAAGGTTGGATGGCTTAAGGCTTTGATGGAGTCGCAGAAGAATTCTTCTAATAAGGAATTCATGAAGAACTTGAGGCTTGATTTGTTTGCGGATAAGATTTATTGTTATACTCCTAAGGGGGATGTTCGGGAGTTGGCGAAGAATGCTACGCTTTTGGATTTTGCTTATTCGATTCATCAGGAGGTTGGCGAGAGAGCGATTGGGGGGCGGGTTAATGGGAAGTTTGTTGCGCTCAAACATGTTTTGGAGAATGGTGTTGTTGTTGATATTTTGACTAATAAGAATCAGAGGCCGAGACGGGACTGGTTGAAGTTTGTTATTTCTGCTAAGGCCAAGGCTAAGATTAGGCAGGGGATTCGTAGGTATGAGTCGATTCCTGTTCCGAGGAAGAGTAGTATGAAGATTGTTGAGGGGGATGACTTTGATAGTTTGGTTGAGTCCACCCTGTTTCCTGGTGCCCAGTTTTCTTTTGCTAAGTGCTGTTATCCTTTGCCTAAGGGTGAGTTACTTGGGGTTATGAAATCACATAGGAGGATTTTGGTTCATCGGCAGGATTGCTCTAAGGTTGCTTCTAATTTAAAGAATGCTGCTCCTGTTTTTTGGAAGGATAAATTTAATCGGCCGCTGAATTTGAAGGTTTTGTGTAAGGACCGGAGTGGTATTTTGGCTGACTTGCTTAATACTATTTCGAGGATTGGGTTTACTGTTAGGAGTGCTAATGCTAAGATTGTTGGGAATGGTTATGTTGAATGTGGGTTTGCTGTTGTTCCTAGGAGTGTTGATGAGGTTGTTTTAATGGTTGGGAGGGTGAAGAAGGTTCGGAGTGTTTTGCAGGTGTTTTTTGAATAATTGCTTTGGAATGAAAAATTTCTAATCTGCCTATGAGCTGGCGTGGGACCAATGCAAACAGGGGAAGGGGATTTTTGTCCACGAATGAACGCGAATTTTTTCTCCGGGGAAGTGTGTGGTTTAATATAGTATATTGGAGTATATGGGTTTGGGGCAAAAAAAAGCCCTTGCGTCCGGGGAGGAGGCGAGGGCTTTTTTCATGATTTTGTCTCCTTTGTTGATTTTGATTTTATGTCCCAGAATACTTGCTTGCTACTTCAGAGCAAAAAGGCATTCTTGTAGATCATGTGGTTTGAAATTTATCTTTTCGGCAATCAATATTACATTATCTCCCTTTTTAATTCCCGAAGCTTTTTTGCACCAGGCGTATTTTTCTTTCTCGCCAACCTTTGTGACAATAATGGAACACAGTCCGTCCTCGCCTACTTTTTGGGGAGACTCGTCTACCAGCCACTTTTCTTTGGTGTCGAGAGAGGTTAGGTCTTTCAGAGCTTTTATTTTTTCTTCTAATTTTTTCAATTTGGATAATTTTTCCTTCCTGGTTTCTATTATGCGGGTATCGTCATAATTCGTGTACCATCCAGAGCAGACCCCTCCAAGCTGATATAATTCAACGGCAGTGGCTTTGTAATCAAAAACCCTTAGTTCTGTGTAAGTGTCGGGATCATTTCCCATATGACTTCCCGATGATTCTCTGTGTCTGTAATAGATAGTTTGACATTTGGCACATATCCAAAATTCTGCATTTTCACCTCCATCTCCACAGGCTAATCCTAAGCTATGGCGAGTGGAGGAAAAATGAATTAATCTTCCTTCGTCTTTATCACATTGTATGTAACTGACTTTTTTTGGCATGACTTTCTCCTTTTCGCTGAAGATTTTTATAATTATTTCTTTTCAAACGACTCAAGTATCATGGAGATCATTCCCGATAGGAGACCTGAAACAGCTGCTAATGTACCTGCAAAGGGCATAATCCAAAATAAGTCTTTTCCTATCATGCTTCCAAATACCGGGGCGCCCCATAAAACTATACTAATAACAAACACATAAGTCCATCTTTTCTCCCATGTGGACATGCGGTCCCATTTGCAGCTGCCGAGATCGTCAGAATAACGATTAAAGGTTGGTATTTCTGGTGACCCGGGAAATGTTTTTTCGAGCCATTCTTTTCCGGAAGCGGTTACGGTTACTGCTTCTGGATAACGGTTTACATATCCGCAATCGGCTACACTTTCCCAGGCTGAACCGTTGCCCCACTTTTTAAGTGCGGAATCTAATTTGACTGGGGTCCCAGACTCTTCTGCTGTGATTAAGGCTACTAAAATGTTTCTCTTGGCTGATGATGGTGTGAACATGATTTTCTCCCTTTGAGATAATGAGCCTCTTTTGGGGAGGCTCGGGTTAATTTAGAACTTTGGTTGATTTTCTAATATATACAGCATGCCCCAGGGGACAGGTGTTTCTGTTAGTGTCATCCAGTTATTTCCCGAGCAAAACTTTTTTGCTACGCGTGCTCCTTGTGTGCCCATGGAACGTGGGGATAGGGATAGGGATGAATACGTGTTGAGAGTGCATTCTTTCATTAAGGAAACTATTTCCTCGATTTCGAATGGGGATTCTGATATATAAAAGGTGTTGACACCAACAGCTCTTATTGAAAATTTTACCTTTGAATTCTCTTCTTTTACGACTGGTGAAAAAAATGCAATTTTTCTATTCCCTCCTTTTATGATGAATGTTGCTTCTTCTATCCTTTTTATTTGAATCGTTTTTATGACTATTGGCTCTTCATAGTGCACATCAAAAGCAATAGATTTGCTGGAAGATCCACTGAAAGATACGCCGGAAGATACTGCGACCGATGCTGACGATAAGATAACTGCAAATGCCAGTAAGAGGATTGTTGTTGTTTTCATTGTTTTTCTCCTTTTGGGGTTTGTTATAATTGTTTATGCTATAGGTAATCTGCAAATATTACAATTTGCTTTCCCCAGCATTCTTTAGTCTGTAAAATTTCTATTTTTCTGCCATCTTTGAAATATATGCAAACCATTACTCTATCCGCTTTACCATCCCATTCATACTTCTCTAAGGCCTCCTTTGCCTTGTCAAGATAAATTTTGTCTCCAGTAATTCTTACGACTCCTATACTGTAAACACAAATTTCCGAGATGACTTGACTTACTGGGGTTTTTGATTTGGAAATTATTATTTCTACTAGGTTTTCTATTGTAATTTTTTCTTTTTTAGAAACAATATATGTCTCACTCTCATCTATTATTGATGAATCTACTTTGCAAGGTGCTTTTTCATTAATAGATACTACCACTATTCTTTTTTTACCTGAAAGAGATATTGTAATTTCTTCCAACCTGTCTAACATTGCCGCATCTATCTCTCTTTTTATTCTTTCTATATTTGGATCTTTTTTCACCCTTGCCACCTGATGTTTTTCATTGTTTGACTGAATCAGTAGGTCTACACCTTGGTTGGCTGATCATGCGAGCACACCCATGCCAAATAATAACACAATAAAATATCTCATGATTTTCTCCTTTTGCTGATTTTCTCTTAATAATTAGGTTTTTCCGTTATATATTAAAGACTTATCAAAGACTCGTCTAGGAAGGAATTCTTTAGAAATACTTATTCCGAGGGTTTTTTCGTGTCCCTTGGGGTATTTCTTACTTATCCACGTATTTCTTGAGAGTTGATATTTCGGTTTTATTCGAAATTGTTTTCACTGGGTCTCTTTTGATGTGGATTTTTTGTACTTATTGTTATTATTTAGTGGTAACGGGGTTATTTAAGTTTTTGGATGAGGGGGAGCAAAGTTTTGCTTTGCTGGGAGGCTCACGTTGTGGGGTGGCTCAGCTCTGCTGGGGTGGCTCATTGCTATGGGATGGCTCACTTCGTGGGGCTTGTGGAGGTTGGTTTGTCTGGGTTAAAACTTATAAAGATTGGTTGGGTTTTTTGCATATGGGGTTTTTTAAGAAGTTGGTAAAGAAGGCTAAGCCTTTGGTTACTAGTTCGGTTGGGTTTTCTTATTCTGACAAAGAGGTTTTGCGAGACATTTCTCTTTCTATTAAGCCTGGGGAAATGGTTGCTGTTATTGGGAAATCGGGTTGTGGGAAGTCGACTTTTTTGAGGATAATTGCTGGTATAGTTAGTGGGTCTCATAAGGGGAAGATTCGAGTTTTTGGGAAGGCTAAGATTTGGAATCGGAATAAAATTGGATTTACGCCTCAGGATGTTGCTTTTATTCCTGATTTGTCGATTGAGGATAATGTTAAGATTTTTGGTTTGAATTCTGGGATTGGGGAGGGTTTGGCTGTTAAGCGAGCTGAGGAGTTGATGGGGATGTTGAAGTTGGAGGAGGATTGGAAGAAATTTCCGGGGCAGCTTTCTGGTGGGCAACAAGTTAGGCTTAACATTATTCTTTCTCTTTTGCATGATCCGAAGATTGTTATTTTGGACGAGCCGTTTAATGGTTTGGACTTTTTGAATCGGAGACTGCTTTGGCATTTTTTGGAGTCTATGAGGAGGAGGAGGAAATCTGTTGTTTTGACTTCGCATCTTTTGACTGAGACTCAGAAGCATGTTGATCGGTTGATTATTTTGAAGGAAGGCAGAGTTTTTTTCTCTGGGAATTTGGAGAAGTTGAAGGAGAAGTTGAAGATTAATTTTATTTATGAGTTGAAGTTTTCGCATTTGGGGAAGAAGAAGATTGATGAGATTGGGAAGTATTGTGCATATAAGGATGTTAAGGTGTTGGATTCTTATGAGAGGTATTTGATGTTTGGGTTGAATAGTGAGAGGCAGAAATCTTATCTGGTTAAGTTTTTGCATAAACTAAATTTGAAGTTTGAAGAGATTGGGTTTCGAGAGCCTAACTTGGATGAAACGTTTTTGAAAGCGTGATGAAAATTGGAAATTTTCATCGGGGTGTTGGGGTGTGGGTGTGTAGGCGTGTAGGAAGGACTAATTTGGCTTTTGTTATGGGGGTGTGGAAATGAAATCTCTTATTTTGAAGACTTATGCTTATTTGAAAAAGGATACGCTTTTGCTTGTTAATCGGAAGAAGTATTTGTATTTGTTTATTTTGTTGCCCTTGATTATTGCTACGCTTTTTTTATTTGCTTTGAATCCTAAGGAATATGATATTAAGGTTGGGGTTTGTGATTTTGATGAGACTGAGATTAGTCGTGGGGCTTTTGAGGACTTAAAGGGTTTTGATCCTGTGGTTTTGTCCCCAAGGGATGACCCTGCTGGGCCCGACAAGGAGAATTGTTTGGAAAAGTTGCAAGAAGGGGTGAAGCGGGGTGAGTTTAATATTGGGATTGAGATTGGGGATGGGTTTGCTTCTAACTTGGAGGAATTGAAGCAGTCGAAGTTGGTTGTTTATTATGATAATACTGATATTGCTTTTTCGAATTTGATTTCTTGGAAGATTGATCAGTCGCTTGCTCCTTTTGAAAGTAAGGTTATTGATAGTTTGAACAAGGAGGTTGAGGATAAGGTTGGCTCTGTTCGAGGTGGTGTTGATTTGGCTTTGGAGTTTTCGGATTTTAGTTCTAGGCTGCATGATAAGATTTTGGAGACTGATTCTGAGCTTGAGTCTCTTGAGGAAATGAATACGGAATTTTTAACGAATCCGATTTGGACTGAGCATAAGGCTGTTTATGAGGAGGGGCTGAAGAAGGACGCGGGGATTGTTTATATTTTTCCCATTCTTTCTATTTTTATTATTTTGATGCTTGCTTCGACTTCGATTATTTATGATAAGAATAGTGGTTTTATTGAGAGGGTTAAGGTTTCTTCTTCTCCTGCTTATTATGTTTTTGCTAAGTTGATGTTTTTTACCTGTCTCGTTGCTTTGCAGTTTTTGATTATTATGGTTTTGTTTATGATGACTGGAGCTAAGTATGCATTGTCTCCTCTCGGAATTTTGCAGTTGATTTTATTTGTTGGGATTATTAACACTTCACTTGGGTTGATAATTGGATTGATTGCTAATAATGAGGGGATTGCGGTTTTGTTTTCTTTGATGGTGTCGTTTCCTTTGATGTTGATTTCTGGGATATTTTTTCCTGTTCAGGCTTTGCCTAAAATGATTCAGTGGATTGGGAGTGTGCTGCCTTTGCATTATCAGATTGTTGCGACTAAGCAGGTTTTGTTGTTTGGGCAGGGGATTGGTTGGGTTTGGGGATGGTTTGGGATGGGGTTGTTTTTATTGACTTGGTGGTTGATACGGAAAGGGTGATGCTCGTTGGCTTCAAGCTATATATTGATTCTCGGCACGAGAACCTGCGAGAGGGTGTCTCTAGTGGGACTTTGTGGCTTTGGGTCAATAGAGTGCTTTTGAAATTTTTCTGATTCATCTGGGCCAAATATAAACAAACGCGGATTCCTGGATTTTTTGATTTCAGTTGTAGCTGTCGGGATATGGTTGGGTCTAGAAAAGAATAAAAGGTATTGTGGGTTGTTATTTTTATGGATAAATCTGAAGTTGATGCTTATGTTAGGGCTGGGGAGATTGCCAAGAGGGTCCACCAAAAGACTTATAATGTTAAAGGTCATGATTCTATTATCAGTTTTACTGATTTTATGAGCCCCGGTGATCGGAATGGGTTGCCGGATGTTTTATTTTTTGGAGGAATTTTTTAATGGAGGATTGTTTTATTTTCGTGGATAATGGTTTTTTCAAATTAGCAAAAAGGGAACTTGGGAGAAAAAATAAAAAGAAACTTAGTTTTTTTAAAGTCTTTAGAAACATTGCAAAAAGGGAAGACTGTAAAATAAAAAGATTATTTTTTTATGATGCACCTCCTTATCAGTCTAAAAATCCCAGTGAGATAGAAAATAGATTAAAAAAGAACTATGATAGATTTGCTAGAATGATTAAAAGTAAGGGGTGGATTAGTTTTAATGAGGGATCTTGTATTAGAGTTCGGCTACCTAGGGGGAAAGATTTTTTTACTCAAAAAGGCGTTGATGCTTTGATGATTATGGATATGTATGAATGCGCTATGGAATCTGCTGAGGTTAGCAAGATGATTTTGATTGCTAGTGATAGTGATTTTGTTCCCGTGGTCAAGAAGATGAGAGAAAAAGGAAAGGAAATTATTTTGTACTCTTACTTTGATAGAATTAGGGACTCAAAATTTTCTACTTCTAACCAGCTTCTTAATTCAGTCTCCAAATGGAATCAATTAAGAGTGGAGGATTTTGAATAATGGATAAATCTGAAATTGAATCTTATGTTAAGGCTGGGGAGATTGCCAAGGAGGTTAAAGTTTTTGCTCGTGAGTTGGCCCGGCCTGGGGTGAAGTTGCTTGATATTGCTGAGGGAATTGATGCTAAGATTTTGGAGCTTGGTGGGGAGTGTGCGTTTCCTGTGAATTTGGGGCTTAATGAGGTTGCTGCGCACTTTACGCCTGCGGCTGGAGATGAGACTGTTGCTGAGGGTGTTTTGAAGATGGATATTGGTGTTGTTGTTGATGGGTATATTGCTGATACTGCTATTAGTTTTGACTTGACGCCTAATGGTGAGTTTAAGGAAATGATTAAGTTGAACAAAAAAATTCTATCAGCTGCTACTGATAGAATTTTTCGGGGTGTCGGGGTGTCGGGGTGTCGGGGTGTCGGAGGACAGCAGAGCTGTCCGACTGATTCAGTTAAAAATGATTATGAGAGAGTAAGGGTTTGTGATATTGGGGAAGCTTGCTCTTGTGTTATGGATGAGGCTGGGGATGAATATGCTATTGTTAGGAGTTTGTGTGGGCATGCTTTGGGGCGGAATATTATTCATACTAGTCCTACGGTTTCTAATTGTCGAAATGATAGCATGAAGGTTTTGGATAATATTGCTTTTGCTGTTGAGCCTTTTGTGACGACTGGTGTTGGGGATATTTTTGAGGGGAAAGGTGGGGGTATTTATACTTTGAAGGGGAATGGGAATGTTCGGGATAGGGATGCTAGGAAGGTCTTGGAGTTTGTTCGTGAGAATTATGAAACTCGGCCTTTTTGTCTTCGTTGGATTTCTAAGGCTGTGGAAAATGAAGAGTTAGATGTAAGGGAAAATAAGTTGAAGCTTGTTATTGGAATGCTAGTTCGGGCTGGGATTTTTTATGAGTATCCTATTTTGATTGAGAAGAGTCGGAAACCGGTTTCGCAGTTTGAGAATACGTTTTTAATTGTGGATGGAAAGGTTATTCAGACAACTTAACTGCTGAGGGTTAATGCGTTGAACTTGGGTTTGGCTAGTTTTGTTTGTTGGGTGATAATTGATTATCTGATATTCCATAAAAAATTACGGGCTTCGCCGCATGATTTCTTATGGACACTTGGTGGTTTATTTTTTAGATTTATTTTTTGAAGCTTTCTTTTTTTCTGGTTTTTCTTCCTTACCTATTGTTTTGGCAACTTCTTTTATTGCTTCTTCAAAATCTTTTGAGGTTATTCTTACGTTTTTCATGTCGCTTTCTTTGTAATTTCTTCTTATTGAATTTAGCCCGGCTCTTCTGCAGACGCTTTCAACTTCTGCTCCGGTCCAGCCCTTTGCTTTTTTGGCTAGGTTTTTTAGGGAAACTGATTTTTCCAGTGGCATTTTTCTTGTGTGAACTTCAAATATTTTTTCTATTGTTTCGTCATCTGGATTTTTTAATTCTACGTGAGCTTCTATTCTTCCTGGCCTTAGGAGTGCTGGATCGATTAGGTCTTTTCTATTTGTTGCTGCTATAATTATTACGTTTTCTAATTCTTCTACTCCGTCTAGTTCTGTTAGAAGTTGATTTACTACTTTTTCTGAAGAATCTGAACCGCAAGAAGAACCCCTGGCTTTTGATATCGAATCGAATTCATCAAAGAAGATAATTGAAGGGGAGACTTGGTTTGCTTTTTTGAAGATGTCTCGGATATGTTTTTCGGATTCTCCTACCCATTTTGAGATTAGCTCTGGGCCTTTTATTGAGATGAAGTTTGCATTCGCTTCATTTGCTACGGCTTTTGCTAGGAGAGTTTTTCCTGTTCCTGGTGGGCCGTGGAGGAGAATTCCCTTGGAAGGTTTTATCCCTGCTGCTCTAAATAAATCTGGTCTTAGCAATGGGAGTTCTACTAATTCTTTTAGCTTTTCCTTTGCTTCTTCTAGGCCTGCAACGTCGGACCATTTTACGGTTGGTTTTTTTATTAGGACCTCTCTCATTGCGGAGGGCTCTACCATTTTCATTGCGTATACGAAATTTTTTCTATCTATTACTATTTTTACTAGAAGCTCTCGTTTTTTCTTTTCTAGTTCTTTTGTATTGTCTCCCTCTTCTTGCTGTTCTCCTATTGATATGATTTCGTTGTAGTATGGTTTTACGGAATGCAGGGCTGCTTCTTTACATAAGACTTCTAAATCTGCTCCTGTGTATCCAATTGTTTTATTGGAGAATTCTTCTAGCAAATTTTCTCTATCTTGAATAGGCATGTTTCTTGTATGGATTTCTAGGACTTCTCTTCTGCCTTCTTCTGTTGGGGGATTAATTCTTAGTTCTCGATCAAACCTTCCTGGTCTACGGATAGCTTCATCTAAGTCATCTGGTCTATTTGTTGCGGCCATTACTACTACTTGTCCACGTGACTTTAGACCGTCCATTAATGTTAAGAGCTGGGTTACAACTCGCTTTTCTGATTGATCATGAGACTCTCCTCTCTTTGGTGCGATTGCATCTATTTCATCGATAAAAATTATTGCCGGAGTGTTTTTTTCTGCTTCTTCGAATTTCTTACGGAGATTTTCCTCTGAGCCCCCGTGATACTTTGACATTATTTCTGGTCCTGCAATTGAAATGAATTTGGCATCTGTTTCTGTTGCTACGGCTTTTGCTAGGAGAGTTTTTCCTGTTCCTGGTGGACCTGTCATTAGGACTCCTTTTGGTGCGGAGATTCCTAGTCTTTGGAAAATGTCTGGATGCTTCATTGGAAACTCAACCATTTCTCTAACTTTTTCTATTTCTTCCTTTAGTCCTCCAATATCTTCGTAGTAAATATTTGCTCCTGAACCTTGTCCTATTTCATCTGCTATTTCTACTTTTGTTGCATTTGAGACTATTCCAAAAGATGCTTTCTTTGGTAGGATTTTTGTTACTGAATATGCGAGTTTTCCGACGGATGTTGAGATTGTAATTTTTTGCCCTACGGAAACTGGAGAATCTGCTAGTATTTTTTTGAACTCCTCAGAATCTTTTAACTGTGAATTATAAGCTTGTAGCTGTTCATTTGAGAAGGATTCATGAGGTAAGATTGCTAGTGTTGTTGATTTTAGGGAGACGACTTTTTCTACTTTTGAGATGGAGGTTTTTTCTCCAACTGATAAGCCAAGCACTGACCGGGTTTCTCCGTCTAGACTGATTCGGCCCTGGAACTCATCATGGATTCTTATTGCCCGAAGGTATAGTTCTTTTTTATTTCCTATTTTTATTATGTCGCCTGATACTATCCCTAATTCTTTCATGTCTTGCCCTGACACTGTCGCTAAATTTTTCCCCACATATTTTTGGTTTGCTTCCATTACTTCTAAGCTTATTTTATCTTTCATTTTTTTAGTGAAACCTCCAATATTCCATTAGTAAATGTGTGACTGACTGTCCTCTTGGCAATTGCACTAGGTAGATTGTATTTTAGCACTTCGTTGTTTTCAAATCTTATCTCTAGAATTTTTTGTCCATTTTGAACTTTCTGCCCATAATCATTAGTTTCCAAATCATCTTCCATTCCCACTGATTTAACTTTTTTCCCTGATAGATTAAATGTAATAATTGTCTCGCCGTTTGATTCTACGGTGTTTAGGATATTTTGAGGCTGGCTTCTTGTGTCTCTAAAAGAATTTTCGTTACTTGCGGACAGCTGATTAAATAAATCTTCTATTCCCATAAATGAATCATCTCCGAACATTTTATCCTGTGTAGCTGGCACTTCTATTTGCCAGGGCTGCCTTTGCTGATTTTAAATATTTTGATTCGATTTGTTTATACCTCTCTTGGTCCCCTTTTGATACTGAGGGTTGCACTTTGTCCATTGCTTTTACGAAGTGTTCTTTTTTAACTTTTTTGGCGGATATATCCTCTCTTAGGGCAAGCATTGCGGCTTCTCTTGCTAAGCTTTCTATATCTGCTCCGGTGAATCCTTCTGTTTTTTCAGACAAGTCTTTGACTAATTTTTCTTTATCTTCTATTGGCATTTTTTCTGTGTGAATCTTTAATATTTCTAATCTCCCTTCTGGATCTGGAACTGGAACGTATACTATTCTGTCGAACCTTCCTGGTCTTAGGAGTGCTGGATCTAGGATGTCTGGTCTATTTGTTGCTCCGATTACGATTACGTTTGTCAGGTCTTCGATTCCATCCATTTCTGCTAGGAGTTGGTTAAGGACGTTTTCTGTTACTTTAGATCCTCCTTGCATGGAGCCTCCTCGTTTTCCTGCTAGGGAATCTATTTCATCAAAGAATATTACGCAAGGTGAAACTTGACGTGCTCGTTCGAATATTTTTCTTACTCCTTCTTCGGATTTCCCTACCCACATGCTTAGAAGACTTGGTCCTTTGATTTGTATAAAATTTGCTTCGGATTCGTTTGCTACGGCTTTTGCTAGGAGAGTTTTTCCTGTTCCTGGTGGACCATAGAGAAGGACTCCTTTTGGTGGTGTGATTCCCATATTTGTGAATGCGTCTGGGAATTTTAGTGGCCACTCAACTGCTTCTTTTAGGTCTCGCTTTACCTCTATTACTCCTCCAATGTCATCCCATTTCGTTGAAGGTGTTTCTACTAGGACTTCTCTCATTGCGGAGGGCCTTACAACCTTTAATGCTTCATCAAAATCATCTCCTGATATTTTTAACTCGTTTAGAATTTCTTGTGGGATCTCCTTTTCTTCTTCTAATTTTAATTTATCTAGATTGTTTCTTATTACTATCATTGCTGCTTCCTTTGCTAGGGAGTTTATGTCGGCACCTACAAAGCCATGCGTTTTTCTGGATAGCTCATTTAGATCTACTGATTCTGTCATTGGCATATTTCTTGTGTGTATTTGTAAAATTTGTTTTCTTCCATATTTATCTGGAGCTGAAATTTCTACTTCTCTATCAAACCTTCCTGGTCTTCTTAGTGCTGGGTCAATTGCGTTCTGCCTGTTTGTTGCCCCGATTACTACGACTTTTCCACGGGATTCTAGGCCGTCCATCATTGTTAGAAGTTGGGAAACTACTCTTCTTTCTACTTCTCCACCTACATCTTCTCGTTTTGGGGCAAGGGAATCTATTTCGTCAATAAAAATTATTGCTGGAGAATTTTTTTCTGCCTCTTCGAATATTGCTCTAATTTTCTTTTCGGATTCTCCGTAGAATTTTGACATAATTTCTGGTCCGTTTAATAAAATGAAATGTGCTTCTGATTCGTTTGCTACGGCTTTTGCTAGGAGAGTTTTTCCTGTTCCTGGTGGTCCAAAAAGAAGAACTCCTTTTGGTGGTTCAACTCCTAATCTTTCGAAAATTTCTGGATGCTTGAGTGGGAGCTCTACCATTTCCCTAACTTTTTTTACTTCTTCGGTTAGTCCTCCTATGTCTTCATAAGTTATTGAAGGGATTGATTCTTCTGAGACTTCTATTGCTTTGGGGCTTAATGTTATATCTGTGTTTTCTGTTATGATGCAGGGCTTACTTGGGGAAGTGGAAGCAATTACGAATCTGACTTGGGTTAGTCCGCCTGGCATACCTCCGAAACCCATTTGACTGAAGACTTCGCTTATGTCGCCTCCGAATAAGTTGTTTAGATCGTCTGACATTATATCTCGTCTTGCCTTAGTTCCTCCCATGACTACAACATCTCCCTTGTTAACCGGTTTACCTAAAAGTCCTTGTCTGAATTTATCGGAATTGCCCTTAACCATTACTCCTTTTTGAGCTGGTGCTATTGTTATTTTTTTTGCTTCTAAGACTTTTCCCTTCTTTACTTGAACGTGTTCCCCAATTCCAGTTTTAGAGTTCTTTCTTGTAATGCCGTCCATTCTAATTATTGCTTCTCCGTGGTCTGAAGGGTATGCTTGGTCCACTACAACATGAGTTTTTCTTCCTCCGGAAATTAAAATAATATCTCCTCTTTCTAGTTCTAATTTTTTCATTAAAGCTGGATCTATTCTTACGATTCCTTTGTAGGCATCATCTTGGAGTGCCTCTACTACTTTCAATTTTAATGTTTTTTCTTTTTCCATTTTATCTTCTAAATATCAGGGAGATTCTGTCGAATTCTTCCATGTTTAAATTTACCATTTCGTCCATTTGGATGTTGCACGCAAGAATCGACTAGCGATTCAAAATCTCTTTCGTGATTTTAGATACGAAAAGTTTCGGAAGTAAATTCCGAAATTTTCAATTTATTCTGACTTGTCCATTTTGAACATATCTAAAATCTAAATAAGATTCTTTCTTACTTTCTCCGCATTTAATTTATTATTTTCTTTTGCCATCTTATCTTCTAAATATCAGGGAGATTCTGTCGAATTCTTCCATGTTTAAATTTACCATTTCGTCCATTTGTTTTTCCTGTTCGTTCATGAAGTCAATTATTTCTCGTGGGATGGATACCGCATAGGAATTTCCCACGTATCTGAGCTTTACTCGGAACTGTTTCTTCTTGATATTTTGGAAGTTTTCGTATTCTTTTAAGTCTTCTGGGTGGATGATTGTGTTTTTACAGGGGTCGCATTTTAGGGTTCTTAAGATGAAGCCTTTTTTTGTGATTTGTTCTGGGAGCATTTTTGAATTGCAATGTTTGCATAGGATTGTGTTTTCGAATATGTCTTGCATGTGTATACTTGTTGTATATACTTTATAAGTTTTTGTGGGGTGGTTGGTTTTATGGCTCTGTCTAATGTTTCCAATGAGTTTTTGTGGCCCTAGGGCGAATTAGATATTTTTGCTGAATTGTCTACAGGTGATATGATAGGCGCGGATTCCTGTATTTTGTTTTCACTTATGGATGTTGGGACACTAGCTATTCGGCAAAGGATTATAAATAGGTGCTGGCTTGATGGGTTATGAAAAGGAGTGTAAAGAGGATTTGGGATTTTTTGCAGAAAGATTCTTGGTCGTCGTTTATTGTTACGCTTGGGCTTGCTTTTATTGTGATTAAATTTATGTTTTTTCCGGGGCTTGCTTTTCTTACTGGAACTAATTTGCCCTTGGTTATAGTTGAATCTTGTAGCATGTATCATCATGAGGATGGGTTTGAAAAGACATTTACGAGTTCTGTTTATGAGGATTATGGTATCGATATTGGGGATACTGGTGATTGGGATTTTCAGGATGGGTTTTCTAAGGGGGATGTGATTTTTGTTGTTGGGACCAAGGAGCCTGAGGTTGGGGATGTTGTGATTTTTAATGGTGGTGCTCGGTATCCTTTGATTCATAGGATTATTCGTAATGAGGGGACTTATTCTACCAAGGGAGATAATTATAAGACTAATGCTGGGCAGTTGCAGGCTGAAAAAAGTATTTCGGAAGAGCAGTTGGTTGGTAAGGCTTTGTTCAGGGTTCCTTTTATCGGATGGGCTAAGCTGGTTTTCTTTGAGCCTGGACGTGCGAGTCGCGATAGAGGGTTTTGCAACTAGGGGGCTCGACTTGGATGGGTGGCTCTGCTTTAAAATAGGGCTTGGTTGGAGCTGTTATTTTTTGGATTTTGTTCGTAGGTAATTTTTTAAAGTTGAAATTGTAAGTTTTAGTTATGGAATTTTGTCCGAAGTGTGGAGCGATCTTGATGATGAAGACGAGTCGTGTTGGTTGTCCTAAATGTAGCTATGTTGCGAAGGGCAAGGTTGATATGATTATGAAGGAAGAGGTTGAGAATAATGATGTTGGGGTTAGGGTAGCTACTGGAAAAGGGGATGGTACTGTTAATCCGATTACTGAATGGGATTGTGAGAGCTGTGGGCATAAGAAGGCTGAATTTTGGATTAAGCAGATGAGGGCTGGGGATGAGCCGGAGAGTCGGTTTTACAAGTGTGTTAAGTGTGGGAAGACTGCTCGGGTTGATTAGGGCTCTTTTTAGCGCCCATTTGGCATACCTCTGTTGAGACAAAAAAGACACCTGGGCCGCTCGGCATACCCCTAATATCTGAATTCTGGGGCAGAGAAAAACTTTTTTAGCTATATTTCAAATTACATTTTCTAGTAAAAAATGCAATTTGAAATTTCGTGTTTAATGCAAAATAAAATTTCCTTACGGTTTCGTCCAAAGGACATCTAAACCTAAAATTTTATTTTGCGGACCTGTTTGGTTTTGTTATTTTGTTTGAAGATGGGTTTGGGAATTTGGGTTACTATTTTATAGCTTACTGGCAAATATTCAATATTAATGAAGAGGTCTTTTTTTTATTATTCCGCCTCTGACCTCTTTTATTCCGTGTTCTATTATAACTGCTTCCGGGTCTATTTCAACTATACTTCTTTTTATTCTTGCAACTTCTAATCTTGTTACAAATGTGAATAATATTTCTATTTCTTTTTTTGAATTTTCGAAGTAGCCATTTTTGCCCTTGTATATGGTTACTCCTTTGCTGAAATCTTTTGTTAATTTCTTTCTTATCTCCTTGGAATTTTTGGATATTATTGTTATTCCTATGTATTCTTCTACTCCTTGTATAAAGAAGTCTACTGTTTTTGAGGCGGCCAAATATGTTAGGATGGAATAAAGTGCTACTTCTATTCCCAATAGGAATGCTGCGAATGAAAAGATTACTAGATTTATTGCTAGTATTACCTCTCCTATGCTTAGTCCGATTTTTCTGCTTATGTAAATTGAGAGGACCTCTGTTCCGTCTAGGACGCCGCCTCCTCTGACTGATATTCCTATTCCTGCTCCTAGGAAGAAGCCTCCGAAAATTGCTACGAGGAGTTTGTCGGAAGTAATTATAGGATAGTGGATGAATGTTAGACATAATGATAGTCCTAATATTGCTAGGAATGTTTTGATTGCGAAGGATTTTCCTATTTGTTTTTTTGCCATAAATACGAAGGGCATGTTTAGTGTGAATATTAATAGAGATAGTGGAACTGGGGTTAGGAAAGAAAGGAGTAATGATATTCCGGTTATTCCTCCATCAATAAACCCCGCTGGTATTAGGAAGCTTTCAAGTCCAAAGCCGGCCATTGATATGCCTAAAATTATTAAAAAATATTCTTTTAATTGGGTAAATATGCTGTTTGTTTTTTTCATTATATTTCTAATGGACTTTTGTTTATAAGGACTTGGTCTGAAAATGGGGATTTTTGTTTTGATTGAGAAAATATAATTATGGCCTCGGGGGGATTTGAACTAATTCACAATTCACACTAAAATTTTCTAATCGCTTCGAAGAGAAAATTCGCGCAAATTGCTAAACCGACACGT
>PJEL010000025.1_pt1 | contig 155653 bp, 158 predicted proteins | sample 1853271 | NCBI WGS metagenome assembly PJEL01 (sample SAMN08108733, study PRJNA415343) | Invertebrate metagenome, whole genome shotgun sequencing project. | host: Globobulimina | place: Sweden: Gullmar Fjord | collected 2015-08 | reverse complement strand
ACCTTCAAGCTAGATGAAGAGGTGTTTGCCCTTGATATATCAAAGGTACGTGAGGTCCTTGAATATACAAAAGTAACAAAAATGCCCCAGACTCCGGACTTTATGTGCGGCGTTATTAACCTGAGAGGACATGTCGTACCTGTTGTGGACCTAAGGTTGAAATTTGGGATGTCAGAGGCGGAAAAGACGGTAAATACCTGCATCATTATTGTAGAGATTGCGCTTGAGGGAGAAACGGCGGTGCTTGGTGCGTTAGCAGATTCGGTGCAGGAGGTGTTTGAGTTAGAGTCGGACCAAATAGAACCGGCGCCGAAGATAGGCACAAGACTGAATACCGAATTTATCAAGGGCATGGGGAAACGTGAAGAGCATTTTATTATGATCCTTGACATTGACAAAGTATTTTCATCAGAGGACATGGCTATAGTCCGGGACGCCGGTAGTTAAAAGGCTGCAATGGAAACGGAGAAGGTTTATTAAGGAGCGTGATGATGAGTAAGAAAAAGATAATGGTTGTAGAAGATGAAGGCATTACTTTACGAGATATAGAAAGCAGTCTGTTGCGTATGGGATATGAGGTCCCTGCGGTTGCGTCCTCGGGAGAAGAAGCAATACGTAAAGCAGCGGAGTTCAGGCCTGATCTGGTCTTGATGGACATTGTTCTCAGGGACAGGATGAGCGGTATTGAGGCTGCTTGCAGGATACACGCGGATTTTGACATACCTGTTATTTATCTTACGGCATTTGCAGACGACGAGACCTTGATAAAAGTGAAGGAAACAGAACCATTCGGCTACATGTTGAAACCATTTGAGTCTAATGAATTGTATAGTGCAATAGAAATTGCTCTTTATAAACATCAGATGGATAAAAAACAGAAGGCATTACAAAAACAGATCACTCAGTCAAATGAAGAGTGGGAAGAAATCTTCAATATCATTAATGATTCTATTACGATCCATGACAGTGATTTCAATATTATCAGTGCAAATAAGGCTTCTGAAAAGCTGCTCGAGACTTCGGCTCTGGACATTGCAGCAAAGAAGTGTTTTGAACTATATCATGGTACAGGGTGTCCTCCTCAAAAATGCCCGAGCTGTAACACCATGAAAACCGGCAAACCTTCAATAACTGAAGTGTTCGAGCCGCATCTGAAAAAGTATATAGAGATTAAGGCACTCCCGCGTTTTGACAGGGATGGCCGGATTATCGGACTTGTCCATATTGTACGGGACATTAATAAACGCAAGAAGGCTGAAATAGAACAGAGGAGGGCGATGGTAGCTTTGGAAAAGGCCAACTGTGCCAAGGGTGAATTCCTGGCAAATATGAGCCATGAAATACGTACTCCCATGAATGCGATCATAGGAATGACAGAGTTGACGCTTGATACGCAATTGGACACTGAACAGCGGGAGTACCTGGAAATTACCAAACAGTCTGCTTTTTCATTGTTGGATTTATTGAACAGTATATTGGATATTTCAAAGATCGAGGCTGGTAAAATGGTCCTTAATGAAGCTGTGTTTAATATGCATGAATTGATGGACAATATAGTTAATGCGCATTCCTTCCAGGCTCAGAGAAAAGGAGTTGAGCTCCACGGACATATTGATTCCAATGTCCCTCTGGAACTTATGGGAGATGAAACGCGTCTCGGACAGATTATTGCAAACCTGACAGGAAATGCAGTGAAGTTTACACAAGAGGGAAGGATTGATATTAATGTTGAGCGTATAGGAGAACTGGAGGACCAAACAACACTCCTGCATTTTTACATAAAGGATTCCGGTATAGGTATTTCAGAAACTAAACTTGATAGCATATTTAATAACTTTACACAGGCGGACGGTTCAACAACAAGGAAGTACGGCGGAACGGGATTGGGTCTCACCATTTCTAAAAAACTTGTGAATATGATGGGAGGGGAGATCAGAGTGGAGAGTGAAAAAGGTGAAGGTAGTACGTTTCATTTTACAGCAAAGCTTAAAATTGGCAGTAAAGGAACAAAACAGGATGAAGAATTGAGAAATAAAGATCCTGAAATCACCAGTATTACAAACACTACCAAAATACTGCTTGCAGAGGATAATGCTATTAATCAAATGGTAGCATTAAAAATGCTGGTTAAAAAAGGGTATTCTGTTGAGATCGCAAACAACGGGGAAGAGGTTATCAAACAAATGAAAAGGCATCGGTTTGATCTGGTACTTATGGATATTCAGATGCCGAAAATGGACGGAACAGAGGCTACACGTATAATAAGAGAATCAAGGGACGTAAGTCTTGATGCTGGAATTCCAATCATAGCGGTAACTGCACATGCTTTTAAGGAAGATAAAGAACGGTTCATAAAAGCAGGTATGAATACCTGTGTAACTAAGCCTTTTAAGAGTGATGAACTTTTCCAAGCGATTGAAAAGTTTATTGGGACGAAAGTTAGTTGAATATTCTTACAGGATTACTGTTTGTCATCGTTTCTCCAGACTTCCTTTCCACTGTTGCTATTGCTGATGAACTGAATTAGATCATCATATGCAGGAGGTGAAATAACAAAAAATTCTATATCATCATTCAGATGAAGAAACTTTCTGTCTTCATCACGCATGAAGAGAAGACCTGCCTCCTTGTCCCGAATATTCTCATGAAGTATGGCTTGAATAAACTCAAATCTGTCGTTTATGGCTTCTTTCAGAAAACCATGAACAGTCTCGTACACCTGGGGAGTTCGTACCAGCATAAGGCAATTATTCCAGTCTATACAAGCGCCGAAAGTGTCCTTGTCTTCCAATGGTATGAATTCTCCTCCGGCATCGATCTTTTTTCTTACAATCTGCTCCAGGTGCACGTTCATGGACTGGAGCACTTTCATTGACTCCTCGCCTTCCATGTATATGCTTTCACAGAAAATCTTTGCTACCTTTCCGGCAGCTTCAATTTTGGTCAGGTGCTCTTCAACTTCTTTCCAGTATTGGTTGAAAATGCTCTTGTATTCGTCTGTTGCATTTTTCGGGAGAAAAAGATTTCTTACATAGTATATTTTTTTCTTGTCTTTGAATTGAGCAATTTCAGGTTTATCGATTTTTCCTATTTCAGTCATAAAGCAGCTCCTTCGCGCTTTAAGGGGTTATTAAATTTGAAGATTATATTATGCCATGCAATAGAGGAACAGGGCAACAGAGGAAAAGAGCAGAAGTACAAAAGATCCTGATGCACTTCTGAATTTCTAACTTCTAACTTCTGACTTTTGCACTTTTTTGCTAGAATAGAAAGCACCATGGAACCAATACCTGAAGAATTAGTTGATGAGATTCGGAATCAGATGGCCGGACTTTCGGAAGACGCGGCTTATGAAGAATCTATTGAAGTATCAAAACAACAGCCTGAGATCCTGTCGTTTATCGTAGAACTTACTGAAGACCTTGACGAGGACTTCAGAGGGTTTGCTTTTTATATGTTTTTTGTAATATATCGCGTATTTGAAAATGGATACGGAAAGAAAATTGATCCTGTGGCTTCTGTGGAACTGATCAAATTTCTCGAAGATAATGAAAAGTTGATGGAGAGTCTGGAAGGTACAAATGAAGAATTTTTTGAGAATGTGGCAAAGGTGCAGATGTCTTCTCAGCCTTATATTATCAGGTATGTTGTAGAGACACTTTTTGATGAGTTTCAGGATGAAAATTCCATATTCCTAGGAGAAGAGGATATCGGTTATCTGTTTTTAATCATGAAGACTATCATAGACGTGCTTAATAAAATGACAGATCCTTAAACTACCTACTATCCATCTTTTCCGTTTTCTATCTATTCTTGTTTGTTTTGTATCTTGCTTGTTTATCTTCACTAATATACTTATGGCTGAAAATGAAATATCTCATCAGTTTAAAGACCTGCTGCCTGAAAACGGTTTTGTTTTAGTTAAAGGGGGGTGTTATGAAATGGGCGATGTCCTGGGAGATGGAGATGATGACGAACGTCCGGTGCATAAGGTTTGTGTTGAGAGTTTTTATTTAGGGAAATATGAAATATGCCGCTGATATTGGGAAGGTTACTCATGATCTCTGTAACTTTGATGGTACGGGCGGAGTGATGAATCAGAGGATTGCCGCATTTCCTACCGTGAAAAAATAGAACAGGACTGTGAGATATGTAATCATAGAAATGATGTGGGATTTCGTCTGGTTTTACTTTAAGTACAAAAAGGCCAATGATTCAATGTGAAATGTCTGGGGAAAGAAATCGATCATTCTTACGGATTTTATATTGTATTTTAATGAAAGTTTTTTCAGGTCCCTTGCAAACGTGGTCGGGTTGCATGAAATATAAACTATCTTTTCAGGCATGAGTAAAAGTACCTTTTCCATGACCCCGTTCGTCAGTCCCGGTCTTGGAGGATCAAGAATTACAATATCAAAATAGCCCTCAGGATGGTATTTTTCTGCAGAAGACCGGATAAACTCACAGTTGCTTATATTGTTTTTTTTGAGATTAATCATACTGTCATGTATTGCAAAGGGGTTTTCTTCAACAGCGGTTACTTCGGCTTCTTCTGCAAGGGGCAGTGAAAAATTGCCGGCACCGGCATACAGATCGAGTACTTTCATGTTTTTTAATGGGTGAAGGTGTTTTTTTATAATTTCAATAACTGAGAGGTTTAATTCCCAGTTACTCTGGAAAAAACTCATCGGTGATATCATATATTTGAGTTTTTCGAGTGCAAGGGTAATATGAGGTCTCCCGTATTTCAGTATTTCAGTATTGCCTTTTTCTATAAACAACCCTGAAAAGCCGGAATTCAAAAAGCCTGAGGCGAGTTTATTCCATACTCTTCCTGCCCTTGCACGGGACGTTGTTTTTAGAAGGGCAATATTGGATGTCCCTGATGTCAGGTGCACTTCTTTGAGATCGTATCCCTTTATCAATGTTTTTATTTTTACCAATGAGTCATTTATCTCTTTGACCATGATAGGGCAACTATCGATAAAAACCATTTCCCTTGTATTTTCCCTGAAAAAACCGGGGCTGCCTGAAGATATCTTAAACTGTCCTCTCAGTCTGTAATTCCAGGGATTATTATTAATGATGGATGGGGAAAGATCGATATCTATTTTCGATAATCTTGTTAAACAGTCAGCGAGGATCTCTTCTTTTAATTTGACTTGAAGGTTGTATGGCATATGCTGAAAATGGCATCCGCCGCACGTTCCGAAATGATTGCATTCAGGTTCTATTCTGTCTGGCGATGGTTCAAGGATGGTCCTGACTGCTGCTGTAAGGTAATCTTTTTTTTCTTTTAATATAACGGTCTCTACAATTTCTCCGGGCAAAGCAGCGCCTTTGACCATAACGATTTTCCCGTTATGCCTTCCAATGGAGATGTTGCCGTAAGCTGGGCGGTCGATTTTGAGTTTCAATGATGTCATGGGTATTCAATAAACAAGCGTATATTAGAGTATAACAGATGACTGTTCACCTATGAAGGAGTACAAAATAATATGTGGTCAAATGGAGTAAAAAACCTGGCAGAAACAATGCATGGAGTTATGCAATACTGGTATTACTACTGTTAGTGTCTGTTATGAGATTCCCTGCTTTTACCGGAGCCGCTTCTACCGCTGTGTCTTCTCTGGTCTCTCCTGGGACCTTTTCGTTCCCTGGCCTCATTTACCACAATAGATTTGTCCAGGAGAGTAGCGCCATTCAGATCTGACATAGCTTTCCTGGCCTCCTCTACTGATGACATCTCAATAAAGCCAAAACCTTTTTTATGGCCTGTTTGCGCATCGGTTATTAACTTGATTGATTCTACTTCACCAATCGTCGTAAACAACTCTTTAATGTCACCTTCTGATGCTTTGAACGAAATATTACCTACATAAAGTTTTTTCCCCATGGCCAGCCCTCACTTAATGAAAAATACCTCATATTGATAATGAGGTTTTTATGTTTAAAGGTAGTTCTATTTTATCACATGTTTTGGAGGTGTCATATCGGATGATGGTTTTCCGGGAATGTTGTAACAGGAAAGAAATGCTAATATAAGAGAATACTAGTCTGAATAGTGCGAAGTCAAAATGAGTAAAAAAGCTGAAAATACAATATACAAGGGTATCCTGGGCGCCTTTTTAATCCTGATTATGCATGTTGCTTTGCTCGGGATTATAGGTATCCTTATCCTCTTTTTCCATGGAATAGTCAATTATTTGGGATATATTATTATTGGTATGTCATGCTCTGTGATCATATGGTGGTACTGGTTTTACAGACGTTCAAAAAAACATAGTTCTGTGGTCAGGGGTATTGTGGAGGATTCCATCCTTAGTGGAAAATCTGTTGAAATCAGTTTGTTCGGGGGGGCAGCAACGTTTAAAGTAGGTGATTCAAAGACTGCGCAGATAGCGGTTAAAGGAGGCCAAAACACAGTCCGTCAATTGGAATCTCCGAAGCCTGATAGTGTTGATACCCTTACTGATCTGGGACGTCTTTATGAGAAAAAACTCATTACTGCAGAAGAATTTGAAAAAGCCAAAAAGAATATCCTGAAGTAACATTTAATGTCAGTTAGTGTAAAAAGCGATATGAAAGTGTTGTGCTTTTGACACATAACTCTGACATTTCTCTTTAATAATCCTTTAAAAATAACGGTATTGCATTGGTAAGGAAATTGCATTGTACTGTTTATAATGGAAAATATAACTGATAATGAAATATTAAATGGTTTTAAAATTTTTATGCTAAATCCGTACACAAAAATTAAGAGTATTATTAAAGAGAAGAAAGTCAAAAAACAGGAAAAAGTACTCCAGATGAAACTGGCGATTATGTCAGGTGGGATTACGAAAGTAAAGTAAGATTGCTCTCTTAGGCTTACTGTCCTGTTTCACTATTTTTTCTGCATATAAATCAAGATGCGATAGCATTAGTTATTGGCAATCGTCTGTACAAGAAATAAAAACATTTTGTCATAAACGACTCAAGTACAGTGAAGTAATACCTCATTATTATCTCCCTCAAAATTGCATTTCATGATCTATGTCATACAATAAAATGTAATCAGTCTGTACAATAGAATAAAAAACAGGAGGTATTAAGAATGGGATCATGTGGTAGTTGCAGCAGTGGGGCAGGGCCGTTTTCAGAAGGAAAAGAACTTGTAGAGTTTGTTTATAATGCTCATGACGGGGCTATAAAGGATTCACCCGTTCCAGACGGGGGACTGGAAGCTAAATGTCAGGGGTGCGGCGAGACCTTTACGTTAAAGACGTTTGTAGGTAAATGCCCAGCCTGCGATGGTGTACACGCTGTGTCTCCTCCGCGTTGTGATGACCCGGCCAATATCCAGTTTGCGGGTGTGGGATATAAACTTCCGGGGGAATAAATAAAACGAATATAATAATGTAGGGGCGCACCTGTGTGTGCGCCCTGAACGCCTGTGCGTACCCCTGAACGCCTGTGCGTACCCCTAACGCCTGTGCGTACCCCTAACGCCTGTGCGTACCCCTTACGCCTGTGCGTACCCCTTACGCCTGCGCGTACCCTAAACTTGTGTATTGCAAGCCTGGACAGACACGCAGGTCTGTCCCTACATAGATATTCACTGTTTCATTTTTTATTCTGAACATGATTTGAATACGTCTTGATTTCATGTTCAAAATTGTCACTTAACATACCGTTACCGATATTCTCTTTAATTTCAGTAAGATTCCATGGGCGCACTTCATCTATCTCTTCCTGTTGAAATGTAATTGTTCCTTGATATATACAGGAATATGTATATACGAGTTCTGTTTCATACTGGTTGGAGTGTGTATAGGTGTATAAAAAAGTGAGAGTGGGCGTTGTTATGCCGAGTTCTTCCTCTATTTCGCGTTTTACGGCATCTTCGAGTGTCTCGCCTGCATCAACATGGCCGCCGACTGATGTGTCCCATTTGCCAGGGGCAACGTCCTTGTCCATAGAACGTTTTTGGAGATATAGTTCTCCGATTTCATTAAAGACAAGAACATGCACTACCTTGTGGAGTAAAGACGGGTCTCCATGTATCTTTGAGCGGGGCATGGTTTTAATTGTTTCGCCTTTTTTATTTACGACATCTAAGAGTTCTTCTTTCATGGTTCCTTCTTTCTATTGAGGATTCTTGCAAATAGTATATACAAGTTGATATAGTCTTTTCATGAAAACCGCTTTAACTATTGCAGGTTCCGATCCTACAGGTGGGGCCGGATTCCAAGCTGATTTGAGGACGTTTAAATCCATGTCTGTTCACGGCCTGAGTGTCCCTTCCGTACTTACCGCGCAAAGTACAGAGGGGGTCGGCTTCATTGAGCCCATTGCCGCTGATTTTGTATCCGCACAGCTTGATATACTTCTTAGTGACATTAAGCCGGATGCCGTCAAGACAGGTATGCTGTATAATTCTGAAATTGTCGGTATTGTTTCAGAGAAAGTCAGACAGTATAGTCTCCAGAATCTGGTCATCGATCCGGTAACAATATCTTCTACCGGTGTTAGGCTTCTGGATGAAAAAGGACTCCAGATCATGAAACAGGAACTGATACCTCAGGCGAGGGTCATTACCCCTAACATTCATGAAGCTTCGTCATTGACCGGCAAGGAAATCAGGACTGAAAGTGATATGAAAAACGCTGCTGAGAAACTCAGGGAGTCAGGCCCCAGGGCTGTGATAATAACAGGGGGGCACCTTGAGGGTAAGGCCGAAGACCTGTTGTTTGACGGGAAGGAATTTATTTTAATTGAAAATGAAATGCTCGAAGGTGAGTTCCATGGTACTGGATGTGTTTTTTCATCGGTCATTACAGCCTGCCTTGCCCTTGATTATGACCTGAAAGAGGCGTTTGTCAAGGCAAAGGATTTTGTCTGGAAAGCAATGAATAATGCCGCTGCCGTTGGCAGAGGGATGAAAATTCTTGATATATAGGCTGGTTAAAAATCCCGACTATTCAACGTCATAAACATTATTATCATACCTACCATAAACAAAATCATGAGTACGCTGCATAAATAATATAATATTTTTTTCATTCTTGAGGTCCTTCAAGTAATTCCTTAAGTTGAGACAGTTATAAATGTCTTTACATTGCCCCTCGGATTATAATCTCCGACTATTTCCAGATGTCTTGGCTTAAGCAGTTTTTTCAGGTCATCGAAGATAAGGTTTGATACTGATTCATGTGAAATGCTCTCGGTCCTGAACTTGTTCAGGTAGAGTTTAAGGGACTTTAATTCAACAATATATTTATCCGGTATGTAATTGATTTTAATTGTTGCAAAATCAGGATAGCCCGACCTCGGGCAGAGGCATGTAAATTCCGAAAAATTAATATCTATGGTATAGTCCCTGTCAGGATAAGGGTTGGGCCATTTTTCGAGTTTTGCCTTTGATACCGCTTTTTCGCCGTATTTTTTTGTCATTTTCTATTTATTCTCCTGCTCGTTTTCCATAAATAAAGTCTGGGTAGGATAAGCGAATTCAATCCCACGTTTATCGAATTCTTCTTTAATCGCAAAATTTATTTCTTGCTGGATGTCCATGTATTTATTATAATCGCTGCTCAAAACATTATAAACCATCTCAAAGTTGAGGCTGAAGTCCCCGTATGAGGAGAAATGCGCACGGTCAAAAACTGTCTTTTCAATTCCTTCAATTACATTCTTAATCAATATGGGAATTTCTTTCAATTGTTTTGTCGTAGTCTGATAAGTAACACCGAGTTTGAAAACCACACGTCTTTTTTCCATCCTTTTGTAATTGCGGATACGGGAGCTGGTAAGGTCCGTATTCGAGAAGACCAGCTGTTCTCCTCCCAGACTTCGTACCCTTGTACTTTTGATGCCAATATGCTCGATTGTCCCGAGGTAGCTGTCAATAATAATGAAGTCGCCTGTTTCAAAAGGTTTATCAAAGAAAATAACGAAATAATTAAACAAATCTCCCAATACTGTCTGGGCGGCCAGTGCAACAGCAATACCGCCGATTCCTAGACCGGCAACAACAGTTGATATTTCAAATCCTAAATTATCCAGAAGGAAGGTTATGCCGATGCCCCAGATAACTACTTTTATTATTGTTACAATCCCCTTGACGCTTCCCTGTCTGCTTGCATCAACCTCTCTCTGTGCAATATATGTTTCGAGAGAATAGTTGATCAATGATATTAGAAGACGCAGACCAAAATACGTAAGGATAATTATCCCTGAGATATCAATGTACTTGATTATTGCAGAAGTTAAAGTCAGGGTTTGTGAAGCAAGATAGATAGCCCCTAAATAAAGCAGGGGGACCATTTGTTTTTCAATGATACGGACCAGGAAGTCATCAATTGTTGTTGAGGTCTTTTCGGTCCAGGCCTTCAGACGGTGATCTATGATGTTTTTGAGGACCTGAATAATTACAATCCCGATTATAGAGGCTGTAAGGAAAATTAAATAATCCTGTACCCTGTTCTGTAAATATGTTGTCTTTAAAATATCACTAAGCATATCTCTGACCTCTTTAGAAAGTGAAAGGGTGCTTGCGCAGGGTGTTGCACCTGGAGTCCCTGACATTAATTGTTTATACTATCAAAGCCCCTCTGCTCTGTCAATTGTATTCCGCTATCATTTTGTCCCGAACTGATCAGTCTTCCTGACTAATTTTATTACATTTTTTATTACATCTGATAAACTTATATTGAAGACGATTATAACTGTAGAAGATAACTATGAGAGAAAACCCTGTGTTATATGAGATAAACACCTATGTATGGCTCTATGAGCTTTCGGAGCAGCTTGGACATCGAGTTACTCTCGGAAACATCCCTGCGGCTGAATGGGACAGGTTGGCGGACCTTGGATTTGATTATGTATGGCTTATGGGCATCTGGCAGCGGAGCAGGGCAGGCATAAGGATGTTCATTGACGAGACTGAAGGCTATGCCCCTTTTGCATCTTACATCGACTCCATATTGCCCGATTGGAAAAGTGATGACCTTGTGGGTTCTCCTTTTTCTGTTGCAGCCTATGAGCCTGATCCGTTCATAGGGACATGGGGAGATTTAGACCATATTCGTGAGGAACTGCATAAACAAAATATCGGGCTTATACTTGATTTTGTCCCTAACCATACTGCGCCTGACCATCCCTGGGTATTAAATCATCCTGAATATTATTTAGAAGGGAGCCCCTCAGAAGTAAAAGACCGCCCCAATTTTTTTTCGATGATACAGGCGGGGGAGAAGGTCAGGAATCTTGCGCGTGGATGGGACCCTTTTTTTTCACCCTGGCCTGATACGCTTCAGCTCAATCACTTTAATCCGGAAACACGTCATGCGCTGATAAATGAGCTTAAGAAAATCGCTGGCCATTGTGACGGTTTCCGGTGTGACATGTCAATGCTCGTTATAAATAAAATATTTCAGAATACTTGGGACTGGATGAGCGAAAGTTCTTTACAGAAGCTGCCGGAACATGAGTTCTGGGTGATGGTGCGGGAGGCTGTCCCGGACAGTCTGCTCATGGCAGCTGCATACTGGGGAACCGAGTGGACACTTCAGCGAATGGGGTTTGATTATGTATATGACAAAAAATTGTATGACTGCACCGTTGCATCCGCTGTGGGAGAGATATATATTCATATGAAGTCCGATCTGGATTTTCAGAAGAGAGTGGTCCGTTTTATAGAAAACCATAATGAAGAGAGGGCCTCAGAAGTGTTTGGCCAGGAAAGGCTTGAAGCATCTGCCGTTCTTTTTTCAACACTGCCTGGAATGAAGCTCTATAACATGGGGCAGATTGAGGGGGGAAAGATAAAGTGTCCTGTTCAGATAAGACGTGTCCTGCGTGAAGAGACCGATGAAAAAACAAAGGTCTTCTATGAAAGGCTCCTCTCAATTATTAAACAAGACATCTTCCATTCAGGTCAATGGCGACTGTGGGAGGTTTTTCCGATGAATGATGGCAGCTGCGGAAATCTGATCGCCTTTACATGGAGACTTGAGGACCAGATAAAGCTGGTTGTTGTAAATATGAGCCATATGGTCTCACAGGGGAGAGTACCACTGCGTGAAATGATCAGCGGTGATGCGGAATACATCCTGACCGATGAACTGCATGGTCTTGCGTATCCAAGGAATGGAAAAGAGATGGAAGACCCAGGGCTGATTGTCATACTCGATAGTTATAAATCTCATATTTTTAATTTTGCAGTTTCAGGTGATTCGTTAGCCGGGACTGATTGAAATACGGTAATTAAATAATCTAAGAGAGATAGGTAATATATTATGCTACGATTTTTCAAGAAAGACAAAAAGATTAACAAAAAAAAACCTAAAGTTGTTGTTCTTGGTATTGATGGTGTTCCTTGCAGTCTATTGAAGCGTTTTATAAATGAAGGTATTATGCCGAACCTGGCAAAACTCACTGAAAAAGGAACACTAACTGATATGACCGCTTCAATCCCTGAAGTATCCTCAACCTCATGGAGTACGTTTATGACCGGTGTGAATCCGGGGAAGCATGGGATTTATGGATTTATGGAATTACAGAAAGACTCATATGGATGGAGGTTTCCTAATTCCAATGATGTTAAGAGTGATACATTATGGGACATAGCAGGCCGGAATGACCTGAAGAGTATTGTGCTTAATGTGCCATCGACATATCCTGCCAAAGAGATAAAAGGCATTATTACTGCAGGTTTTGTAGCGCTTGATTTAAAGAAAGCGACATATCCCGTGAGCGCTTATGAATATTTGAAGAGTATTGGATATAAAATGGATGTGAATGCGAGAAAGGCACAGGAGTCTTCTGAGGCATTAGCAGCTGAAATTGAGAGCGCATTTGAGATAAGGAAAAAAGCGATACTGCATTTTATGGACAATAGTGAATGGGACCTTTTTATTAGTGTAATTACTGAAACTGACCGCCTTCACCACTATCTTTGGAGGGCTCTTACTGATGAGGGCCATACTCAGCATGAATTTTTCATCGATTTTTACAGGAAACTTGATTCATTTATAGGAGAAATGTATGAAAGGGCAGGTGATAATGTCCCATTTATAATGATGTCTGATCATGGTTTTACGCAAATCAAAAAAGAGATTTATCTCAATGCGTGGCTCAGGGAAAAGGGGTATCTTAAATTTAGTAAGGACATTCCTGAATCCATGGAAGATATGCATGAAGAGAGCAAGGTTTTTGCTCTTGATCCCTCGAGGATTTATATCCATTTGAAAGATAGATATCCAAAAGGATGTGTTGATTCCAGTGATTATGAAAGTTTGAGGCAAAAGTTAAAAGAAGAGCTTATGGATCTTACTGTTGACGGAGAGAAAGTTATTAAGGCGGTTATGTTTAAGGAAGAACTTTATAGTGGTGAGTTTTTTGATGTAGCTCCTGATCTCGTTTTATTGTCTAATGATGGATATGATTTGAAAGGGGCGATCAATAAAAAACAGGTCTCAGGTATGGGTTTTCTTACAGGGGGGCATACCAGAGATAATGCTGTCTTTTATATAAACAGAATAGTAAACAATAAAGAAATAAACATAGTTGATGTAGGCCCCACCATATTGTCTTTGCTCAATATTAAACAAAGCAATCTTGACGGAAATAGCCTTGTATAGATTGAGGATAAGATTTTTATTTGCTAATTGCTATTGCAATAGTAATGTGTAATTCCCTGAAATAATTCATGTCCCATGGTCTGCAAGCTCTTCTTTGAATTTAAAGTAACCGTTGATTTCTTCATTATCGTTAAATCACAACCTTTTGCTTATTGAGAGTTAAGTGGTTATGAAATAACAATATATATATAGCAATATGCCCTGCTTGAATTTTCTAGATATTCCTGAAAATTAAAAAGAACAATTATTACTAAATAAAACTACAGTTATGCTGGTTTTTGCCGATATGAAAAAATAGAGGTTAGTGCATCTAGCCAGAATATATTTGAGGAGTAAACGTTGATAATGAAAAATCTGAAGATATCTCATAAAATTGTAATTATTATTATTGTAGGGATTATTATTTCAATCTCTTTTGCAGTTCTTAATATAGTAGCGGGTTACAGACAGATTGATACATTGGAGAGTATTTATAATGAGAATGTTACCCCCCTCGATAATTTGAGAAAAATACAGTTGAATTTCAGGGAAATTGAGTTTTATATGACAGGAGTTATGTCTGATGTTGTAGCACCGATTGGTGCGGGAAAGCATTTAGAAGCAGAAAGAAAAAACATCGACCAGCTATGGAGTGAACTGAAAAATAGTTTAACGGACACGGAATCAGTCGAGAACTTTGAAAAAGGCTTAAAAGGCTTCAATCTAATGTCCAATAGACTTTTGGAGGTTTACTTTGATGAAAATATAGAGGAGCTGGAAGATATGTATGATGAATGGCTTGATTATAAGCCGTTTATTATAAAGAGTATGGACAAACTGTCCGAAAATCAAAAGACAGCGGTAAATGATTCTTACCTTTTGAACAAGGGGCTAATTTCAAAGTCAAATAAAATTGTTGCTATTATTTCATTTATTGTTCTGTTTGTATTTATCGCAGTCGCGATATTAACAGTTCGCAGCATAAAGAACCCTATCCTGAAAGTTATAGAGGCAGCCAGGAAGGTTGCAGAAGGTGATCTCTCATCCAAGATAGTTCTTAAAAACAAGGATGAGATGTATATAATGGCGAATGAATTAAATAAAATGCTTGATAAACTTAATGTAGTATTTAAGTCTATATCTCAAGAAACAGTCCGTCTCTCAAATAATGCTGAAGGACTTGCAAGTTCGTCGGAATCACTTTTGGAAGGAACAAACCAGCAAAAATCCCAGATTGAACAGATTGTCTCAGGGGCAAACGAGATGTCCCAGACTGTTACTGATATGGCAAAAAATGCGGCAGAAGCCTCCAATGCTACAGAAGAGTCTTTCAAGTCCGCAGGAATGGGAAGTGACATTGTAAGTCAGGCAATAAATAAGATTACAGAACTGGCAAAAGGTGTGGGAAATGCTTCTAATTCGATTGAAGAGCTCGGTAAACGCTCGGATGAGATAGGTGATATTATTACTGTAATAAAAGATATAGCTGATCAGACAAACCTTCTTGCATTGAATGCAGCCATTGAAGCAGCGAGGGCTGGCGAACAGGGCCGGGGTTTTGCTGTAGTGGCAGATGAAGTTAGAAAGCTGGCTGAGAAGACAGCTGTTTCAACACAGGAAATTTCAGGGAAGATCCAGAGGATGCAGAAGGATACTGAGTCTTCAATTATTCTAATGACTCAAGGAAAGACTCTGGCAGATGAAACAGCTTCATCTGTATCTCATGCTGGAGACAGCCTGGCACAAATAGTAGAAAGTTCACGGAAAGTTATGGATATGGTCCAAAGTATTGCTGCAGCAACAGAACAACAGTCTTCTGCCACTGAAGAAGTCAGCCAGAGCATGGAAAATGTTGCCGAAGTAGTTAATCATTCATATGATTTATCGGTAGATGTAGAGAAGGCAGCCGAAGAAACCCGTTTGGTTACAATGGAATTAAAGGCCCAGGTGCAGAGCTTCAGGACTACTTTAGACAATGAGCAAATTGATGCCGGTAATTCCGATTCACCGGATTCAGGTGTGCAGATAAATATAGCTACATAGTCAAATATCAATAATGCACTTTATCTTAGTGCAGCTATCTCTCGTAAATACTAATTTCAACAGATTAATATGAAGTATGGGTTCTGGCAAGTAACCTGAACCCTATTAAACTTATTAAAAACAGGGTATAATTTATGCATAGTTAGATTCTGTAGTAAATAATTTACAAAACGCCTATAGATAAAAATGAAAATCGGTGCGAATTATTCAAAAGACGGCAGATGTTACTTTACTGTATGGGCCCCTTTTGCACATGATATTTCATTAACTCTGATCTCACCTGTTGAAAGACTGATACCTATGCAGAAGGATGAATCCGGTTACTGGCGGACTGAAGCAGTGGACGTATATCCGGGTGCTCAGTATTATTATCGTATTGATGATGAAAGAGAACGGCCGGATCCCGCATCTTTTTATCAGCCGGAGGGTGTGCATACTGCTTCAGAAGTAATAGACCATAATACTTTTGAGTGGCATGATGAAGAATGGAAGGGAATTTCCCTGTCTGAGATGGTGATGTATGAGATGCATATAGGGACATTTACCGAGCAGGGTACTTTTGAAGCTGTTGTCCCTCTGCTTGATGAACTCAGGGACATAGGAATTAATGCGATTGAAATAATGCCGGTGGCCCAGTTTCCTGGTAAGAGAAACTGGGGTTATGACGGTGTCTATCCCTTTGCTGTACAGAACTCCTACGGTGGTCCTGATGGACTCAGGTATCTGGTTAATGAGTGTCACAAAAGAGATATCGCCGTTATTCTTGATGTTGTATATAATCACTTTGGCCCGGAAGGTAATTATATATGGGACTATGGGCCGTATTTTACTGAGAGATATAAAACCCCCTGGGGGAATGCGCTTAATTTTGACGGTCCCCATAGTAATCAAGTCAGGGATTATTTTATTCAAAACGCGTTTCACTGGTTCGGACATTACCATGTGGATGGACTGCGCCTTGACGCAGTGCACGGAATTTATGATATGAGCGCGAGGCATTTTCTACGTGAACTTTCGGAGAGAGTAGCCGGATTTTCAAAGGTGCATGGGCGGAAATTTCATTTAATAGCGGAATCGGACATGAATAATGCATTACTCGCAGAAACTACGGAAAGTGGAGGCTTCGGGATCGATGGTCTCTGGTCTGATGACTTTCATCATGCTCTTCATACATTGCTGACTGGTGAAGACAGCGGGTATTATCTCGATTTCGGTAAAGTAAAGCAGATCCAAAAGGCCATGAAAGAAGGCTTTGTTTACTCAGGTCAATATTCTCCCTACAGAAAGAGGAATCATGGAAATTCATCAAAAGACCTGCCCGCGGACAGACTTATAGTGTTCTCACAGAACCACGATCAGATCGGAAACAGGATGAAGGGTGAGCGTTTGGCCTCTCTTGTTTCATTTGAAGCTCAAAAGCTTATTGCTGGAGTCGTTATTCTCTCCCCTTATGTCCCTATTCTGTTCATGGGTGAAGAATATGGCGAAACAGCACCTTTTTTGTATTTTGTCAGCCACTCTGATGAAAATCTTATTGAAGGAGTGCGGCAGGGACGTAAAAAAGAGTTCGGTGCGTTTAACTGGACGGACGCACCACCTGACCCGCAAAGCGAAGATACTTTTATAATGTCCAGAATCGACAGGAAGAAAAGTCTTGCCGGAAATAACAAGATATTGTTGAGTTTTTACAAAAAGCTGATAAAATTAAAGAAAGAGATGACTCCTCTTTTAAATCTGGACAAAAACAACCTTGAAGTACTTGCAGATGAAGAAGATAAAATTCTCTCTATGAGAAGATGGCAAGGTGCGAAACAGATTTTTGCAATATTCAATTTCAATAAAAAGGATATAATAATAACGCAGCCTGTACCGGATGCCAACTGGGAAAAAATACTGGATTCCTCCGGCAATGAATGGAATGGACCGGGCTCGCTCCTTCCTGAATGTCCGGGACCGGGCACGGAAATGAAAATACAAAAAGAAAGTTTTGTTCTTTATGCGGCAGATATGTAATCACTGTATTATAAATGTTATTAACTTTCAGGTAACGGTTTTTGAACGTCGGACATCCAACGTCGAACATCGAACGTTGAAACAAAGCCCATGAGAATTCCAGTCTCAACATACAGGCTCCAGTTTAATCCTGAATTTGGATTTCAACATGCCAGGAAAATAGTTTCTTACCTTAATGAACTCGGAATTTCAGAAATATACGCATCACCTGTTTTTAAAGCTAAAAAGGGAAGCCCCCACGGTTATGACATTGTTGACATGAACCAGTTGAATCCTGATGTTGGCTCAGAAAAAGAATTTGAAGAGCTTATCGGAGATTTAAAGCAGCTTGATATGGGGTGGATACAGGATGTTGTGCCTAACCATATGGCATTTGACGGGGAAAACGAGATTCTGATGGATGTCCTCGAAAACGGCCGGAATTCGGAGCATTTCGATTTCTTTGATATCGAATGGGAACACTTTTCAGAGACCCTTTCCGAAAGGCTTCTCGCCCCATTTCTCGGAAGGCATTACGGGGAATCTCTGGATGCAGGCGAAATCTCACTATGGTATGACAGCATGGGTTTTTTCTTTAGTTATTATTCGCTGAAACTTCCATTAAAGATAGAATCATATGTTGAAGTAATTACTCACAGACTCAATGTTCTGAAAATAAAGCTTGGAGAGGACCACCCTGATCTTATTAAGTTTCTTGGTATTCTGTATTCCCTTAAAAATCTCCCTGAATCTTTGGAAGAGAGACTTGGACGTTACAGTCAGATACAGTTTGTAAAGAGGATACTCTGGGAGCTCTATACAGATAACAATGATATAAAAGTTTTCATAGATGAAAATCTGGAGATTTTTAATGGGGGTAAAGATCGTACCGGTGACATTGCCATGCTTGACCACCTGCTTTCCGGGCAGCTGTTCAGGCTGTCTTTCTGGAAAGTTGCAACAGAAGAGTTGAATTACCGCAGGTTCTTCAATATAAACGGGCTTATTTCTCTTCGTGTGGAAGATGAACGTGTTTTTTCATTAACACACAGGTTTATTTTCAGTCTATTAAAGGATAAAAAAATCAACGGATTACGCATAGACCATATTGACGGCCTCTATGATCCTACAGGTTACCTGAGAAAGTTGAGGGAGAAAGAGGAGGATACGTATATTGTTGTGGAGAAGATCCTTGAACTCGACGAACAACTCCCTTCCTTATGGGCGGTGCAGGGCACAACAGGATATGATTACCTTAATTATATTAACGGTATTTTCTGTGACGAAAAGAACGGGTCCGAATTTAACAAGCTCTATTATAAATTTACCGGATTCAAGACATCATTTGAAGCGCTCCTGTATGAAAAAAAGAAAATGGTCATTGAAAAGGACATGACGGGAGATGTAGACAACCTTGCGCATTTGTTAAAGAAGATTTCCGGCAATGACAGGTATGGCGGTGATATTACCCTGTACAGTATTAAAAGGGCCATAGTTGAGATTCTCGCATTTTTCCCTGTATACAGGACGTATATTAAACAGGATTATTGTAGTGAAGCGGACACCTCTTACATCAAGGTTGCTGTTGAGAAGGCGCGTGAGGCAAACCCTGGCAGGCTGTATGAGCTTGATTTTGTTGAGCGGTTTTTGCTCTTGAAATTCAGTGAATTCACATCTGAGGAAGAGAAGGAGGAATGGGTCCACTTTGTGATGAGATTTCAGCAGTTCTCTGGGCCGCTTATGGCAAAGGGGGTTGAAGATACAATCCTTTATGTATATAACAGGCTTATTTCTCTGAATGAAGTTGGTGGGAATCCTGACAGGTTTGGTATATCAGAGACTGAATTTCATGAGTTTAACCTGAAAAGGTCCAGATGGCAGCCTTATTCAATGAACGCAACATCAACACATGATACAAAAAGGGGAGAAGATGTAAGGGCAAGGATAAATGTTCTTTCAGAGCTGCCTGAACTCTGGGAATCAAACCTGAAGAAGTGGAGCAGGATGAACAGGAAAAAGAAGAAAACGATGAAGGGGACACCCATCCCTGACAAGAATGACGAATATTTCCTGTATCAGACAATTATCGGCGCATTGCCTTTTAAGATAGAAGAATTTGACGCATTTAAAGACCGCCTAAAAGAGTATATAACAAAGGCAGTTAGAGAGGCCAAAATTCATACTGCCTGGTTAAAACCGGATACCGATTATGAAGAAAATTTTCACACCTTTATTGATAAAATTCTGACTTCTTCAGACAAAAACCTGTTTTTAAATGATTTCAGGATATTTCACAAGACAATTTCCTTCTATGGTATCCTGAATTCACTTTCTCAGGCACTCGTTAAAATTACCTCTCCAGGCGTTCCTGATTTTTACCAGGGATCTGAATTTTGGGACCTGAACCTCGTTGATCCGGACAACCGTCGTCCAATTGATTATGAAATAAGGACATGGCTATTCCGTGAATTAAAGTCCAGGGAAGTTGAAGACAGATTGAAGCTGATCCAGGAACTTATTTCAACAAGTGATGATGGAAGGATAAAGCTGTTCCTCATATATAAAGCGCTTTCCGCAAGGCAGAAATACAGACATATTTTTGAAAACGGTGATTATATACCAATAGTAACCGGTGGAAAGTATAAAGAAAACATCATAGCCTTTGCCTGGAAGCATAAACCGCATTGGGCTATTACCATTGTTCCAAGATTTCTGGCAGGCGTTGTGAATCAGGACCAATGGCCTCTGGGGAAAAATGTCTGGGAGGATACGCATATAGTCCTTCCTGAAGGAGCTCCTTCTTTGTGGAGAAATGCAATCACAGGGGCCCAATTGAAATACCCGGATCTACTCTCAATCGGGGAGGCCTTTGAACATTTTCCATCTGCATTTCTGATCAGCAGTGTAAAGAATAAAATAATCTGAGCTTGTTATTTCCACCTGAAAATTATTACATTAAAGTATGGCATTACTCGAAATAAAAAAATATCCTGATAGCATCTTAAAAGAAAAATCCGAGCCGGTCAAAGAGTTTGATGACGGTTTGCAAAAGCTTATTGATGATATGATTGAAACGATGTACGCTGCTCCTGGTATAGGCCTTGCAGCCAACCAGGTCGGAGTATTAAAACAACTTATTATCCTTGATGTCTTACAGGAGGATAAGAGTTCTCTCCTGGTGCTTGTAAACCCCGAGATAATTTGTAAAGAAGGGAAAGTGGACTCGGAAGAGGGCTGTCTTAGCATTCCTGACTATACTACCATTGTCAAGCGGGCTGAAAAAGTTAAAGTCAAAGCACTCGGCAGGGACGGCGAACCTGTTGAGGTTGAAGGTGAAGGACTTCTGGCAAGGGCGCTTCAGCATGAAATTGACCATTTGAACGGTTTTCTTTTTGTTGACAGGATTGGGCGTATTAAAAAGGAATTCTTCAAAAAGCGCTATGCCAGGGAACATTCACTCAATAATAAGTAATAGTTGTCATCCTCCCATCTCTCTCCCCCTTTTATTATTTGGATTCAAGATGTTAATATCAGCATTTATATATAAATGAGGAGTTGATTTTGAAAATAGTATTTTTCGGCACCCCGGTGTTTTCTGTTTCCACCCTGCAAGCGCTTCAGAATTCAGGACATGAAATATGTGCGGTTGTGACACAACCTGACAGACAGAGCGGTCGTGGAAGACGTTTGGTCTCCTGCGCTGTAAAAGTAGAGGCGGAAAAAATTGGCCTTAAGGTATTACAACCGCAGAGAGCAAGGGACCCCGAATTTTTTGAGGAACTAAAACAACTCGATCCATATTTCATCGTTGTTGTAGCATATGGGCAGCTCTTGCCTCCGGAAATAATCCATTTCCCAAAGGGCGGATGTGTAAATATCCATGCTTCGCTTTTACCAAAATACAGGGGAGCTTCGCCAATAAACCGCGTTATAATTGATGGTGAGGAAAAAACGGGCATTACCACAATGATGATGGATGAAGGAATGGACACAGGCCCGGTACTCCTGCAAACGGAGATTGATATAATGCCGGATGATACGGCAGGCAGCCTGTCTGAGAAGCTGAAGGGCTTAGGGGCGGAATTGTTAATTAATACTCTGGAGGGAATCGAAAACGGAACAGTGAAACCGGTTCCGCAGGCAGGAAACCCTTCTTACGCCCCAATTATGAAAAAAAGCGATGGTCTTATTGACTGGTCAAAACCGGCCAGGGATATATGCAACCTGATAAGAGGAATGAATCCATGGCCTGGTGCTTACAGTTATGTCGGGAATGAAAGATACAAAATCCTCAGGGCAGAGATTCTGAATGAAAATGCGGAGGCTGGAGTAATTGATAAACTGACAAAGGATGAATTACTGGTAGGCACAGGCAGTGGAAAGGTATCTATTCTTGACATTCAACCGTCAGGCAAGCCTGTCATGCCTGTTAAGGCATTTCTGCAGGGAAGAAAATTAAAAGAACGTATGAGGTTCAACAGCATTATACAATGAAGAACTTCTTTAAATTGCTCGGTTATTTTATAGCCTTTTTTGCTGTAGGAATTGGTCTCGCTTTCCTTGTATACAAGATAATTAATTTTGAAAAAACTGGTGAAGTCCCGATGCTTATCGGAATGAGTATGACTGAATCTGCTGAGATGCTGAATTCGAGAAAGCTGTTTTTGAGCATTGAAGGTAAAAAACATCATGATGAAATTGCAGCAGGCAGCATTATAGAGCAGAGTGTAGAAGCCGGGGAAAAGATTAATGTAGGTACAGAAATTGGCGTTATTGTTAGCAAAGGGCCCGAAATGTTCTCTATGCCTTCTTTTGAAGAACAGGCCCTGGAGGATGCAAAGCTTACATTGCTTAATCTTGGCATGAAAATCAGGAAGGTTACATGGGTGCATTCGGACACCGTAGAAAAGGGCAGGATCATTGCTCAGAGACCATTGCCTGGAAATATTGCCAGTAATGAAATGAATTTTCTTGTAAGTCTCGGCCCCTACGATGTATCTTATAAGTGCCCTTCTTTTGTTAATATGACAATTGATGATGCAAAAATTCTTGCAAAAGAACTAGGTATTACACTTACATTCAAAAAGCAGGGCAGCAGAGTGATATTCCAGAAACCTGAGGCGGAAACGATTATTAAGAAAGGTGACAAGGTAGAAATTACTCTGGGCCGGGGCTGGGGCATGTGGTTTTAATTGAATATGTATTTCTTATGCAAGAGAATATCTTGCATTTTTGTAATTCGTAATTTTTTTTAACAGGAGGTTTGTACATGGTTAAAATAGCGCCGTCGATATTGTCGGCTGATTTTTCAAAACTTGGTGAAGAAGTAATTGCTGCTGAAAAGGCTGGAGCGGATTGGGTCCATATAGATGTAATGGACGGTCATTTTGTGCCGAATATAACAATCGGCCCGCTGGTTGTCGAGGCCGTTAAAAGGGTAACCGGCCTAACTATGGATGTTCATCTTATGATCGAAAACCCTGACCAGTATGTGAAATCATTTGCTGATAGCGGCGCTGATATCATTACTGTCCATGAGGAAGCTTGTGTGCATCTGCACAGGACTATACAGAACATCAGAGAATGCGGAGTCAAGGCTGCTGTATCGCTTAATCCTGCAACTCCGCTCGCTAATATTGAAATCGTCCTTAACCAGGTGGACATGGTATTGATCATGAGTGTAAATCCGGGATTCGGCGGGCAGAGCTTTATTCCTGAAGCGCTGCCAAAAATAAAGAAATTGAAAGATATGATAAATGAAAGAAACCTTAATGTAGAGATACAGGTAGACGGTGGTGTTAAAGTGGATAATGTAGCTGAAGTTGTGAGTGCCGGCGCTGATATCGTGGTAATGGGAAGTGCATTTTATAATTCAGGAGATTATGCCGGGACCGTGAAAGCGGTCAGGGAAAAATGTTCAAAATAATTATTATATTGAGGAGAAAAATTGTTGAAAGATATGTTTGAACAGGCTGAAGCCCACAGAAAAGCGGCAGAATATGCCAGTGCGGTTGAATTGTACAAAAAGGCTCTTAAAGGATATAAAAGAAAAACGGACATTGACGGTACATTGAACTGCGTACTGTCACTAGGAGATACATTAAGGGCAAAGGGAGAATTTTCGAGGGCGAAGGCATATTATGAAGAAGGGCTTAATATTGCTGAGGCGCTTGAGGACAGTGCTGCGGAAGCGGACGCCCTGGTGGGACTCGGACTTTCCGTGAGGGCCCTCGGTAACTGGAAAGACGCCATGATTATGATTAACAAGGCGGACAGATTGTATGAAACTCTTGAGGACAATAACGGAATGGCGTTTTCATTGTGGGCAAAGGCCGGTACCTACAGGATAAAGGGAGATGCGAAACAGGCAATAAAAACATACCACGCTGCGCTCAGCAAATTCAGGGAACTTAAAGACAGATCGGGCATGGCATATTCTTACTGCGGTCTTGGCGGGACTTCAAGAGTAGGTAATAATTTCAGGGACTCTGAAAAGTATTACAAAATGGCGAATAGTATGTTTAACAGACTCAAAGACAGATTCGGGCTTGCGTATTCCTATTGCGGGCTTGGAAACGCGCGTAGGATGAACGGGGATTACAAAACAGCATTATCGTACTTTAAAAAAGCGGAAGTGCTGTATAAAAAAATCGGTGACAGGGTCAGTTATTCATATACACTCTGGAGTGTGGGAACAACGTATAAAATGATGGGGAAGTATGATAAAGCCCGTGAAAATTACGATATATCAGCAGATTTTTTCAGGCAGACTAAAGATCCGAGGGGGAAAATTTATTGCATTCTTGGGATTGGTGAAGTAGATTATATGAGCCTTGACACTAAAAAATCCAAGAGGGGTTTTTTGAATGCCCTGAAACTTGCGGATACCTATGATTTCAGAATCGAAAAAGCGTATGCGAAGAAACTTCTCAGAGCATATGACAGTAAAAAAGGATTTCCATTTAACTTACCGTAAAAAACTGTCTTCATGATTTGAATTGTGAGTCTTGAATCTTGAATTTAATCTATTTAATTGTTAGTATGGATGGATTTAGTATGAATTCATTTGAGGAATAAAATACTTGATTTCAGCCATAAGTGACTGTTTTATGAATGTTAAACTATTAAATAGAATTGTAGCTAAATCGATCGATTTTTTTATCGTTATAGCCTTATGCGAGATAATACCTAAGATAGGGTACTTTGCAGGACTGGCATATCTTTTAACTGCTGACGGTCTGTTTTATGGCAGGAGTATAGGCAAGCGTCTAATGGGACTTAAGGTTGTTTACTATATAACTGACTCGACCACATCCTGTGGTTATAGAGAGTCGGTTTACAGAAATTCACTATTTGCAGCAGGATATCTTCTGGCAGGACTATTTGGAGCAGTTCCGTTACTCGGAGGGATCCTTGCATTTGTTATTATTACGGCTGTTCTGGTTTTTGAGAGTCTTGTTATGATAGGCAGCGAAGAAGGTATGAGATTTGGTGACGAATTTGCTAAAACCAGGGTTGTTGAAGATAAAGAAGGGGGTACACATGTTTCATAAGATACTGGGGTGGTTTTCCAACGACCTTGCGATAGACCTTGGCACTGCCAATACACTCGTATTTGCCAAAGGTAAAGGTATTGTTTGTAACGAGCCATCTGTTGTTGCTATTCAGAAGGACAAGGTTATTGCCGTAGGAACAGAGGCACAAAAAATGCTTGGCAGGACGCCTGCTAATATAACTGCGATGAGACCGTTAAAGGAAGGTGTTATAGCAGATTTTGATAAAACAGGTGAAATGCTCAAATATTTTATAAGGAAAGTGCATAACAGGAAAAGTTTTATTTCTCCCAGGATAGCTATAGGTGTGCCTTCGGGAATTACACAGGTGGAGCAGAGAGCTGTTAAGGACGCGGCCCAGGCATCCGGAGCAAGAGAGATATATCTTATAGAGGAGCCGATGGCGGCTGCTCTTGGTGTCGGTCTTCCTATTGGAGAAGCATCCGGAAATATGATAGTAGATATTGGGGGCGGAACAACTGACGTAGCTGTTATTTCCCTTCACGGTGTAGTGTACAGTAAGGCTGTGCGTATGGGCGGCGACAAGCTGGATGAGGACATCGTGAACCATATAAAGAGCAAGGGGAGAATTCTTATCGGTGACAGGACAGCCGAACTTATTAAAAGAGAGATCGGCTCTGCTTTTAAAATAGACGATGAAAACAAGTCTATGGACATAAAGGGCAGGGACCTGGTTTCCGGGATTCCCAAAACCATAACCGTTTTTGAGGATGAGATAAGAAGTGCGATAACTGAAACGATCACGGTTATTATGAATGCTATAAAAGTGGCCCTTGAGAATACGCCGCCCGAACTTGCTTCTGATATAGTAGATCGGGGGATAGTTCTTGCTGGTGGCGGTGCCCTGGTAAAAGGACTTGACGCACTTATTAAACATGAAACTGCACTTCCGGTAATAGTTGCAGAGGAACCTCTTCTGGCGGTTGTAAATGGTGTCGGTAAGGTGTTGGATGACCTGGACATTTTAAAACGAGTTTCTCTATGATCGATAACAGGGGATGCTAAAAAAAAAGTTCACTATTTTCGCTTTTTTTATCCTCATAGCATTCGCAGCCCTTACGTACCAAAGCGTAAAAGGTGAAGGCCGGTCCTTTGATTTACCTTTATATCCCTTAAAACTGATAGAACAGGCGAGTACTGCCGTTATAAACAGTACTAAAAATGTTTTCAATACCTACTTTATGATTGTTGGTAAGGAAGAAGAAAACAGATTGCTTCATGATAAATTAAACAAGATCATGGAGGAGAAAAACAGGCATGTAGAAACCGGGCTTGAAAATGAACGCTTGAGGAAACTGCTCCAGCTGACAGCTAAAAGACCTGACTATATTACTGCGGCTGAGGTCTTTGCAAGAGATCCTACCAATTGGTTCCAGATGTTTTGGATAAACAAAGGGGAAAATGACGGCATTACCAAGGATATGGTTGCTGTTACACCGCTTGGTCCTGTTGGCAAAATCCACAATGTTCTTCAGGGCGAAGCTAATATTATACTGATAACCGATGTGAATTCTTCTGTTGCGGTCAGGCTTCAATCTTCGAGAGTGGATGGGATCCTCGAGGGGCGGGGAGATGACATATGTTATTTGAAGTACATATCCAGGGAGTCTGTGGTTAAGGTCGGAGAAAGTGTCGTAACATCCGGGCTTGAGGGAATATATCCGGAAGGACTGCTTATAGGTTATGTGAAGGACGTAAAAATAGATGACGAAGAAGTGTTTCAGATCATTGAAGTCCTTCCTTCGCAGAAATTAAATACAGTAGAAGAGGTTGCAATACTAAAGAGATGAAGAAATTTCTACTTTATCTCTTTTTTGCATATGTTGCTTTGTCGGTACAGGGTATTTTCTTTGAGAGTGTAAAGCCTGATTTTGTACTTGTACTTGTCTGTTTTTATGCGCTTAAATATGGTCATGTAAAAGGTGTTGCCTACGGGGCTTTAAGTGGTTTAATTATTGATGCCGCGAGCGGGTTTATTCTGGGCCCCAATATTATCAGTAAATCCGTTGCAGCTTTTCTTGCGAGGTCTGTGAGGGAGAATATTTTTAACTGGAATATTGTTACGAACACCCTGGTAATTGCAATTTTGTCAGTTGTTGATATCCTGATTGTATACATATGTCATAAAACATTTACCGGGATATCGTTTTTGAACAGACCATGGAGAACCTCTTTGTTGGAGATTGTTCTTACTACCGTTGCTGCGTTTATACTGTACGGTTTTTTTAATCCTGAAAAGGATGATGTTTTGACAGATGGTAACTGATTGAAATGGAAAAGAAGATTGGCATTGCGTTATATGTTATAGCTTTCGTATTCGGTGTCCTGATTCTAAGGCTCCTGGACATACAGATGATCAAGGGGGCCGAATATAAGAAAATTGATGAACACAATCGATTACGCGTTATAGATATCCCTGCGCCGAGGGGGATCATACATGACAGGAATAATAATGTTCTGGTAAAGAATGTCCCGTCATTTGATATATCGATTGTCAAAGAGGACATTCCAAAAGACCCTGAGACATTGACGTATCTCGGTGAACTGATCGGACTATCTCCTGATGAGATCAGGAAAAGACTGAAAAACGCATCTTCCAAGCCATTTGTGCCTGTAAAACTTAGAAAGAGTGTTACATTCGCCGAGGTCGCAAACGTAGAAGCCAGGAAGATGGATTTCCCTGGGTTACAGGTTGATGTAATGGGCGGCAGGGAGTACCTCTATGGCCATACGGCAAGTCATGTTATCGGATACCTGGGACGCCTTGATCCAAAACAAATGAATACTCCGGAATATAGAGGTGTTCCATCGGAGACATTTGTCGGACGGCTTGGTGCTGAAAAAGAGTATGACAGGATCCTGAGAGGCACTGCCGGGAAGAAAATTGTTGAAGTCGATGCCGTTGGGAGTATCATCAAGGTTGTAAGGATACAACGTCCTGTTAAGGGTGAAAATGTGACTCTTTCTATAGATATAAATCTCCAGGTAGAGGCAGAGAAAAGTCTCAAGGGAAAGGCTGGCGCTGTAGTTGCCCTTGATCCTGGTTCCGGGGAAATCCTTGCTCTTGCCAGTGCTCCTTCGTTTGATCCGAACCTGTTTGTCAGAGGGATTAACTTTAAGGATTGGGACGGACTTGTTAAAGATCCGCTGAAACCGTTATTGAACAGGGCGATTCAGAGCCAGTATTCGCCAGGCTCTACTTTTAAGATAGTGACAGCTATTGCAGCTCTTGAAGAAGGTATTATTGACAGTGAGACGAAATTTACCTGTAACGGGTCTATTTACTTCGGCAGAGTTTTCAGGTGCTGGAAAGAGCGGGGACATGGTATTGTGGATTTGCATAAGGCAATTACCGAGTCCTGCGATGTTTATTTCTATCAAATTGCTAAAAGGCTCCATATAGATAAGCTTGCTCAATATGCTATGGGTTTTGGACTTGGCAGACGGACAGGGATCGAACTGGATGGAGAAGCCCGTGGGATCGTTCCATCTACTGCGTGGAAATTTAATGCAAAAAATGAAAAATGGTACAAGGGGGAAACTCTTAATACTGTAATAGGGCAGGGATATTTGTCTGCTACACCACTTCAGATGGCGAGACTTACATCCGCGGTAATAAACGGCGGCAAGTTATACATGCCGAATCTGCTAAAGGGCACGGATTTAAAGATAAAGCCCCAGAATGTGGTTATGATAAATCCAGAAACGATCAGTTTAGTAAAAGATGCGCTTATGGGTGTTGTTGAGGATAAAAAAGGGACGGCAAAGATTGCACGGTCGGACATCGTTAGAATCGGGGGGAAGACAGGGACAACCCAGGTAATAGGTGGTGATACGTCAAAAAAAGACCTCCCTTATAAATATAAGGACCATGCCTGGTTTGTTGCATTCGCTCCTGAAGATGACCCGCAGATATCGGTCGCAGTATTCGTTGAACATGGCGAACATGGTGGTTCGGGGGCAGCTCCGATAGCAAAAAGGATTATTGAGGAGTATTTAAAAGACGTTATCCGGGGACCGGTATCCGGGGAGCATGAACAGACAACAGACAACAGACAAAGGATAACGGACAACGAAACATGATTGACAGAAGGCTTATAGAAAATTTTGACTGGGGTATTTTATTAGTGGCTATCGGCCTGTCCCTTATAGGGGTGATGACGATATACAGTGCGACGAGGCCTGTTCTTGATTTAACACAGGACCCTTTTTACAAGAAACAGCTCTACTGGATAGCAATTAGTCTGATTGCATTCTTTATTGTTATAAGCATAGATTATAAATGGTTTATCAAATCCGCGAATGTTTTTTTTATGATCGGGATCGTTCTTCTCATTATTGTTCTTGTAGCAGGAAAGAAGGGAATGGGAGCGCAGAGATGGATAAATCTCGGATTCATTGCGTTTCAACCATCGGAATTTTTTAAGCTTATATTTATCTTCGCTGTTTCACGGTATCTTTCAACTATGGACCAATGGAAGCAACTAGACTTTCTGGAATTGTTTAAGATAACGGCTATTTTTTTTGCATTACCTGCTTTTTTTATTCTTAAACAACCTGATCTGGGAACCACGTTGATACTTCTGTTTATTTTTTTATCGATGATTATTACTGCCGGGATACGAAAAAAAATCATTCTTATTACGCTTCTTATTTGTCTGATAACCCTGCCATTTGCTGGAAATATTGCATGGAAGGGATTAAAGGGATATCAGAGGAATAGGATAATAGCATTTATAAATCCGCAGGCCGACCCGCAGGGAATTGGTTATCATATAACACAATCAAAGGTAACGATTGGATCTGGTGGGCTCTTCGGAAAAGGATATATGAAAGGCACACAGGGCCCGTACCGGTTTCTTCCTGAACACCATACGGATTTTATTTTTTCTATCTTTGCTGAAGAATGGGGTTTTTTAGGCAGCTTCGTGCTGTTTATGCTCTATTTTTTTATAATATGGAGAGGTCTTGATACAGCGAAAAGGGCAAGGGACATGGAAGGCTGCTATATTGTGCTCGGTGTTACCTATATGTTCTCTTTTTATTTTATTATTAATGTAGGGATGACACTTGGCATATTACCTGTTGTAGGTGTCCCGCTACCCTTATTGAGTTATGGCGGAACAGCATTACTTTCAAACTTTCTTGCAATAGGGGTTATAGAAAACGTGAGAATGAGAAGATTTGCTTTGTATTATTAAAGATATATATTATATAAGCTAATGTATATGTAATACTATTTAAAACAACACTTTTTTAAATATGATTATTAAATTTATCGAAGCAATAGGCTTTTTTGCAGAAGGCATCCTGGAGGGGCTCGGCAGGGTTGTACTTCTCTTTTCTTCTATTATTAAAGGCATGTTTACTCCCCCCTGGGAAATAAAGAATACTATAAAACAGATGCTTGAAATAGGCGTTAATTCACTTCCGGTGGTGCTGATTACAGCTGTATTTACCGGTATGGTACTTGCCTTACAGAGTTATACAGGATTTAAGCGGTTTGGCGCTGAGGGTTTTGTAGGATCTGTTGTTGCTCTCTCAATGACCAGAGAACTTGGTCCTGTCCTTACAGCACTTATTGTGACCGGCCGTGCGGGTGCATCAATGGCTGCCGAGCTTGGAACAATGAGGGTCACCGAACAGATTGATGCACTGGAGACATTGGCGACAAACCCTGTTAAATATCTTGTTGTCCCGAGGTTCATATCCGGGATGACGATGCTTCCTGCCCTTACCGTGGTTACCGACATAGTCGGCATAGCCGGCGGTTACTTTGTAACTGTTGTGCTTCTTGGTTCAAGCTCTACGAGTTACATGAGGTCAACATGGGATTTTCTGCAACCCACCGATATATACAGCGGACTGATTAAAGCCAGTTTTTTCGGGGCGGCTTTTTCATTGATAAGCTGTTATAAAGGCTTTTACACAAAGGGTGGGGCCGAGGGTGTTGGAAGAGCTACAACAGGCGCTGTTGTCTTTTCGTCCATGACCATTCTTATATCGGATTACTTTTTATCCTCATGGTTATTTTAATGATAAACCTTGTAGACATACATAAATCATTTGAAGGTAAAGACGTGTTGTCAGGGGTAAATCTTGAAATCAAAAAGGGAGAGAGTCTTGTTGTTATAGGAGGCAGCGGTTCGGGAAAGAGCGTTATGTTGAAGCATATCATAGGGCTTTTAAAACCTGACAAAGGCTCCATAATGTACAATTCATCTGATATATCAGAATTTAATGAAGGCAGTTTACATGATTACCGGAAGAAATTCGGAATGCTATTTCAGTCTGCGGCCCTTTTTGATTCCATGAACGTTTGGGAAAATGTGGGGTTTGGACTAAGGCGCCACACTCGAATGTCTGATAAAGATATCAAGGATATAGCCTTACAGAAACTTAAACTCGTAGGGCTGGTTAATGTAGAAGACGTGATGCCTTCCGAGCTTTCCGGTGGAATGCGTAAGAGGGTAGGCCTTGCAAGGGCGATTGCCATGGAACCGGAGATCATCCTCTACGATGAGCCGACAACCGGACTTGATCCTATTATGGCTGATGCCATAAATGAGCTTATTATAGAAATGGGAGAGACCCTGAATGTTACGTCAATTACTATTACTCACGATATGACGAGCGCGTACAAAATTGCAGATACAATTGCAATGCTATATAAAGGCGTGATAATATCGAAAGGATCTCCTGATGAGACAAAGAATACAACCGATCCGTATCTTAAGCAGTTTGTTGAGGGAAGTGCGGTCGGTCCGATTATTTTAGAGGGTGTGACGAGATAATGAAGATTTCTACTGAACTGAAGGTCGGCATATTTGCGATAGTGGTGATTTTTACTCTTTCCTATATGACGTTTAAGGTCGGCAGCCTGCCTATGATATGGGAAAAAGGGTACAGGCTGAATGTGGAACTAAATGATATAAACGGCCTTGATGAAAAATCCCGTATTAAAATTGCGGGTGTTGATGCTGGTATAGTGGATAGTATAAAGCTTGAAAAAGGTAAAGCACAACTCATACTCCTGATGGATCCTGAAATAGAGATATACAGCAATTCAGAGGTCGCCCTGAGAATGGCCGGATTACTTGGGGACAAATATCTTTCACTCACAACAGGAACACCAGACCAGGCACTTTTGAAGGACGGTGATACCATAACGGGTATTACGCCTGCTACTGATATTGATGAACTTGCGGGTAGTCTTACATCAGCTGCAGCGAATATAGGTGAATTAGTAAAGAATGTAAATAGCCTTTTGGGAGAGGCTGAAAAAAATTCGATAAAGGACTCAATTTCAAATTTGAGGGCATTGACCGAAAACCTTAAAGAAATCTCACGTGAAAACAGGGAGCCTTTACATAGAATAATTACACAGATTGAAGCTTTTGCAGTCGCTCTTGGTGACCAGGGCCCTGGGACAATTAATGATATAAGTATTGTTGCAAATGAATTAAAAGTAAAGCTGCCTGAACTTATCAATAATCTGAACTCAGCAGCGGATGAATTAAAGGAAATAGTTTCTGAAAACCGGGCATCATTCAAAAGTAGTATGGACAATATAATGACTGCTTCGGAAGCAACGAGTAACATTGTCCGAAAGATTGAAAGGGGAGAGGGCACCCTGGGTAAACTGGTGAAGGAAGATAAGCTCTATGACTCTCTTGACAAGATTGCTACTGAAGCTAGTAAGGCCCTTGATTTTGCAGGTAAAATCAGGACATTTATGGATTTTCGCAGTGAATACAGTACAGGTGATGGTGAGTGGAAGGGTATGTTCCATTTGACGTTGCAGCCTTCACCGGACAAATATTACGTTATCGGAGTTGTTGATGACGTGAAGGGGTCTGTTTCAACAACAACGACAGTAACAAACGGGGTTACTACTATTGAAGATGAGACAAAGAGTAAACTTGAGTTTACAGCTCAGATAGTAAAAAGGATTAATAATATTGCCTTTAGAGTAGGCATGGTGGAAAGCACCTTTGGATTTGGTACGGATGTCTTTTTCAGAGATGACAAGCTTAAGGCCAGGTTTGATGTTTGGGACTTTAGCGGCAGTGAGGCCGAGGCGGACAGCGCACACGCAAAAATAGGATTTGACTACAATATCCTTAAATATATTATTCTCAGCGGCGGTGTTGATAATTTTATGAATAAAGAACGCAGAGGGATTTATTTCGGGGCCGGTTTTGTGTTTGAAGATGAGGATTTTAAATATCTCCTTGGACAGGCACCCAGCTTGCCGATTAACTAAATCATGATTTATTAAGAGTTTTTTCAACGATTAAGCGGAAATCCCCACCCTGTTTCATTACCTTAAGGGAGTAAACAAAGGAGTCTGACTTTCTTGGATAAGATAAAGAAATAAGTTATACTAAACAGCTTTAACTTTAAAAATACTCATTGAGACATCAATTAACATGCGAAAAGGGACAACATTCTGTTTGGCACACATAATTATGGCTTTCATAATTGTTTTTGCCTGTTCGGCTACCAGCTCAGCCCAGGGGCTTGATGAACGGTTTGGAGAAAACACACAAGGGCCTTCAGAGGCGATTGAAAGGGCAATGGATTCAGTTCTTGAATTGTTTAAACCAGTTAGCGGGACAGTTTCAGTTGTTGAGAATGGGTTCGTAAAGGTCAGTTTTAAAAGTACTGAAAATATAGGGAAAGGCATGAGGTTTTCCGTTTTCAGGAAAGGTACTCCCTTTTACCATCCTGTAACAAATGAAACTATTGGGGAGACTGAAGACTTTACCGGACGGATTGAGGTGATAAATGATGAGCCTATAGACGGACTTTATCATTGTGTAATAGTGACTGGTGAGGTGAGGGCTGGAGATTTAACAAGAATTACATCCTCAAAAATAAAACTCGCATTTTATCAGAACAAAAAATCCAACTGGGCTCTTTCAGAAGCGTTTTATAACTCTTTAAAAGAATCAGGACGATTTGAAATTCTTGAATCTTACGCACCGGTTTTCAATCCGGAGGACCTGTCTCAAATAGCCAGGGGCCTTAATGCCGAAGCTGTCCTTATGTTCTCAACCCCTCTGAAGAAAGATGGAAGATCAATAAATATAAGTATGTATTGGGCTGAAGATGCTAAATTGTTTGGAGAGATAGAAGAGGTGCCGGAAAAGGGCGGTATTGCTATTCCATCTGAAAATCAGTTTATGTTCGTAGAATCGACAGACATACAGATCCTGGGCAGTTATGCTCTTTCTAAAGGACGGCTGCTTGCAGTTGGTGACGTTGATCAGAATGGAACACAGGATTATATTGTTAGCAGCGGTAGTGACATAAAAGTATTTAATATAATAAATAATGAGCTGCATGAATTGTGGCACATAAAAGATAGTGTAAAGGGAAAACATCTTTCTCTGGATGTCCTGGATCTGAATAATAATGGGATACCCGAAATTTTTGTTACCGCTTCTGTCGGTGATCGTGTCCTTTCGTCTATATTAGAATATGGCAGTTCCGGGTACAGGACGGTCAGTAAAGAAATGCCATATTTGTTCAGGGTTATCGATAATAAATTGCTGATGCAGAAGTTCAACCGTTTTAAAGGACTTACCGGTCCGGTCTACGAAGGAGAATGGCGGGAGGACAAGTATCAGAGCAAGCGGGCGATTGACCTTCCTTCTGATGTGAATATCTATGGGTTTTCCTATATAGATTGGCAGAATAATGGTCAGAAACAATTGGTAACATTTGATGATCAGGGGTATTTGAATCTCTATGATAAGTCAGGACAATTAATCTGGCAAAGTAGTGAAACGTATGGTGACTTTGACCTTTCCTTGAGGCGGAATTCGGATTCTATGGAAGGTAATCAAAAAGAATGGGTAATCAGAAGCAACCTTATGTCTGTGAGAACGGAACGGGGCAGTGAGATTGTTGCGATTAGAAAAATACCACATGTCTCCACTATCCCTGGAATCGGCTCCAGAGGAGGAGAGGTATACTCTCTGTGGTGGGACGGCGATTCAATGGATGAGAAATTAATATTGAAAGAGATACCTGGTGCTATCAGCGATTACTGGGTGCAAGGAAGTAATATATTTATTATTGCCAGAAGCGGTGTCTTTTCAGTTGTAAGAAATGTTATAACCGGAGATTTTTCATTAGGCAGCATGCTTTATTATTATAACTTTGGAGAGAAATGAAGATAAAACACGTAGCATTAATTATGGACGGGAATGGGCGATGGGCAGAGTCCAGGGGGCTTTCACGCATTGAAGGACACAAAAATGGTGTTAAGAGGGTGAATGAGATGATCGATGCTGCGATTGACCATGAACTTGAAGCGGTTACCTTCTATACCTTTTCAATGGAAAACTGGACGAGGCCACCTGTTGAGGTAAATGCGCTTATGCGGATTCTCGCTTCCTTTTTGAAAAGTGAAATGAAAAAACTGCATAAAAAGAACATAGTATTCAGGGCTATTGGCGATATTGAAAAACTCCCTGGCAATGTCAGAAAACTACTGCTGGAATTTATGGAACTCACGAAAGACAATACAGGAGTCATTGTTACAAGCGCGTTGAGTTATGGAGGAAGGGCCGAAATTGTTAATGCCGTAAAGAACTTGATTAAATCCGGAGTATTGCCTGAAGAGATTGATGAGAAAAAACTTGGTGACAATTTGTACACTGTAGGAATACCTGACCCGGACCTGATTGTCCGAACAAGCGGAGAGATGAGGTTAAGCAACTTTTTGCTCTGGCAATCTGCATATTCAGAATTTTATTTTACTGATACTCTATGGCCTGATTTTGACAAGGATGAATTTGCTTTGGCTATTAATGAATACAGAAATAGGGAACGAAGGTTCGGTGCCCTGCCTGAAAAGAAAAAAGGTAAAAAGTAAATGCCTGAAAAAAAGCAAATAAGTTCACTAGTACAAAGACATATAGCCGCTGCAGTTCTTTTGCCTGTATTCGTTGCATATATATATTATCTGCCTCCTGCCCCATATTTTCTGGCATTGCTTGTTATTGTCGGTATGATGGCAATGAGGGAGCTTTTTATCATGTACAGGGTCCCTTTAATGCTGAATGCCGCATCTGTAATAGTAGGGGGTGCCCTGTTGTATTTGTTCTGTCGTTACCCTGATTATGCTGTATACGGCATTTTCGCTGCGATATCAATAGTAATACTTATAAGGCTTTTTTCAGCTGAGAGCCCATCCGGGAGTATGTCGAATATAGGTCCTGTAGGGGTCGGCTTTTTCTATGTTGCCGGATGTTTGAGCTTTCAATGGTTTCTCAGGGACATGCAGGGTATGGATGGTCTGAAATATATTTTTGCTCTTTATTTGTCCGTATGGTGTGCGGACAGCATGGCATATTATATAGGAACATATTTAGGGAAGAATAAACTTTGCCCTTCCATAAGTCCCAAGAAAACAGTTGAAGGATCTCTGGGAAGTATACTTGGCGGGGTTGCGGGTATAATGATTGCGAAGGTCTTGTTCGGAATTTCCACTCTTTCGATTCTCTATGCAATCATAATAGGCGTTGTTCTGGGCATAACAACATTGATTGGTGATTTGATAGAGTCCATGTTTAAGAGAGACGCTGGTGTCAAGGACTCGAGTAAGATTATTCCCGGACATGGTGGTATCCTTGACAGGCTTGATGGAATGCTTCTTTCCGGGCCTGTACTTTATTTTATGGTGAGGTATTTTTGAAAAAACTCTCAATATTAGGTTCAACAGGTTCTATCGGGAAGAATACGCTCGAGGTGGTATCCAGACATCCCGACAAATTCAAGGTTTCCGCTCTGGCTGTAGGTAGTAACATTCAGTTGCTTGGAGAGCAGATCAAAACGTTTAAACCTGATGTTGTGACAGTGTTTGATGAACATGCTGCATCAGACCTTAAAAAAGAGTTTCCTGCCCTTAAGGTTTTGACTGGGGAGCAGGGGCTTGTGGAAGTCGCTACTCTGGATGATATAGATATGGTTGTGTCCGCAATAGTAGGTTCTCCAGGGCTGATGCCTACATACGCTGCTGTTAAGGCAGGAAAAGATATAGCCCTTGCAACAAAAGAGGCGCTTGTTATGGCGGGACAGATAATTATGTCGGAGGCCGCAAATAACAATGTAAAGATACTCCCTGTTGACAGTGAGCATAGTGCTGTTTTTCAGTGTCTGGACGGCAGGCCAAGCAATGAAGTCAATAAGATTATACTGACTGCTTCCGGAGGCGCTTTCCTGAGAAAGAGTATAGAGGAACTTGAAAATGTAACACCTGCCGATGCCCTGAAACATCCAAACTGGGACATGGGTAGGAAAATTACCATTGACTCTGCAACCTTGATGAATAAAGGGCTTGAGGTAATTGAGGCATTCTGGCTATTTAACGTGCCACTTGAAAAAATCGGGGTGATTATTCATCCCCAGAGTATAATCCATTCAATGGTGGAATTTATTGACGGGAGCGTCATCGCACAGCTCTCAGTGCCTGATATGAAAGGTCCTATTGCTTACGCACTTTCTTATCCGGAGAGGTTCGGAAATGTTCTTCCTGCAATGAGTCTTGCAGAAATCAAAGAACTCACGTTTGAGGAGCCTGATATTGAAAAATATCAATCTCTCTCCCTGACTTATGATGCGCTAAGGGCGGGAGGTACCATGCCCTGCGTTTTGAACGCGGCAAATGAGATGGCTGTAGAGGCGTTTCTTGATGATAAAATAATGTTTAAGGATATTTATCGTGTAATATCATATGTTATGGCTGCCCACAAGGTTCTGGAGGGCGTGAGTATTGAGGAAGTTCTTAGTGCGTCAAACTGGGCCAAGCAGGAAGCAAAAGAAAAAATTAAAACTTTTATTACAAAAAAAGGACATTAAAATATGACTTTATTATGGGCTGTAATTCTTTTTGGTTTACTCATTTTTTTCCATGAGCTTGGACACTTTATTGTAGCTAAGCTTGTTGGAGTGAAAGTGTTGAAGTTCTCTCTTGGTTTCGGACCTAAAATCTTTGGGAAAAAGATAGGCGAAACAGAATACCAGCTATCTGCGATACCACTCGGCGGGTATGTGAAACCTCTAGGAGAGGACCTTGAAGAAGAGATTTCTGAAGAGGACATTCCGAGGTCTTTTCAGGTCCAGCATGTATGGAAGAGGGCGGCGATTGTACTTGCAGGTCCTGTATTTAACCTAATTCTTGCTTATCTTATTTTTGTTGTTTTTCTTGGGTTGAATCTCCCTGTTGCAATACCGGACCTGGATAGTATCACGACTACTATAGAAGATGTTATGGAGGGGTCACCTGCCCAAAAAGCCGGTCTGAAAAGAGATGATGCCGTTGTCTCAATAGATGGAAATAAAGTTGAGGACTGGAACGAAATGGCGAAAGTTTTTTCAAAAAACCCCGGCAAGGAGCTGAACGTAAAGATTGAAAGAGGGGATGAGCTGATCAGTGTTCTGCTTACCCCGGAATCCAAGAAAGCTAAAGATGAAGATGGCAATGAAATTATAGTCGGCAGGATCGGGATATCCAAGAAAATGAATGCCGAGATTATAGAAAGTAAGGCTATATGGGACGTGCCTTTCAAGGGCCTGGCAGCTGTATATGAATGGTGCGTTCTCACGTTGGAAGTAGTGGTCAAGTTGTTTACTGGAGGACTTTCCGCAAAACAGGTGGGAGGGCCGATATTAATTGTTGATGCAGCGGCCAAGGCCGCGTCGATTGGGGCGTACGCTTATTTTAATTTTATCGCTATTATAAGTATAAATCTTGCAATTCTTAATCTTCTGCCTGTTCCTGTTCTTGATGGAGGACATCTCGTCTTTTTCAGTATTGAAGCATTAAGGGGTAAACCGATGAGCGAAAAGATCCAGCTTGCTGCTAACAAGGTAGGTATGACATTGTTGCTGATGCTGATTGCCTTTGTATTTTATAACGATATAGTAAGAATTATTGTTCCCTGGGTACGGATGAACCTTATTTCTAATTAAAAGAAAAATGACGATTGACGAATAGCGAGTGACGAATGACGAAGTGTTTTTAAGAACTTCGTCATTCGTCACTCGCTATTCGTCAATCGTCATTCGTCAATTTCTTTTTGTTTTTATCTTTTCGAGTAACTGCAGTATCGTATCAAGGTTTTTCCTGTCATCATTCTCAGTCTTCTTGGGAGTTTCAAGGACCATAGGCACGTTTAGTAGTCTCTTATCTGAAAGAAGGTTTTTAAAACCATTTATCCCGATATACCCTTCTCCGATATGTTCATGTCTGTCCACTTTTGATTCCAGGGCTTTTTTGGAGTCATTCAAGTGTATTAGTTTAAGTTTGTCGAGTCCTGCGTATTTTTGAATTTCGGAGATTAAATAATCCACACCGCTTTCGGAGGTCAGGTCATATCCAGCTGCAAAGGCATGGCATGTATCGATACATATCCCTGCTATATTTTCAGAATTGCACATGTCCATAATTTCTGTCAGTGTTTTAATTGAAGAGGTTATATCACCCTTTTGGCCTGCTGTGTTTTCAAGTAATATCGATGAATTAAAGTTGGCGGTCCCCACAGATTTTATTAATGATTTTACGGCACGGGCCCTTGCTTGAGCAGCATCTTCACCGCTTGCACTGCCGGTATGCAGGACAACATACTCAATCCCGAGTTTATCGGCGTTCATTAATTCATAAGAAAGGAGTTTGACGGATTTTTCAAGTACCGTGGATGAATGAGATGCAAGGTTGATCAGGTACGAGGCATGGCTGAATACAGGATTGATATCATGTTTTTGCCTGAGTTCTTTAAACCTTTCAGCATCTTCATCAGTTATAGGTTTGTTATACCATTGCCTTGGATTATGAGTGAATATCTGCATAGTCGTGCAGTTTAAAGCCACGGCCCTTTCAATTGATTTTGCTATGCCTCCTGTAATTGAAGTGTGCACGCCCAGGCGGAGTATAGTATCCCCTTTTTTATCTTCAAATTTCATATAATGATTATATCCTGCAGATGAGGAAAGTGCCAGGGTTAGAATGAGCTGAAACTGAAAATATGATATGATTAGATATCGAATTACATTATTCATAATAAAGAATTATTACAATTAATCAGGAGGAGGGCACATGTTACCAAGTAAGGATTCATTAGTTGATTGCATTGTTTTTTTACTTATGGGAGTGGTTCTTGGGTACGGCTTTTGGGGAGCAGGGGAAAGGCCAAAAATACATTCGGATTCTGAATTTAAAATTAATGTTGAGAAGATAAATGCAATGCAGGGTGAGATCGGTGGTCTCAAGAGAGAAGTAGAGAAACAGAGGCAGGCAAACTATAGAATGAAATCAGAATATAGTAAGAAAATAGCAGGTTTGGAAATGAAGAAAAAAGCCGAAAAACTGAGCGAAACCGCTAAAGCAAAATTGAACATATTGCATCATAAAAATCTTGGGATAGATAAGCTTCGTCTTAAACCTGATGCGTTGATTGATGAAACAGGGAAAATAGATGAAGGCAGCACTATTATAAAGGACCATCATGTGGATGCAAATGTAATGAAGGAAACTCCGGCGCTGGTTGGGACAGGTTGGCTTGCCGGCAGAATTGCATATCCAGATATGAAAATAGTTTTTGTTGACAGCTGGCCTCCAAGTAAGAAAAAATACGTTGCGGGTCAGATACCGGGTTCGGCCTATATGGGCATCAGCGGATTGATGCAGGCCATAGGTAACGGCAGTATGCCTCCTGATAAGGTGTTGTATGAGAGGATGATGAGCGATCTCGGTATAAGACATGGCGATCATGTTGTACTGTATGGCGTAGCAGGTATGAATGATTTTACCCTTGCAGCTTACTGGCTGATGGATTATTTCGGTCACAGCAGACTGAGTTATCTGAACGGTGGACTGACAAAATGGAACAAGGAACAACGTCCTGTAATGACCGGATTCAGTAAACCGGTTTCATCTAACTATAAAGCAGGAGTGCCCGTTGAATCTGTCAGGATAACGGCAGCTGAAGTTCTTACGAGTCTGGATGACCCGAATACAGTTCTTCTGGACACCAGAGGAGCGGGTGAATATTCGGGGGAAATTAATAAGGTAAAAAACAAAAGGGTTGGGCATATTCCAGGGGCCATTGATTTACACTATTACACAACCAATTTTAAGCAGGATGACGGGACGGTCAAATTCGTTGCTGACTTAAAGACTGCTTATGAGGCAAAGGGCGTTACTAAGAACAAAAAGATCATAGTATATTGCCAGGAAGGCGTACGGGCGGCAAGTACATATTTTATTCTTAAATATGTACTGGGCTATCCAGATGTCAGAAATTATATCGGATCATGGAATGAATGGGGCAACAGGGTTGATTTTTCGAAATATCCTGTAGAAGTCTCCTCATTGAAGTACGTTCAATTAAAGAGTGTGAAGGATGCCGGTACAAAGTATGTTGGGGTTAATAAATGTAAGTCCTGCCATAAGAAGGAATATAAATCATGGAAGCGTACGAAGATGGCAGTGAGTTTTGAGAGCCTCAAACCGGGAGTGAAGGCGGCGGAAAAGATAAAAGTTGGTCTGAACCACAAGATGGATTTCACAAAAGACCCGGAATGTCTCGCTTGTCATACAACGGGTTACGGCAAGCCTGGCGGGTTCGTCAGTATTGAGGAGACACCTGATATGGCCAATGTACAGTGCGAAGAGTGTCACGGTGCGGGGGGGGGATACAGTGCTGTCATGAAGAAGAACAACCACTTTAAATTATCAGAAGTCATTGAGGCGGGACTTGTTATACCGTCTCATGACAAAGAAGGGTGTCTGAGGTGCCATGATAATAAGAACCCATTTAATGAAAAGGTTGATGCTAAATACAGATTTGATTTTATTGAACGCATCGGGAAGACGCATGAGCATTTTACTCTGAAGTATGAGCATTGAGATAAGGATATTTCCTGCGGTTTGGTTGTTTGAGTGTAATAATAAGTTCTAAGTGGCATAAATGGTTTGGAAGGCTATTTATGCCACTTTTCCGTTTACGACTTTGATGCCCTTTTGCACTTTTATGCTGTTTCTTTTAGAATTAAGCAATCAATTATCAACGAGACAACAATTATTACCATCTTGTGATCTAACAACATTATGCTTTATTAAATATTGCTCATTATGAACAACGGAGAACTAAAAAAACTGGAAAACGATCTCTGGGCGGCAGCGGATAATTTGCGCGCCAACTCCGATCTTAAATCATCAGAGTATTCCACTCCTGTGATGGGTCTTATTTTCCTTAAATTTGCTGACAATAAGTTCAGCATGTGTGAACAAGACATATTTAAGGAATATGAGAAGTTGAAGGGGACCCGGAGGGAGACGAAATTAAGTAAGATTGCTATTAAGCAGTGCGGCTTTTATCTTCCTGACAATGCCCGTTATGATTATTTATTAAATCTGCCGGAAGAAAAAGAGATTGATAAGGCCATCCAGAAGGCGATGGAGTCTATAGAGGACTATAAGCCGGAATTGAAAGGTGTGCTCCCACAGGATGAATATTTCCGGTTGACCCGGACTGACAGGACTATCCCCAAGCAATTACTGAAGAATTTCTCCGACATACCTAAAGATGCATCAGGAGATATGTTCGGTCAAATATATGAATATTTTCTCAGCAAATTTGCACTTGCCGAGGGACAGGGGGGTGGTGAGTTTTTTACGCCCCGTTCGGTTGTCCGCCTTATGGTTGAGATTATCGAGCCGCATCACGGGACGGTTTATGACCCGGCCTGTGGTTCAGGAGGTATGTTTGTGCAGTCGGGACAGTTTGTTGAGAAGCGAAGAAAAGAAATGAAGAACGGTAAAGACCATGACCTTTATGTATACGGACAGGAAAAAACGCTTGAGACCGTGAAGTTGGCCAAGATGAACATTGCCGTCAATGGCCTCAGGGGAGATATTAAGCAGGCAAACACATACTATGAAGACCCATTTAAGAGTTTCGGTAAATTCGATTATGTGCTGGCCAATCCTCCATTTAATGTCGATGATGTAAATCTTGGTAAGGTGGAAATTGACAAGCGTTACAATACGTATGGTGTGCCGCGAAAAAAGACGAAGGTAAAAAAGAAAGACCAGGGCACAGAGACTGTGCCTAATGCCAATTATCTTTGGATAAATCTCTTTGCCACATCTTTAAAGCCAAAAGGCCGGGCAGGTCTTGTTATGGCAAACTCGGCTTCCGATGCCCGGCACAGCGAGACTGATATCCGCAAAACCCTCGTTGAAAACAATCTTATATATGGAACACTGACTTTGCCTTCTAATATGTTTTATACAGTTACTCTTCCTGCGACGTTGTGGTTTTTCGATAAGGGCAAAACGGATGACCGTATTCTCTTTATTGATGCCCGTAATGTTTTTACACAGATTGACCGGGCGCACCGGGAGTTTTCTGAGGAGCAGATAAAGAACATTACTGTTATAAGCCGTTTGCACAGGGGTAAGCGGAAGGATTTTATTGAACTCATTAACGGCTATTTCGCAGAGGGCATGGAAAAGCTGAAAGACAATAAGATGGAACTGAAGAAAGTATCGAAGACTTTGACAAGTCTTTTAAAGAAGGATAAGAAAAACGATTTGCCTGATTTTAGTCCCCGGCTCGATGAGATTGACGGACTTGTGAAGAAATTCAAGATTCAAAAATCAAAATTCAATGTTAAAGATATTGACAAGGCGAATAAGAGCCAGATAAAACTTGCCGAAACCTTTCATCCCTTCTTCATATCAATTCATGAGATGCTCAAAAAGGTAGATAAAAGGGTGAGGTGTTTTGAAAAAGATTATGGCAATAGTAAAGATGCAAAGATTGTAAAGTTAGAACTGGATGAATTGCATAAGGAGATTAAAGAGGCTGAATATTTCTTTACCCATATTAACTGGCTGCAAGAACGGTTTCCTGATGCTAAGTATGAAGATGTTACCGGCCTATGCAAACTGGCGACTCTGGATGAAGTGAGGGAGCAGGATTATTCGCTTAATCCGGGGCGGTATGTTGGGGTTGTGATTGAGGAGGATGGGAAGACGGAGGAGGGATTTATTGCAGAGATTTTAGCACTGAATGATGAATTGATAGCCTTAAATGATGAAGCTGAGAAATTGGAGGACTTGATAAGTATCAACATTAAACAGCTTGCGGAGGATGAATGACAGCGCTTGTAACTCCGTTTTGTAAATTAGATGATGTAGGAAATATTGCTAGAGGCAAGTCTAAACACAGACCGCGAAATGACACTATTTTATATGGAGGGAAATATCCTTTTATTCAAACAGGGGATGTGAAGCACGCAAGCTTTTACATTACAAATTATACTCAAACATATAATGAAAAAGGATTAGCTCAGAGCAAGCTTTGGAATCCTGGGACTCTTTGCATTACAATAGCCGCTAATATTGCCGATACAGCTATTCTAAAAATACCAGCATGTTTCCCGGATAGTATTATAGGCTTTACCCCATATAAAGGAAAAGCCGATGTGCGATTTATCAAATATTGTTTAGATACCTACAAACTTCAAATTCAGTCAATATCGCAAGGAACGACACAGGACAATTTAAGTTTAGAAAAGTTGCGATCAATTTATTTTAAAATCCCCCCTCTCCCCATCCAGAAAAAATCGCCGCAATCCTCACTGCCTACGACGACCTTATCGAAAACAATAACCGCCGCATTTCCATACTGGAGAAAATGGCTGAAGAAATCTACCGCGAGTGGTTTGTGCGCATGCGCTTTCCAGGACATGAGAAGGTGAAGTTTAAGAAAGGGGTACCTGAAGATTGGGAAATAGAAAAAATTCAATCACTCGGTAGAATTATAACCGGGAAAACTCCGTCGACAAACATACATAAGTATTACACTGGAAAATATCTTTTTGTAAAAACCCCTGATATGCACAATAATATGTTTGTATTGGAGACAGAAGAGACACTCACAGAAGATGGTTTGAAGACGCAATCATCTCAAACAATACCAGCTAATAGTATATGCACAAGTTGTATCGGGACCGGAGGAGTTACTTCAATCACTTCAACAAATAAACTCAGTAGTATTAAAAGATAAAAAAGATTTAGAATGGGCTTTTTTTACAATACAAAACTTGAAAGAGACAATAAAATTATTTGGCGCCACTGGCACAACTATGACAAATTTAAGTAAAGGTAAATTTTCTTCGTTAAAAATTATCATTCCGAACAAGTATTTACGCCGTAAATTTCATGAATTAGCAACTCCAATTTTTACTAGTATTCAAAAAGCATGTTCGGTTAACATTAATCTTAAAAAATCCCGCGACCTCCTCCTCTCCCGCCTAATAAGCGGCAAACTCCCCGTAGAAAACCTCAACATCAAATTCCCTCCAAGCATGGAAAAATCAGACAACTAAAGAAAACCCTTGACTTTCTCCGGAAAGTACGGAATAATCGTACTAACTGGAGAAAGACAGATGGAAAAGCCACATCCGCCATATTATGACCATATTTACCTAATGGACTCATTACACAACTACGCCTCCCCAAAGTCCAAGCTCACGACCATGATCAAGTCCGGAGAAGTCATCAAGCTCAGAAGGGGCCTCTTCCTTAACGGCAGCAGCACGGACTATTCCATCAAGACCCTTGCGAATAAAATATACGGCCCGTCATATATATCATTTGAATATGCCCTTTCCTACTACAATCTCATACCCGAACGGGTGGAGACTATCACCTGCGCCAGTTACGGGAAAAACAAGAACAAGCGGTTTGATACCCCGGTAGGATCATTTCTATACAGGAGCATACCGCGTGCCCTATATCCCTATGGAATCATTAGGCAAGAGGAAGGGAATAATCCATTTCTTATTGCTTCAAAGGAGAAGGCGCTTTGTGATACCCTTTCAAAGATCAGAGGGGCTGGAAGCCTGAAGGCGCTTCAGTCAGTACTTTTTGAAAATCTCAGGATAGACAGGGAAGAACTCTCGTTCCTTAACCTGAAGGACATTGCCTTTCTTGCTCCCCTATACAGAAAAAAGATAGTTGCCCTGTTTTTGCTATATCTCAAAAAGGAGGCCTCCCTTGCATAGTGCTGTTGAGGACATGCTTAAAAAATATTCCTGCAAAACAACGGACGATTATAAAAACGCCCTGAAAGAGATACTACAGGAGATAGCGCTCCTCGGACTCTTCCGGGCCAACCTGTTTGATATTGCGGCTTTCTATGGCGGCAGTGCATTGCGGATATTTTACGGACTTGACCGCTTTTCAGAAGACCTTGATTTTTCATTGCTTGAAAAATCGGATGATTTTGATGTCGAACCTTATTGTGATCTAATCAGGGACGAAATGGCTGCTTTTGGATTTGAAGCTGAGGTGACAAAGAAAGTGAAGGCCGGGAAGTCAAACATCGAGTCAGCGTTCATAAAGGCCGGAACACTTATCCATTTGCTGCAGATTGAATCAATAAGCCCGCCGGTCTCAGGGATAGCTGGCAATGAATTATTAAAGATCAAACTTGAGATCGACACCAATCCTCCCGCAGGTGCAGAGTATGAAGTGAAATATCTTTTAACGCCCGTTCCCTGTCATGTACGTCTCTTCTCAGAATCGTCTCTCTTTGCCGGAAAGATCCATGCCCTTTTGTGCAGGGAATGGAAAAGCGGACGAATGAAGGGCAGGGACCTCTATGATTATGTATGGTATCTCTCGAGATCGACCCCCCTCAATATACAACACCTGGAAGAAAGGATGAAGCAGACAGGGCACCTGAAAATGGAGGTAACGTTGACATCTGAAGATTTAAAGGAGATGCTTACACAGAAATTTTCATCTATTGATTACGCGCAGGCGAAACAGGATATCATCCCCTTTATCAAAGATCCACGGATACTGGACCTCTGGTCCGCTGAGTTTTTTATCTCGATTACAAAGGACAAGCTTATCTGATCTGTAAATGAGAAGGGGATTTTATAAGTATTTCGATTATAATGAATAAACATTATAACGGGGACATCAATGCCTAACTTTATCAGCGAAGATGATATTGAAAAAGCGATTCTGGAAATGCTTACGGAACAAATGGGCTTCCGGCATATCGACTGCTTTACTGCAGATGCTGACAACCTGAATGACCGTTCGGGCAGGACCACTAAAACAGAAGTCGTTCTTTTTGACATTCTCAAAGAAAGAGCAATAGATATAAATCCGGATGTCCCGGGAACGGTAATTGATCAGGCCATTACCAAACTGACTACCAGACGTTATGCCATGTCTCCTTCTCTTGCAAACAGAGAGGTCTACAACCTTATCCGAGACGGCATTCCTGTGGATTATCAGAATGAAGAGGGCAGGACAGAGCATACGCGTATTAAGGTGATCGATTTTAATATCCTGAACAAAAATGAATTCCTGGCCGTGTCCCAGCTCTGGATTAAGGGAGAACGCTATTATCGGAGGCCGGACATTATTCTCTACATTAACGGCCTACCACTTGTATTTATCGAACTAAAAAACTCAAACATTAAACTCCAGAATGCATATGACGATAACCTCACTAATTATAAAAAAGACATCCCCCTGTTATTTCAGTACAACGCGGTTTGCATTCTTTCAAATGCCGGTGAGACAAAGATCGGTAGCATGACCGCCGGATGGGAGCATTTCTTTAACTGGTTGCGTACTGAAGATGAAAAAGAAAAAATCGACAGGGAGAAGATAAAGCATGAAGGCACCAGTATTGAGCGCATCATCCTCGGCTTCTGTGCGAAAGAGAAGCTGATTGATTATATCGAGAACTTTATTCTCTATCACAATGAGTCTATGAAGATCATTGCTCAGAATCATCAGTTTATTGGGGTAAACAAGGCGATAGATGGTTTTGAAGAGCGTAAGAAGACTAAAGGAAAACTTGGCGTTTTCTGGCACACGCAGGGTTCGGGTAAGAGCTTTTCGATGATCTTTTACTCACGCAAGATATTCCGCAAATTCACCGGGAACTTTACCTTTGTGATTATTACCGACCGTTATGACCTTGATGGGCAGATTTACCGGAACTTTTTGAATACTGAGACCGTAAAGAAAAATGAAGCGGCCCGGCCCAAAGACAGCGCTGAAATGAGGGACTTCCTCTCACGTAATATGCGCATCGTCTTTACGCTCATTCATAAATTCCGCTGGCCGAAGGGACAGGAATATCCGCTCCTTTCGGACAGGGACGATATCATCTTGATCGTTGATGAAGCGCACCGCACACAATACAAGGGACTCGCGGAAAACATGCGCAAAGGTCTGCCGAATGCTCAATACCTGGCATTCACCGGAACGCCCCTTCTCGGAAGAGAGAGAAAGACAAATGCATGGTTCGGCGATTATATCAGTGAATACAATTTCTCACAATCCATGGACGATGGCGCCACTGTGCCGCTCTTTTACGAAAAACGTGTACCAGAGGTCCTTATTCAGAATGAAAACCTGAGCGATGAATTTTATCAGATTCTTGAGGATGAGAACCTCGATGATAATCAGCAGGAAAAACTAGAAAGAGCATTTGCAAGTGAAATGGAAGTCATTAAACGGGACGACAGGCTCAATACTATCGCAAAAGATATTACCTACCACTTTCCTCGAAGGGGTTATCTCGGGAAGGGAATGGTCATTTCTCTCGACAAATTTACTTCGGTGAAAATGTACTACAAGGTACAGACATTCTGGAAAGAGGAGATGAAGAAGCTTGTAGGTCAGATTAGTAAAACGCTAGATGAGGTCGAGAAACGTTGGTTACAGAGAATACTCGATTATATGCGCAATATAGAGATGGCTGTTGTAGTGAGTGAGGAAGCTGGAGAAGAAGAAAAGTTTGATAAGCAAAAGCTTGATATCAGACCTCACAGGAAAAAGTTAAATACAATAGACGAAAACGGGCATGATATAGAATACCGCTTCAAAAACCCGGATGATAAACTGCAGCTCGTTTTTGTATGCGCTATGTGGCTCACCGGATTTGACGCGCCAACCGTCTCGACTCTTTACATTGATAAACCGATGAAAGACCACACATTAATGCAGACAATCGCACGTGCAAACCGCGTTACATCATACACAATTAATGACGTTATAAAAAAGAACGGCGAGATAGTTGATTACTATAATGTCTTTAGAAAAATGAAAAAAGCTCTTTCCGATTACGCCCTTGGCAGTGAAGATGGAAATGACGAAATGCCTGTACAGGAAAAGAAGGTTCTTTTTAAATTGCTTGATGATTCAATTGAGCAGGGGAAGTCTTTTTGCAAAGAGTTGGACATTAACCTGGAAAGTGTTCTGATAACCAACGAAACATTTAGAAATATACGGGAGTTTTATAAGTTTGCAGATAAGATCCTTGAAAAGGATGTATGGAAAAAGGAATTCACCGTCTACGAAAACACGGTCACTTCATTATATGAAGCCTGTAAGCCCGAAATACTGGGGGATAATTCCAGACCGCTTGTTTTTGTCTTTCAGTACTTGCGAGGAATTATTGATGCTATTGTTCAACAACATGATATTGCATCTGCAAAAAGCAAAGTATCAGACTTGCTGGATCAGAGTGTTGTTACTGATGAAACTAAGCCTCTGGTAAGACATGATCAAAGTCCAGGATTCCAAATAGTTCAGCGGGGTAGGACTTGGGATTTGAGCAAGATTGATTTCCAAAATCTGAGGTCAGACTTTAAGAATAAAATATATAAAAATATCGAGATTGCAGACCTGAGGGCATTTATAGAAGACAAGCTGGATAAAATGATAAAGCAAAATTCCACACGTATTGACTTTGCCCAGAGATTACAGGAAATAATTGACAACTATAACTCTGGCGGTTTAACAAACGAAAACTATTTCGACGACCTAGTTGATTTTGCTGAAAGATTAAAAGAGGAAGATGAACGGCATATCAGAGAAGGCCTGACCGACGACGAGCTTGAACTATTCGATGTTATAAAAAAAGATAAAATGACAAAGGATGAAGAAAAGAAAGTGAAACTAGCTGCAAAGTCTCTACTTCACAGATTGCTGGAAGAATCACCGAAAGTGTTTGTGCAGGACTGGTACAAAGATATACAAACCCAGTCCAGAGTAAAATCAGCAGTTGAAGAAGTGCTGGATAAAGCGCTTCCTGAAAGTTATGACAGGAAGATATTTAAAACTAAATGTGATAATGTTTATGAATTAATATATGAATACGCTTCAAAAGGGGAGAAGTGGGCGGCATAGTAAATGATATGTGTAAGGATCGGGGTGTCTCCCGGTCGGTAAAGGGTCTCCTGAAAAGGGGACTTTTTGCATTTGAGGAAATTAATAAAAGTCTATACTAATGATGCGGATACCTACTGACTCTCTTCAGTGCTTCAAGGACCGATTTTTCTACCAACTCCCTGTCGAGGAGCTTCGTTAAGTCGTATTCTTTGAAAACACCCTCTCTGGATGTGCTTTGTACATAAAGTGGTTTCAGTTTGTTAAGTGAAAGCGCAAATATATCTTCTATGCAGAGTTGACACCTGCAGATAGACTTGTCCTTGTCAAGGACCTTTTCCATTAATTCTATTACAACTTCTTCATTAATGTTGTCTATTTCAGATAAGTCATAACCGAACAGTGTTTTTTCTTTCATGCTTTTTAATTATACGATATCATATGAAAATATGTTATGAAAATTTTATCGGATTGCGCTGTCTTTGATTATATTTGATTAACACTGTGCGAACGGTGTTATACTATCACCCTTATGGCGAATTTTAAGGTGAAAGTAGATACCAGTTTAATTGATTTCCTTATCAACGCGGGATATACACGGACTAAGATAAAGCAATTGCTGCGGCACAGGGCCATTCAAGTTAATGGAAAAGAAGTAAAGGCTCAAGGTGCTCTTTTAGTTGAAGATGACCTGGTTTCGATAAGTAAGGACAGAAGGAAACCGATGCTCACCCCTCCTATGGGAATAAAGATTGTTTATGAAGACAGTGCCCTCATCGTCATAGAAAAACCCGTTGGTCTGCTCACAATTGCATCTGAAAAAGAAAAGACAAAAACAGCCTATTATCAGCTGAACGATTTTCTCGGTCTGCGTAATCCCAAAGCTAAGGAAAGGGTTTTCATTGTCCATCGGCTGGACCGTGACACGTCAGGTTTGATTGTATTTGCAAAGAACGAGAAAGTGAAACGGAAGCTCCAGGACAGTTGGGAAAGGGTTGAGAAATCCTATTATGCTGTTGTTGAGGGTACACCTGCAAAGAAAACAGGCATGATCGAGAGCCAATTGACTGAAACAAAGTCGCTCAGGGTATATAGCAGCAAGGATTCGGACAGGGCAAAGCTATCTAAGACAGGATACCGGGTACTTAAGAGCGTAAAGAAGTATGCGCTTCTCAAAATACTCCTTAAGACCGGGCGGAAAAACCAGATAAGAGTACACCTTTCTGAAATAGGCCATCCTGTGGTCGGTGATAAGAAATATGGCCCGAAAACAGACCCTTTAGGCCGTCTCGGTCTGCATTCTTTTCTTCTATCCTTTAAACACCCGGTTACCGGGGAACCACTGCGTTTTGAGAGTAACCTGCCGGGAAAGTTCAAAAATCTCGTTTCATATACATAGCAGGGACAGGGCTGCACGGGCCGGTTTTATACACGCAATTGAAGTGCATTATTTCTTCTGCATTATTGCACTTCTGACTATTGCTCTTTTCCGGTTCTATTGAAAAAAACGTTATCATTCCATTAAACTCAATCGAATCAAATAAATATATATATTATGTTTAGACGGAGGAAAAAATGAACGTTGCACAGAAATTAATATCATCACATCTGGTATCGGGTGAAATGAAGGCAGGGGAAGAGATCGCGATATCAATTGACCAGACCCTGACCCAGGACGCCACAGGTACTATGGCATATCTTGAATTCGAAGCAATGGGGATCCCGAAGGTGAAGACAAAACTCTCGGTAAGTTATGTTGATCATAATACACTCCAGGCCGGGTTTGAAAACGCGGACGACCACAGGTTTCTCAAATCAATAGCCAGTAAATACGGCCTCTACTTTTCACGCCCTGGTAACGGTATTTGTCATCAGGTACATATGGAGAGGTTTGCCGGCCCAGGACAGACACTTCTCGGTTCTGACAGCCATACGCCGAATGCAGGCTCAGTCGGAATGCTGGCCATTGGTGCAGGCGGTCTCAGCGTAGCTCTTGCAATGGCAGGGGAACCGTTCTGGCTTGTAATGCCTCAAGTCGTCAGGATAAACTTGAAAGGGATGTACGGAACTGGAGTCAGTGCCAAGGACGTTATTCTGGAAGTTTTAAGGAAGTTAACTGTAAAAGGAGGTGTTGGGAAAATAATTGAATACGGCGGTGAGGCGATAAAAAATCTTACTGTGCCTGAACGCGCCGCAATTACAAATATGGGGGCCGAACTTGGCGCCACGACTTCTCTGTTTCCTTCAGATGAGCAGACGCTTGCTTTTCTTAAAGCTCAGCAGAGAGAAGGGGACTGGGTAGAGCTGCTTCCTGATTCTGAAACTGAATATGATGAAATAATTGAGATTGACCTCGGTTCACTTGAACCGCTTGCTGCCGCGCCTTCCAGCCCTGATAATGTAAAGCGTGTTAGGGATATTGAAGGTGCACCTGTCGGACAGGTGTGCATAGGAAGCTGCGCGAATTCATCATATGCCGATCTGATGGCTGCCGCAACAATTTTAAAGGGTAACAGGGTCCATCCGGATGTGAGCCTTACCATAAGTCCGGGATCACGACAGGCGCTTCAGATGATTACGGAAAACGGGGCGCTGTCGGACATTATATCAGCGGGTGCCAGGGTGCTTGAATGCACATGCGGTCCCTGTATAGGGATGGGGCAGTCACCTGCCACAGGGACTATATCTTTACGTACTTTTACAAGAAATTTTCCCGGCAGGAGTGGTACTGTCAATGACCAGGCGTACCTCTGCAGTCCTCTGACCGCGGCAGTCTCAGCGATAACCGGAAAAATCACGGACCCTCGTGATCTGGTGAAAGAGCCGATAAGGATTGGGCTTCCAGAAAAATATTTAGTTGATGATTCAATGATTCTTCCTCCTTCAGAGCACCCGGATAAGGTCGTTATTGAAAGAGGGCCGAATATAAAACCATTTCCAATAAAAGGCCCGCTTGAAGAATCATTAAAAATAAAAGTGGTTTTAAAAGTTGGAGATAATATCACGACCGATGATATCATGCCTGCAGGCTCGAAGATACTGCCATTACGATCAAACATACCCGCAATATCAGAATATGTATTTTCAAAAGTCGATAACACTTTTCCTGCCAGGGCCAAATCGTCCGGCGGAGGGATAGTGCTTGGCGGGACCAACTACGGTCAGGGGTCCAGCAGGGAACACGCTGCATTGGCACCGATGTATCTGGGAGTAAAGGTGGTACTGGCAAAGTCATTTGCGCGCATACACAAAGATAACCTGATTAATTTTGGTATACTGCCTTTGACCGTGTCGGAGGACGTTTATGATTCATTGGAGCAGGGTGCGGAAATTGAACTTCCGGGCATTGCAAAAGAAGTAAGAGAATCTTCTGAAATTACATTGAAAGATTTGAAAACATACAGGACATATTCGACTGAACATGGTCTTACATTAAGACAGAGGGATATAATCCTTGCCGGCGGTTTACTTAATTACGTGAGTGGAAAATAAAAAGCTTGCAAAAAGTATCAATTTAATATATTAAATATAGAAGGTAAATTGAAATCTTTTAAAGGAAGGGGAGGTTATATGAGATTATTTGTTGTGCTATTGAGTATGCTTGCTTTTGTTGCAATTGGATGCACTACTACCTATGTTATGAAACCTGAAGACAAGACCCTGCTGGAAGATGCACGCAATGCGGCCAGTGACGCAAAGGCTTCCGCTGCTTCGGCAGAGGCATCTTCAAATGAGTCAGCAATGCAGGCAGATAAATCAGCTATGCACGCTGATAGAGCGGAAGCTGCTGCTGATCGTTCCGAAGTGGCTGCAAACAGATCTGAAAGAGCGGCTGATGATGCTGAAAAAGCGGCGACAAAGGCAGTCAAGGCTTTTGAGATGAAGCAAAGAAAATAATAATTATTCTGAAATTACTGCGGGAAGCCCTGTTGCACTTTTAATTGCAGAAATTATATTAAGTGTATCAATATTATTTAACAGGTGCTTCCTGCTTAGTTTTATTACTGCAAGATTGATAAGCTCCGGATCGCTCAGTGAGGAGCGGTGGACCTCAATGTATACCTTATCATTATAAGTGCCTATCTTAATCGGTTCGTCTATAATCTTGACCGGTGTTCCTGGCCTAATCAGTTTGTAAAGTACTTCTATGTCTTCAGGATAAAGTCTTATACAACCGTGACTTACTCTTCTTCCTATCCCGAGCGGCCTGTTTGTCCCGTGGATACCGTAACCTTTCGCTGAAAGATGCAGCCAGTACCCGCCGAGAGGATTGTCCGGCCCGGGCGGAACAAAGGCCGGGAGTTCAGGGTCTTCTTCCCTTATCGATTTTGGGACGTTCCAAACAGGGTCTTTTACCTTGGCAGTAATTTTGAAATTGCCGGTTGGTGTATCCGTGCCGGCAACACCTATGCCGAGAGGGTAAGTCTTCACGTATTTATTTTTATTGATACTGAAAAAATAGTACAGCCGCATCTCGGCAAGATTTATGAGGATTCCATCATCCAGTATTTCAGGGATAAGCCAGTAGGTCGGAATAACTATTCTGGAGCCTTTCTCCGGCACCCAGGGATCAACATCCCTGTTTGCGGAGACTATCTCGTTATACCCTACATCGTATTTTCGCGCCAGTTCAATAAGGGTCTCCTTATCTTTGATAGTATATGCCTTTTTAGCGCCGATTAGTGGCATTGAAGGATCATTGACCGGGAATGCACCGGAGGCTAATGCTTGTGAAATAAAGAACAATATGGGGATTATTATGACGGCAATTGTTCGCACAATAAATAATAACTTAAATAGTTAATTTATTGCTTTTGGTTCAGTATTTCAAAAGATAGAGTTTACTTGACACACCCCGTTTTTAAGCGGTATACTTTTATCACCCTGGGGGAGGCATAGCCTGAGAGTTCCTGATTTCTGGAAGACCCTTAGAACCTGAACCGGTTAAGACCGGCGGAGGAAAGGAAATAATTTATACTATGCCGTATTTCCTGATACACAGGGAATACGGTTTTTTATTTTAGGAAGAACATAATGAAGAAGAAAAAGTCCAACACAGATCCTGTACATATAAGGAAAATACTAGAAAAATCTCTGAAACTCCGGAACCTGAACCTGACTGAAGTGTCAGACATACTGGCCCTGGAGGATGGAGATATATGGAATGAGATATTTGACGCGGCACGGAGGGTCAAGGAAAAAGTATATGGCAAGAGAATAGTCCTGTTTGCCCCGCTGTACCTTTCAAACGAATGCCTGAATGACTGCCTTTATTGCGGATTTAGAAAAGGCAACAAAGGCGCAAAAAGAAAAACCTTAACAGTTGAAGAGGCGGTGAAAGAGGCAACACTCCTTTCGGATAAAGGGTATAAGAGGCTGCTTCTCGTTGCGAGCGAACACAAGAAAATAGTGGGCATAGATTATTTTGAAAAAGTCATTAAGGCTATTTATGATAAAACGGATATCCGTATCCTTCATACTAATTCAGCCCCGATGAACGTTGATGAATTCAAAAGACTCAAGGCTTCAGGTGTAGGTGTATATCAGTGTTTCCAGGAGACATATCATATGCAGACGTACAGACATATGCATCCGACCGGTTCAAAGGCAGAGTATTCCTGGAGACTCAATGTTATGGACAGGGCAATAGAGGCTGGTTTTGAAGATGTTGGGATGGGTGTGCTCCTCGGTCTTTATGACTGGCGCTGGGAAGTAGGAGCTTTAATCGCACACAGTAGGAGACTTATAAAGAAATACGGTTTCGGCCCCCATACTATTTCTGTCCCCAGATTACAGCCTGCGGAGGGTTCTGAAATCAATAATTCAGAATACAAGGTTTCGGACGATGACCTTAAAAAGGTAGTAGCGATTTACAGGCTGGCCCTTCCTTATGTTGGAGTCGTGGTCTCTACCAGAGAGTCTTCTGATCTTAGAGACGAACTGATCTCTGTAGGCGCGTCCCAGATATCTGCTGGATCAAAGACAAGCCCCGGGGGATATCTTGAACATGGCGACACTGAGCAATTTGAGACAGGGGACCGCAGAAACCTCGATGAAGTTATTGGTAAGATAGCGAGTTTAGGATTAATACCAAGCCTATGTACTGCCTGCTACAGGGAAGGCCGGTCCGGTGAAACATTTAAGAATCTCGCTCAGAATGAATCAATGAAGGAATTCTGTCATGAGAACGCGCTTCTCTCCCTTAAGGAATATATTGAGGACAGTGCTTCTGGTGATGTGAAAGAGCAGCTCGAAAAAATTCTGGAAGAGGAAATTGCTAAGAATACAAACGGCATTTCCGCTAAAATGGAGCTTATAGAGTCCGGAAAAAGAGATATACACATTTAATGTATGTAGGGGCGGGTTTGAAACCCGCCCTTACGATAATGCGATGAAACTGATAATTAATGGAAATGAACAGGTCATCAAAGATGGTCTAACTGTTACAGGGCTTCTTGATAGTCTTGTGATAGAGCCGGGCCGGGTTGCAGTAGAGGTTAATCTGAAGATAATCAAGAAATGTGACTTTGAAGGTCATATGTTGAATGATGGTGACAGTGTGGAGATAGTTAATTTTGTTGGAGGAGGATAAGGATTAATAATGGAAGATAAACTCGTAATCAAGGGTGTTGAATTTAAATCCAGGCTCTGGGTCGGGACTGGTAAATATAAGGATTTTGAAGAGACAGCAAAGGCTATTGAGGCTTCCGGGGCGGATGTTGTAACGGTAGCGGTCAGAAGGACAAATATATTTGATAGTAAATCCGAAAACCTGCTCGATTTTATTGATCCGAAAAAATACAAGATTCTCCCAAATACTGCCGGGTGTTACACACTCGAAGATGCACTGCGATATGCAAGACTTGCAAGGGAGACCGGGGTATCGGACCTTATAAAAATTGAAGTTATAGGTGATGAGAAAACATTATTCCCTGATGCTTGTGCAACTCTTAAGGCCACTGAAATTTTGGCAAAAGAGGGTTTTATTGTCTTGCCGTACATTAATGATGATCCGGTAATGGCGTTGCGGCTTGTAGATGCGGGCGCTGCAGCAGTTATGCCGCTTGCTGCTCCAATAGGCTCTGGTCTCGGCATACGTAATCCTTACAATCTGAAAATAATCCTTGAACAGGCAAAGGTACCTATTGTGGTAGATGCTGGAGTTGGAACAGCCTCTGATGTAGCAAAGGCCATGGAACTCGGCTGCGACGCAGTCTTGCTGAATACAGCGATAGCCGGGGCCGATGATCCTATTGCCATGGCAGAGGCCATGAAATATGGGGTGATTGCCGGCCGTCTGGCTTATAAAGCGGGAAGGATTCCAAAAAAACTCTATGCGACAGCAAGCAGCCCTATTGAGGGGATGCTTTAATAATTACGAATTACAAATTATTAATTACGAGTTACTAATGAAGGTTGATTTTAGATTGTATTTGATAACGGATAGAAAGCAATTAATAGAAGGCAGATCACTGCTATCTGCTGTGAGGCAGGCTTTGAAGGGTGGAGTGAGGGCGGTGCAGTTGAGGGAAAAAGACCTTGATACCAGAGACCTTTTGAAGCTGGCATATAAGATGAGGAAATTGACAGCGGAGTATAAGTCGAAACTTTTTATAAATGACAGGTTTGATATTGCGCTTGCTGTTAATGCTGACGGGGTACATCTTGCACAAAGCAGTATTCCTGTTAAGGCTGTCAGTGAAGCGGTAAAGAAGAAACTCCAGATCGGGGTTTCAGCACATTCATTGAAAGAGGCAATAGAGGCGGAAAAGGGAGGAGCTGATTTTATTACTTTTGGGCCTGTTTACAGGACGGCTTCAAAGGTAAAGTATGGCGCTCCTGTTGGAATTGATGCCCTTAAAAAAGCATGTTCTAATATTAATGTCCCTGTTTTTGCGCTTGGAGGAGTTAAGGGTAGCAGGATAGGGAAGGTGAAGGAAGCTGGGGCATATGGGGCCGCTATGATATCTGAAATTATCAAGGCGGGCGATATTCAGAAGAAATCAAAAGAATTGACAAGCTTAGTAAATTGAATCTTACCAAAAGGGAGAATATACATGAGTGCACCTATAGAATATACAAGAATTGAACTTGCAAGGAAGGGCATTATCACAGACGAAGTAAAACAGGTTGCTGAAGATGAAAGAATTGACCCTGAGCAGCTTTCCATGGATATAGCCGGAGGCGTGACGGTCATCTCAAGGAATGTAAATCATGATATAAAACCCCTCGGAATAGGCAGGGGATTAAGAACGAAAATCAACGCTAATATAGGTACTTCGAAGGACAAAATTTCGATTGAGGAAGAAATGGAGAAACTCGATGTATTGATCAAGTACGGCGCTGATGCTGTAATGGACCTTTCGACCGGCGGGCCTATTAAGGAGATCAGGAAACGTCTCATGGACAGATCGACAATCTCTGTTGGGACAGTTCCAATATATCAGGCGGTCGCAAAGGCTGCTGAAGAAAAGGGATCTATTGCAAAGATGACAGCGGATGATCTCTTTGACGCGATAGAAGACCATGCCAAAGAGGGCGTTGATTTTGTGACTGTCCATTGCGGTCTTACACGCAGGACAATTGAGACATTACGTGATGAAGGAAGGATACTCGATATAGTTAGCCGCGGCGGGTCGTTCCTTGTAGAATGGATGGTATACAATGACAAAGAAAACCCCCTTTACGAACAGTATGACCGGCTTGTTGAGATGTCAAAGAAATATGACCTTACCCTGAGTCTTGGTGACGGTGCCAGGCCTGGATGTCTTTCTGATGCAACGGACAGGACCCAGCTTGATGAACTTTTAACGCTCGGTGAATTGACTGACAGGGCGGTAAAGGAAGGGGTCCAGGTCATTATCGAAGGCCCGGGTCATGTACCGCTTAATCAGGTTGAACTGAATATGAAGATACAGAAAGAAGTATGCAAAGGTGCCCCGTTTTATGTGCTCGGTCCGCTTGTGACCGATATAGCTATGGGTTATGACCATGTAGCGGCAGCGATCGGGGGCGCGGTAGGAGCTGCTGCCGGTGCTGATTTCTTATGCTATGTTACTCCTTCGGAGCATATCAGGCTGCCAAGTGTTGAAGATGTAAAAGAAGGAGTCATCGTATCAAAGATAGCGGCCCATGCAGCAGACATCGCAAAGGGTGTTAAAGGCGCTATAGAACTTGATAATGAAATGGCCAGAAGGAGGAAGGCCCTTGATTGGAACGGCCAGATCGAATTGAGCCTTGACCCTGAAAAGATCAAAAAATGGCGCGCTGAAGTCCCGCCGACCGAATCAGAGGTCTGTAGTATGTGCGGTGATTTTTGTGCTATTAAAACAGTTGAAGCGGCCCTGAGAAAAAAATAACGGTTTCAGAAAGCTTCCCTGATGTTGACAATAAGTCCAGGCCCATTGTCTACCCAGCTGAAATCAAAACGCAGGTTGAACTTCTCTTCCTGGTTCAGTGCGTAACGAATTCCAGCTCCGACGCTTGACTTGAAATCTTTAATCTGCATCTTCTCCAGGTCACTTGCTACTTGAGCCAGCTCATAAAAGACTGCTCCTGAGAACTTTTGTTTGATCGGAAAACGAAATTCTGACTGTAGGGCCAGAAGGTCTCTATCAAGATAACGTCCTTTTTCTATTCCTCTCAAAATGTCTGTTCCGTCAGGAGTTGAGAGGTAGAGGAAAGGGACATCGCCCCGGCTAAATCGTGAATGGGCCGCAAGTGCAAGAGTTGTATCTTTTGATGTTTGGAAATAGTGGCGTAAGTCAATACTCTGTACCCGGAAATCATAATCGCTTCCAAAGGCATTGTTATAGTTCAAATATTTATATCGGAGAAAGTCTCCTCGTAACGGAGAATTGAAATTGTCTCTTGTATCGTATCCCATGCTAAAACCGATACCGCTGTAGGTGCCGTTCTCGGAGCCTTTTATCTCACTTGTTGAAAAAACCCCACCAGGTCTGACATTCATTGATTCCTTTTCATAGCTAAAAGCTGGACCGATTGAAAAGTTATCCAGAAAATACCGCTCAAATGAAATATCTATTTCAATGTTGGTAGACTCATATTCCTCAGGATTATCAGGTGAATTGTTACCTATACCGTAAAAATTGGCTTTCCAGAATTTTGCAGACAACTTTGTATTGAGATGATAGAGGTTGCGTGAGAAATACATGTCAGGAGACACGAGAAAGCGATACTGCCCTTTTGTTGTACCAAAACCTATAACGTCAATCGTTGAAGTATTGTTCCTGTGGTTTGCGTCGTGTAAAAAATAAAAGAGCATTCCGCCAAGAATCAGGCCTGTTTCAGGACTACTTGCTATGACAGGGCTTGTTGCCCACTTCTGTTTTTCTTCTGTTTTTGATAGGGTCTTTTTTTCATCAACCGGTGTTATTTCAGAGGCATACAATAATTCTTGCCAGGCATGGATCAGAATAAGGCTGATTATCAATGCCAATCTGAGACAGCGGCTCCGGGTCATTTAGCTAACTCAAGCTCCTTACCGTTCAACTTTATGGCAGTGATGTCCCATTCTTCGAAAATAACGGTGAAATCATGGGCATTTTCAGGCACTATGTCTGACGGTATGGTAAAGACTTTTCGCGTAATGGCCCCTTCATCATGGGCTTTGCCTATAAGCGCCGTTACCTGCTCAATTCCGAGATTTATAGTTACGATCATAACGAAATGGGGTTCGTTCATGACATTACTTATAATTGGGCTCATTTTCTTTATTGCGCCCTTTTCGACCATAGTAATAAACTTGCCTGTTCCTAGGCTGAATTCATCAGGGATATGAATCTCTGAAAATTCGACTCCTGGTATTGGATTTTTTTCGTGACTGTTTATTTCTCCCATTATTGCCTCCAGATAATTATCATTTTCTTTATTAAATACCGATCAGATTTTAACATACATAATGAAAAGATTTTTCAAATTGGAGTGACACTTCGCGGATAGAGTCGATTCCGTCGAGAATTTTGCAGTGTAAAGATCTTTTTCATAAAAGTATGAAAGTACACAATCAGTGTTAATATGCAGACTTTCTTTGGACATATTCAGAATAAAACCTGTATTTCAAGGTTGTTATAAAATAGTGGCTTCATGAAAATTGACAAAGGCAGTGATTAAGAAATATAATTTATAGGTTTTTATGATAATTGGATATGATAATTAATATAGAGGAGGGTAGTATATGTCAGATAATGTAACTAGTGTTTCTAATGATACATTTGAGCAGGAGGTTTTAAAGTCTGAGAATGTTGTCATGGTTGATTTCTGGGCAACATGGTGTGGGCCTTGTAAAATAGTGGCACCTGTTGTTGAAGAGCTTGCCAAGGAATATGAGGGCAAGGCCAGATTTGCAAAGGTAAATACGGATGAAAACCAGGACCTTGCAACAAAATATAATATAAGAGGGATCCCGACCCTCATGTTTTTTAAGGATGGAGAAGTCAAGGACCAGATAGTGGGGGCAGTGCCAAAGGCCCAGCTTAAATCCAAACTTGATTCTCTGATTGGATAAGTAAACATCATGTATGACGTTATTATAATAGGTGGAGGCCCTGCTGGTTTGACAGCAGGGCTTTATACTTCCAGGGCAAAACTGAAAAGCCTGTTGATTGAAAAAGGCTTTACCGGCGGGCAGGTAATGACTACTGAATGGGTGGAGAACTATCCTGGATTTGAAGATGGTATTTCAGGGGCCGAGCTTTCCCAGAAAATGGAGAAGCAGGCTACAAAATTTGGACTTGAGATAGTGCAGGGCTCTGTTGCCGGCATCTCATCAAATGGTAAGACCAGGAAGATAACTCTTGAGGATGATAAACAGTTTGAGGCAAAATGCGTAATACTTGCTACCGGTTCAAACCCGAGATTGTTGAACATTGAAGGGGAGGATAAATACCGCGGCAGGGGCGTTTCATATTGTGCCACATGTGACGGGGCCTTTTTTAGAGATAATGAATTGGCGGTCATAGGCGGGGGTGATTCGGCTGTTGAGGAAGGACTTTTTCTCACAAAATTCGCTAAGACTGTATATATTATTCACAGAAGAGATGAACTAAGGGCCACAAAAGTTGTCCAGGAGAGGGCTTTTGCTAATCCTAAGATTAAATTTATCTGGGACACTGTTCCTGAAGAGATTTTAGGGGATGATAGCGGCGTTACCGGATTAAAGTTAAAGAACGTTAAGACGGATGAGTTGTCTGATCTTAATGTGCAGGGCGTTTTTATATATGTCGGGTACAACCCGAATGTGGAGTTTGTTGAAGGACAGGTGAAAATTAACGAAAACAGGTATGTGGTTGCTGACGAGAATATGGCCACTTCAGATTCAGGAGTATTTGTGGCAGGGGACGTAAGGTCCAAACCACTGAAACAGATAGCAACGGCGGTCGGTGATGGAGCAACTGCAGCTATATCGGCTGAGAAATATATAGAAGAGAATTTTAACGATTAATGTAGGGGCGGGTGTAAGGGCGGGTTTCAAACCCGCCCCTACTACAATATAATTATGTTCGAATCATTATCAGACAGATTAGAGGGAGTATTTAAAAAACTCAAAGGGCGGGGTTTTTTAAAGGAAGAAGATGTTGCTGCCGCACTGAAAGAAATCAGGATGGCCCTCCTTGAAGCCGATGTTAACTTCAAGGTAGTAAAAGACTTTGTTGAGAAGGTTAGGGTCAGGGCGGTCGGTAAAGATGTAATTGATAGTATTACTCCCGGACAGCAGGTTGTAAAAGTCGTGAATGATGAGCTGTGCGAGCTTATGGGAGGCGGGCACAGTAAAATTAACCTTGCCCCTAATCCTCCGACAGTCATTATGCTTGTGGGTCTCCACGGGTGCGGTAAAACTACAACATCGGCCAAGCTTGCGAATACTTTTAAAAAGGACGGCAGGAGGCCCATGCTTGTAGCAATGGACACGGCAAGACCTGCTGCAATTGATCAACTCGTAGCACTTGGTTCCCAGATTGATGTCCCTGTCTTTGCCTCTAGTCCTGGTGACGATCCTGTAGGTGTCTTTCCTGAAGCGCTCAAAAAAGCGAACCTTGAGGGGATTGATGTATTAATTTTGGATACAGCGGGCAGATTGCATATTGATGAAGATTTAATGGGCGAGCTCGATAATATAAAGAAAGTAGCAGACCCTAAGGAAATCCTACTTGTTGCCGATGCCATGACAGGACAGGATGCAGTGAATATAGCCAGTTCTTTTAACGAAAAATTGGATCTGCAAGGAGTTATTCTTACAAAGATGGATGGTGATGCCCGAGGCGGCGCTGCCCTCTCTATAGTGCATGTCACTGGAAAACCCATTAAATTCATTGGTGTGGGAGAAAAAATAGATTTTCTTGAACCCTTCCATCCAGATAGAATGGCCTCAAGAATACTCGGGATGGGTGATGTTGTAAGTCTTGTTGAAAAGGCCCAGGAAGCGGTTGGTCTGGATGAAGCACTTAATCTGGAAGAAAAGTTCACTAAAAACAGGTTTACTTTTGAAGACCTTAAAAATCAGATAAAACAGATTAAAAAAATGGGTCCAATTGAAAACCTTCTCGGCATGATCCCAGGTCTTGGCAAGCAGTTAAAAGGAGTTAATATTGATGATAATGCCTTTGTAAAGGTTGAGGCTATAATAAATTCCATGACGGTGCAGGAAAGAAATAATTATGTTATACTTAACGGCAGTCGAAAAAAGAGGATTGCCACTGGAAGTGGTACAACGGTTGCTGATATAAATAAGTTGGTAAAACAGCACCTTACGATGAAGAAAATGCTGAAAAAGATGAAACGGGGCAAGGGCTTTGGAATGCCTCAATTCAAATTCTAAATTGCAGGATTCAGTCAGTTAGCAGAAAACTGGATCTTGATCTTATATAGTGATTCATGTATTATGAGTACTTAATTTGACATGGAGGAAATAGTTTGGTAAAGATAAGATTGACAAGAAAGGGTAAAAAGAAGAAACCTTTCTACAGGGTAATAGTAGCCGATTCCAGAGAGAGAAGAGACGGTCCGTTTTTGGAAATTATAGGTACATATGATCCAATGCAAGACCCTTCTGAGATTAAGATAGACACAGAAAGGGCCCAGTACTGGCTCGGCTGTGGAGCACAACCAACTTCTGTTGTGAAGAAACTATTGAAAATATCGGGCGTTTAAACAATACCCTGTTTCAAGTGGAGGTGGAGATGAAGTCGCTGATTGAGCAAATTGCTAAAGCTTTGGTGGATAAACCAGACGAAGTTGAAGTTAATGAGGTCAAAGGTGAAAGAACCATCGTTTTTGAACTGCGTGTTGCTACAAGTGATCTTGGAAAGGTTATTGGAAAGCAGGGAAAAACAGCCCGTTCTATCAGGACTATATTGAGTGCTGCCGGTACAAAACTTGGTAAGCGATGTGTTCTGGAGATTCTGGAATAGTACCTGTATAAATATTTGTATTTAAAATTTGATCATAGTAATAAACGATAAGGAGAAGGGAATACCCTTCTCCTTTAGAATTGCCCTTTGGCCTGATAATGAAATGTGATGTCCTGACGCTCTTCCCGGATATATTAACAGCCTGTCTTAATGAAAGTATTTTAAAAAGGGCAAGGGAAAAAGATTTGCTTGATGTGAGGCTTTGTAATATCAGGGACTTCACATCAGACCTCCACAGGACAGTAGATGATGCTCCTTTTGGAGGAGGGGCCGGGATGGTGTTTAAACCTGAGCCAATATTTAGGGCAATGGACTTTCTCAAGGAAGACGGTGAGCCGCGAAGAGTGGTTCTCCTTAGTCCGCAGGGGCGACCGTTCGATCAGTCAATGGCAGAGGCCTATGCGAGAGAAGATAAAAGGTTTGTATTTATCTGTGGACGTTATGAAGGAATTGATGAAAGGGTGAAGACCCTTGTTGATGAAGAAGTCTCTATCGGTGATTATGTAATGACCGGCGGTGAATTGGCGGCGCTTGTAATAATCGATGCAGTGACAAGACTGGTCCCCGGTGTGCTGGGTGATGAGAGATCGATTGAGGATGAATCGTTTTCATGGGGTGTGCTTGATTACCCTCATTATACCAGGCCAAGGGAATACAGGGGGATGAATGTCCCTAAGGTGCTTCTCTCCGGAGACCATAAAGAGATATTGCACTGGAGACGGAAAGAGGCCCTGAAAAAGACTCGCGAAGTAAGGCCTGATCTTATTGAAAAGACAGAGCTTTCTGATATAGATAGAAAGATTTTATCCGAGCTCTCATCTGAAGAGAACGGATTAGTGTAAGGGCGATTCGCGAATCGCCCCTACGAGATATGATAAATGATTAATATTGCAGGAGGAATAAAATGGACGCAATAAGAATGATAGAAGAAGGACAGAAAAGGGAATTGGCCCCTTTCAGGATCGGGGACACAATTAGTGTTAGCTTGAAAATTAAGGAAGGGGAAAAGGAAAGGATCCAGGTGTATACCGGTGTTGTTATCGCACAGAAGGGCGGCGGCACTCGTGAGACTTTCACTGTAAGAAAAATATCCGGAGGTATCGGTGTTGAGAGAGTTTTCCCGATTCATTCGCCCCTGATTGAGAGTGTCAAGGTCGTTAAGCAGGGCGTTGTCAGAAGAGCAAAGCTTTATTATCTACGTGACAAGAAGGGTAAGGCGGCAAAGGTTAAGGAAAAGAAATACATCAAAAAATAGTAATTTTTAAATTGCAAATATCAAGCACCAAATAATAAATAATTTACAAATAACAATTTACGAAAATTGAATATGGTTCTTTGTTTGAATTATTGATATTTGGAGCTTATTTGTTTTTTGAAATTTGTAATTTAGCTTCTATAATGTCCCGTAATAATACTTCTTCAAACAATAAAACGCTTTCCATTTATCATTATGATGAAAATATCCGTCAAAAACATTCAGTTATAGCTGGGCTTGATGAGGCAGGCAGAGGGCCGCTGGCAGGTCCAGTGGTTGCTTCCGCAGTAATACTACCGGCAGGGCTTATCATTGAAGGTCTCCGTGACTCAAAAAAAATTGCTGAAAAAGAGCGTAAAAGAATATTCTGGGAGATCGCACAGCATGCAGACGGTATAGGGGTCGGTATAGTAGATGCTGAAACCATAGACAGGATTAATATTCTGGAGGCCACAAAATGCGCCATGAAGGAAGCGGTCGAAGATTTGGAAAAGAAGCCCGGTTATTTACTTATAGATTCTGTTAAGTTGTCCGGTGTTGATATTGAACAGTCTTCAATGATAAAAGGTGAATCGGTCAGTGCGTCTATAGCAGCGGCGTCCATTATTGCCAAGACAGTAAGAGATGATATTATGATTGCGTATCACGAAATATATCCGGATTATAATTTTAAGGGACACAAAGGCTATTCTACAAAGGAACATATGGAGCTGATCGGCTTGTACGGTCCATGTCCCATACACAGGATGAGCTTTAAAAGGGTGAAAGATGATCAACTTATTATTAATTATAAATAAATGGCTGTTTAATCAGCTGGTGCATGGTATTTTCAGTATTCGTACCTATGATTTTTCGATTTAATTCTATATAATTGTAGCAGGAGTTGTTTTTCACAAAAATAAAAAAACAGTGTGCTTTACTTACAAAATTAACTTGTGGTAAAATTTTACCTCTCTATATAAAGGAAGGTGTTTATGGCATTAGCAAAAGAACATAAAGAAACAATAATTAAACAGTACAAGGTGCATGATTCCGACACTGGATCACCCGAAGTACAGGTAGCGCTAATCAGCGAACGGTTAAATACTTTAAACTCACATTTCAAGACCCACAAGAAGGATCACCATTCACGCAGGGGACTTTTGAAACTGGTGGGACAAAGGCGTAAACTTTTAAGCTATCTTAAAACAATTGACCGGGAACGTTATGAAAAGCTGATTAAGCAACTCGGGCTGAGAAAGTAGTTATAAATGACAAAAGTAGAGATTGAAATAAAAGGAAAGACACTAAGTCTTGAAACAGGAAGATTTGCAAAACAGGCTGACGGATCAATAGTCGCCAGATACGGGGACACAGTAGTACTGGCAACAGCGGTTGCCAAAAAAGAAGCAAGGGCGGACATAGATTTTTTCCCGCTTACTTGTGATTATCAGGAAAAGGCATATGCCGCAGGTAAAATCCCTGGGGGGTTCTTTAAAAGAGAAGGCAGGCCTGGTGAGAAAGAAACTCTAACATCACGCCTTATTGACAGACCTATCAGACCACTTTTCCCTGATGGTTTTTATTGTGAAACACAGGGTATTGTCTCTGTGCTTTCTTTTGGTGAAGAAAATATATCTGACATACTTGGAATCATTGGCATATCTGCTGCCCTCAGTATCTCTGACATCCCTTTTGACGGGCCTGTCGGTGCTGTAAGGATAGGTATCCTGAGTGGTTCTTTTGTTGTTAATCCTGATTTACAGGAAATAGAGGAGTGCGATTTTGCCCTGGTTGTCGCAGGCACTGAAGATGCGATTCTCATGGTAGAGGGCGGTGGACTTGAAGTCCCTGAAGCACAACTCATTGAAGCCCTTGAGATCGCCCATACTGAGATTAGGAAGGTTGTTGATCTCCAGAAAGAACTCGTCTCTAAAATCGGAAAGACAAAGAGGGCCGTCGTAGCCCCGCAGCTGGATGAAAATCTTTTAAACTCAGTGTCCGGTCTTGCACTTGATAAAATAAAAGAGGCCATTGTTATTTCTGATAAGTTATTGAGACAGGATGCCCTTAATGATATATCTCGTAGCGTTATAGAAGAATTGAATACAGGCGAAGAGGACATCACTAAAGATATTAAATTTATGTTTCATAAACTAGAGAAAGACCTTGTCAGGAACATGGTCCTGGAGCAGGGTGTCAGGGCTGACGGACGTAAGCCTGATGAAGTAAGACATATTAGTTCGGATGTGGGTATGCTCCCAAGGGCGCACGGCTCTTCACTTTTTGTAAGAGGAGAGACACAGGCCCTGGCCGTAGTTACACTCGGCACAGCATCTGACGAACAGAGAATTGACTCTCTGGAAGGGGAGACAAAGAAGGCATTCATGCTTCACTATAATTTCCCTCCTTTCAGTGTTGGAGAGGTAAAGTTCCTCCGTTCCGCCGGTAGAAGAGAAATAGGACATGGAAACCTGGCAGAGAGGGCATTGAAAGAAGTCCTTCCTAATAAGGAAGAGTTCCCGTATACCATAAGGATTGTCTCGGACATACTCGAATCTAACGGATCATCATCAATGGCCACTGTTTGCGGTGGCACACTTGCTCTTATGGATGCCGGTGTTCCGATCAAGGCGCCTGTAGCGGGTATTGCAATGGGACTCATTAAAGAGGGAGATAAAACTGTTGTACTTACCGATATACTCGGCCTTGAAGATCACCTTGGTGATATGGACTTTAAGGTAACAGGTACAGAGAATGGTATTACAGCATTTCAGATGGACGTTAAGATAAGCGGTGTGACCCGTGAAATAATGGAAACAGCGCTGGAACAAGCCAAAGCAGGGCGGCTCCATATATTGGGTAAAATGAAGGAAATCCTGTCGGAATCAAGAGACCATCTTGCAGCTTATGCTCCAAGGATTTTTACCATGCAGATAAAGCCTGATAAGATCAGAGATGTTATCGGTACTGGTGGTAAGGTCATCAGGGGCATTGTCGAGCAGACAGGTGCCAAGATTGATATAGACGATTCAGGTACAATACATATTGCATCTTCAGATGAAGAATCTGCAAAGAAGGCGATAGCGATTGTCGAAGGAATCATAGCAGAGGCAGAGCTTAATAAGATTTATGACGGGACAGTAAAGAGAATTGTTGATTTTGGTGCATTTGTAGAAATATTACCAGGAACTGAAGGCCTGCTGCACATATCGCAGATTGCCGAGGAAAGAATTGCCAAGGTAACTGATGTGCTCAAAGAAGGTGAAGAGCTGAAGGTGAAGGTAATCGAAATAGACAAGATGGGCAGAATACGCCTTAGCAGGAAAGAAGCGCTGAAAGAACAATAAGCCTTAAAATCTTGAATTTGGATTGATTTAATCCAGAGAGTAAATTAATAACATTTGTCCAGTACTAAAACTATATTGATTACAGTGGAGAAATGTTTAAAAAAATAAATCTCGACAACAACATTCCAGTTCTCATGGAAACGGTACGCGGCGTGCGTTCTCTCTGCATCGGCATATGGGTGAAGATTGGTTCACGGTATGAACAGGCAGAGAACAACGGTATGTCGCATTTCCTTGAACACATGTTTTTTAAGGGCACCGATACCCGTACGGCTGAAGGTATCGCGATGGAAATCGATTCTCTTGGCGGAGAAATAAATGCCTTTACCTCGTCCGAATATACCCTCTTCTATATAAAGGTTCTTGATGAATATATGGACAACGCGGTTGCAATGCTGACCGATATTTTCATGAATTCAAACTTCCCCGAAGATGATATGGAGAAGGAAAAGGGGATCATTTACGAAGAAATCAATATGGTTGAGGACAGCCCCTCCGATTATGTTCATGATCTTTTCAGTAAAAATATATGGGGAGAAAAAGGTCTGGGACAGTCTATCCTTGGTACAAAAGAGGTGATTGGTGCCTTCACAAGGGATGATCTTCTTGGGCATATCAAAAAGCATTACGGGACTGAAAATATCATAATTTCCTGCAGTGGTAACTTCAAGGAAGAAGTGCTTACTGAGCAGCTCAATGCGAAGATCGGTATTCTGAAAAGAAAAGGTGAACGTGAAGCACAACCTTTGCCTGAGTTCAGGAGCAGTATAGATATAATCAATAAGGACCTGTCGGAAGCCCATGTCTGCATCGGGTTGCAAGGCCTGCTGTATCAGAGTGATGATAGGTACGCGATGCATCTGCTTAACACTATTCTCGGTTCAGGGTTCAGTTCAAGGCTTTTCCAGAATGTCAGGGAAAAGAGGGGCCTGGTTTATTCTATTTATTCTTACCATGTATCTTATTTTGATACTGGTCTATGGTCGGTGTATGCTGGGACTGAAAAGGCCCACGTGAGCGAAGTAATCAACATATCGGTTGATGAAATAAGCAACCTTTCTCATACTGTTACTGAAGAGGAGTTGCAGAGGGCGAAGGCCCAGCTGAAAGGCAACCTTATTCTTGCACTTGAGTCTACCAGCAATAAGATGACCAATATAGCGAAGCAGGAAATCTATTATGGAAAGTACTTCAGTCCTGAAGAGATTATAAATATGGTTGAATCGATCTCGCTTGAGCACATTCAGGTTCTTGCTCGGAGGCTTGTGGATAATAAGTCTTTTGCTCTTACTGTTTATGGTCCTGTTAAGGAGAGTGATCTTCGAGGGGCTTGTACGCTTATTCAGTAAGCAAAGGATGGCTGCTTTTAAAAGGTTTTAAGACGGCACGATAATCTTAATGCTTGTTTGAATAAATAATAACAGAGTACGTATTTTGGGTAATAATAGCTTTTCAGCCTTCTGCAAAATCTTTTAAAAGCAGCCATCCTTTGCTTACTGAATAACACCAGCTCTTTCTTTCCATAAGCCTCTTTTATTCTTTTTTGCTTCCAGTTCATGTTTTTTGAAGTTATCCATATATTTAAAAGCGAATCTTCTATATGCTTTCCCGTACCCCTGTCTGATTATCTCTGCATTCAGAAAGGTCCCGTCTTCAAAATACACGTAAGCAAGGATCCTTCCGTATTTGTCCCTCATTTGCCGGCCATATTTAAGTCTTACTTTTTTGTACTCTGTTATTTCCTTAACAAAGGCCGCTGATTCTTTCCCGAAATGTTCCTCCTTTGTGTAAGGGTTCTTTTTTTCCGGGGCATCGACTCCAATGAGGCGGACCTTTTCCTTTTTGCCGTTCATGAGGACAACAATTGTATCTCCGTCAATTACATAGGTGCAGAGATAGAGAGTTTTGGAAGAGGCAGTGGGGTTTTTAGTTAAATAGGGAGAGGAGATAAATAGAATAATTATTAATGCGCTTATTGATAATAGGTATTTTTTCATTGCTCATTCCAGATTTATTAGAGTTTTTCAGTAAAATGGATTTTAACATATAAACAAATCTATGGCTTTCAGGGGAGTAGTTTTTAATTTACTAATTTATAGTAATAAATAAAAAATAGATTAAAGTTTTTTTAAGATCTACCGAAATAAAGGAAAGGGCAACAAAACGGGGAGGGGTAGAGAATGAGTGATTTAGAGGGATGGTCAAGGGTCATTAATGATGAGAGCGAACAAGAAGAAAGAAAGACACCATTAGAGATTTTGACTGAAAATGCTGGTCAAATAAAATAAGGTCTCTCTTGATCTGAATTGTGGGTTATGGATCTGTGTCCCAATGACTACTGAGAATGGTAAGCCTTTACAATGGCCTTCACGGCCCTCTTTATCTGTGCTTCAGTATTGGTTCTCCCAAGACTCAACCTAACAGCTGAAAAGGCCCTTTCATCGCTGAGCCCCATGGCCTTAAGCACATGCGAAGCAGTATGCTTTCCTTCGTGACAGGCGGAACCGGTTGACGCGGCGATCTCGTTCTTTAATCGCTCCAGCAACGCTGCTCCTATAATATTAGGGAATGAGAGGTTCAATGTGTTTGGAAGTCTTTTAGTAGAATGGCCGTTTAGTTTCAGGTCGGGAATCTGTTTTCGAAGCCCATCATGAAATAATTTTGAAAGAGACTTCATGCTGCTGATCTTATAGCGCATCTCTTTTTCTGCAAGCTCTGATGCAGTCCCAAGCCCAACAATGCCGGCAACATTTTCCGTACCCGGTCTAAGCCCTTTTTCATGAGAGGCCCCGAATATAATCGGTTCTATTTTTAAACCATTTTTAATGTAGAGCGCCCCTATACCTTTTGGTCCATAGAACTTGTGAGAGACTACAGTCAATAAACCGGTCTTCAGTCGTTTCACCTTGACCGGGACTTTTCCAACGGATTGGGCCGCGTCACAATGAAAGGTTATTCCCTTTTCCTTTGCAATCCTGCCGATTTCTGCTATAGGCTGGATTGATCCTGTCTCGTTGTTGGAATGCATAATGGTGATAAGGATAGTGGACTTTTTTATGTTCTTTTCAATGTCCAGGGGATTGACGATGCCGTATCTGTCCACTGGAAGATATGTTACTTTATAACCGAGATCCTCAAGGTGCTTTAATGGGTTCATTACAGAAGGGTGCTCTATTGCGGAAGAGATAATATGCCCGGTTTTATATTTCAGCGCCGTACCCAGGATCGCCATATTATTCGCTTCTGTCCCGCCCGATGTGAAAATTATCTCATCCGGTTCTGCACCGACCAGATTCGAGACCTGTTCCCTGGCTTTTTGTATGGCTCTTCCGGCTTTTTCTCCGGGATTATGGGAACTTGATGGGTTTGCGAAATTGTCTTTCAGGGACTTGCATATTGCGTTTGCGACCTCGGTGGCTAATGGGGTTGATGCATTGTTATCAAGGTAAATCATGATACATCATTCATGTCCCGGTGTGTGACCGTTGTTGTTAGTTTCTGCTTTTTCAGTCTCTTTTCAATTTCGTGAAGAATAGCCGGTGACCTGTGCCTGCCCCCGGTGCAACCGATACCAATAGTTAGAAAACTCTTGCCCTCCTGTTTGTACAGCGGGATAATATGGTCCAGGAGGGGAAATAGTTTTTCGAAAAAATCGATGGTGTCCTGTTTGGTGAGTACAAACTTCTTTACCTTTGGCGATGTGCCGGAAAAGTCCTTAAGCTCTTTAATGAAATAAGGGTTAGGCAGGAACCTCACATCGAACATCAGATCAACCTCTAAAGGTATACCGTATTTGTATCCAAAAGAGATTAGGTTTATGGTCATTTCCTGCGGACCCTTCTTGAGGTAGTGCTCTATTATGACCTTGCGCAGGTTGTGAGGAGATAAAGTAGAGGTGTCCAGCACCGTATCAGCTTCACTGCGTATTGATGAAAGCAATTTCGCCTCTTTTTGAAGCGCTTTTTTCATGTCTTTGTAGCCAAGCGGGTGAGGTCTTCTTGTCTCCTTGAATCTTCTCATAATGACTTCATCCGTTGCCTCTAGAAATATAATCTGTAAGTTGTATTTCTTTCGCAAGGCAGTGACCTTCTCAGCGAAATTCGTCAGAAACTTCCGTTCCCTGATGTCGACACCGATTGCTATTTTTGCTATGGTTGGAGTCTTGCTGCAGAGATTTGCGAAGGTAACGATCAGAGGTGACGGCATATTATCAACGCAATAGTAGCCGCTGTCTTCAAATGCATTAATTGCCACGGACTTTCCAGAGCCTGATAAGCCGGTAATGATAATGATAGACAGCTTCTTGTTTTTGCCCGTTTTCATTTAAGAGGTTCTATAAGACCGAAATTGCCGTCGTTTCTTTTATAGAGGACATTGATGCTTTCTGATGACGCATTGGTAAATACAAAGAAGTTCCTGTCCAGCAGGTCCATCTGCATGGCTGCCTCATCAACACTCATTGGTTTCAGATCATATGCTTTGTTTTTAATAATTGAGGGAACAGAATCGGTTATTTCATGGGTCTCTTCAGTTTTCTCTTTATTTTTCCTGAGTGAGACAATCTTGTCCTTGTGTTTTCTGACCTGGCGAGCAAGTTTCTCGACTACTTCATCGATTGATGTATACATCTCTCCGGTTATGCTTTCAGCCTGAATGAAAGAACCGTTTACCTTAATGAGAACTTCAGCTTTGTGCCTGATCTTTTCAACGCTTAAAGTGACGGTTGCTTCAGTAATATTACCGAGATATTTTTTGAATTTACCTATTTTTTCTTCAGCATATTCTTTTAAGTTTTTTGTTAAGTCCATATGTTTGCAATTGATGATAATATTCATAATATTTCTCCTTCGGGTGTGTTCGTTATCTTAGAACCATTTTTTACGTTTAGCGTGAGATAGTATTCTTAATTCTTCCCTGTATTTTGCGGCGGTTCTTCTAGCTATGTTTATGCCTTTTTCATTAAGCTTGTCTATGATCTTTTTATCGTTAAGCGGTTTTTTTGGGTCTTCTTCAGCGATGATTTCTTTTATGAGATTCTTTACTATTGATGACGACATGTCTCCTGTTGACGAGGAGACGGCGTTGCTGAAGAAAAACCTGAAATTCAGCAGGCCTTGAGGGCACTGGATGAACTTATTAGACGTTACCCTGCTTATTGTGCTTTCATGCATTTCAATGTCTTCCGCTATGTCTCTCAGGTTAAGGGGCTTGAGGTACTCAGCGCCTTTTCTGAAAAACTCTTTCTGAAACTTCAGTATGCTATCGGTTACCTTATAGATGGTCTTGTTTCTCTGGTCAAGGCTCTTAAGCAGCCATATGGCAGAGCGGAGTTTTTCTTCAAGAAATTCCTTTTCTTCCTTGCCCAGTGACTTTTTGTTGGCAAGGAGCTTTCTGTAATAATTCGAAAGTCTGAGTTTCGGGATGCCCTCGTCATTTAACGTTATAATGAATTTGCCGTCAGATTCCTCTACATATACATCCGGGATGACATGTACAGGTTCGTCACCGGTATAATTCCTTCCAGGTCTCGGCTCCAGCCCCTCTATGATTTTTATAGCTGAAAAGATCTCTTCTAATGTTACTTTTAATTTGGTGGCAAGTTGTTTGTATTTCTTGTTTTCCAGTTCTGAAAAGCCTTCGGCAATGATTTTTTCTACAAGCGTTCCCTTTAGCTTTAAAGGTCCTAACTGCAGAAGCAGGCATTCCTGTAGGTCTCTTGCCCCTACACCCGGCGGATCGAGTTTGTGAATAAATCTTATAGCGTCCTCAGCGGTTTCCATGTCAACATCAGCGAGTTGGGCTATTTCTTCAAGAGAGGCTTTAAGGTAACCATCATCGTTTAAATTGTTGATTATGACTTCTACTGTTTTGCCTATTTTCGCGGTTATGGTAATGAGCCTCAGCTGCCAGAGGAGATTTTCAAATAAGTCCGGTTTTTGCGTGTTGCGTTCAAAAGGGGAAGACATTTCTTCGGTGTCGTCGTTGAAATATCCGAAATCTCTGCCGTCACTTTCCCTCTCCTCAAAATAATTGTCTGTGGTGAAGCCAAATATTTTTTCAAGGGGAGCTTCTATATCATTTGTAGGCTTCTGAAATTCGTCTTCCCGGGATGCCTCAGCCTGTTCTTTTTTTGAGGAATCCCCTTCCATACTTTCTTCCAATACAGGGTTGCTCATAAGTTCCTGGTCGATCTCCTGTGAGAGTTCGAGTAGTGGAAGCTGTAGAAGTTTTATCGATTGTTGAAGCTGTGGCGTGAGTATTAACTTCTGTGAAAGTCTGAGTTCGAGTCTCTGTTCTTGTGCCATTAAAGCCTGAATTCCTCTCCAAGATAACTTTTCTTTACCAGTTCGTTTGTAATAAGCTCATCCGGTACGCCGTGTGCCAGAATCTGTCCATCACTTATTATATACGCCCTGTCAGTTATTGATAAAGTTTCACGTACATTATGGTCTGTTATAATCAGGCCTATTCCTTTGTTTGTAAGCTGTCTCAATGTGTTTTTTAATTCGTTAACTGCCAGGGGGTCTATCCCGGCAAAGGGTTCGTCCAGCAGTATGAACACAGGGTCTACGGCTATCGCCCTTGCTATTTCGACTCTGCGTCGTTCTCCACCGGAGAGTTGATAGCCGAATCTTTTAGCCAGGGGGGTAAGATTGAATTCCTCAAGGATTTTCATGAGTTTATCCTTTTGTGCCCCCTTGTCTATGTCAGTTATTTCGATAACAGCCTTGATATTATCCTCGACTTTCAATTTCCTGAAGATCGAGGCTTCCTGCGGCAGGTAGCCGATTCCCTTTCTGGCCCTTTTAAACATTGGTGATTTGCTAAGGTTTTCGCCGTCAAGATTTATCTCACCTGAATCAGGATCGATCATGCCTAGAATCATATAAAAAGTAGTAGTTTTCCCTGCTCCGTTTGGTCCGAGAAGGCCAACAACTTCTCCTGAGCTGATGTTTAATGAAACATCAGAGACTACAGGCCTTCCACTATAATTTTTTTTGAGCGAATTGATTTCGAGTGAATGCATTATTTTCGCTCCTGATTGTTCTGGAGGATCATCCTGCTTTCATCAATTACTGCGCGGTTGTCTTTTAGGTAAAATGTGATCTGCTTGCCGGTTATAAAGTTTTCTCCTTCTACAGCCTTTGGGTTACCGGAGAAAATAATTTTTTCTTCATTATCTATATATACTGCTTCTTTAGAAAATATTACCCTCTCATTATTATAGACTTTAACATTTCCGTTTGCATGTATTTTGCTGATTCTGCTCCCCTGATTATCATAAGTTACTGTCATTCTGTCAGACAGCATAGTTATCTCAGAGGTCTTTGCAACAACAGAGCCTTCAAACACAGCTGTATGGTTCTTATTATCGGCCGTGAGTGTACGGGATGTTATGATAATTGGTGTTTTTTTATTGTTTTCCGTAATCTCTGCCGCTGTCACACTGAAACAGAGAGACGATATAAGTAAAAGAAAAAGTATGTTAATGATAAAAAGTGGCTTTGACATCATTCAGGATTTTTACCTCTTGTTGTTCCATTTTTGCAAAAAGACCTGTTCCTTCGATCAGAAAATTTCTGCCACTGTATTTAATAGCATCTTCAGTGGTTATGGTCTCATCTATACTGCTGAGTCTTAACGTGTCTGTTTCAAACAGGGTGTCTTCTATGGCCAGTACCACATTCTTGCTGAGAGTGACTGACTTGTCTTCTATTTCATAAACACCATTTTTGCCGGAAAGGTTTATCTCTGGTGAAAGGTTTATCTTAATGTTCACAGAATCGAGAAAGATTTTTTTCTTTCCAGTAGGAAATGTGGCCATGTCTGATTTAAGGTTCCATTTGACCGTATTGCCATCTTTATGTTCGAGATTAATTTGGTGCATGGAGGAAGTCTGATACAGAGGAATTATTTTTATGTTTCTATTATTGTAACCGTTCAGGAGAAGTATCACGATAACCAGTGCAACAGCTGAAACCCAGAAGAATTTTCGCTTAATCATACACTAGTCTATCATACGCTATGTACCTTGTAAAGATGCTGGCAAGAAAAATGCTAGTGGTGTTTTTTAAGGGTTATTTCCAAAAATAACATGGGTTTTTATGCATAAATAAAATAAATAATGAGAGTAAAAAAAGAGTGATATGAATTTTTCTTGACACTGGAACTGATTTAAAATTAAGAATATTTTTGGGTTATAAGTTTCTTTTATTTTGAAAAATGAATTATTTACTTGTATTGTGTTTTTCAAAAATGGTAAAAATAATTGTTTTCTTGAATACTCCTGTATGAAATTAAATAATACAGAAAAAGAAGCTCTTCAAATATTTTCTAACTGCTTTATTGAAAAGGGATATAATGAGTAAGACAGCAACTTTTGAAAGAGGCATTCACCCGAAGTACAATAAAGAACTCGCATCCGGCAAATCAATAGTTCAGGCAAAACTGCCAAAGAGAATAGTAGTTCCCATCAGCCAGCATATAGGCGCCCCGGCCAAGCCTGAGGTTAATATAGGGGATGAAGTCAAAAAAGGGCAGATCATAGGTTCTTCATCGGGCTTTGTCTCAGCCCCTGTTCATTCATCCATATCTGGAAAGGTAATAGCAATAGCCGATTTCCCAACATCTGTAGGAAGAATGGTCCCTTCAATCGTTATTGAGAGCGATGAAAAGGACGAGGCTGTTGCATACAAAGAGACTACCGATTATATGTCTCTTTCTGCTGATGAAATCCGGAATATGATAAGAGATGCGGGCATAGTTGGTATGGGAGGCGCTGCTTTCCCGACTAATGTGAAGCTTTCACCGCCAAAAGAGAAGAATATCGACACGGTAATAATAAACGGGGCTGAATGTGAACCTTACCTGACAGCCGACCACAGAATGATGTCGGAACGTCCAAAGGATGTTGTGGAAGGCTTGAAGATCATTATGCATGCTCTCGGTGTGACCGAGGGACATATCGGGATTGAAGAAAACAAACCGGATGCCCTGGAAGCGATGAAGGCAGCTGTAGCAGGAACGAATATAGAGATCTGGCCCTTGGAAGTCAAGTATCCGCAGGGCGCGGAAAAGATGCTTATAAAGGCTGTAAAGGGAAGAGAAGTCCCGAGTAAGGGTCTTCCGATGGATGTAGGTACCGTTGTACAGAACGTCGGGACAGCGATTGCGGTTTATGAAGCTGTACGTTTTGGCAAACCCCTGATTGAAAGAGTAGTGACAGTTACCGGCAACGGGATCAAGGAGCCGGGTAATTTAATGGTCAGGGTCGGTACATTAATGGCTGATGTTATTGAGCAATGCGGCGGTCTGGTCGAAGGCGCTGTGAAGGTAATATCCGGAGGCCCGATGATGGGATTTGCCCAATGGACACTTGATGTCCCTGTAGTAAAAGGCACTTCCGGAATCCTGGTGCTTTCCGAAGAAGAATATGTTTCATCCGATGATTATTCCGCATGTATACGGTGCGGCAGCTGTATCGATGTATGCCCGATGGGACTGAATCCCTCAATTATGAGTATTTATGCTGAAAAGGGATTTTATGATGATGCAAAAGAGAATAATCTTTTCGATTGTTTTGAATGCGGCTCATGTGCCTATGTATGTCCGGCAAAGAGGCCGATGGTCCAGTTTATGAGGCTCGCGAAGTCTCAAGTTAAACCATAATAAAACTGTAAGGGCGGGTTTCAAACCCGCCCCTACGATTAAAGAGGAACAAATGGCAACAGAAGCAAAACCACTTGATCTGGTAGTATCAGTAAGTCCTCATGTAAGAGGGGATGAGACGGTCGGCCGCATTATGTGGACCGTTAATCTTTCACTGCTTCCCGCAGTTATCATGTCCGTGTACTATTTTGGCCCACTTGCTGCATATGTAACAGGACTCTGTATACTGGCGGCAGTAGTATCGGAACATCTTTATATGGTCAGTCTCAAAAAAGAGACTACAATAGGCGACGGAAGTGCTTTTCTGACAGGACTTCTCCTCGGATTGAACCTTCCGCCGAGTGTCCCCTTCTATATCCCGATAGTCGGTTCTGTTGTAGCGATTATTATTACGAAGCTGCTTTTTGGCGGTATTGGCTATAACGTATTTAATCCAGCTCTTATCGGAAGGGCCTTTTTATTGATATCATTTCCGAAACTCATGACCATATGGTCAGAACCCACAGCGAAGTTTATAGCGCTTGACGCCAAGACCACAGCTACACCGCTGGGCATACTGAAAGAAGAGGGAATGGTCAAACTTATGGAGGTCTTCGGTGACAAGACTGATCTCTATATGAGCCTTCTCATGGGAAACAGGGCCGGGTCACTCGGTGAGACTTCTGTTGTCGCACTGCTGATAGGCGCTGCAATTCTTTTCTATAGGGGATATATAACATGGCATGTACCGATTCCGTTTCTCGTGACTGTTGGTGTCATGGGCTGGGCCTTTGGCGGTGAGAGTGGTTTATTTACCGGCGACGCGCTTATTCACCTGCTTAGCGGCGGGCTGATACTCGGAGCGTTTTTTATGGCTACTGATTATGTAACATGCCCTTCGATAAGGAAAGGGCAGATAATTTTCGGGATAGGATGTGGTGCGATTACAATGCTGATAAGGCTCAAAGGCGGCTTTCCCGAGGGTGTGATGTTCGCAATCCTGCTGATGAACTGTTTTGCCCCCCTGATTGACAGGAGCGTAAAGGCAAACTTGTTCGGTGCGGTCAAGGAAAAGAAGGAGCAGGAGAAATGACAAACAAGGAGATGCTGAAGATAACGGTTAATCTGATAGTAATTTATGTTGTCGGCGGACTGATCATGGCATTTGTATACGCCAAGACATCTCCGATTATGTTTATAAAGGCCAAAGAGGAAAAAGAGGCCGCGCTTAAACTCATGATGCCGGAGGCTGACAAAATAGCGACTATTGGAACATGGGAGCCGCATGAAAAACATGCTGAGTATTATGCTGCCCAAAAATGCGGAGAGCTGAAAACAATAAGCGTTACAGACAAGAAGACCGGAGAAGTGAAGGAGGAAAAGGAGTGCCTGGACCCTTCGGACATCGGTTATATTGTTGAAGGATTTGGAAAGGGTTATTCAAGCTATATTCATATCCTTGCTTCTGTAAATAAAGAATTTATCGTGCAAAAAATAAGTATTTTGGGACATGGTGAAACACCTGGACTTGGAGATGAGATAGAGAAAGACTATTTCCTGAATCGTTTTAAGGGAAAGAGTGCGGATAATCTTGTAGTAATAAAAGGTGAAGCTCCTGACCAGATAGAGGCAATAACGGGTGCGACAATATCAACCCGTGCTGTTGCGGAAGATGGAGTCAAAAACGGAGTTATTATGTTAAAAGATAAATTATCAGGCGAGGTGCAGTAATGAGTCAACAGCCAAAAAGCAACTGGGAACTAATAAAGAACGGGATGTTCGGAGACAATACGATCTTCCGTATGGCCATCAGTCTCTGTCCTTCAATTGCCGTTACCAACGGAATGAAAAACGGGGCGGCACTCGGAATAGCGGTTATATTTGTTCAGACAATGGTGAATGCCACGGTCTCATTAATGAGGAATTTTATTCATCCCAAGATCCGTATACCTATATTTATGCTTATCATCGCGGGATATGTCACTATCATCGACTTGCTGATGGCAACGTATGCGAGGCCTATATATAAGGAGATTGGACTTTATATCCAGATCATAGTTGCTTTCGCGTCAATATTTGCGAGGGCGGAGGTCTTTGCGAATAAAAACAAGATTATCCCTTCTATATGCGACGGCCTGGGGATGGGGATAGGCTTTTTAATGGCCATGCTTGTCATTAGTTTCTTCAGAGAGCTTCTGGGCAAGGGAGAATTATTTGGATATTCCATTATTTCAGGCAACCCGCTGCTTATCATGATCCTGCCTGCAGGTGGGTTTCTGGCTGTTGGATTGCTTATGGGATTTTTCAATTGGATTGATATGAGGTTCTTTGGTGGTAAAGGTGCCTCAGGCGTATAATAAATAATGGTAGGGGCAGGTTTTAAACCTGCCCTTACATTAGATGTACAAGGAGATAAAAATGGATTGGGTAAAATTATTTGAACTGGTTGTTTCATCTGCATTAATAAATAACTTTGTTTTTACCATGTTCCTGGGCCTCTGTATCTTCTTCGGTGTTTCCAAAAAGATGGAGACTGCAGTTGGTATGAGTATCACGTTCACGGCCGTTATGATAGTCAGTGCGGCGTTAAGCTGGATTGTCTACGAGTTCATAATGGTCCCTTTTGAATTGACGTTCCTTAAGATTATTGTCTTTATAGGTATAGTTGCCGCGTTTGTGCAGTCAGCCGATATAATCATGAAAAAGGTAAGCCCTGCGATGTATTACAAACTCGGAGTTTACCTTGCGCTGATCACAACTAACTGTATTATTATTGCCGTTCCCCTGAAAAATGCCGGGGAGCATTATAACTTTTTTGAGAGTATGGCCTTTGCCCTTGGTTCAGGTATTGGTTTCGGTCTTGCCCTGATTATAATGGCGAGTATCCGTGAAAAACTGGAAGTCGCTGACGTGCCTGCGCCGTTCAGGGGACTGCCGATATCATTTATTCTCGCTGGTCTGATAGCTCTTGCGTTTACCGGTTTTTCCGGTTTGATAACTCTGTAAATATTGGATTGGGCTGGCACAAGACCTGTCCCTACAAAAAGGTGCAATATATGTTTGATATGAAAATTGATATGAAATTAAAGATTACATTAATTACTTCTGCTATTCTGCTCTTCTGCTCTTCTGCTCTTTACGCCGGTGTCGGCGGTGGGGTTGAAGTTAAGGAACATGTCGACCTTATGGAACTATTGAAATTTACCGGGGTGTTCCTGCTGGGGATTAGCGCAGTGTTCGGAATGGGTCTTGCTTTTGCGGCCAAGAAGTTTGCTGTAAAAGAGGACCCGAGAGTTGATCAGGTCTCCGATGTGCTTGCTCATGCTCATTGCGGTGCATGTGGATTTCCAGGATGCCGCCAGTACGCGGAACAGGTCGTTATGGATGAAAATGTAAAACCGACATTATGTACACCGGGTGGCGCTGCTACCGCAGAAGCTGTTGCGAAGATTACCGGTAAGGTCATGGAGCAGACAGAACCGAAGATCGCCAGGGTATTCTGCCAGGGCGGATGCACAAAATCTTCCCGCAGGTTTAAATACGAAGGCGTGAAGGATTGTAAGGCCGCGATACTTGCAAGTGGTGGTGACAAGTCCTGCATATACGGTTGTCTTGGATATGGATCATGTTCGCGTGCCTGTCCTTTCGGAGCCATTTCGATGAATGAAGAGAATCTTCCGATCATAGATCCTGTAGCGTGTGTGGCATGTGGAGTATGTGCTACAACATGCCCCATTAATGTGATTGAGATACAGCCAATGGCAAAAGAGGTCATTGTAAGCTGTCATTCAAAGGACAAGGGCGCTGCAACGAAGAAGAACTGTCAGACCGGGTGCATAGGATGCGGTATCTGTGCAAAGGTCTGTCCTTATAATGCTGCAAAAATCGAGAATTTTCTCTCAACAATTGATCTTGAAAAATGTAAGGTCTGCGGACTTTGTACGACAAAGTGTCCGACCAATGCTATTGTAGATTATATCCCCAAGCGTCCTAAGGCGGTTGTCACAGATAAATGTATCGGCTGTCATATGTGCGCTAAAGTTTGCCCTGTAAATGCGGCTGACGGCGAGCTCAAGAAACTTCATGTCATCAACCAGGACAAGTGCATTGGCTGCGGAATCTGCGCAACCAAGTGCCCTAAGGTCGCTATTGAAGGGACATTTAACTATGCCGAGGTAGTTGAGGCATTTGAGGCTAAGAAGGCTGCAAGGGAAAAGGCGAAGGCGGAGAAGGCAGCGGCTGAAGCGAATAGCTAGTTTTCTTAAACAAGATGATTTGTGAGGGCGATCTATTGATCGCCCTTTTTTTATGGGAAATATCGAAAAGACTTTATATTGCCTTGGACGTTTATTTGCCATAAAACTAAATTTGTAACATGTCTATTTAGAAAATCCTCAATATGATCTAAGTCATAGATTAATTTCTAAACAAGAAGTATTCTTAATATAATTCTTAAAAATGAAATGTAAAGAGGATAATTTATACCTGTGGAGGTGAGAAATGTTTATAGCTGTAGTGAATTGGAAGAAGTGCACGGGGTGTGGTGAATGCATAGACGCCTGCCCTGTCAAGTGTTTTGAGATGTCAGACGGTAAGTGCCTGGCTCACCGAGCGACTTTTTGCACAGACTGCGGAAACTGCCCCGGGATCTGTCCCGAAGACGCCTTGGCAGTCGCAGTCGGCTGGGGTGGTTAACCGGCTTGATGAGAGCACTATCGAATACTTACTGGTACAAACTGCTGCCTAAGATATAAAATAAGCCTGCATTATAATTAAAATACATTTACAATATAATTATTGAATCGCTAAGATTTACATGGGACATTCGAAAGAAGGAATGCAGATTTGTCTCAATAGTGAGAAGAATCTAAAAATGTAGTAAGTTCTATATATGAGAGTTTTAAAACATCTTTTTGAAAAAAACAGGAAATGGGCAGATAATATTAGAAAAACTGACCCTGATTTCTTTACGAGGCTTTCTGTACGACAAATTCCTGAGTATTTATGGATTGGCTGTTCTGATAGCCGTATGCCGGCGATTGAAATGCTTGACATGCTTCCAGGAGAGATATTTGTTCACCGAAACATCGCCAACCAGGTTATTCATACGGACATAAACTGTTTGTCTGTAATTCAGTATGCAGTTAATGTGCTGGAAATAAAACATATTATTGTTTGTGGGCATTATGGGTGCGGGGGTGTTCTGGCTGCAATGGAGAATACAGATCATGGATTAATTGATAGTTGGCTTTTAAACGTTAACAAAACTTATCAGAAGCAGCAGGAAAAAATTGACACGCTTCAGAATGACAAAGAAAAAGTTAACTTGCTGTGTGAACTAAATGTAGTTGAGCAGGTAAAAAATGTGTGTCACACAACAGCAGTGCAAAGAGCATGGAAATCCAGTCGGGAGTTAACAGTACATGGCTGGATATATAACCTGGAAGATGGATTGTTAAAAGATTTAGATGTCTGCGTTACTAATTTAGATGAAGTATCTAAAATCCAAAAGTTCTAATAGCAGGTGAAAGGTGATTAATACGTGAAATTAATTGGGAAAGAACTGTATAGCACACTAACTGGTGAAGCATCGAAGTCCGACCGCAAGAGAACACATTATAGTCTGCACCCTGATCTGGATGACAAGATACATCGTTTATGTTTAGCAATTGATAGAGGCAGTTACATAAGGCCGCACAGACACCCAGAGCTATGGAAATGGGAGTTTTTTGTAATTCTTCAGGGTTCTGCAATAATACTTACATTTGATGAAAAGGGACAGGTCACTGAAAAAGTCAGTCTCTCAAACAACGGGCCGTTATATGCAGTGGAGATTCCGAGTAATACATGGCATACTATGGCGGCACAGGAGAATGGGACGTTGCTTCTTGAGGTAAAACCCGGACCGTTTTCACCTCCTTTTGAACATGATTTTGCACAGTGGGCACCAAGAGAAGGTGACGTAAAGGCAAAGATGTTTGAAGCGTTTTACCATAAAGCTGAAACCGGAAGTATGATAACGGATTTCGAAGGGTAAATGACTACTTCTGTTGTACATAACGAAACAAATTCTGCCGGGTATTATTCGTGAAGATAAGCAGGAAGGTTTGAAATTCGTTCGTCTATCTTATTTACTACAGAGTTATACTTTTCATCTCCAACATTAATGTACTTACTCTCGAATTCAAATTGTGTCAGGTCTTCGGGTAAATCGTTCACTTTAGGAAAAAACATGGTCTCATTCGTATTGCCAGCCAGCATTGATTGTAATTTCCTTGCATCTCTTTTATGACCTGTTAATATATCGGCCAGCCTGGCTCCGGCCCTGTCAGCGGCAAGGTCAACAAAGCTGAAACCGCTGCCGCCCCTTCTTGTATCCAAAAGTTCTTTGAATTCTCCGATAGAATGAGTTATTCCACTCTCTGAAACGATCTTTAGCCCGGAAGATATGACAAAATGGAGGCGCAGGTCTTTTCTGCCTCCGAGCAATGTGACTATGGATTTGTATTTTTTTGATTTCATCTCGCTGGTCCTGACCTCTCCGATAAGCCTCTCAAACCTCCAGTCACCGGCATATATCGCCAATGCGAGTAAAGCGGCCTTGCTCTCTTCTGCAGGATTGTTTTTAAGAGAACGATGTTCCACTAATTCAAAGAGCGGCCCAGTGAATCGGGCCAGTGATACTGGATTTTTTGAATGAAGGCCGCTTTCAACTTCGAGCAGTTTTGCGTAATAAACCCGTACGTCAGCTGGATCGCTGAGCAGCGCCATATCGTCTCTGAAAACCTTCATGCGCTTTCGTATCTTTTCCTTACGCCCGATAATATCATGAATACGAGTTAAATTAAGTGTGACATTGTTACGGGCGAAAACAACGGAGCGTACTGAGTTTACCGCTACCGTACCGTTTCCATTTCCTAAAATCAGGTCTGGTATCAAACGCAGAATAAAAAGGGACATGTTATCAGAGAGTTTAATCCGGCCAATACGTATTTCGGAGAAATGAAGACCTGATTCCGAAGGAATGACTGTTGCGCGCAGGTTAATATAATTACCAATCGGGTTGTTTGGCAGGCGTAGGGTTATGGCAGCGTCAAGACCATCAGGTGAGACTTGAATATGTCCCTCAAGGCGGGAGATTCCACGGGCCATTAATGCTATGAGACTGTTAAGTTCATCCTCGGAAGTTGAGATCGAAATGGTGGAACTGGTGTTTTTCTGATTAAGTAGTTTTGCGAGCGACCTTTTAGCCAGGGCTTTGGCACGTATGGCACTTTCGGTATTAATGATCGCTGTCTCAGTTACAAAAGGCTCCTTCTCTATACTAAGCAGGACTATAACTGAGGGCAGTACGACCAGCAGAATGAACAGCGCCGGGATAATGAATTTCCTGATAGATCTCATGGAAAAATCATATGAATTGATATATTACACAATAATATATTGAAAATGTTCACTATAAGAAAATGCCAAATTCGCATAGCCGTTTTTTCTTTCAGATATCTCAATTAGTGTTATTAACAAGTGTATTATCTATCTATGGAGCCTGCTTAAAAATTGCAGAGCTGCTCAGGATATATACATTCCAAATTGATTTTTATCATAACAGCATTCCCTCTAATTTTCAAATAAAAATGTGATTCAAATCTTTGTAATCGAAGGGAAAATCGTGATATTATATATTTGATGAAACCAAGGCAAGTAAAACAAAAATACTTTATCCCTAGGGAAGTCCAGTACACAACCGCCATTATAATTCTTTGGTCGCTTCTGGTTACTACAGCCTATTCATTTTTAGTCAGTGAATTAAGTGACCGTATGGGCCATGGCTTTTTCTTTTTTTTGCTGGTCGTAATCGGGTATGTATTTATCGTGTTTGTATTGACCCTGATATTCTCTCATCGTTTACTTGGACCTTTTCAGAGATTGAAGACAGAGATGAAGCTTCTTATGATGGGTGATTATACTAGAAGGTTAAATGTAAGAGACAATGATGACTTATATATAAAATCGTTTCTTATGGAAGTCAATAAATTGCTGGATGAACTCGAGGGCGTACATAACTGTAAAGAAGACTTCGTTAAATGTATTGATTCTGAATTATTAAATATGCTCTCTCTTTTAGAAGAAGCGGGATGTGAAAAGGAAGAAGAGGGATGTACGAGAGAAAAACTTCAGAATGCCATCCGGGAATTCAATAAAAAAATTAAAGACAAAATCCCATAACTCCCCAGAGTTCAAACCCCTGCGGGAGGATCTCCGTAACAGTGGATATAGTTATCTTATATAAGCTTCTGTTACGTACCTGCGCATCATTCGATGTGTATTGAAATAATACGCGTTTTTACCGATCGCATTCTGCATCATTCGGATCCACATCTTGTGGTCGTCATAATACGTCGGGATTATTTTCTTTTCAAGTTTTTTATAAAGATCGTCAGCGTCTATTTTGTTCATGTTGTTATCTGGCTCTATCTCTTTTGCAGCAGGGCCGATTGCCCATCCGGTAAATCCTTCAATATGTCCCTCAATCCACCATCCGTCAAGCACACTGAAATTCATTACTCCGTTGTGGGCCGCTTTCATCCCACTTGTACCTGATGCCTCAAGGGGCCTGAGCGGAGTGTTTAACCAGATGTCTACGCCTGATACGAGCTTTAGCGCTGATTCCATATTGTAGTTTTCGAGAAACGTGATCTTTATCTTCCCTTTCAGTTTGTCCCTGTAGGAGAAGATGTCTTCAATCAGCTTCTTGCCGGGTAAGTCCTTAGGATGGGCCTTGCCCGCATAGATTATCTGTATTTTACCGGCACCGATTTTTTCAAGTCTCTTTAAATCTGTAAATAGAAGGTCGGCCCTTTTGTAAGCGGTTGCTCTCCTTGCAAAGCCTATTGTGAGCGTTTCGCAATCCATGTCTGAGCCGGTAGAGGAATTTACATAGTCAATGAGTATTTTCTTTGCCACTTGATGAGCGTTCCAGATTTCCTTGTCCGGGATTGCCCCGATCCTTACGAATATTTCAGGTTCGTTTGCCCAACCGGGAAGATATTTGTCGAATATTTTTTTCATGCTTTCACATGTCCAGGTATAAGAATGGACACCGTTTGTTATGGAGGTTATTTCATATCCCGGAAACATGTTCTGTGATACTTCACCATGTTTCTTTGCCACACCGTTGACGAAATTGCTCAAGTTGAAACCGAGCAGAGTCATGTTTACGTTTTTTTCACCAGACAGTGTCTTCAGGATATTTTTTGGGAAATAGTCCATGAAAATTTTGTCATACTGTTCGTAAGAAAATTTATCGTGTCCTGCTTCAACCGGTGTATGAGTTGTAAATACACAGAGGTCTTTAACGGTCTCAGTGTCCCAGATATGGGATTCATCCCAGACAGATTCGATGTCTTTTTTGTTTTTATGGAGTAATTCAAGAGTGAGAAACGCCGCGTGTCCTTCATTCATATGATATTTCTTAATATCAAAGCCCAGCTTCCAGATCATCCTCACTCCGCCGATACCGAGTATCAGTTCCTGTTTCATTCTGTAGCTGTCGTCCCCTCCATAAAGCTGGTCGGTCAATATCCTGTCTTCAGGGCTGTTTTCAGGTAGATTGGTATCGAGATATATCACAGGGACACTGCTTCCACCTCTCGGGGTTTTCACGAAGTAGACCCACGACTGTACAAGGACTTCCCTTCCTTCGACCATTACAGTTATTGTTTCTCCTGTTGGCTTTAATAATTTGGTAGGGTCCCATTCATATGGATACTCTGTCTGATGCCCTTTTTTGTCAATTTCCTGACGAAAGTATCCTTTACGGCATATCAGGGTAATTGCGATAAAAGGGAGACACAGGTCTGCAGCTGATTTTACTGTATCACCTGCTAGTATTCCGAGTCCTCCTGAATAGGTAGGTATATCATTTCTCAGACCTATTTCCATTGAGAAATAAGCGATCTTCGGTTCATTGGTATATTCATTTAATATTGACATGGGAGATTATTATAGCAGATTTTCTATTTCGTATAAACAGAGATTAATTATTAACCTTTTAAATAGAATTGCCGCTTCCTTTCTTCAAATTTTTCAATAGCATATCTGAGCATGGTCCTTGGCATTGTCTTATAATGCTTTTTCAAAAAACGTTCTTCCGTTGATTGGTCTCTTTTGCCGATTTCCCGCAGCATCCAGCCGACTGCTTTATGTATCAGATCGTGTTGGTCGTATAAAAGTACTTCGGCAATTTTAAGCATATCCTTAAATTTATTATTTTTTATAAAGTAATAGGTCGATAAAACGGCTATCCTTCTTTCCCACAGGGAGTCTGATTTTGAGAGTTTAAGCAGGATAGATTTGTCCCTTTCATATAAATATGCTCCCAGAATTTTATAAGCGGACAAATCAACCAGGTCCCAGTTATTTATATATTCCATGTTGTCGAGATAAAAATCGTATATTTCCTGCTGTCCTGCTTCATCGGCTTTCTCGAACTTGATTACGAGGATGAAAAGGGCGGTCAGCCTATGTTCGTGGATTTTACTCGATAACAGCTTTCCGAGTTCCGTTAAACTGATCGCTGCATACTTCTTTGATATTTTTCGCTGTTCCGGGACTGTGATCCCGATGAAGACATCCCCTTCACCGTACTCGCCTTTCCCTGTTTTAAAGAACCGCTGGAGAATTTTTGCCTTTTGCGGATTAGCGAGAGCCTGAAGGTCTTTCTTAATTTCTTTTAACATTGCTAATTTCCTATTAATTCCTCTCTTAGAAAAAGAGGGGCTAGGGGAGATTTAATAATTATAGTATTCACAATAATAAGGATTCTATCATAAAGACAAGCAAAATTCCCCCTCTTAGAAAAAGAGGGGAAGTAAGAAGTCTCCCTTTGGAAAAGGGGGACTTTATTTGAACTCAATATCCATGAATTATGCTAAAATACCTCTTTTATTCTATTAGATATATACCGGGAGGATTTTATGGATTTTAAGTCATATGTTTTTAATAAAGCCACTGAAGCAAGGGAAGGGGCCAGGTCTATCGCAAAGGCCTCGTCGGTCCAGAAGAATAACGCATTGATAAAAATGGCCGCGGCCTTGAGAAAGAAGACCAAAGAGCTTCAGAAGGAAAACAAAAAGGACCTCGCTGCCGCAAAGAAGAAGGGCCTGACAAAGGCAATGATCGACAGGCTTACTTTGACGGCAAAGGGTATAGATGAGATGGCACAGGGATTGGAAGAGATAGCGGCCCTGCCTGATCCTGTCGGTGAAATCACAAAGATGCGCCAGAGACCGAATGGTATGAGGGTCGGTAAGATGCGCGTGCCACTCGGTGTTATAGGTATTATTTATGAATCGAGGCCGAATGTTACTGCTGACGCGACTGCACTCTGTTTAAAGGCCGGTAACGCGGTTATTCTCAGGGGTGGTTCAGAAGCCATACATTCGAACAAGGCGATCGTGAAAATACTGAGAAGCACTGCTAAAAAAGAAGGCGTGCACGAAGGGGTAGTAACGTTTATCGACAAGACCGACAGGCAGGCGATTATGGAGATGCTGAAACTGGAAGGGCTTATAGATGTTGTTATTCCAAGGGGCGGTGAAGGGCTTATCAGGGCAGTGACCGAAAACTCACGTATACCGGTACTCAAGCATTATAAAGGAGTATGCCATGTTTTTGTGGACCGCGATTCAGACCTTCAGATGGCTGAAGATATATGTTTTAATTCAAAGGTGCAGCGTCCCGGTACCTGTAATGCAATGGAGACAATGCTTGTGGATGAGAAGGTCGCAAAGAAATTCCTGCCTTCCATGATAAAGAGATTTAAAAAGGCCAAAGTATTGCTCAAGGGTTGTCCGAGGACAAGGAGATTCGATAAGTCACTCCAGGCTGCTGCTGAGGAGGATTTTTATAAAGAATATGTCGACCTGATTTTAAATGTGAAGGTCGTCCGAGACATTGATGACGCGATGGAACACATAGCTGAGTATAGTTCTTCACATACGGAAACGATAGTTACTGAGGACTATGCCAAGGCAATGAGGTTTGTCAGGGAGGTGGATTCAGCTTCAGTTCATGTTAATGCGTCTACCAGGTTCAGTGATGGTTTTCAGTACGGTCTTGGCGCAGAGATGGGAATTTCAACCGATAAAATCCATGCGCGCGGACCTATGGGACTTGAGGAACTTACCTGTACAAAGTTTATTGTTTTCGGAGACGGACAGGTAAGGACTTAAAAACAACATTCAATATTAAATGGTTCTATAATTCAATTGGCATGGCAAAAAAATCAAATAAAATAGGTATATATGGTGGTACATTTAATCCTATACATTATGGTCACCTGAGAACGGCTGAAGAGGTTTTTGAAATGCTCTCGCTCGACAGGGTGCTTTTTATCCCTTCTGGAGTTACACCGTTTGATAAGCCGGATCCCGTAAAACCCGAACACCGTTACAAAATGGTAAAGGCTGCGATCAAGGGCAATCCCCGCTTCAGGATATCTAACATAGAGCTGAAGACCGGAGGGAAATCATTTACAGTTGATACGATTATGAAGCTGAAGGAGAAGTATAAAGAGAGGGAACTCTTTTTCATACTTGGGATAGACGCGTTTCTTGACCTGCCAAGCTGGAAGCAGCCTGACAGGCTCATGCGTCATTCAAATATGGTCGTGTTGTCAAGACCCGGCTACAGCTTTTGTGATCTGGCTTTGTCACCATATTTAGAGGGTGTTTCCAAAAGGACCCTGAAGGAACTTGATAAAGGGACCAGGACGGAATTTACGTTTAAAACTTCCACGAAACAAAAATGTCATTTATGCAATGTTACCGGTCTGAATATATCAGCATCAGGTATACGAAAGTCAATAATGTCAGGGGGGAACATTAACTACCTCTTGCCTGAATCCGTAAAATCCTATATAATTTCAAATAAATTATATGAAAATATTATGTAACATTTTCTACTGGGCAGTGTCCGTTAAAGGCGGTATGCACAGTAAATTAGAAGGAGATGATTCTTATAGATATTAATATTGAAAAAAGGGCTGTTAAGGCTGCAGAAGCGGCCATTGGTAAAAAAGCTAAAGACACTATTATCCTCGAGTTAAAAGACCTCTCAAGTATCGCAGATTACTTTGTGATCTGCTCCGGAGATAATCCTGCACAGGTTAAGGCCATAGCAGGAGCAGTAGACGAGTATTTTTCCCGGGAAAAAGTACAGCGCCTTGGAAAAGAAGGTATGGATGCCGCGAGCTGGGTACTGTTGGATTATGGTGATATAGTAATCAACATATTTAATGTGGAGACAAGGGAGTATTACGATCTCGAGAGACTATGGATAGACGCTCCCAGGATATCCGTAGAAACAAATGAAAAAGAAAGAAATGCAGTCCGGTAAATTTTTTCAAAACAGGAAAAGGTAATAATATGGCAAAACTGAATGTTCTTTTTATAATTATTTTTCTGGCAGTCCTGAGTTTGCTCGCATTCTTTAATAAGGATTCTGTTAATATCACTGTCTGGAAGGGTGTTACCTTTGAGGAAGTTCCTGTCATAGCGTTGATATTTATTTCTTCTGTTACCGGTGTTCTATCAATGTTTATTATTGCTACATTCAGGGATGCCAGACGTTTTCTCGGAAGCTGGCAAATCCAGCGCCAGCTTAAAAAAGAGTCAAAAGTGCAGGAGTCGTATTTAAAGGGGGTGGATGCTTTTTTTGCTTCCAGGTATGAGGAAGCCAAGGAGTTGTTTGTCAGGATCATAGAGAATGACAATACCCATTTAAATTCATTGCTAAGGCTTGGAGACATCGCGTTTATTGAAGGTGATTATGCAAAGGCCAAGGAGTATTATTTAATGAGCAAAGAGGTCAGGCCCAAGAATATCGAGGCCCTGCTTGCTCTTGAAAAGGTTTTTGAGTCCCAGAAGAAGTGGCCTGATGCTATTAAGTATCTTGATGATATCCTGGAGATCGATGACGGGAACATAAAAGTGCTTAATATGAAAAGGGACATTTATGAAAAGAACAGGAAGTGGGAAGAGATCATAGATGTTCAGCAGAAGATTCTGAAGTGTAAGCTTTCTCCTGAAGATGATGCAAAAGAGAATGAGAAACTTATCGGATATAAATATGAACTCGGCAGATTTTACCTTGAGACCGGTGCTGTTGATAAGGCGATAAAGCTCCTGAAGGGTATTGTTAAATCGGAAAAGAGTTTTGCGGCAGCATATTTTGCGCTTGCAGATGCATATGCCCGGGATGGGAACAGCGAGGCCACCCAGGACATTCTTATGAAGGGATATGAAGCAACCTCCTCTATGGTATTTCTTGCAAGACTTGAGGAGCATTTTATAGCAAAAGGTGAGCCCGGGAATATTATTGACCTTTATCAAAAGGCGATACAGGCGGACCAGAAAGATACAAAGCTTAAGTTTTTTCTTGCGAAACTTTATTTTCGGCTTGAAATGATAGACCATGCACAGGAGACAATTGATTCCATAGATACTACATCATTTGATTTCCCTGAACTCCACACTCTATTCGGCAGTATTTATGAAAGAAGATTAGAGTATGAAAAAGCAGTGAAGGAATTCAAACAGGCGCTGAGGACTGACGATCCGGTTGTTGTCCCCTTCTGCTGTTCCAGCTGTAGTTACATTGCAAAGGAATGGTCGGACAGATGCCCAGAATGCAGAGAGTGGAATACTTTTATTCTAGATATTAATGAATTCTGTAAAATCCAGAAAAGACAGAGTAGTTCTTGATACAAGCCTTTTTGTAAATCCCGAGGTCCGTAATGATTTTGGCGGTTCACCTACCGAGGCGATAAACGGTTTTCTTGCTCTGGCAGAACAAATACCAGAACTTGAATTTTATATGCCGTCTTCTATCTTCAATGAACTGATGAATTTTGTTGATCAGAAAAAGGTCCCCGGACGCCTCATGGTTCTCCTGCGTCAAAAACCTCCCAGTAAGCATGAACTTACCTGTCCCGCGGTCCTTTTGTATGAACTTATTGATGAGATGAGGGAGAGGACAAATAAAGGCCTCAGGATTGCAGAAAAGGCCGTCAGGAGCGTAAACGGCACCGATGAGAGGGAAGTCATTCAGGGGATGAGAAAAAACTACAGAGTGGCGTTGAGGGAAGGGATTCTTGACAGCAAAGAAGATGTTGACCTCATACTCCTTGCAAAGGAATTGGATGCCCTGTTGGTTACCGTAGATCATGGAGCAATAATCTGGGCTGAAAAATTGGGCGTCAGATGGCTTTTGCCGACTAAGTTTAAGGACTACCTTGTAAGTTTTATTGAGGGTGAGGGGGACTCTGTAGGAGAGTAGTATAATATATAGTATCTCTATGTGAAAGGGTCAAAAATGAAATTGCTAAAATCTCATAGCCCGAATAATTATTATTATATTTTCTGTATCGGATTCCTGATATTTTTCCTGCTTGTTCCAATATACCCTGCTTACGCACAAAATACTTTATCAGAATCCAACATGGTTAAAATAAAAGGCGGTTGCTTCCAGATGGGAGATGTATTCAGTGACGTGCCTTCGAGTGAAAAGCCTGTTCACGAAGTCTGCCTGGATGATTTCTATCTTAATAAGTATGAAGTAACTGTGGGAGAGTTCAGGGAGTTCTTTCGGGATACCGGATACAGAACAGAGGCGGAGCAGCAGGATGGATGCCACAGTTGGGTCGGTGACGGAACAGAAGAAAAAATAAGAGAACATAACTGGTCAAAAACTGGTTTTTTTCAGACGGATCGTGACCCCGTTGTCTGTATTACCTGGAATGATACATATGAATATATTAAATGGTTAAACAAAAAAGAGGGCAGAAATTACAGGCTTCCAACAGAAGCTGAATGGGAATATGCGGCAAGGAGCGGAGGAAAGGGCTATCAGTATAGCTGGGGAAACAATGGGCCTGCAGGAAACATTGCTGACGAGAATGCAAAGAAGGAGCTGGCAGGCCTGGCGATATGGGAAGGGTATCTTGACGGACATCCATATACTGCTCCTGTAGGGAGTTACAGGCCAAATGAAGCAGGTATTTATGATATGTCAGGAAATGTGTATGAGTGGGTATTTGACTGGCAGGAAGATAATTATTATGCAAATAGTCCAGTTAATAATCCAAAGGGCCCTGATAAGGGTAAATATAAAATTCTTCGCGGTGGAGCCTGGGACCTCCAGCCAGATACTGCCCGGACAACAAGTCGCTACTGGAACATAGCTGGTGCAAGGGCTGTTTGCATGGGATTCCGGTTGGCACATCCGGTGGAGTGATTTCTTTTATTTCTACATTGCTCATTGATTATTGGACATTGGATATTCTCATTTTTTAATTACGAATGTCCAATAATCAATGACCAATATCCAAGTATTTTAAAAACAGGTAAGAAAGATGGTGCCGAAGGGGGGATTCGAACCCCCACACCCTAAAGGGCACTAGACCCTGAACCTAGCGCGTCTGCCAGTTCCGCCACTTCGGCTTTTCCATTTTCCGGTCCACGCGTCCGTTGACCGTTGTTTGAGCTAATGAGTAATCAACTTTGGAATAGAAAACGGGTTGTCGCCTTCTATTTCCAATAAACTCATCGTTTCTTTATCTAATATTAGATTCGCAGCTCCCCTGTTTTCAAGCTGCCTGCTTTTTTTGAGCCACCATGTTCCATGCCAGTTTACATTAACAATGATTGATGAGTCTTTAATGTTTACCATTCTGGTTGTTAACGTTAATTTGGCCTTGATGAAATCAATTTCTTTCAGAATACTCTCGGAAAGCCCTGGAGCTATCCGCTTTTTTAAAGATCCTTTACTTTTACCTTCATACGCAGTCTTAATCGTATTAATGCTCTCTAATGCCTTTGTTGAGATAAGGTAATCCTCGGACGGTTTTACTTTGTCTTTTCCGCATCCGAATGAGAGAAAGGCCGTAAAAATCAATAGAATACATATTTTCTTCATTAATTAAAAATTCCAATAAATTATGATGGTAGATTTTACATCTTGAGGACATTTTTTTCAATATGACCGGAAATAAAAACCCCGTGCCGTTTTCCGGCACGGGGCTGGATCTGTCAGACTGCTGTACTATTTGAAGTACTTATCAGAACTTTCAACCTGTATGGTTTTTGTTGCTGTTTTGATAGTTTCCCAATGGTCGGGTGTGCTTTCAAAAACCAGGGAGACATCTATCGTAACAGATTCAACATCTTTGCCGAGTAAAACAACATGTGTTTTCTCATCCGGCTTGTCAGGTTCAATTCCGAGGTTTACGCTTGCTGTTGCTGTGATGTCCCAGAGTTGTAAGGCGACATTCTTGCGTCCTTCAAACCATACGTTCCAGTTCTGGTACTTTCTTCTTTCGGTGTGTATAACATTACCGTTCTGGTCTTTTGCGGTCACTTCCAGTGCCGCTTGTGGTATGTATACTCAGCCGTTTGGCATGCCGTGCCCGGAGTTATTCGTTAAGATAACGTTCAGGCAGAGCGAAGGAGTCAGTTCGTTTTCGTAGTTGTTAATGAAGTGTGATATTTCGGCCTCAATATTTAAATCCATTGCATCGCCGAAGAATTTCTTGTCATGTATTCCGGGGAAGCTGTGTGATGCCATTTCTATCTCAGGATCGATTGCCATATGACAGTTTTGGCATGTCTTGTCTCCGCCCTTGGCTACGTAGTGCTCCATATAGCTTGAGTAGAGTGTTTGACACTGCCAGAAAGGCACACTGTCAGGACATCCGTGATGGCATCTCGCGCAGTATTTGGGGTCCTTGAGAAACTCGGAGGTTATCGTCTGATTGATGCCTTCGACATTCTCATTATGATTTGACGGGTCTACTTCATTTGTACCCGGACCATATATAGCGTCGACTTTCGGTGTGTTGCCCCAGTAGCCGCCTTCTAATGCGAACATGTTATGACAGCCGTAGCAGCCAAGGTTTAACTTTGAGAGGTCCTTAACAGCTGAGTCTCTCTTTGCCTGATCAGGATCGTCTACTGCTGTGATGATCTTGTCGACGAGTTCTGCTATCAGATCGTCTGTAGCATACTTGATACGGGGTTCGTGACACCAGAGGCAGTGACTCTTGAGAGACATCCTGTTCACCGAGGACCCGCTCCAATCCTTCTTGGTTTCTTTGTCCAGTCCCTGCTTTATGAATGTCCTCCATGTCTGGAGTACTCTCTCACTGCTGAATGCGTGGGATTTTCCAGAATCCTTCCACTGCTCATAAATCTCTTCATGACATTCGCCGCATTGTTCTGAATTGAACTTAGCAGCCAGCTCATCAATTGTTGATACCAGTTCCAAATTCTCAGGTACGGTCGGGCCGTGAGCTCGAGCAGCTCCGGCTGAAGCCTGGACTGAGAAAGGGACCAGTGCAACGGAAATGAGCAAAACTAATGTAAAAAACAGTCTCATATAATTCTCCTTTCAATTAAATATATTTGATACCCGTAGGCTATTGTTTGCACCATTTAACAGCTTTAGTATACATGTGAAATTTGCTGGGTTTTAAAAATGATTCTAATTATAAATGATGAAATATGCTATCTGCAAGGTAATATTGATAATAGCACAATTAGTAAACCTTATTAATAAAAACGGGGCATCATTTGTTTGAATTATATCTTGGCAGTCGGGTAATTAGCTATAAAGCATTTTGTAGTGATATGCGTATAAAAGTTTTCAGTAATTGTGAAAAAAAAGAATAATTTTAATCCTCTATTAATTGACTTTTGTATTTTTGTTTATGTAGAATTATTGATCAATGGACGATCACAAATTAAAAGTATTCTGCATAGTCGCTGAAACAAAGAGTTTCTCAAGGGCATCTGAGATAATCCGTCTTACCCAACCTGCCGTCAGTCTCCAGATTCAGGCACTCGAAGAAATGTACGGGACCAAGTTATTTAACCGCTCCGGATGTGTTATTACCCTAACCAAGGCAGGAGAAATGCTCTATAAATATGCGAAAGAGATCAATGCTCTTTACGCTTCTGCTGAGAGGGACATAGGAGGGGTAACCGGACTTGTTAAAGGTGTTATTTCAATTGGGGCCAGCTCTACGATAGGTAATTATGTTTTGCCTTCTGTTGTGGCTGATTTTAAGAGAAGATATCCGAAAGTCGGCGTGCATATGCATGTAGGCAACACAAAGAATGTCGTTGAATTCTTAAATGCCGGAAGTGTTGATGTCGGACTTGTAGAAGGAGACGTTAATAAGCAAAAGCTGAAAGTTGAGAAGCTCATCCCAGATGAGATGGTTTATATTATGTCCCCTTATCATCAGCTTGCGAAAAAATCGACCATATCTATTATGGAACTCTCAAAGGAACCGTTGATATTCAGAGAGGAAGGGTCCGGCACACGACAGGCTATAGAAAAATACCTCTCAAAACATGGCATATCACAGCAGCACCTGAAGATATCTCTTGTAATGGGAAGCACAGAGTCAATAAAAAGTGCGGTTGAAGAAGGACTTGGTACCTCGATTTTATCAAAATGGGCGGCAAGGAAAGAGGTAAAATACGGAAGCCTTAAGGCCGCGGTTTTTAAAGAAGACAAATTCATAAGAGATTTTTCACTCGTTTACAGAAAGTCAAAAGAACCTCTACATACAGTCGAGCAATTCATGGGATTCCTAAGACGTTATCCTTATAATAAACTTCTGAGTGTTACTTAATACCCACCTTTTTTTTAACAAGAACAATCCTTTCATTCAATACCGAAAATTCCGTTGATTAAAATTTCCATAAAATGATATCCTGAATATACGCTATACTAGGGGATGTTATTGATTCTGCGTGTATAATTTCTTGCAGCTAAGCTATTGTAAAAAAAGCAGACACTGGGTAACTGTTTAAAACTAATAGAAAAAATTAATAATAATATAAACATATAGCGTATTGTGTCGGTATAGTTTACATAGTAGTCTATGGGCTGATTGTAAAACCTAATAAATTCAATTAGTTACAAGATGGCGAGCTTTTTGCTTAATATATCAATGGGCATGGTCTGTCCTGGTAAATGTTTTTGGATCAAGTGCTTTGACATATGTAATTCATATAATAAACCAATAAAAACAATGGCTTATAAAGCCTGCAATGGATATTATAAAAGATAATATGACACTTAATCAGTTTTTTAAATTAAAAGAGTGGGATGATTATTTTAGTAGTTTTTCGAATACATTGGATTTCGAACTTAATATCTATGATGAAAACGGGACGGAATTATTCAAAGCAAATGAAAACCCCTTCTGTAAATCGATGCGTTCATTACAGGTAAACAACCGTATTAAATGTACTGAATCATGTGATAAATTTATATTTGAATCTTCACAATTAAACGGACCTGTCATGGAAAAATGTGAAGCGAGTCAGACACGGTTCACATTTGCGATAGAGAGATCTGGAGAAAAGGTGTATGTTCATGGAGTAGGGGGACTTGCAGAATATGATGATCTTCTTGAATACCTTGAAATCGCAAAGAGCCATAATCTCTCCAGAGTACCTGCAAGCAGACCATTAAGTTTTCCAGGTGCAAATTATCTGAAGGCTGTTTCTAATTATCTGTATTTAACAATAAGCCGCATTTTAAACAATCATGAGGAAAAAAGCCGGCTTGATGAAAAGCTTCTAAGAATGACATCACTTTTTGACAGCCAGGCGTTCGGGACACTCTCCAGGAATTCAGAATTAATGTACAGGTATATTCTGGACACTATAGAGTTTGTTTTTGGTAGTACCTCGACAGTCTTAATGCTGCATGATAAAAATAAATCGACATTCAGTACCACCTGCAGTGCCGGGCAGTATAAAGATGTATTAATGGATTTTTTTCTCGAAGCAGAGAGTGCTCCTATTCAGAAAATGGTACATACACGGACTGCTGTTGCTTTTGAGAATATAGAGGGGATTCCAGAGCTGAGCCAACTGGACCTTATAAAATCTTCCTGCTTTTTCCCGATTATAGTCGGTGGATCACTTGAAGTGGTCATAGGAATTTTCAATAAGGCACTATCGCGTGAAGATATGAAGATCATGAATGCGTTTAAGGACTATATTCAACTCAATCTTGAAAACCGGACACTCCGTATTGAACTAAGCAGGAAAAAGAAGACGGACAACCAGTTAACAGCTTTTGTTGAATTTGCAGGTTCTCTGACGTCCGTTAAAGACACTGAAAAACTCCTGAACGGATTTCTGACAAAAACCACGCAGTTGCTGAATGCAGAGCAGGGATCATTGATGCTCCTGGACCATGACACTGAAGAGCTTGTAGTAGAAGCAAGACTGTGCCGTGATGATACAGTGCAGGAAAAGATGAGATTCAGCAAGGATGAGGGTATTGCCGGACAGGTACTTGAAAGTGGCCGCTCGTTTCTTGTTAAAGATATAGAGAAGGACCCTAGAATCGGTAAGACGAACAGACCACGTTATAAAACAAAATCATTCTTGAGCGTGCCTATAAAAATAGAGGAAAAATTGTCAGGTGTTATTAATGTATCTGATAAAGTTGAAGGCGGAGTATTTAATGAAGAAGATCTGGAGTTGGTTGAGTCTTTTATTGGTAATGTCGCTATCGCTATTGAGCGTAGTTTGCTATACAAGAAAACAGAGGAACTCCGAAAGCTCTCAATAACGGACCCCCTGACAGGAATCTTTAATCGACGTTATTTGAACAGGAGACTGTCGGAAGAGATTACGCGTTATAACAGATATAAACACCCGTTCAGTTTTATGATGCTCGATATGGACAAGTTTAAGGATTACAATGATACATACGGCCATATCTCGGGTGATAAATTGTTGAAATATCTGGCTGAGATAATGGAGCAGTCTCTCAGGGCAATAGATATTGCAGCAAGATTCGGCGGTGACGAGTTTGTTGCTATTTTCCCACAGACCCCCAAGGTTGATGCGATACAGATTACGAACAGGTTGAAGGAAAAGATAGACATTGAATTGTCCCAGAACTATAGCAAGATGCCGCTAAGTGTGAGTATGGGGCTTGCCACTTTTCCTGATGATGCTTCTTCAATAATGGAGCTGATAGAAAAAACCGATCAGGCATTGTATCTTGCGAAGAAGGGCGGAGGGAACAGGGTGGTATACCTGTAGCCTGTCTCAATTAGTAATTAGTAATTAGTAATAAATAATGATCAGGCTAGTTGTGCGTTTTTAATGTGATACATATGAATAATTTTATCGGTAGAAATAACGAAATTGAAGTCCTTGAGAGAATTGCCCTGCAAGCCGGGACAGGAAATTCGGACAGTATTTTCCTTTCTGGTAAAAGGGGCATAGGCAAGACGAAACTCATAAAGAGACTCTTTAGTCACCTCTTTGAGCAGCGCAAGGATGTTATTCCTTTTCTCTACACCATCAAAACTGCATTTGTTTCCATTGAAAAGTTTTCAAGAAATTATCTAGGGAGTTTTATCTTGCAGAGTATTGCGTATAAGAAAAATGATGTGTCTATTATTGATGCCGGTATTTATTCGCTGGAGGATTTGAGGGAGCTTGCAAGTAATTCTGAAATGGATTGGGCAGTGGAGATCATAGATGATTATCTAAAGATTGCGTCTAACGGAGTCCCTATGAACCTGTTTATGTTTGCGATTTCAGCGCCGAGCAGGAGTTATCAGAAAACAGGCATCCCTGTCATTGCCATGATTGACGATTTTCATAAAATCAGGAAATTCTGTGAAAATAATGCGGATGATATAAATAGTAATTTCTGGATGTTTTATGAAAATGTTATTCAGACATTATACACGCCCCATATTTTTACCGGTCTTGAAGCAGAGCTGAATGAGATGTTTTTTGAGGAGACATCATTTGGTGACCTGCTGGAGGTCATTAAGGTCGCAGGGCTTGATAAAGGGAATTCCTTGAAACTATTTTCATATCTTTGTGAAGCATACGGTCTGGAAATCGATGCAAAGCCTGCAGGGCTGATTGATATATTAGGAGGGAACCCTTTTTACATGAAGAACGTCCTTCAGGCAGCGAGACAGAAAGGCAAGAACTTTTCAGAAGATGATTTCTGGCTTGTTTATCTTGACGAAGTGCTCAAGGGGAAGACATATAAGTACTGGACCTCTCAGCTGAAGAAATACGTGTCGCAATTTGAGTTGAGAAAACCTTCTCTCAAGTTCCTCTATCATCTGTTCGGCAATAATGCGGACGTATATTTTGAAAACCCGGAGGAATTGTTTTCTGTTGAAAATGAAAAACTGGAGCGGATCGTTAATCTCCTTAATTTTTCCGGGACCATAGAATCCGGGTTTACTGAAATCAGACTCGCTGAAGACAGGATCATGGCTGATGTTCTAAGGGGATTGTATTTCACGGAAATCCTGAAAGACAATAGGGAGAGTATAAAGGACAAGATGCTTGGAAACAAACATCAGATTGTAAATGACTCTGGACCAGAATCTTTTGAAGTAAAAATACCGTCTGAACCCGGGGCTGAACTTGTCGCTGTCAAATCACTGGAGCAGATCGCACGGCACCTGGAGATCTCTCCGAAGATTACAGGACAATTGCAGCTCGCCCTGGTTGAGTTGATCGCAAACGGTCTTTCAAAAGACGGGCCTTATGAAGAGGGTTGTCGGGTTGCATTCCTGTTAAAGGGCAACATGTTTCATATTGAGACAACAATTACTCAAAAGGGTTTTGATTTAAAAGAAGAGAACAGGAAACATATCATGCCGTATCTTGATGATTTGAGATTTGAGAGTTTAGTAAACGGCACAAAGATAGTGTTTGTAAAGGGAATTTAATAAGTTGTTGCTGATAAGCATTATTTGTAATCCCTTTTCACCCTCTGCCCAATCGAAGTAAGTACTTCATAAGGAATTGTGCCGGTTTTTTCTGCAATATCTTCAGCGGTAATCCGTTCCTTACCTTGTTTCCCTATAAGCACAACTTCAGATTTACAGGTGACTCCCGGTATGTCGGTGACGTCTACCATGATCGTATCCATACATACTCTGCCGACCACAGGCGCACGTTTACTTTTGATCAGCACTTCCCCGTTATTTGAAAGCTTCCGGTTGTATCCATCTGCGTAACCGACAGGTATCGTAGCTATAGTGCTTTTCTTTTTTGTAATGAATGTCCGGCCGTAGCTTATCGGGGTACCTGCCGGGACTTTCTTAAGGAGAACAGGACTGCTCTTAAGACTGAGGACCGGTTTGAGGTTTTTGTTTTCACAGCAACCATAACCATAGAGCATGATGCCTGGTCTTACCATATCGAGATGGGCGTTCGGCAGTGTCAGGACAGCCGCGCTGTTTGCTATATGAAGGTGCCTGAAATGGACTTTCTTCTTTTTCATCTCCTTTGAGATTGAAAGAAAGAGCCCGAGTTGATGGTCGGCGAAATTTTTATCGAGTAAGTCGGCGTCCGAAAAATGACTCATGAGGCCTTCTATATCAATGTTTTTTAAATCTGCAATTCTGGGAATCTCAGTGTGTGCCTTGTTAACGTCCATTCCTACGCGTCCCATGCCGGTATCAATTTTTATATGTATGGGGATTTTTCTGTCGAGTTTTTTTCCAGCGGTTGAAAAACGTTTTGCAGTATTGAAATCAAAGACAACAGGGGTGAGGTTGTATTTGATGCATGCTTCGATATTGTCTCTGTCAAAGAAAACGAGTATCGGGGTTTTTATTCCGGCTTCCCTTAGTGTGATGGCTTCGGTTGTGAACGCGACCCCGAGAACCGGGACGCCATTATTAATGAGATGTTTGGATATTTCTACAGCGCCGTGGCCGTACGCTCCGGCTTTAACAACAGCGAGTACCCTGCTGTTTGCTGCCTTATTTTTTACAACATTAAGGTTGTGGGTGAGTGCATTAAGATCGATTTCAGCAAAGGTCTTTTGCAGTTTCACTTATGACTTGTTTTCCTTGCTGCCGTCCCCGTTTGATTTGTCATCAGGGGTAACATCTATTTCCGGTTGCTCGGATGTCGATTTTTTAAAGTTCTTGATTGCTTCGCCGATGCCCTTGCCGATCTCAGGTAATCTTTGAGCGCCGAAAAGGACCACTACAATTACAAGTATTATAATTAACTCTGTTGCGCCAAGCCCAAACATGTTTACCTCCTTATTCTATTAAATATATCCTGTTACAGTTTGAGATGATAATCTACGTCCTCAGGAGTATTTAAATTTATAAAAGATCTTGCGTCGGGATCATGTTTTCTTATTTCCCGTGCAGGTACATATTTTACCTTTTTATTCTTTAAAAAATCTTTCATTCCTCTTTTTCCTGTCAGGACTCTCTTCTCCATAGCGGTGATCAGCTGCTTTGAGTAAAAGGCAAAAAGGGGTTCAGCGTTCTTTCCGGTCCCCGGTATGACAGCGTCATAATTGTTTCTTATTGAGGACATGTATCTGATAAGGTCAGTGTTTAGAAACGGCATGTCGCAAGCTGAGACAAAAACCCAGCGGTTTGAGGCATTTATTAAAGAGGTGAATATCCCTGTCATTGGGCCCCTGATATTATAGACATCGCCGAAAAGGGATATGTTCAGGTGCGCGTAATGCTCCGGTTCGTTTGTGACAATGAAGGTCTCGCTGAATAGCCCTTTTATGGCTGTGAGGTTCCTCTCGATGATCGGTTTTCCATTGACCCTGATAAAAGCTTTCCGGACAGGCATCCTGGTATTTTCACCACCGGCAAGGATTACACCTGTACAGTCTTTAATGAAGTCGTTCATATGGAAATAATTATTTAAGTATCTTTTGAATTTCGGCAGCATCTAAACCAACCGATGTCTCTTCCCTGTTGGCCATGTTTTTTATGGAGAATTCCCCGCTCTCGAGTTCATCATCCCCCATGACAATTACATGCCTGGCTTTGATTCGGTTGGCCTTTCTCATCTGGCTCTTTAATGACGTGTTGTCGTAATTCATCTCGATCCATAGACCTCCGGCCCGTAATTGCTCACAGATTAACATGGCCTTTTCTGCAGCCTTTTCTCCGAGTGGGCAAATAAGGAGATCCGGACCGTCAGGAGTATCCGTTGAATCCTTGATTAACGGGATGATCCTTTCCATTCCTATGGCAAATCCGATACCCGGGGTTGGAGGGCCTCCGAACTCTTTTACCATACCGTCATACCTTCCGCCCGCTGCAACGGCACTTTGGCTTCCAAGGTTTTCACTGCTCACCTCAAAGGCGGTCTTTGTGTAATAATCCAGCCCTCGTACAAGATTTGTGTTAATAGTATGCGGTACTTTGAGACGTATAAGATGGTCCTTGAGTTTATTGAAATGGTCTTCGCATTCAGTGCAAAGATGGTCCACCACGGGTGGCGATCCTTTTCTTGATTCAATACAGTCGGGGACTTTGCAGTCAAGTATCCTCAATGGGTTTGCATCATACCTTCTCTGACAGTCACTGCAGAAGCTCTCCAGTTTAGTGCCGAGGTGTTTTTTAAGGGCAGTTATATAGTCAGGGCGGCATTTCTTGCACCCTATCGAAGTTATCTCAAAGTTCAGGCCTTTTAATCCTATACTGCTTAATATCGATGATAGCATAGAAATTATTTCAGCATCGAGTTTCGGGTCTTCAATTCCCATAGCCTCGGCACCTATCTGGTAGAATTGGCGGTATCTGAATTTCTGGGGCCTTTCATAACGAAACATGGGGCCCATATAGTAATATTTCTGCGGCGCTGGATTGTTGTATAAATGGTGTTCTACATAAGCCCTGACAAACGACGCTGTCCCCTCCGGCCTCAAGGTAACACTGCGGCCGCCTTTATCCTGGAACGTGTACATCTCTTTCTCAACAATATCGGATGTTTCCCCGATGCTTCTGATAAAGATGTCGGTAGACTCCATGATCGGGAGTCTGATTTCCTGATATCCATAACTCTTGAAAATGTTTCTTGTATTGTTTTCAATTTGTTGCCAGATGGCAATGTCCGGAGGCAGGATGTCCTGAAGGCCCTTGAGTGTCTTATACTTCATTCGGTGTTTCTTCCTCGCGCTCCTTGTCGAATTCAAGCATGCCGAGATGACTCTCGATCAATCTTCTCAATTCTTCCTTGAAGTGCCTTCTGATGCCTTTCAGGTCAGTTATGTCTTCATGGATCGCAACTACCTTGTCCTGTGCATCTCTGACAATCTCTTCGGCCTTAAGTTCAGCCTCCTTTGCAATAAGCTCTGCAGAAGATTTTGCGGTGCTCTGGTACTCTTCAACCATTTGTTGAGTGCTTATAAGAGTGTCTTTCAAAGTTGTTTCAATATTCTTGTACTCCTTTAGCTGTTTTTCAAACCTTCGTGCTTCCTCTCTTAAATTGGAATTTTCTCTTAGAAGCTCTTCCATTTCTTCCCTGATGAGTTCGAGAAAAGAGTCAACTTCTTCCATGTCAAAGCCTCTGAATCTGTTTGCAAACTGTTTTTGCTGTATGTCAAGTGGTGTTATTCTCATAAATACCCCCTAGAACATTGAGATTATATTTTTATTAACTACTTTCAATTTATTTCATTCGTGAAGATATGTCAAATAAAGTTGCAACAATAAAATACTTAAGAAAAAGTATTGCCAAAATAACTATCATGGGGGAGAAGTCAATTCCCATTGCCCCCCCGAATCTTTGTCGTATGGGACGCAATACCGGTTCTGTTACTGAATATAAAAACCTGACGATCGGATTGTATGGGTCTGGATTTACCCAGCTGATAAGGGCGGAAACAATTATGATATACATATAAATCGTCAAAATTGTCTCAAGAATAAATGCGACTGCGTGAAATAAGTTTCCAAATATAAACATTCAAATCCTCCCTGATATAATGCTCATTATACCTGATTATCCATGAAATCTGTTTCGTCTCATTTAATCAGGATTATTTGCCAAGTTCTTTTGACCTGTTTGCGGCAGCCTCAATAGCAGCGGCAACTGTTTTATGAAATTCCTCTTTGTCCAGCGCAGCCAACCCGGCAGCTGTTGTACCGCCTGGTGATGTAACCATCTCTCTAAGCCTGGGCGGGGCCATTCCTGTATCCAGTAGTTTTGCTGTGCCAATAAGGGTCTGTACAGCAAGTGTCTGCGCGTCATGTTCAGCAAGTCCGATCCGTGTCCCGGCTTCTATGGTTGCCTCGATAAAATAAGCGATAAAAGCAGGGCCGCTTCCAGATACGGCAGTGACCGCGTCCATGAATTTTTCAGGCAAAGAGATGACCTTGCCGATCGAGGCCAGGACCTCATGAACAATTGTCAGTTCTCTGTCTGGAAAATTATCAGGGACAGACATTACGGACATGCCCTCCTGAACAAGGGCTGGTGTATTCGGCATTACCCTTACCAGTTTTCCTGTTTGAAATTTTGATGACAGATAATCGAGTGTAATTCCCGCAGCGATTGAGACTACTGTCATTTCTTCAGTAATGGTCCCGCTTATTTCTTCAACGACTGTATCCATGATCTGTGGCTTTACAGCAAGTATTATCAGATCACACGAAGAGACCACATCCATATTGGACGCTGTTGTTTGAATTCCGAAACTCTTTTTCAGGTATTCTCTTCTTTCGTCTCCCGGTTCTGAAACGATTATGTCCTGCATACCCTTTGAGGTCATGCCTTTCAGCATGGCTTCAGCCATATTTCCGCCGCCTATAAATCCTATTTTCATAATGCTATGTATCCTTAATAAATGCTAATAATTGCGCTCTCCAAATATTGCGCTTCCGACTCTTACCATGGTAGCGCCTTCTTCAATAGCTACTTCAAAGTCGCTCGACATACCCATTGATAGTTCCTTAATAGGAAACCCGGTTTCTCCCGCTTTATCCGCGATCTGCCTGAGTTTTATGAAAAACGGTCTTGTCTTTTCCTTGTCCTTGAAATAAGGCGGTATAGCCATTAGACCGTCCATTCTGAGATTTTTCAGGGTAGATATCTTTTCAAGTATTTCGATTAGGTCCTGTTCCACTGCTCCATGTTTTGTCTGTTCATCAGAGATCTTTATCTGAACAAGCACGTTCTGAATTTTACCCTCTTTCAAGGCGTATTTGTCCAACGCTTCCGCCAACTCTATTGAATCAACGGACTGGATCAAGTCGAATAACCGTACAGCGTCCCTGGCCTTGTTCTTCTGCAAATTACCAATCAAATGCCATTGGATGTCCTGATTTGTAATTTGTAATTCGTAATTCGTAATTTTCTTTTTCGCTTCCTGCACCCTGCTTTCCCCAAGAATAGTTGACCCGGCCTCCACAGCTTCAATAATTCTTTGCAATTTAATAGTCTTGGATACTGTAATAAGCTTTATATTATCAGAATTTCTTCCAGATTTTATTGCAGCAGTACTGATCCTGTCCTGGACTCTTTTGAGGGTATCTTCTATTCTCATTATCCGGAAATCTTAGCATTTTTGTCCTTTATTGGCAAGATTCAAAATGCTTTTTATCGAATATTTATCTATATTTGTGGTAATATTTTCACATGAAGGGATTGAAGATACTTGTAGTTGAAGATGAACCCAAAATCTCGGAAATTGTCAGGGCGTATCTTGAAAAAGAGAAATTCCGTGTTGTTACTGCAGATACCGGGCAAAAAGCGATCTCAGCGCTTAAAGAGGGATTTGACCTTGTTATCCTTGATCTCATGCTGCCTGATATGGACGGAGAAGATATATGTAAGACAATCCGTGAGGGTTCGGACCTGCCGATCATAATGCTGACTGCAAAGAGTGAAGAGGAGGACAGGATTAAAGGACTCGGTATAGGAGCTGATGATTATGTTGTAAAGCCTTTCAGTCCAAGAGAACTTGTTGCGAGAGTAAAAGCCCTTTTAAGAAGAACAAAAGGTTCTAAAGATACCCTTGATTTTAATAATGGTGATCTTGTTATTGATCCCGGCCGTTTTGAGATCCAAAAAAGCGGTTCTCTCGTGGTCCTTACCCCTACTGAGTTTAAGTTGTTACAGTGTCTTGCCGAGCGTCCGGGACAGATATTCACAAGGCTTCAGCTCGTAAATGTAATACTAGGTTATGATTTTGAAGGATACGACAGGACTATTGATGCGCATGTTAAGAATATTAGGCATAAGATTGAAGATAATCAGAGGTCCCCTTCTTATATCAAAACCGTATATGGAGTAGGTTACAAATTTACCGGTCAGCCTGATGAGGACTAAATTATTCATCGCTTTTATCCTTATTATTGTTCTTGCCCTGTTTTCAAATATTGTCTTTGAAAGGCTCATAATCCGTGACTTTGATGACTTCATAGCTGGGAGTGATGAAGACCAGATTTACTGGATTATGGCTTCTGTGGAAGGAAGTTATATTGACGATACATGGAACACTGAGTTGTTGGGTGAAGCACTTCATTGGGGATTAATGCTAGGTTTTGAAGCATTTGTTGAAGACACATCTGGTAACAGGCTCTTATCTGCAAAGGACATTTTCGATTCAATGAACCCCAATATGCGGAACAGGATGGATTCTCTTTTGAAGCTGTCGTCAGGTACACCGGAATTTATATGGTATCCCCTTTTTGTTGAAGGAGAAGAGATAGGGAAGCTTCATATCAGACAAATTGAAAAACTTGGATCAGCTCTCGTTAAAGAAGAAACTTTTAGAAAACGGGGCAAAGAATTTTTGGTCATCTCTTTTATTATAGCTGTTAGCGGTGCTCTGATTTTGTCTGCCTTGTTTATGTTTTTTCTCTCAAATCCTGTAAGGCGTCTGACAAGATCTGCGAAAAAAATCGCAGAAGGAGATTTCAGCGAAGGGGTGCCGAAAACTCACAGAAAATTCAGGGATGAACTTGATGAATTGACGGATTCATTTAATTTCATGGCAGAAGCCCTCAGGAGAGAAGACACTTTAAGGAAACACCTTACTTCAAACATCGCTCATGAGCTGAGGACCCCACTTACTATTATAAAGGGGAATATTGAAGCTATTGAGGACGGAGTGATTTCAGATCCTGAAATGGTAATGAAAAACATTACATCTGAGATAGAGAGGATCATCTCGCTCGTGGAGGGTATTGAAGATATTACAAGGGCAGAGGCCAGTTTTTTTGAAAGAGGAAAACAGGAGGAGATTGATCTTAAGGATTATATTGAATCTCTGGCCGGCGGTATGAGGAAATTGATTGAAGAAAAGGGGCTTTATTTAAAAACTTCCGGCCCTGAAATTCTTGTGAAAACGTTTCCTGAAAAGCTGCATATTATTCTCAAAAATCTTTTGACTAATGCATTTAAATTTACGGATAATGGTGGTATTACAATTAAGTGGGAAGGCCTCGATAATTCCGAGAATTCTTTATTTTCTATTTCCATTGAAGATACAGGTAAGGGCATAAAAAAAGACGAACTTTCAAGGGTGTTTGAGAGGTTTTTCAAGGAGAGCGGCTCAGGAGGCAAGGGGCTGGGGCTTGCTATAGTGAAAGAACTTATTGATGTTATGGGTGGGAGAGTGGAATTGGAGAGTGTAAGGGGGGAAGGCACGAAGATCCTGCTCTTTTTTTGAGTGGGATATTCATATTTCCTTCATGTTTAAGTGTTAATTTCATTTGTAAGCAATAGGATAAATAAGATGCGGTACATAATACTATTGATAATGTTTTTTCTTCTTTTTATGGGTGCAGTGCCGGAAGTTAAGGCTATGCATAAAGGGGAACAGGTAACACCTTATGGTGATTTTTGCCCGCGCTGCACACAATATGGGGTCTGCAAGTCCCTTATGAGCCATGACGATTCTAAAAAGGCCTTGATTGATTATTATAATAAAAAGGGTTTTGCGGTTGAAGTTGAAAATAAAAACGGGAGGTTTATCAGGGCAAAAATTAAGAAGATAAATGATGTGGTTGATGTTATAATCTTTGATCGTCGCTCTGGAAGGATCAGGTCGATATATTGAAACTCGTTAGCAGTGGAGAGTTGTTTAAAGGAGGTTTGAATGGGAAAAAAGAAAAAACAGGAACAGAAAGCTCCTGAGAAAAGTAATACTAATACTATACTCTGGGTAATTGCGGCTGTTTCAGTTGTAATAGCCGGACTGGCGATATCCGGCAATCTTTCTTTTACAGGAGGAGAAAAAGAGACTGGAAAGTCATTCAACCTGACGGGAAAAGAGACAAGACCGGTCCTTGATCCGGCAATGTTTTCAGGACAGACCCGGGCGGCATATGCTGCTGCACAAAAATATCCTGAAATCCTGAATGAAGTTTTTTGTTACTGTTATTGTGATGCAGAGCCTTTTAATCATCATACATTGCTTAGTTGTTTTACTGAGAAACACGGCGCTGGCTGACAGCTTTGCCAGCAGGAGGCCTTGAGGGTCACCCAACTTCATAAAGAAGGTAAATCAATAAATGAAATTAAAAGGACCATTGACAGCGAATTCGGGGGTTAGCACATAATAAAGCCCCGGTTTACGGAAAACGGTCATAAGGGGGCTGTTTATTCATTGATTGGTAAAAGAGTTTTATTTATAACAACAGCTTTATTGTTACTCATGTATACAGGCAGTAATAGCGCTCAAAAAGCGCCGTTACTGCCTGAAATTGTTAATGAGGTTATTGATATCCCTCCGATGGATTTTGTTTCATCAAATGCCAAAGTTGTCTGGGAAGGAAAAATAGAGGATAAAATAATAACTTATTACAAAGAGAAAAGAGACGGTGGGAATGATGATATAGTTGTTCTTGTACGCGACAGGTTGCCTGAGTCTTTCAAACGTATTGAATATCTCGATAAAGATGGGAATAAGGACCTGGATGCGTTGATAATGAAGATATATGAAGGGGGTAAGGGATGGAGAGACGTAACTATTACACGGGAGCATAAATATGGACTGAATTATGTGAATCAGGAATATAATTTATTATTGGAAGAGATTAAAGAAGCACGGAAGTAATAAATAAAGAGAAGATAAGTAAATGCCGGAATCAGTCAGCCTGTTTCATGATTAATTCAATTAACGACTTCATTTCGTCACCGTCCCATTCCCTGTAACCCATGGCTGCCCCGACCATATTGCCATCAGGGCCAATCAGAAATTTTACCGGAGTGGACTGTACACTGTACAGGGCGCTTATCTCACCTGTTTTATCTAATAAATTAGTATAAGTTAGTCCGCTTTTCTGTACGCTTCTCCTGACGGTTTCTTCTTTTTCCTGAATATCAATGGCGAGCATGACAAAGGGTTTGCCCTTGTAATGTTGGTGTAGGTTTTCCAGAGAAGGCAACTCCTTCTTACACCATGGTCACCAGGTGGCCCAGAAGCTCAGGAGTACTGTATTGCCGTGATATTGACTAATACTTACTTTTTCCCCAGTCAGGGATGGGAGCTCGAAATCAGGGGCTTTTACAGGTTCTTTGAAATGGTACATATTAAGCGATGTTAATAATTCAGCTATACCTGCGGGTGCTTGTGCTGTCTCGGCTGTTATCTCATTTGCGATGGATTCAGCCTCTTTTTTCTGGCACGCGTATGTAACCGCTAACATCAAGATAAGGCAGGCAAGCAGTGGTATGTAATGTTTTCCGTATTCTTTCATAATAATGTCTTTGCGTTTTTTCATTTTAACCAGATTATTATATCAGTTTGTTGTACTAATAACCAATACCAAGTGGCTCGCATTTAAAATCCAATTCCACTCTCATGAATGAAAAACAGTATATGTCTTATAATATAATTCTATTTTCATGAAAACCATATTATGTGACATAGGCGGAGTGCTCCTTGAAGTTGATTTTGATCGGGCAATCACAAGGATTTCGAGTGAATCTGGTTTTTCTTCGAAGGAACTGCATGAGCGAATATTTGCATCAGGGATGAAAGAGCGGCATGACAAAGGTGATATCAGCCCTTATGAATTATATAAGCATATAATCCCTGGTGACGAAATCACGTTTGAACGTTTTGAACATCTGTGGGGTGATATATTTTCGGAAAAACGTGACATGGTGGACTATATCATCTCCTGTGCAAAATCCCATCGTCTTTTTATCGCGAGTAACACGGACCCAATTCATTACAACTTTTTCCAAAAAAATTATCACTGGTTTTCATTGTTTAACGGATATGGCCTTTCTTTTAGATTGAAAAGTATCAAACCGTCCACTGACTTTTATGCCCGGCTTTGCAGAGAATTTGATATTAAATACCATGATGCTCTTTTTGTAGATGACTTGAGTGAGAATATTGAGGCAGCAAACAGCCTGGGGATTAAATCACATTTGTTTAAAGGTATGGATGGTTTTAAGGAATTTGTGGAAAACGAAGGGGAAGAATAAATTCAAATAATCTGAAGTTCGTAACTCGTAATTCGTAATTCGTAATTTTATTTAAGTATCTCAGTCCCGATACCTTCTTCGGTAAATATCTCAAGCAGTAGTGCGTGGGGGGTCCTTCCGTCTATGATGTGGGTTTTTTTAACGCCCCCGTCAAGGGCGCTCTGGCATGCCGCCACTTTTGGAAGCATGCCGCCTTTTATTGTATCGTTCGCAATAAGCGACTTGATTTTCTTCATGTTTAAAGTTGATAGCAACTTGTCTTTTTTGTCCTGGATCCCTTCAGTATCAGTAAGCAATATTAACTTCTCAGCCTGTAATGCTGATGCGACTTCTCCGGCAACATAATCCGCGTTTATATTGAGTGTCTTACTTTTTTTGCCGGCGCTGATCGGAGCGATGACTGGTATGAATCCGCTTTCATCCATTGAGACAAGAATCTTCGGATTGATTTTTTTTACCTCTCCGACAAGTCCCATGTCAATTATTTCGGAAGCACCTGTTTCGGGTGATAGTTTCTTTACGATTTTTTTCCTGGCCTCAATAAGGTTTCCGTCTTTACCGCTGAGACCGATAGCCAGCCCGCCGTGATTGTTAATAAGGGAGACGATCTGTTTGTTGATCAGTCCGCCGAGTACCATTTCGACTATATCGACGGTCTCTTCATCAGTGACTCTTTGTCCATGTATAAAGGTAGATTCTTTGCCCATCCTTTTCAAAATGCTGGTTATTTTCGGGCCTCCGCCGTGCACTATGACAGGTTTAATTCCTATATAGTTCAACAGGACGATGTCCTTTGCAAAAGCGTCTTTTAGATCTTCATCTACCATAGCGGCACCTCCGTATTTAATTACAAATGTTTTTCCTGAAAACTTTTGCATATACGGCAGTGATTCGATAAGTATGTTTGCCTTTTCAATTAGTGCTTTCAAAAATATCTCCAAATATTTGTAGTGTATTGTTAAGCTTGCTCGTAAACATATTAGCAGTATTGAATCCTTGAATTATTGAAGTATTGATTTTTGTTTCTTTCCCATCAACTCGTCTATCTTTGCCCCTATATTATCGGCTTTCATAATGGTTGTACCAACAAGTATTGCATCGGCCCTGGTTGCATTCAACATTTCAACATCATTTCTTGAGTCTATTCCGCTTTCACTGACAACTATCCTGTCATCGGGTATATCTTTTAACAATGCGTGCGTAATATTTAAACTGATATTCAATGTCTTAAGGTCCCTGTTATTTATCCCGACTATCTCTGCCCCGCAATACAGAGCTGTATCAAGTTCTTTCCAGTTATGGACCTCGACCAGGCAGTCAAGGTCGAGGTCCTTTGAGAGTTCATAAAGGTCGCTTAATTGTGATTTTTCAAGAGCTGCCACTATCAATAAAACCGCATCTGCGTTATTTGCCTTTGATTCGTAAATCTGGTATTCATCAAAGATGAAATCTTTCCTTAGTAAGGGTTTTTCCGTTCTCTTTCTCGCCTTGTTAAGGTAGGAAAGTTTGCCGGAGAAAAAACGTTCTTCTGTTAGGACCGATATTGCCGCAACATCTTTTTTGTCGTAGATGGATACAATCTCGGACAGGTTGAAATTTTCCCTTATTAATCCCTTTGAGGGAGATGCTTGTTTAAGCTCCGCGATCAATTTCAGATGGGTGTCAGGAGCTCTTTTAATAGCTTCCTTAAAAGACTTTCCGGAACCGGAGTCCTTTATCTTGTTTTTCAGCTCTGAGAGGGGAGTATCAGATTTGACAGCATTCAGGTCATCTTTTTTGCTGTTAAGGATATTATTAAGGATACTCATAATATTTACCGGTATTTTAAATGAACAATTGATTTCAGAATTAGTATGTTAGTGCATCAGACCTGAAGAGAAATAACAATTGTAACTATAACATAAAAAAGAAAAAAACGGTAAAAGCCACCGAGGAGACTTGAACTCCTAACCTATGCATTACGAATGCATTGCTCTACCAGTTGAGCCACGGCGGCATATGAAATAAACTCATTTAACGTGTTGCTATTATTACTTTAAATCCTCAAGAGCAAACTCTGCTTTTTTAACGAGTACCCTATATAATTCTCCATCGTAATTAATGATAATGTGGCGATATATCCTTCTGGCGAAATTTATGTTCTTAAATGAAACAGCAAGGTCAGCAATTTCTAAATCCATTTCTCCTGTAGAACTCATATACAACTGTACATATCCGTAACACCAGGCATACGGTTCATCTGTAATCATTCTGGCTGTACGGCATCCACGCAGCAGGCTTATCGCCTCATCATGCATAGTTTTAGAATTGGCTACCATTTCAAGTAATATGGCACGCGCTTCGTCTCTTTTCATTATTGTCTTGAGCTTTTCTTTAAGTCTCTCATGATTATTCAAAGCCCTTGTATGTCTTATTGCCACTGTATCAGAATACTCAAATATATCTTGTGCAATTGATGGTTGTGCTATGAGGATTGAAAATACAACTGCTATGAAATGAGATGAAATAAACTTTAGCATTTTCTTTCTTACGCTATATTCCCTTCTCGCCATTTACTCATCTCCTTCTATATGCCTTAAATTACTTATCCTGTGCAATTATAATTGAAAATTTAAGTAATATCAAAAAAAAAGTTCAAGGTTGTATGAAACAACATTGAACTTTTCTGAATCAATTTCGAACTATTTTGTACAGTAGGAAATCAGAATGGATTTTTGCTGCTGTTAGCCCTCGGCTAATCTCTCATCCTCTTCCTGCCGTGTCTTACACTCAATACAATATGTAGCAACCGGTCTTGCTATTAGTCGTTTGATGCCTATTTCGTTTTCGCATTCTTTACAGATACCGTAGTCGCTATTGTCAATGCGTTCAATAGTTTCTTCGATTTTCTTCAGGAGCATGCGTTCCCTGTCTCTGAGTCTCAACATGAAGTTTCTGTCAGCTTCGGCGGTTGCCTGGTCTCCCATATCCGGAAAATTTATCTCGCCCGGAAGAGCATTCAGTGTTTCTTCAGCTTCTTTTAGCAATGATTCTCTTTGGGAAAAGAGGTCTTGTCTGATCTGTTGTATCGCTTTTTCTCTAGGTGTCATTTTAGGTGCTTTCTTTGATGTTGTAGTTTTTTTCTTCGCAGGTGCTGTAGAACTCTTCTTTTCAGTTTTAGTCGTAACTTTCTTTGTCTGGGTCACTTTTTTCCCCTTTCCAGAAGTTTTTTTCTTGTTAGTCACTTTTTTGACCATTTGAAAATTCCCCGCTAATTCTTATTTTTTCAATAAATTATAAATTAACAGATTTGTATTTAGTAAGTCAAATATATTTAATGAAAAATATAACTTCCGGAATAAGTATCTATTGACAAAACTTCTTTAATTACTTTAAGTTAACAAGAAAATATATCCTAATATATATTTGCCGAAATTGCATTGGAATCGGCAGTGTCATAAATTTCTTTAATGAAAGAAGAGGATTGCTTATGTATCTTGGAGTGAATGTTGATCATGTTGCTACAGTTAGAGAGGCGAGGAAAGAGTTAGAACCAGACCCTTTAATTGCGGCTGAACTCGCGATTAAGGGAGGCGCTGACGGCATTACTGTACATCTCAGGGAAGACAGAAGACACATAAATGACAGGGACCTGAAGGTAATAAGGCGGAAAGTATCAATTGAACTTAATCTTGAAATGGCTGCAACGGATGAAATGGTAGGCATTGCTTTAAAAGTAAAGCCGGACATGGTTACGCTTGTTCCCGAAAAGAGGGTGGAACTTACAACCGAGGGCGGGCTTGATCTGAAAAGGAGTAGGAAGAAGATAAAGAAGGCTATTGAAGCTATCAGGTCAAAAGGGATTCCGGTAAGTCTTTTTATAAATCCTTCCGCAGATGAGGTTGAGGCTTCAAAGGCCCTTGGAGCTGACATGGTAGAAATACATACCGGGCTTTATGCTAATGCAAGAGGGGCGCAGAAAACCAAGGAGCTGAGCAGGGTGAAGAAGGCGGTCAAAAAAGGGGTTGATATAGGGATACTGGTCAATGCGGGTCATGGTCTCAACTTTTCGAATGTCCAGAAAATTGTTTCGATAAAGGGTATAAGAGGGTTATATATAGGCCACAGCATTATTGCAAACTCTATTTACCTGGGTATTGAAAAATCAGTCAGGCATATGAAACGACTAATAAAGGCTGCTAAATAAGAATAAAGAGATCCGCATTTCGGGCAGCCACAGGGGGCTGCCCCTACATTTTTTGCTCACTATTTAGGCTGACATCGTCTGTTATACTAATATAATCGCGTTATACAGGATTATGATTTCTTATAAAATATAGAATGAAACCTCATCATCACATAGCTGTTTCTGTAATATTTTCAAGTATCCTGTTCCTCATATTTAAATCATGGGGGCTGGCCGTGGCATCTCTTGTCAGTGGTATATTTATAGATATTGATTACTTGATTGATTATCTGAAATGTTGTGGACTCCCGTTTACAATAGAGCGATTCAAGTGGTTTTATGATCAGGAACACTTAATGAAAATCCGCTTGTTTCATGGATGGGAATGGGTCATTTTTTGTGGTGTGATGGCCTGGTTCTATGACTGGAACGTCTGGATGGTCGGGATTTTTCTCGGGTTCGGGCAACATCTTTTTTTTGATAAAATATACAGGGGCAAGCCTTTTATTAAGTACTTCCTATTCTGGCGTATCTGGCGTATCTGGCGTATCTGGCGTTATAACAACGATTATTAAGAAAAGATGTTATTCTTTAAATCCGCTTATGCAGAGACTGGCGTTCTGTCCGCCAAAACCGAAGGAATTGGAGAGCACTGTATTATGTTTCATTTCCCTGGCCTCGTTAGGGACATAGTCCAACCTGCATTTCGGGTCCTTGAATTCGTAATTAATGGTAGGCAGGATCATTGAGCGCCTGATACCTGTAAGAGATAATATGCATTCTATTGCCCCTGCCGCAGCAATGGTGTGCCCTAGCATGGATTTGTTTGAGCTTAAAGGTATTTCTTTGGCCTTTTCCCCGAAAACTTCAATTATTGAACGTGTTTCCGTCAGGTCGTTTTGGGTTGTGGAGGTCCCGTGAGCGTTGATATAATCTACATCATCAGGTCCCAGGCCTGCGTCTTTCAGGGCAGCTTTCATGGCTATTATTGCTCCTAGTCCTTTGGGATGCGTATCGGTTATACGATATGCGTCGGTAGAAGAGCCGTACCCTTTTAACTCACCTAAAATTAATGCTCCTCTTGAGCGTGCGTGTTCCAGTTCTTCCAGGACCAGTGCCCCCGCGCCTTCTGACATTACAAAACCGTTTCTCTTGCGGTCAAACGGTCTTGAAGCTGTTTGAGGGGTATTGAATTTTTCAGAAAGGGCTTTTAACAGAATAAATCCGGTTATCCCGGTAAAATCGAGAGTTGCCTCACAACCGCCGGCGATCATTACATCGCACTTTCCGTGCTGAATTAATCCAGCAGCCTCTCCAATAGCTTGTGAGCCTGCCGCACAAGCTGAAACAAGCGCAAGGGTAGGGCCTTTGCAGTTAAAGAGTGTTGAGAGTATGGTTGTAGCTGCATCAGGCTTTCTGCGAAAAAAATTAAGGTAAGGATATCCACCTGTTTTTACAAGTCCTTGCATGTCCCAGGAGCCTTCTCCATCATAAAACTGATGCATGAACTGCATGTCTTTAACAGAAGTGTTGTCACCGTGGGAACCGAGAGAAACCCCGATAATACTGCGGTCTTCAATTTCGTCAAGCCTTGCCTGCTTAACGGCTTCAGTTGTTGCAATTCTCATAAGTCTGAGTCCGCGGGAAGAGAACTTTCTCAATTTCTGGTCTGTTTCACTCTCAAATTCTTCAATCCATCGGTTGCTGACTTCCCCGCCGATTTTGCATGTTAGTCCCTCAGTATCGAATGAGGTGATATAGTCAATTCCGGAAACACCTCTGCTGCAATTCTCGAATGTTTCTTCAGTATTCTTCCCTGAGGGAGTAATCATTCCATGACCGGTAATGACAACTCTTCGTTTAGCAAGTCCTGATGGCATATCAGAATATCTTTTTTTCTTCCTGAATTTTTCCCAGCCACTCTTTAATGAGGTCGTCTCCATTTGCAAATGCGCCGCTTGCTCCGCATGAGCCGCAAACAGTCTTTAATCCGTCATCGGACTTCCATGCTGAATTGCCGCAGTTCGGGCATTTTTCAGGAAGACTATTGAGAATGTCCATGACTCCCTGGGTCATGGATTGTGCTGTAATTAATGCTGGCACTTCATCCATGTCCATTCCGGGTTCCAGATCGGGCATGTTATGGTCAAAACGAATTTTCAGCAGTTCAACGGCCTTGTCAGTCAGTAAACCGTCTTCATCAATAGCTGATCCTTCACCGAACATTTCTTCTATGTGTTCAAGTACGAAGTGCCGGGCCATTTTAATTCCAAATGCCTGTTCCAGTCTGTAGTTAATGTCAAGAAAGTCCAGAGACTCCGCACCCAGGTCATTGATGAAAGAAGATTCGGGTTTTATAGAGTCTTCTTCAACCCTTAATGTCTCAACAACAGACTTTTTTAGTTCGTCGAATACCTTTTGTTCATTAATGATGTTGTGACTCATGATACCTCCTAAAATTATATATTCTATAAATCGTTATTTTCCTATTGAATGATATAGTGTGTTGCTCAATCCCCTGTCCACGATTATTGTCTGCCCCGCGATTCCTCTGGACTCAGGACCGCATAAGAACAGGACCGTGTCAGCCAGTTCTTCAGGTTCTACAATAAGATCGTCGGACAGTTTGTCGATATTTTCTGAAAATTGCCTTAAGACTTTGAAGGAGTCGGTTTTAACGATCCCTCCGCAAACACCATTTACCGAGATGTTCTTTTCTCTCAGGCCTTCAGCAAGGTCTCTGACAATAGATTCCATTGCCGCCTTCATGCTTCCGAGGGGATACGCTGGATTATAAAATCGGCTCCCAAGGCTTGAGATAAAGACTATTTTACCCCCGCTTTCGTTCATTAAGGGCAGTGCAGACTGTATGCAGAAAATATTACCCAGATAATTGGTTTCAACCAGCTGTCTCAGTTCCCGTTCAAGGAGCTTTTCGATTGGCTTGAATGGTGCCCTGGCAGCGTTAAGAACGAGAATATCAAGACGACCGAATGCCTCATTTATTTCAGAGAATAGCTCTTTTACAGATTTTTTTACCGATATATCGGCCTGTACCATTAATACCCGGCGTCCTAGTTCTTCGATCTCATCACGTAGTTTCTCTGCCTGTTCGTATGATGAGCCGCTTTTCCGGCGGTAGTTGATAATAATATCCGCGCCGGCAAGGGCACATTTTTTAGCTGTTGCATTCCCTATACCCCTTGAACTGCCTGTAATAAGAGCGACTTTTCCTTTTAAAATTTCCATGACCCGTCTATTTTATAAAAAACATCCTGTTTAGTAAACTCTTATGGAATTTGGGGTGACGCTGGAAAGGGAATTGAATTATTATTTTAGATGGCATTTTATCTTGAAAAAGCGAGTAAATCCTGACAACTGTCATTAATATGACTTGGCCGAAAGAACAACCAAGCATCTAACTGATTAAATCTAATCAGAAATAAATCAATGGTTCTCAGGGATTAATAGGAATGCTTATTGCTATTAATTTGCATATTAAAATATATATCATTACAATGTAAGTGATAATAAAAAAAATATTCAAATTTAAACAGGTTTGTATAAAGAATTGGATATAAAAATCCGAAAAGGTAAGCAAGAAGTTAGCGAACACTATATAACATGAACGTAATATTAAAGTATATTGTTTTTTTATTAATTGTTTTAGTAAGCGGTTGTAGCTTTACGAAAAGTCATGTTCAAATAACCCCTGACAATAACCTGCCTGAGATTCGTAAACCGGATTCCTTGATTGTTAGCAATGAAGACCTTTCTTTAAGTGATAATGCCTCCCTGTTTATTTATGACGATGAAGTAATAAATGAAAACGGTTGTGATACGGTAGATGGAAATTGCGTGGAGAAGAATCAGAGGAAAACTGATGAAGTGCCTGTTGAAGCAATCTTGGAAGATGATAAGGAAATTAATGAAATAGAGGTTGTAGATGAAATAGAGAATAAGGAGAAGGAACAAAACCTTCTTGATACAGCCCTGGATTTTTGCAATACTTCTCAGGAGTACTGGTCCGAGGGAAAGCTTGAAAAGGCCCTTTCTTTCCTGGACCAGGCTTATGCTCTGGTTTTAAAAGTAGACACCGATAAATATCCCGAACTTTTCCAGCAGAAAGAAGACCTGAGGTTCTTGATTTCCAAGAGGATCCTGGAAATTTATGCGTCACGTTATACTGCTGTCAACGGGAACCATAATGAAATACCCCTGGTGATGAACGAATATGTTCAAAGGGAAATTAAATTGTTTCAGGGTCCTGAACGTAAATTTTTTCTGGCATCCTATAAACGTTCCGGTAAATATATGGACAGAATAAAGGAGTCTCTGAAAGAGGCTGGGCTGCCGGAAGACCTTGCATGGCTTCCTCTTATTGAAAGTGGATTTAAAGTCAGGGCTTTGTCCCGTGCCCGCGCATTGGGCCTATGGCAGTTTATTCCGTCGACCGGGTACAAATTCGGTTTAAAGAGAGACAGGTGGATTGATGAACGGTTAGACCCTGAAAAAGCGACTGCAGCTGCAATTGCATATATGAAGGAACTACATCAGATATTCGGTGACTGGACTACAGTTCTTGCCGGTTATAACTGCGGTGAAAGCAGGGTCCTCCGGAAGATCCGTGATCAGAAAATTAATTATCTTGACGACTTCTGGGACCTGTTTCAACGACTTCCGCGTGAGACAGCCAGATATGTTCCAAGGTATCTGGCTACATTGCATATACTGAAAGATCCGGCCAAATACGGAATCACGTTGCCTGAGCCGGATGAAGCCCTTGACTATGAAATTGTAACTATCGAAAAACAGGTCCAGATAAAAGTTGTGGCAAAAAATATCGGTGTGCCTTTAAAAGAGCTTTCCGGACTGAATGCTGAATTGCGGCAGCAGGTAACTCCTGCCACACCTTATTCACTAAAAGTACCTTATGGAAAAAGTGAGGCGCTCCTTGCAAAGCTGGACGAAATGCCTACCTGGACTGCTCCTGAAAATGCGTATGTTTACCATAGAGTGAAAAGGGGTGAGACTCTTTCTCTGATCGCAAAGAGATATCGTACAAGTGTCATTAAAATTGTCAGGGCAAACAATATCCGCCGCAAACATTTAATACGTGTTGGCCAGAAACTTAAAATACCTCTCAGGGGCAGTTCTTCCAAAAAGATATATGCTGCCAAAACAAAGCTTTTGCCGGGTGGGGAATATAATGTCAGAAAAGGTGATTCTCTTTGGCTGATAGCGAGGAAATTTAAAACGAATACAAAATCTTTGAAGCGATTAAATAACCTTCGATCAACCCGTCTCTATGTTGGTCAGGTTATAAGAGTCAAGTAACGAAAGCCTGTTTTAAAACACCTATCCTTTAATTATATCCAGAATTGTCGTTGCAATAAATTTAGCTGTTTCCGGTTCAAGTTCGGGATAGATCGGGAGGGACAGTACCTCATTTGCCGCTAACTCGCTTTCAGGTAGATCACCCTCTGAATATCCAAGATATTTAAAGGCTTCCTGCATATGAAGGGGGATAGGATAATAAACCACTGATGCTATGGCGTTCTCCTTAAGTGCACTTGAAACCTTGTCCCTGAAGGGTGTTCTTATTGTATATTGATGATACACATGGGTCCTGTCAGCCATCTCAACCGGACATTGAATTGAATCAGCCAGAATTGACGAATAGAGTTTTGCAGTGTTGCTTCGTTTTTGATTGTAGGTGTCGATATTTCTTAATTTTATCCTGAGGATTGCCGCCTGTATTTCATCAAGCCTGCTGTTATATCCTATGAAACTGTGCTGATACGGACCGACAGTTCCGTGGTTGCGCAGGAGCTGTACTTTTTTGCATGTTTCAGGATTGCTGGTTATCATCATTCCGCCGTCACCGTAGGCACCCAGATTTTTACTTGGGTAAAAGCTGAAACAGCCTGCATCACCTATATTCCCAACTGTAATACCATTATATTTTGATCCAAATGACTGTGCGCAATCTTCTATAACCTTCAGGTTATATTTCTTAGCCAGGTCCATGATTTCATTCATATCAGCAGACTGGCCGAATAAATGTACGACAACAATTGCTTTGGTCTTTGATGTTATTTTTTCTTCTATTTTTGTAACATCGATATTCAGAGTATCTCTCTTAACGTCGACAAAAACCGGTCTTGCTCCGACATATGTAATAGACTCGGCTGAAGCAATAAAAGTAAATGGGGTAGTGATTACTTCATCACCTTCCTTTATGTCCAGGGCCAGAAGGGAAAGGTGCAGTGCATCTGTTCCGGAAGCGAGTCCTACAGCGTTGTTAATATTGTGGTACGATGCGACCTCTTTTTCGAACGATTTTACATTCGGACCAAGGACGAACTGTCCACTTTCAATGATTTCTTTTAAAGCAATTTTTATTTCTTCCTTGATCGGCAGGTACTGGGCCTTCAGATCAAGCATGGGTACAGATGTTTTGTTTTGTATTTGTTTTGTCATGTCTCGTTATTATCCTGCAATATTATGGTTGACCAGCTTTGAAATTTTAAGTGCTACTTTAAGGGCTTCTTTCCCTTCGTGTCCTGAAACCAGCGGTTGGGTCCTGTTGCCGACAGACTCGATAAAAGATATAAGCTGTTCTTTTAAAGGTTCTTTTTCTTCGGGTTTCAAGATCTCTTCAACCAGTCTATCATCCAGTTTTTTGTGATACGTTATTTTTTGGCTCTGATAATTAAGGTCAAAAAAAGAATTTTGCTGAAAGACCTTTAGCTGCCTTACTTTTTCGGTCCCTATACGACTTGTTACAGCCTCTGCTATACAGCCGTTTTCGAATTCGATCCAGGCGTGAGCAATGTCGATGTTATCGGTTAGTACTTTTGCCCCTGTTGCACGCAGGTCTGTTATATCAGAATTAACCAAGCTTAGTATTATATCTATGTCATGTATCATTAAGTCAAGTGTTACGTCAACGTCTATGCCTCTTCCTAGAAATGGAGAAAGACGTTGCGATTCAATGAAGCGGGGTTTCTCTACCATATTGCTGAGCATGGAGACGCCTGAATTGAACCTTTCCAGGTGACCGATCTGAAGTATGAGGTTTCTTTCCGCTGCCTCTGCAATAAGGTCCTCGGCCTCCTGGATGTTTGATGTAATAGGTTTTTCTATTAGAATGTCCTTATTCCGCTTTATAAAGTCCATTCCGGTATGAAAATGAAGTGTTGTTGGAACAGCTATGCTTACCGCATCAACGTTATTAATGATTTCCTGGTAATTACTGTAATAAGCGCAATGGTATTTGTTGGCCAGCGCTTCACCCTTTTCCCGGTCAACGTCAACAATTCCGACTAGTTTTACATTGTCAAGACCGGCGAATATTCTTGCGTGATGCTGCCCGATAGATCCTACGCCTATAACACCTACTTTGATCATTGTCTGTTCCTAATATTGTGCATTATCATTGAAAACTATTTTTATGTATTCCGACTACAGCAATGCCGGATTTATCTGCTTCCGATATGAAACTCTCCCTGTCGACAATAATACATTTTTCCGATTCAATGGCAAGTACTTTTGCGGATACTTTTATCATTGAATGAAGAGTGGTTATGCCTACGGTCGGTACGTCAAAACGCATGTCCTGCTGAGGTTTGCTGACTTTTACGACAACAGCGTCTTTGCGGGCGAGTTCTCCACCTCTTTTGATGGCTTCATCAGTGCCCTCTATTGCTTCGACCGCCATGACAGCCATGTCCTTAATAACAACTGTCTGTCCAATGTCGATTTCACCCATTTGCCTGGCAATTTCCCATCCGAATTTAATGTCCAGCATGGCTTCTTTCGAGGGTTTTTTACGCGTTAAAACACCTTTAGGAGTAAGGAGGTTTTTAGTGAAGTCGGTTGTTTTCAGGATTTTGATCCCGTTTTTTTCGAGTTCCCTGACAACCGCCTTCATAATGGTATCATCTGCACGGTTCTTTAATGAAAAGAGCAGTTTAACCGCTTTCAGATCAGGTATAATACTTGTTTTGTTTTTATACAGGAGACTTTTGGGTACCTTCCCTGCCATTACAACATTTTTAATAGAGAGCTTTTTTAAGAGGGAGAGCAGTCCACCAAAACGACCGAGACTGATTTTATGAAAATCATCAGCTATGGGTTTAAGTGATTCATCTGCAGGCGGCTGGAGCGCAATGGCCACAACCTTGTACCCCATTTTTATTGCTTCTGAAGCAATGGCTGTCGGCAGGCTGCCCATACCGGCTATAAGACCTAAAGTCATTTGGTCACCGGTTTTTTTGAGGGCCTTTACCGGCATATCCCTCTTTTGTTTTTTTCGATAAACTCAATGAGATAACTGACTTCTTCAGAATGCTTTGTTTCATCCTTTAATTTTTTCATAGCTTCCTTTAATGTCAGTTTTGACCGGAATAGGACTTTGTATGCCTTTTTCAGGTCCTTGATTGTTGCGTCATCAAATTGTTGTCTCTTTAATCCAACAGCATTTAATCCGTATAGCTTGGCCCTTTCGCCTGCGGCGGTAGTATATGGAGGAATATCCTGAGTTATGGCGCTGAAGCCGCCTATCATCGAAAATGCTCCGATTCTTGCAAATTGATGGACAGCGACCAGTCCTCCGATAAACGCGCTGTCTTCCACCACAACATGACCGGCAAGGGTAGTTGCGTTGGCCATGATTACATGATTGCCAATTTTGCAGTCATGGGCAATATGGACATATGCCATTAAAAAATTATTATTCCCTATAGTAGTGACCTTGTCACCGTCCACAGATGCACGGTGTACGGTAACGTACTCCCTGATAATATTACTGTTGCCTATTTTCACCTTTGTTTTTTCATCTTTATATCGAAGGTCCTGTGGAGGAAGACCTATTGAGGTGAAAGGATAAACAGAGCAATTTTGCCCAATGGTTGTTGCTTCAATAACAATGTGGGAGACAAGTTTTGTGTTTTTTCCTATTTTTACTCCGTCACCAACAGTACAGAACGGACCAATTTCCACTCCCTCCGAAAGTTTTGCGCTTGGGGAGACAATAGATGTGCGATGGATTTTTGGTTTAGCCATTATTTAACTCCTGTTCTGAAACCATTGCGGTAAACTCAGCTTCAGTAACGAGTGTGTTATCGACAAAGGCCTTCCCTGAAAATTTCCAGACAGTTTTTCTATGCTGGACGAGATGAATCTCAAAGCGAAGCTGGTCTCCCGGTACTATAGGTTTTCTGAATTTCGCTTTTTCAATGCTCATGAAATATGTGGAATTGCCCTGCGCCCCTGATTTAACAGCCAGTATACCGGCAACCTGCGCCATGGCTTCAACAACCAGTACACCAGGCATGATGGAAAAACCAGGGAAATGTCCCTGAAAAAAGGGCTCGTTTATTGTTACATTTTTTATACCTGTGGCCTTAACTTTTGGCTCCAGATCAATAATCCTGTCAACTAAAAGGAATGGGTACCGGTGTGGCAGAATTTCCTGTATTTCCTCGCAGTTCATCATCTGGTTTGACCTCCTTGCATTTATACGTTGTGACAATTAATCGGATTTGTTTAATTTTTCTTCAAGGTCCTTTAAACGCTTTATATATTCGGGTAGTTTTGAAAATATACTTTGTGCCCGTAACCACGTTCTATGCGGCATTGCCGGTGTCCCGGAATAAATTTGTTTTTCGGGAATGTCTGCTGCAGCGCTTGATGAGCCGGTTAATACAGCACCTTCCCCAATTTTTATATGGTCTCTGACTCCGACCTTTCCAGCCAGTATAACATCGTTACCCAATTCTGCACTTCCACTAATTCCAGCCTGTCCCAATATAACACAATTATCGCCTATTTTTACATTGTGGGCAACTTGAACGAGATTGTCTATTTTTGTATTGCTTCCTATTATGGTGTTTCCTAAGGTTGCCCGGTCAATAGTGACATTCGCGCCGATTTCAACATTGTCTTTTATTGTTACTCCTCCCACTTGAGGGATTTTGTACCTTGCGCCCTTTTCAAGAACATATCCGAAGCCGTCGCTTCCTATAACGCTACCCGAGTGTATTATTACTTTTTTGCCGATTTCAATATTTTCTCTAATCGTAACGTTTGCGTGGATATAGGAGTCATCGCTGATTGATACATTATCTCCTATAAAGACACCGGAGGATATAGTGACCCGTTCTCCAAGTGTTACATTGTTGCCGATTGATGCAAATGGATGTACAGAAACATTTGCGCCGGTATTTACATTATCTCCGATGACAGCTTTTTCGCTGATACCTGTATGCGTAACCGGTTTTACATAAAAAATCTCAAGTGCCCTGGCAAAAGCAAACTGAGGATTGTCGACGATTAACATGCTTGCCGGTACAGACCTCTCCTCGGAGGAGAGTATTTTTATTTCATTTTTGACAATCACAGCTGAAGCGTCCGTGTTTAAAATACCACCTGGGGGTTTGTCAGTAAGATACGTAATTTCCCCCTGCTTTGCTTCATGAATGCCGGACACACTCGTGATCTCAATATCCTGACTGCCGGATATTCTGCCCCCTATGCGATTTGCCAGTTCGCTGAGTTTCATTTTGCTGACGCGGCCTTGTTCAAGGTGTCGATTACAGTGGCTGTTAAATCCATATTGACATCCATATAGACTATGCCTGCTTTATTCAAGATGGCACTGTATTCATCTTTTTTCGCGATATCAGCTAAAATTAATTCAACTTTAAGTACTATTTCATTGATTAGTTCAGCCTCTTTTTTTTGTAATTCTGTTTTAAACTCTCTGCCTTTTTTCTGGTACTCGAGAATTTGTTTGTTTAGTTCGGCCTTTTTTTCCTCAATAGCTTGAGGGGTAAGGATGGCCTGTTGTTTTGTCAGAATTTCTTCAAGCTTGTTAATTTCTTTGACTTTTTCATTAATGAGCGTTGTTTGGGCTTTTTCAATATTACTTAATGTTTTTTGCGCTTCTTTTCCCTGGTCCGATACGATAATGATCTTTTGCAGATCAACATAGCCGATCTTAAGATCAGAGGCATATGTGTTTACTGTAAATAATAAGAGTATTGCGGTAAAGATTGCTTTTTTCATAATTCCTCCTAAAAGAATCCTCCCAAAGAGAATTCTATTTTATTATTGCTTTCATCTTCTTTTGGTTCTAGGTTGAAACCCCATTCTAACCGTATAGGCCCGAGCGGTGATATCCATCTTACTCCGAAGCCAGCTGTACTTCTCATATCGCCAAACGATATGCTGTCAGTGAACGCGGTGCCGTAATCGTAAAAAAGGACACCTTTGAGTCTGATATCCTTGACTATTGGAATAATATATTCTGCATTGAAAATCAACTCTTTTTCACCACCTATTTTTTCTTCTTCTTCATTTCTCGGCCCTCCTTCTCCAAAACCGAGTCCCCTTATTGTATTTATACCCCCTACGTAAAACCTCTCATACAGAGGGAGTTGTTTTTCGTTAAACCCTGATGCATAACCGAATCTTCCGCGAATACTGAATACCTGATCATTAATTACAGGAAAAAAACGGGAGGAATCCGCCAGCCCCTTAATAAAGTAATTGTCTCCGCCAAGCCCGGCTATAGTTAGATGAAGTGCGTTTCTGGAACCGGTGGTGGGTTCAAGGCGGCTGTCACGTGTATCTCTCCAGATAGACGGACTTATGCTGCTGGTGAGTTTTTTCCCTGCCTGTTCACTGATCAGGTCGGAGGCATCATCAGAGATATCAGAGATTTCAACATCCTCTATGTTATACACTATTTTCCCACCGACATATTCTGAGAGTTCTTTTCCGAAGCCAATTGATCCACCCTTTGCGTCTTTATCATAATCCGGGTACTGGTAGACATCCTTGTAAATGCTGAATGAAGCCGAGATCGGCTTGTCCATAAACCATGGATCGGTTAGGGATATCCTGTAATTTGATCTTCTTGCGCTCAGGTCGACCTTTAATTTCAGGTTAAGTCCTTTTCCAAGCAGGTTTGCCTGGCTTAGTTCAGTCATGAATACGAATTGATCGATAGAGCTGTATCCTCCGCCAACACTCATCATCCCCGTCATTTTTTCTGTTACATCAATATTCAGGTCAATAAGCTTTTCTTCTACCTTGGGTATTGGTCTGAGATCGATGGTTTCAAAAAAATTCAGGTTGGATAATCTCTGATAGCTTCTTTTAATCAGTTTTTTATTGAAAATCTCCCCTTCGTCCAGTCTGACTTCCCTCCTGATGACTTTATCACGTGTCTTGGTGTTACCTGAGATGTTTACCCGGCCGATCCTGAAAATACCCCCTTCAGTAATTGAGAATATAATATCGGTTGTTTTCTTTTCAGGATTTACGCTTATGAGTGGATTGATGTCCGCGCGAGCATAACCTCGTTCCATATAGAAGTCCAGAATCTTGTCAATATCGGCCCGCAGAGCGCCTCTGTTAAATACAGATCCTGGGCTGATTGAAATAAGCTCAAATAATTCAGCAGAAGTGAAAATGGAATTACCTTTAATTTTCAGTTCTCCTGTGCTGTATTGTTCGCCCTCAGAGAGGACTAATGTTATAAAAAGTGACTTCTTGTCTGGGCTCAGGGTGATTTTGGGTTCGGAAATAGCAATGTTGATATATCCGTTGTTATGGTAATGTGAACTGATCTTTTCAATATCTATCTGGATTTGTTCTTTTTCATAAGTCCCTGATCCTGTCAGCCAGGACATGAACCAATGCTTCCTTGTCTCCATGAGTTTTATTATTTTTTTTGACGGAAAAGCACTGTTGCCTTCGATCGAGACTCCTCTTATCTTTACTTTTGGGCCTTCTTCCACCTGGAAGGTCAATGCGACAGCGTCTTTGGAAACTTCTCTTATTACGGGAAAAATCTTTGCAAGCCAGTATCCTTCTGATTGATAATATGAGACAATTTTCTGGATATTGTCCGTTATAAGTGAGAGGTTTGCGACCGCACCTGAGGTTATGGATATTGTATCTTTCAGATCATCTGTTTCAATCTCTTCATTCCCCTGGAAATCGAGGCTGATGATAGTCGGTTTTTCAATCAGTATAAAGACCAGTTTGATGCCGCCTTCAAAGGAGTCTATTTCAACCCTTACATCATTGAAATAGCCGATATTGTATATCTCCTTTATATCGTCCTGAACATCTTTCTTAAAGAAATGGCTTCCCACTTTACTTTTCATTTTAGAATGAATTGTTTCAGAGCTTATTTTTCGGTTGCCTTTTATTTCAATTAACTTAATGGCCGGGGCCTGTCCTGCTGATGAGAAAGACACAACTGAAAAAAAGAACAATATTGAGAAGGAGAGTATAGCTAAAAGATAAGTATTGTTTGATAGTATGTTACGGATTCTAAATGCTGTCATTCGCCTGTCATAGAAGAGAACCAGAATATTCTTAGTTCGCTGGAAATGTTTAATTAAATGATAAAAATTATTCTTAAATATTAGTGTTTGAAATTTTACATGTAATCCTGTCTATCAGAAAAATTCCAGACTGCAAAATTACGTGGTAGTATAGCACTTAATTGACTTTAAAATCCAATGGTTATTTAAAGACGATCTTTTGAAAATTTGCTTTGTTAATTATGGTAAAATAGCTGTCAGTCAGCAGCTATTAATCAAGAATAAGGTTCTTGAAAAAGGTTTAAGTTCACGATATGTAACTGTTTTTTTGTGACGATTTGATCAGTGAAAAGTTTGCAGTGAAAAGTCTCAAAGCTGATGGCTAATTATGAAATCGGAGGCAGGCAGTTGGAAGACAAATACAATGCAGGAAAATTAGAAAAAAAGTGGCAGGAATACTGGGAGAAGGAAGGTCTCTTTAATGTTAAAGAAGAGAGTGACCTGCCTAAGTTCTATTGTCTGGAGATGTTCCCTTATCCTTCTGGCAGGATCCATATGGGTCACGTCAGAAACTATGTTATTGGTGATGTAATAACCCGATATAAGACAATGTGTGGTTTTAATGTAATGCACCCTATGGGCTGGGACGCATTCGGTATGCCTGCTGAGAACGCTGCAATAAAGCATGGTGTGCATCCATCCAAATGGACATTTGAGAATATAGAGTATATGAAGGGTCAATTAAAGAAAATCGGATTGGTTTTTGACTGGGAAAGGGAGGTAACTACTTGTAAACCGGACTATTACAGGTGGAACCAGTGGCTTTTTCTCAAGATGTATGAGCGCGGACTGGCTTATAAAAAGAAGTCTTTTGTGAATTGGTGTCCTTCTTGCGAGACAGTGCTGGCGAATGAACAGGTGGTTGATGACGGATGTTGGCGTTGTGATACTGTTGTTGATCAAAAAGAGCTTGAGCAGTGGTTTTACAAGATTACTGATTATGCCGAGGAACTTCTAAATGATGCGGACTCACTCGATGGCTGGCCTGAAAAAGTTGTGACAATGCAGCGGAACTGGATCGGGAGGAGTGAAGGTGTTGAAGTTGATTTTAAGATAGTTGGAACCGACAGGAAAATAAAGATATTTACTACAAGACAGGACACTCTTTATGGTGTGACTTTCATGAGTATCGCTAAAAAACATCCTCTTGTTGCTGAACTTGTAAAAGATGAAAAAGTACTAAAAGAAATTGAGGCGCTCTTGGATGATCCAGAAGAGAAAGAGGGTGTATTTACCGGCTCTTATGCCGTAAATCCGTTGACAGGAGATGAAATCCCGATTTATGTCGCTAATTTCGTCCTTATGGAGTACGGAACGGGTGCGGTAATGGCTGTTCCCGGGCATGACCAGAGGGACTATGAGTTTGCGATGAAATATAAGATTCCTATCAAGCTTGTGATTATAAAGAATGATTATGTTGAAAAATTGAAGATTAAAGAGCAAGGATTTATAAACGTCGAAATTAGATCTGATTTGACTGAGGCAGATGAAGAATATGGTGTCCTTGTGAATTCATCTGAGTATTCCGGATTGCCAAGTGCAGAGGCAAGGCAGAAGATTGCCGATTATATTGAAAAAGAAGGACTTGGCAAGAAAGTTGTAAATTACAAACTCCGTGATTGGGGAATATCTCGACAGAGATATTGGGGCACACCAATTCCAATGGTTTACTGTGGATCGTGCGGGACAGTACCTGTGCCTGAAAATGAACTGCCGATCGAACTTCCTATGGATGCAGTGCTGACAGGAACGGGCAGTTCTCCGCTTGCTGAGATGGATAGCTTTGTAAAGACTAAATGCCCAAAGTGCGGGGGAGATGCGGAGAGAGAAACAGACACCATGGATACCTTTGTTGATTCTTCCTGGTATTTCCTGAGATATTGCTCTCCCAAGGCAGATGATAAACCGATTGATCCGAAGGCCGCTGATTACTGGATGTCCGTTGATCAGTATATCGGGGGTGTTGAGCACGCTGTATTGCATCTGCTTTATTCAAGATTTTTTACAAAGGTCATAAGAGATGTCGGGCTTATCAAGATTGATGAGCCATTTAAGCGGCTCCTTACCCAGGGAATGGTTATTAAGGACGGAACAAAGATGTCCAAATCAAAAGGGAATGTTGTTGACCCTGATTTTCTGGTCGACAGGTACGGGACTGATACGGTAAGGATATTCTGCATGTTTGCCGCGCCTCCGGAGAGGGACCTCGAGTGGTCCGACAAGGGAGTTGACGGGGCATACAGATTTTTAAACCGGATATGGACCCTTGTGTATAACAATCTGGATATTTTGAGCAAAGGAAACAGAGGCAACACATGCGATGCAACAGGTTTTTTAAACCATGATACACAATTAATGAGAAAAACCCATCAGACTATTAAAAAGGTCACAAACAGTATTGAGAGGGATTATCATTTCAATACGGCTATTGCTGCACTGATGGAGCTGATCAATGAAGCCTATGCATCCAGGCAGCCGGGTGATCTCAGTTCGGATGTGTTGAGGTTCTGCATCAGGCAGGTGCTCCTTCTTCTGTCACCCTTTGCGCCTCATTTTGCGGAAGAGCTCTGGAGAGAAATCGGCGAGAGTAAGAGTATTGTCAAGGAAACATGGCCGTCATGGGACGAAGACACGGCGAAAGAAGATGAAATAGAACTTGTTATTCAGATAAACGGCAAGGTCAGGGCAAAGCTGCCGGTCCCTGCAGGACTTGATGATGAGACAATAAAAGAAAAGGCGTTTGCCGAGCCAAAAATTCAGGAAATGATAAACGGCAAGACCCTGAGAAAAGTGATAGTTGTTAAGAGTAAGCTTGTGAATATTGTTGTTTAAATATAATTATGAAACACTCAAAAATCAAAATTCAAAAACTCTTTGTGTTCATGCTGATTTTATTTGTTGCCGCGCTTTTTCTTTTCTCATGCGGCTATAAAATAATCGGGTCTAATTTATTGCCATTTGATTCCATAACGATCAAGCCTGTTAAGAATAAAACATATGAACCCCGCCTGGAAGAAAGCCTGCATAGCGCCCTTTCCAATGAATTTGTCAGTCAGGGTATAAGGGTAGTGGCGTCAGGAGGGGGAGCTGAGCTTGAAGCCATCATAACAAGGTTTGCCCTGTCTGCGGTTGGTTCGGTTGACGAGATTGTCAAGGAACAGACAGTAATAATGAATGTGGATGTGAAAATTACTTCTGACGGAAAAGTTATAGAATTTGCGTCGATGAAGTCACCTATATATATATCTTTTGAGACTGCTGAATCTATTAGTGAGAGCGTTGCCAATAAGGAAAGGGTAACGGACAAGGCATCCAGAGAGATTGCTAAAGAGATAGTGAGTAAGCTGATTATAAGATATGTTAAGTAAAACCCTCCTTAAAGAATTTAAAAATAGTCTGAAGGCCCCTGTTTATTATCTGTGGAGTAATGAGAGCTGTTTTCTTGAGGATGCCCAGGTTAAATTTGTTGAGACCGTTATTGCATCTCATCCCATGGATTTTAATTATGAAGTCTTTGATGCGAGCGCGGCAGCTAATCAAATTCTGGATGCTGTATCAACACTTCCTTTTATGTCGCCCAGGCGTCTGGTTGTTTTAAAGGACTTTCATAAATTCAGTGCTTCTTCACTAAAGATATTGACTCCGTATTTCAAGGAGCCTCTTGAATCGACTTGCTTGTTGATTCTGTCCGGGAAGGCACCGAAAGCGGCCCTGAAGGCATACCTGAAAGCTTATTCATTAAGTATAAAGGAATGGGACATCCCTGCATGGTTAAAACAGGCGGCCTCTGAAAAAGGGGTCAGGTTGACTGGTGACGCGGTTGAGCATCTGATAGAATTTGTCGGATATGACATCGGGTTGTTATTAATGGAGGTTGAAAAGCTCAAACTCTCCGGTGTGAAGACGATTACAGGGAAAGATATCGTTTCATCGACAAGTATGATGAGGAAGTATACGCCGTTTGATCTTATTGATTCTCTCATTGCCGGTCAGAAGACAAGGGCATTCAGGGTTTTGAAAACAATTGTGTCCGCGAATGCGATGGAGGCAACAGTCATTCTCGGGACCCTGAACTGGCATTATAAACAATTTTACTCCTTGTGGCAGAACAGAGGCCAGCGGCCGTTTAAAATGAGAGAGAGGACATACCGTGCGCTGACAAAACACCTCGCTTTTTATAACGAGGAGACGTTTTATCATATTTTTCGGAGTCTGCACGAGGCGGACCTTGGAATAAAGTCATCAGGAAGACCGGAACTTGAAATCGAAATGCTACTGATTAAGTTGCTTCAGAAGGGACCTGTGAATTGACAAGTTTAGTGAGGCGCGAGACTCTTCTTGCAGCTGTATTCTTATGCAGTATACCGTTTTGGGCTGCTTTATCAATAACTGAAGTAGCTGTGATTAACACTGCTTTTGCATCATCAATCTTTTTGCCTGTTACTGCTGCATCGATATTCTTGAAGAGTGTCTTAATCATGTTCTTTGTGGATTTATTTCTTAAAGTCCTTTTTTTATTCTGTCTGACCCTTTTCATGGCAGATTTACTTTTATTTGGTGCTGATTTTGCCGGCAAAGTGTTACCTCCGTTTTGTTACAGGTTACAACTCAATATAAATTGAGAAAAATGATTTAAAAGATAAGCTATTTTTTAACATTATAAAAGAGGGAAAGTCAACCTCAATGGATGAAAAGCGAAGTGTTACAAAAGCGGCGGGCCTGATATCAATTGCCACAACCTGCAGCCGTATTCTTGGTTTTTGCAGGGACGTTATCCTGGCCAATCTCTTTGGTGCCACCGCACTCACAGACGCCTTTTTTGTGGCATATCGTATCCCTAACCTTCTAAGAGAACTTTTTGCGGAGGGCTCTGTTTCAGCAGGTTATGTCCCTGTATTTACAGAATATATGGCTAGGGAAGGTAAGGAAGAAGCAAAGAAGTTGGCAGGAGCTGTCCTCGGTTGTTTTCTGTCCATACTTATACTTGTCTGCCTCATAGGGATTATTCTTGCCCCGTATATAACCATGATAGTCGCGCCGGATTTCGTTAATAGTCCGGAAAAATTTTCATTAACAGTAAAGCTTATGAGGATAATGTTTCCCTTTCTGCTATTTATCGGCCTTGCGGCACTTGCCATGGGGACCCTGAATTCGCTAAGGTCCTTTTTTATTCCAGCACTGGCACCAGCCTTTTTTAACATAATAATGATAGGGTCGGCTATCTTTCTTGTACCTTATTTTAGTGTTCCGATCCTTGCTGTTGCTGTGGGGGTAACACTGGGGGGCGCTGTGCAATATGCAGTGCAGATAAAACCGCTTTTCAACAGGGGGTTCAATGTGAGGCCCACATTTTCGTTTTCGCATCCGGGGCTCAAAAAGATGCTGCTTCTTATTTTGCCGGTAGTAACAGCAACAGGTGTCATGCATATTAATGTGTTGGTAAGTAATGGTTTCGCATCATATATGGATGTGGGTAGTATCAGCTATCTGTACTACTCCTACAGGCTCATACTCTTCCCGATCGGAATTTTCGGGATCTCTGTTGCCATGGCCCTGCTTCCCTCATTATCTGAACAGGCTTTAAAAGGTGATATGGAAGCTTTAAAGGAAACATTTTCGTTTTCACTGAGGCTTGTCTTTTTTACGAGTATCCCGGCAATGGTGGGTCTCATCGCATTGTCCGGGCCTATTGTCAATACGTTATTTCAGCGAGGTGAGTTTACTCTTGAATCTACAAAGGCAACGGTCACTTCGTTAATCTATTATTCATCGGGTATATGGATATTCTCAGGATTGAGAATTGTCAGGGCGGTATATTATTCAATGCAGGACACGAAAACTCCACTAAAGGTCGCGTTGTTTACTGTATTTATTAATCTTGCATGCTGCTATCTGTTTAGTGGTCCGCTAAAGCACGGCGGGCTGGCTTTGGCGCTTGTCATAGCGTCTGCAGTGAACTTTTTTCTTCTATTTGGACTGCTCAGGTCAAAACTAGGTGGGGTAGACGGCTGGAATATACTGATATCTTTTATAAAGGCAGCTCTGGCTTCATCCGTAATGGGACTTGTCGGATGGTTTATGTTGAGTGGTGAGCTATGGAAAGAGAGCGGCAGGTTGACTGAAAAGTCACTTCTTCTTTCCGGAGAAATTGCACTCTGTGTCGGTATTTATATATTATTGATGTATCTAATGAAAAGTGAAGAGCTTACTTATCTCTTGAAGATGAGGAAAAAGAAAAAAACATAGTCAGCGGGTCAGCTGTCTTAAATTATATATAAAAGGAGATAAATATATGCTTATTGAAAGATTTGTTGTTGGTCCTCTTGATACCAACGCATATGTGATTTCTGATGATGAAACAAAAAAGGCCCTGGTTGTGGACCCGGGAGACGAGCCTGACAGGATACTTGATTATATAAAGGACAAGGGCCTTGAGGTGACAGCTATTGTATGTACGCATGCCCATTTCGACCATATCGGTGGCATAGGTGATATCAAAAATGAAACAGGTGCAAAAGTGGTATTGCACAAAGAGGACATGGAGACATATGCAACAGCTAAAGACCATGCTGCTTTCTGGGGTTACAGCGTAGATGACCTTCCGCAGCCGGACGGTTATATTGATGAAGGTGATGAGGTAGAGCTGGGAAATGTCCGTCTTAAGGTTCTGCATACTCCAGGCCACAGCCCAGGGGGGATATGCCTTTACGGAGAGGGAGTCCTGATAACTGGTGATACTATTTTTCAGGGGTCTGTCGGAAGGACCGATTTCCCTGGTGGCAGTGTTGAAATGCTCAAGAAATCTTTTAAACGTATAATTGATTTTCCCGAAGAGACTAAAATCTATTCAGGGCATGGTCCTGAGACGTCAGTAGGAAGGGAGAGAAAGATGAATTTTTTTGTGCATGAGCTCTGATTTTATTAAACTCTTCTTTTTATCTTCATTCCCCACCCCTAAAAGTGTTTGAAATAATTTTGCCGGAGGAATTTTTAACGACATAAGGAAAGCCCTATGTCGTTAAAGGTGAATTACCCTACGAAAAAATAATTCTACACTCTAAATTATCTAATAAAACCAAATAGATCAGTTGTTTGTTGAAGAAGATTGAATTCATTAAAGATATTATTCATGTTGCCCGATAAGAATGTAAGGAAATACCTTAGTTGTAGCAAATGATTATATGATAGACAGATCAGACAGTTTAATACCTGAAGATGTGACAGGACTGATAATTATGAGAGATGTTAGTTCGGAAAAATAAAACAACAGAAAGGGGAATGTAACCATTTTTTGTTGCTAAAGGTTACATTTGTTAATATCGAGATAACGCAGTGATGTGTGTTATGAATAATAAAGGGAGGAAGAAAGATGAAAAGAGTTTTATTTGTATTTTTGGCAGTAGCAATTGCATTTTCATTTGCAGGTGAAGTAATCGCAAAAGAGGTGTGGGTATCAGGTTCAACAACAATTCAGAAAAGAGTAATTGAACCCTCTACAGGCGCTATCAAGGCTGCGACCGGTATTGACATTAAGGTCCGTGGGATAAATTCCGGAAAAGGATTTGCTGAACTTATTGCAGGGAAGGTTGTCTCCTCTGTCTCTTCAAATCCTATTAAAACACTTTTAGAAAAAGCAGGAGTACCTGATGACGGGACTTATCAGGAACATATCATTGTCGAAGATATTATAGTCCCTATCGTGCATAAGTCCAATCCAGTAAAGGAACTCACATGGCAGCAGCTTTCAGATATTAATACCGGAAAAATCACCAACTGGAAAGACGTTGGCGGAGCTGACCAGAAGATTATAGTTGTCACTTCACAGCCCACAGCAGCAACGAGGATTGTTTTTCAAAAGAAGGTCATGAAAAAAGCTGCATATAAAAAAGGTGTGAGAGAAGTTAAATCCACAAGACAGGAAGTCGGTCTTGTTGGGAAATTCAAGGGCGGCCTCGGTGCTGTATCAGAGGGTTTTGTAGCTATGAACAAAGGGAAGGTAAAGGTCATAAAGACAAAAACGATCTCAAGACCTCTCAGTTTCATAACAAAAGGCGATCCTGTCCCTGATATACAGGCCATAATTGATTACCTTAGAACTCCTGATGCTTCAAAGTTTTTTAAATAATATAAGGGTAGGTGTTTGCTTGTGACAAATAAAGGAAGGGCTATTAAGGACATAGAAGATGAACACTAGGTTTAACCTAAGTACGAAGATGCTCTGGATACCAGTATCTATTCTGGTTGTTACGTTTATTTCAATGGGAACAATTTTTTCAAGTCTGATGGTCACCAATTCGAATGAAACATTAAGAAAAGATATGGCCAACATGATTGAGACGGAAAGGAACCAGTTGGTGACCGGTCTTTCAATTATTTCTTCGACACAATTAGCAGGTGATGCCATGCTCGGGCTGGAAGGTAATGACCCGGAAATTGCAAATGATCTCATCAAGCAGGTCAAGACAATGGGGTTAAACGCGGTCTATTTTACTGACCTCTACGGGAATGTCATTCATCCGAAGGGTGCTCCTATACCTGAAGAATTAAAGCAGAAGCTGAAGGCCGCAGAACATACGGCCGGACATGTCGAGACCACAGTTGTAGATACCGGAATGTGCGGTTACACAACTATCATGGATGTTGAAACACCAACGGGCTTCCTTGTTTTTCATATTGATATCCCGGAGAATATCAAGGGATATGCTGTTAATAACATGGAGAATACAGGTGAAGTGCAGAGTGATCTTGTCTCAGAGCGACTGGCGATATTTCATGATGAAGTTGCAAAAGACCATGAGAGCTTTCTCAATAGAATGCTGTTTACGATATTCATGATACTGGGTCCTGCGCTGCTTATTATAGTCTTTGTATTAGGTACTTCTTCAAAGAAAATCGTTAACCGGATTGACCGGTTGCTTAATGCCTTTAAGAAACAGGCTGAAGGTGACCTTGCACAGGAAGTTGTTGTTAAATCACATGATGAGATTTCGGACCTGACCAGTGCGTTTAATCAGACGAATCAAAAACTCAGCCATATGATGCACGAAATAGCTTCACACTCAGAGACCATATCCGTTTCATCGGCACAACTATCAGGTTCATCAGAAACTATTGCCGCTGATGCCGAGGAGCAGTATTCCAAGACATTGCTTGCAGCCGGCACCATGCAGGAACTAGGTGTTTCGTTTATTGAAGTCGCACAAAACACAGGGACTGCTTCCAAGTCGGTAATGGAAGCGAACGAGATTGCGGTTAGTGGAGGAGAGGTGGTCGAAAAAACCATCGAAGGAATGAACAAGATATCAAAGTCAGTTAAGGACTCAGCCGTTACAATAGAAGCTCTGGGTATGAGGTCACAACAGGTTGGAGATATTGTAGAGGTGATTAACGACATTGCCGGACAGACAAACTTGTTGGCCCTGAATGCGGCTATTGAGGCTGCAAGAGCAGGAGAACAGGGCAGGGGATTTGCGGTAGTTGCTGATGAAGTCAGAAAACTCGCTGAAAGGACCACCGCTGCTACTGGTGAAATTGCCGATATGATTAAAGGAATACAGGTAGATACTGAGAAGGCCGTAGAATCGATGCATATTGGAACAAGTGAAGTGGAGGAGGGAGTCGGGCTGGCTAACCAGGCCGGGGAGTCATTGCAGCAGATACTGGATTCTGTAAAGAATGTCTCTGACATAATTCTGGAAATAAATAGCGCTGTTGAACGCCAATCTGTTGCGAGTGATGAAATTACGCTGAATATTGACAATGTGGCCACAATAACCAAGCAGAACATTGAAAGCACAAAGGAGTCACTCGGTGCAATTGTTCATATGGATGACATGGCATCAAAACTTAAGATGCTTGTAGGTGGATTTAAACTGAAGAATAATGAGAACAATGGGAAAGTGGATAGTCGGAGTCCAGGTCCCAATAAGCTTGACAACAGTAATCCTACAGCTTTGTAGATTTGATTTGTCTTATTAATAAAAAATCCCGCTATTTTTTTAGCGGGATTTTTTTATTAACTTTTCAAGTTAGAAATTATTCTCGGACCACATCTCTTCGGTAAATCTGACGGACTTGTTTCTGCCGGTCTCCTTTGCCTTATAAAGGGCCACATCCGCGAATTTAATTGTCTGCCAGAAAGTTTCGGCATCTGAGGGAAATTCGCTTACGCCGAGACTGATGGTCTTTTTGATGATTCCATCGGGTACCTTTACTTTTGTCTCTTCTATCGCTTTTCTGATCTTCTCAGCGGTCTTGAATGTCTCGCCTTCTTTGACGTCCAGCATCAGGACCAGGAATTCTTCCCCTCCGAAGCGTATTACCAGGTCTGCGGTCCTTACACATTTTTTGATGACCCCGGCGGTCTCCTTCAGTACCATATCTCCGACATTATGGCCATAGTGATCGTTTACCTGCTTGAAGAAGTCCAGGTCGCACATGATAAGGCCCACGATATTTTCCCGCCTTAATACCCCGGCTATAAGTGTCTCCGTATATTCCTGCAGAAACCTCCTGTTGTAAAGGCCTGTCAGTGAGTCTTTCAGTGCTGATTCTCTTAAGGTGTTTGTAAGCCTTTTCGCTTCAATTACCGAGAGCGATTCCTTGATATACTGCTCGGCCTTAAATAATTTCTTCTCTTTGCTGCCATAATTGAAATCGTCTTTGTCAAAAAGGAATTGTACGATCCCCCCTGTTTTCCCGCCTATTATCATTGGAATACATATGTGTTCCCTTTCGAGGTCGGTCCTGAAGTGTTTGCAAATTTCAGGATATGCGATTGAAGAAATTGTACGGCCGGTTTTACGCACCTTGCATAGAGAACAATCTATCATAATGTCCTCATTACAGTATATGTTTTTGGTTTCCAGTATTATCGGATAAACAGGCTTTATTTTGTTCTGACTGTCTGAGACCTCATAGATCATATATTCGTATAGGCCGAATTTGTCGCTGAATGTCTTTCCAAGGCGGGAATATACGTCTTCAATGCAGTCGTCCTCTTCAATGACCTTTTTAAAAGTTATAATCTCATGGATTTCTTTGGTAAGGGTATTGAATTCTTCTGAAAGAGTGCCTATCTCGTCTTTTGATTTGACCTCGATCTTTTTTGTAAGGTCTACTTTACCGGTCCCCAGGGACTTGATCTGCTCAATAATGGAACCTACCAGCAGGGTGAAGGAAGTCGATATTGTCAGCGTAAATATTATAAGAAGAGTCGTTGCTATCAGTAGTACCCCTGTGAATGCCAATAAAGTAAGATGTGTGATTTCCCTGATTTTCTCTGAATTGACGGTATACAAATTTGCAATTATATAGGAATGATCAAGTGTAATCGCATGTGAATTCGAAATGAGTTCCATGTATTCGTTTGTTTTCTGGCTGATAGAGGGCCCATTTGTGATTTCCGCTCTTAAGTTTGCGATCTCGGTCAATTTTACATCTATTGCGTCAAGGAGCGGATTTAGTTTGTTGGCGAAGTTTTCTGTTGCCATTATCCCGTTTGGAGGTGATACCAACAGCGTCTCAAGCAGTATATCGGTATCTCTGTCAAAGTCATTGATCTGGCCGCCGACCAGTAATGTGGAGATAAATGTTTTAATATCGAGTATCCTCGCCCTTGATATATCTACCTTTTGAGTTAGTGTCTTGATGTCTGAGATATTAGCCGTTTCATATATGTCGTTTTTTAGACCCTGAAGTTTTCTGGCTATTTTTTGCGTTGTCCTGTCATGTGGGATAACCAGTTTAAACATAGTATCGGTCTTGTTATTAATGGTGAGATTTGCCGCGATGCTTACGACATACATGATGACAAACCAGAAGAGGACACCGAGAGAGAACAGTATGAATTTGTTCCTTATGGGCAAGTCAACAAAAGTAATAAAGTGTATAAATTTCTTAAACATGTCTGATAAGTACGATCTGGTTAACTCTATTTATATAATAAGTAATAATTAATATTATATACGGACATCGATATTTATATCTTTAGAATTATTGGAAATATTATATGGTCCTTTTAGACGTAATTTATTGAGGAAAATAATGAATAAATCTGGGGGGAACTATTTTATATCAAGCATTCTGTCAAGGGCCCTTTTTGCAGGTATCCGCACCTCTTCCGGGACCTTCACTTTATAGGTCATGGTCTCAAGTGAATTCAGGATGCTGTTAAGGGATGTTTTTTTCATGTTTGGACAGACCATGTCTTTTCTGAGCGGGTAGAATGTTTTGCCGGGATTATTTGTTCTGAGCGTATAAAGGAGCCCTGTCTCAGTGCCTATGATAAATTCCTTTGCGTCTGATGACTTTGCAAACCGCAACATGCCGGATGTGCTTGTAACATGGTCGGCGTTTTCAAGAACTTCCATTCTGCATTCGGGATGGGCCAGTACGAGTGCATCCGGGTGCTCTTCTTTTACATTTTTAACGTCCTCTGCGGTTACTCTCTCATGAACGTGACAGAACCCGTCCCAGGCTATGACTTCTTTGGTGGTATTCTTAGCGATCCATGCAGAGAGGTTTTTGTCCGGTACACAAATGACTTGGTCCGAATCGAGTGATTCTACTATCTTGATGCTGTTTGCGGATGTGCAGCATATATCGCTTTCAGCCTTGACGTCTGCCGTGGTATTAACATAGGTAACTACAGGTACACCCGGGTGCCGTTCTTTCATTTCTTTCAGGGTGAAATCGGCCGGGTAGCTGAAGTTCTCTTTGTACTCAAAACCCGGAAAGTTCGTTTTTATATTTCTCGGACCTCTGGTCGTTACCATGTCAGCCATAGGGCAGCAGGCAGTAATCTCAGGTAGCAGGACGGTTTTATCAGGTGAGAGTATAGAAGCGCTCTCTGCCATGAAATTAACTCCGCAAAATACGATTACATCGCAGTCGGTCTCAGCAGCAGTGCGTGAAAGTTCCAGGGAATCGCCTGTAAAATCAGCGATGTCCTGCACTTCTTCCCGCTGGTAATTGTGAGCGAGAATGATAGCATTCTTCTCTTTTTTAAGCGAATTTATTTTCTCTATTAGGTCGTCTCTGTCTGACATAGGCATTATTTTAGAATTTTTTGAAAAAATATGAAAGTCCGGGCTGAAATTAGGGAGATGGGATATTTGTATACATGGTGGTGCCGTTGCTCATCGTGACCTTATATATTTGAAAAAGCTTGTTTTTTGATATTTTCCTGTACATTGATAATACGCTCTTCACATAAAGTCTGGTCTCTCTGATAGAAGGGATACCGCCTGATTTTTCGACTCTTGAGGGGCCTGCGTTGTATGCTGCCAGCGCAAGGTCCAGGCTGCCGTTGAATCTGTCCAGAAGGTATCTCAGGTACCTTGTGCCCCCTTCAATATTCTCTTCTGGATTATAGGGGTTCCGGATTTTCATGTCACTTGCTGTAGAGGGCATTAACTGCATCAGCCCTATGGCGCCCTTTTTTGATACTGCCTTAGGGTTCCAGTTTGATTCTGCTGTTATGACAGCCTTTATGATAGAGGGTTTAATATTATATTTTGATGACTTACGGTTTATTATCTGCTCATAGACGTTTTGGGGACGTATTTCTGCGTCAGTAATGATTCTATCGTATCCATCGCCTTTCTGAATGTTAGTAAAGTGGATAGTGCCGTTTTTGTCCTTATGCTTGTAAATGTCAGCACTGGATAGGGATAACATGCTAATTGTTATAGTTGTGATTGCCAGAATGATTTTATACATTATTAATATATACAGGGCGTTTTGCGAAACGCCCCTATTATATTTGACGGTTAATATCCTGGAAACTTTAACCGAACCTGTTGCTAAATATCATAATATTGTCGTGTGCTATAATTAACCGTCGTTTAACGCACAACGTACAAAGAAAGAAGAAAATGGGAAAACCGATAATTGCAATAGTTGGCAGGGCAAATGTTGGAAAGTCCACTCTCTTTAACAGGATGGTCAGGAAGCAGTCCGCTGTTATTGAAGACTTTCCGGGAATAACCCGTGACAGAATTTATGGAAGTGCCACATGGGAAGAGAGGCAGTTCTGGGTCGTGGACACGGGCGGGTTTCTGCATGAGCCGAATGAAGAAATCTATAAGGAAGTCAAGAACCAGGTTATAGCCGCTGTTGAGGAATCGGACATTATAATAATGATGATGGACGGCGAGAGTGGTGTGCTTCCCCTGGATATTGAACTGATTGATAGTCTTAGGAAGTACGAAAAAAAGATATTTTATGTTGTTAATAAGATAGACGGCCCTAATAAAGAGAATAAGTTATTTGTTGACTTTTATTCGCTCGGTGTTGACCTGCTGCCCCTTTCGGCTAAAAACGCCTATGGGTATGAAGAACTTATGGAGCAGATCGTCTCGCTCGTTTCAACAGATGTTGAAGAAGAATCAGAGCATCCCAAAATAGCAATTGTAGGCAGGCCTAATGTTGGAAAATCGACACTGACAAATGCACTACTGAGTAAGGACCGAATGATAGTCAGCTCGATAGCCGGGACTACAAGAGATGCCGTGGATTCAATATGCACGTATTATAAAAAGGAATATCTCCTCATTGATACTGCCGGAATCCGCAGGAAGGGGAAGATGGCAAAGACTGTTGAGAGATATTCTTTTCTTCGGACTCTCAGAAATATAGAGGACTGTGATGTTGCCTTGATAGTCCTGGACGCTTCCGATGGGGTGGTTGATCTCGACCAGAAAATAGCAGGCTTTGTTCATGAAGCAAGAAAAGGGGCTGTTATCCTTTTGAATAAATGGGATCTTGTAGACAAGAATATAACAACTCTCGAGGACATGGAGAGAGATCTGCACAATAAATTCTGGTTCATGAGGCATGTCCCTGTCCTGAGTATTTCAGCACTGAGCAAGCAGAGGGTCACAAAGCTCTTTTCAATTGTTGACAAGGTGATCGCTGAAAGCAAAAAACGGATCAGCACTAATCAGTTAAATAATTTTCTGCGTGAGGCAGTTGCGAAAAAAGAGCCCCCGTTATACCGTAACAGAAGAGTGAAAATATACTATATCACCCAAGTCAAGACAACGCCCCCCGGCTTCTTGATATTTACGAATATAAAGGAGGGGATCAAGGAGCAGTATATCCGGTTTCTTGAAAGGCAACTAAGGGAAAAGTTTAAATTTGTAGGCGTTCCAGTCGAAATTTATGTGAGAAAAAGAAAGTGAGGTCGTACACGACTAAAGAGCTCACTTTTATAAGCCGATTAAATAGGTTAGAAAATGTACTATCTACGCTCTCTTGGTAACAGCTTTACTACATTCTTCAAAGACGAGTGCTTTAATCTGGCTGCGTCGATCGCATATTTTCTCATAGTAGCGCTCGTTCCGTTGAGTCTGCTGATCGTCTCGCTTTTTGGATATATGCTGGGCGGGAATGAAGAGCTATACAATTTTCTGCTTACGAAACTGGTTGATTTCTTCCCAACTGTCACATCCGGGATAACAAATGAACTCACAAAACTAATTACCTACAAAGGCATAAGCCTGATAACTTTTATCATTTACGGTTTTCTCGCGCTCCAGCTTTTTTATTCTGTTGAACATGCGATGGACGTGATTTTCAAGGTCCCGAAGAAGAGGCATTTCCTGTTATCTCTATTCCTGACAATCACCATTGTAACGCTTTTTATTTTTTTCTGGATGTTTTCTTTTACCGTAAGCTCACTTGCCGGAGTATTCAGGCAATTTAATCTAAATATTTTCGGAATGGGTCTCAGCTATAAGGCTGGTATCTTACTAAGATATGTTGCCCCCTTTGTCTTGGTACTGCTGACATTTACTGCAGTGTATAAAATAGTGCCTCATGTTAAGGTCCATACCATTGACGCTTTTGCTGGTGCCCTGCTGGTAACGGTATTATGGGAACTGGCCAAACATGTTTTTACATGGTTTGTTAGCAATATTGCTTATATCGGTACTATTTACGGTTCATTGACTACATTTATTTTATTCCTCCTATGGATGTATTATTTATCATGTATATTCCTTTTAGGCGGACAATTTGTGTATAGTTTGAGCAGGAGGGAATGATGCAGGAGTTAGTGGGAAAAAAAGTTGATGTCCATGCCTCGGATGTTGTATACAGCGGGGTCCTTGTTGAGATTGGAGAGAGGGAGGTCCATCTGCAATCCGAGACCGGCTGGGTAGTGATTCCGCTTGAGAGAATAGTAGAGATAAAAGAGGCAGGGCAGTAGGTCCTTCATTATCTGCCTTTGCGACTCTATATAGGTGAAATTCGGCTTTTTATGTGATTTCACGCACATTGTTTTACAAAAAAACCATCCTGAGTATTCTGTGTAATCATAACTTAATGTTATTAAATGCTTTTATTCCTTAAAAAATACTGGCATAATCATTGCATTTTAAAAATCAGACATTGTTAATAAAAACTGTTATTAAAAGTTATTAACCACTCCGGAAAAGAGGAGATATTTATGAATTCGAAATCAGGAATTATTTCAAAGCTATTTTGGATAGTTTGTATCTCTTTTACAATCGCATTATCCTCTTGCACATCAACCCCTGACCTCCCTGGTGTTGATGAACTTGCAGATGACATGTCGTATTTAATCCGGAAAACTAAGGTTGATTATGGTAAGGGGCCTCAAAATCTGTCTGACTATTACAGGATCCTTCGTTTTGAAAGGACAGGTGATCTGGAAAAAGGAAAATTGTCCCGGAGTATCCAGTACAGAGGGTATATTGAACTGCTTGAGACCGTCTATGATTACGGCAGGTATGGTCACAGGGCATATCTTTTATCAAGTAAACTTGGTTTTCTCGCATGTAAAGGCAAAATTAAAAAGGGAACAGTGGTGTCATTTACAGGCACTACTGATTATGAATTGACAGATGACGGTTGGAAGCAGGCTAGTTACTCTGTTTCCATGGAAAGTGAATTAGCTCCTGTGTTTTAGGGAGCTAATCAGGTAAGATGATCTGCTTCTTATACGTTTTTTAGTTTTTTTCTGAAGACAGCAAGTCCTGCCAGTCCAATACCGATCAGAAGTGTCATTGAGGGCTCGGGAATTGGGGCCTGTTCAACTGTAAGGCTATTGGAATGGATGTAGCTGCCGTTCCATTGTACTCTACCAAGAAGCCCGCCGTGTCCTGTATCTATATCAGTGCTGTAAATGCTGTTACCACCCCTTATTGTTATTATCTCTCCAGTATCAGGATTGAATTCCGTGCCGATCGAACCTGTGCTGACATCAAAATCAATTGGAATATTTGTTGCCATACCGTTTGATTTATCTACATGAATCAGTTGATCTGCTACATATTGTTGACCTGTCCATGCGTAGAGTTCATCGGTCGAAAAATCAATTGCGAGTCCGCGATGCCCCTGGCCTATTGCTTTGGTACTTATTTGTGTCCTTACTCCGTTACTGGTGTCAATGGAATATAAATGAGCTGCAAGCCCATAGAGTATTCCGTTAGAATCAAATGCCAGACCATTTACCCAGTATGGTGCGCCTTGTGGGCCGCCTATTAAATTGATTGCACCGGTATTTTTATCTATTTTATAAAGCTGTCCTGTAAAGGTAGTGTCGTCTCCGGTATTCCTTGCGCTCCAGCCATACAGATCTCCAGTTGGACTAAATGCGATCGAGTTTGTAAAGAAATTCGGGACTGCTCCATTATATGTGAGATTGACACTGCTGGTGGCATTGATTATTCCATTGTCAATCGAATCGAGGTTGAATGCTACCAGGTTGTCTGAGCCGGCTGCGGGTGAGATGGCGTAGAACATGCTTGATGCAGCTGATTTTTTTGGGAAAACAAGCATTGTAATCAGTACGATCAAACATATTATCATTATTATGAGTTCAAATGATGGTGCAAAGTATCTTTTATTGGTATGCTCTTTCATCTGTTTTCTCCCTCCTGGTCCAGAGAAGTGTTTTTTTGCTGAAATATTACTTAGCTATTCATTTTGTCCATAAGTTGTTTAATAAATAGCAAATAACGTGCTAAGTTGGAAAGTGCTTGAAATATTGGAGAAATAATAAAATTGTGTCTGTTTTGTGTAAAGCTAACTGTAAAATAAAACAGCAATAGTGTAAATTGACACAACACCTAATGTTGCTTGATGTTGTTGCTGTGATGGCTACGGGATAAATTCGAGCAGGAAGGTATTAGATTAAAGGCAGGGTGGGTTTATGAAACATCCCCTAATTCATATTGAATAATACTGACGGCGGTTATAGGAGCTGTCTCGGTTCTAAGGATTCTCGGGCCTAATGAGGTTTCGATGAAGCCTTTTTGTATTGCTATATGCACTTCCTCTTTTGTGAATCCACCCTCGGGACCGATAAGAATGCTGATATCTTTTATGTCTCTGAAACTGTTCAGGACTGTCTTCAGGTTTCCGGATGGTTTTTGTTCCGAGAAGATAATCCCATGGTTGAAAAAATCCTCGCCCTCTCTTTTGATTGGCAAGGAGAGCTGTCTCTTTTCCTGTGTCTGGTTGAAAAGAAATTCCTCGAAGTCAACTGGCTCGTAAATCTCCGGTATTTTATCTCGCCCTGACTGCTGTGATGCTGAGAGTGCTATCTTGCGCCATCTCTCTAACTTTTCTGTATGTCTGACCTGTGACCGTTCGTTTATTATAGGTACTATTTTGCTGACTCCGAGCTCTGTTGCTTTTTGAATGACAAGGTCCATCTTGATCCCCTTTGTAATTCCCTGCGCAAGGGTGATTGAGACAGGTGATTCTGTAGAATAGGGTGATTTTACGGTGCTTTCAACTATCACTTCTTTTTTATGGCACTTAAGAACATTGCAATCGTATTTGTAACCGAGTCCGTCGAATATAATGAGCGGGTCTCCCGGCTTTATCCTGAGCACCAATGCAAGATATCTTGCCTGGTCACCAGTAATGGTGATTTGCTCAGAGGAAAGCTGATCGGGCGGGAGGAATAGACGTGTCATATGGTTTAATTGTAGGGGCGAATCTGCGTGTTCGCCCTTCATTGAAAAGGGCAGACACGCAGGTCTGCCCCTACAAAATTATTTAGCCTCTTTATAATGAGCATTGAAAATGTCTTTTATCTTGTCCATGAACCCCTTTGAGATGTCTTCACCACTGATTTCAGCAAACTCCGTCAAGAGTTCTTTTTGTCTTGGTGTGAGTTTTTTCGGGACATCAATAAATATGTTTACGTACAGGTCTCCCTTGCTGAATGCGCCCAGTTTCGGGGCACCCTTGCCTCGCAAGTTAAATACCTTTCCTGAAGGTGTGCCTGCAGGAATTCTTATTGATGCCTCGCCATCGATTGTCGGGACCTGGATCTCTCCACCGAGAGTTGCCTGTACAAAAGAGACGGGCACTTCACATAAAAGATCGTTTCCTTTTCTTTTAAAGAAGGGATGAGGCGCGACATTTATGACAACATACAAATCACCCGGAGGGCCTCCCTGGCTTCCGGCTTCTCCTTCACCTGTTACTTTGAGCCTTATGCCGGTATCGACTCCTGCTGGAATCTTCAGTGAAACAGTGCGCTCATTTTTGACCTTGCCCTGGCCTCTACATGAAGTGCAAGGGTCTGAGATTACTTTTCCGGCACCATTACAGCTGCTGCATGTCCTTGCAATTGTAAAAAATCCCTGCTGAAGTTTTGTCTGACCTGTGCCTCCGCAGGTCTTGCAAATAACAGGGTCTGTTCCTGGTTTGGATCCTGAGCCTGCGCATGTAATGCAGTTTTCCCATCTGGGGATGTCGATCTTTTTCTCGGTGCCAAATACTGCCTCTTTGAGGTTTATCCCGAGGTCGTAACGGAGGTCATGTCCTTTTGAGGGACGAGATCTTCTTCTTCCTGAAAAATCTCCGAATATATTACCGAATACATCTTCAAAAATGTCTCCAAAATCACCAAACCCGCCGCCATTAAAACCAAAGCCAGCGCCTCCTGCTCCGTCGGCGGTGCCGAATTGATCGTAGTTTGCCCTTTTCTGCTGGTCGCTCAGGCATGAATATGCTTCGTTTATTTCCTTGAAATTGTCTTCTGCGGCCTTGTCATCAGGGTTTCTGTCAGGGTGATATTTTAGCGCGAGTCTGCGGTACGCTTTTTTAATATCAGTATCGTTTGCGTCTTTTTCTACTTCCAGTATGTTGTAATAATCTTTAGACATTGTATTGTTGGTATGTGGTATATGGTAGACGGTAGATCGGGATTGTGCTTCTTCCCTGTATATTACCTGCCATCTACCACCTACTAGCTACTCTCTCCTTTAATTATCTTTCTTGTCTTTATCTACTTCTTCAAATTCTGCGTCGACTACATCTTCTTTGTCTTTCGGTTCTTCTTCTGCATCTGCATCTGCTGCGTCAGCCCCTTCCTGCGGCTGGGCTTCTTCGCCTGCTCCGTTTGCCTTATACATTTCTTCGGCAATTTTGTGTGAAGCTGTAGTCAATTCCTCATTCGCCTTTTTAAGCTCATCAGGATCGGTTGTAGTATCCTTAAGGTTTTTACATTTTTCGAGTGCATCGTTTATTTTCTGCTTTTCGTCATCTGTTACTTTATCGCCGTAGTCTTTTAGAGACTTTTCAACTGTATATATCAGTGTGTCCGCTTCATTTTTCGCTTCTGCAAGCTCGCGTTTCTTTTTGTCTTCCTCTGCATGGGCCTCCGCATCAGTCGACATTTTGCTGACCTCATCATCAGAGAGTCCGCTTGAAGCGGTAATCTTGATTGATTGCTCCTTGCCGGTACCCTTGTCTTTTGCTGAAACGTGCAGTATCCCGTTTGCATCTATGTCAAAGATTACCTCTATTTGAGGAATGCCTCTGGGTGCCGGCGGTATTCCTACCAGCTCGAAATTTCCGAGGAGTTTGTTATCATTGGCCATTTCCCTGTCGCCCTGGCAAATCTTGATAGTGACAGCCGGTTGATTATCGGCTGCTGTTGAAAATGTCTGGCTCTTCTTTGCAGGGATTGTCGTGTTTTTCTCTATGAGTTTTGTAAAAATTCCGCCGAGGGTCTCGATTCCAAGAGAGAGAGGAGTAACATCAAGAAGGAGTACATCCTTGACTTCCCCTTTGAGAACACCGGCCTGGATAGCTGCACCAGAAGCGACAACCTCATCCGGATTGACCCCCTTGGATGCTTCTTTCCCGAAGAATTCCTTGACGATCTGCTGGACCTTGGGTGTCCTTGTCTGCCCGCCTACCAGGATTACTTCATCGATATCGGCTGCGCTTAAACCCGCGTCTGATAGGGCTGTTTTGCAAGGCCCGATTGTCCTGTCGACAAGGTCGCCGGTGAGCTGTTCGAATTTGGCGCGGGAGAGCTTTAGTACAAGGTGCTTTGGTCCGCTTGCATCAGCAGTAATAAAAGGAAGATTGATTTCTGTTTCCATTGCCGAGGACAATTCAACTTTTGCCTTTTCCGAGCTTTCCTTTAATCTTTGAAGGGCCATATTGTCATTATGAAGGTCTATGCCGGAATCCTTTTTGAATTCAGTTACCAGCCAGTCCATTATTTTAAGGTCAAAGTCGTCACCGCCCAGATATGTATCGCCGTTCGTGGATTTGACTTCTACAACGCCTTCGCCTATCTCAAGGATGGAAACGTCAAATGTCCCTCCTCCAAGGTCATAAACCGCAATTTTTTCTTCCTTCTTTTTGTCCATACCGTATGCGAGGGAAGCAGCAGTCGGTTCATTGATGATCCTAAGGACGTTAAGCCCTGCTATTTTCCCCGCGTCTTTCGTTGCCTGACGCTGGCTGTCGTCGAAATATGCAGGGACGGTTATAACAGCGTCAGAAACAGGTTCGCCGAGATAATCTTCTGCTGCCTGTTTGAGTTTCTGTAGTATCATTGCCGAGATTTCAGGCGGAGAATAGGCCTTGCCGTGGGACTCTACATGTGCGTCATTATTGGACGCGCTGACAATTTTGTACGGCAGTTTGTTTTTTGCTTCCTCGGCCTCACGTGAGCTGGATTTCCGTCCCATTAGTCTTTTGATGGAGAAAATTGTATTTTCAGGATTTGTTATTGCTTGCCTCTTGGCCACCTGCCCGATTAATCTTTCGCCTTTATCCGTGAAGGCAACCACTGATGGAGTTGTCCTTGTACCTTCCTGGTTTGCAATAATTGTGGGCTCTCCCCCCTGCATTACAGCAACGACAGAATTGGTAGTGCCGAGATCTATACCAATTACTCTTCCCATAAGTTTACTCCTCCTGTTTCATTTCGAAATCGTTAATTGTTATTATTTTCTTCAGTTGAGACGGTCCGGTCTTCGGGTTGTGACTGCTTTTTTGCAACACCCACAAGAGGTGCCCTGAGGACCCTCTCCTTTAACATGTAACCTTTTCTGAATTCTTTGACAACAGTGTTTTCTTCAGCGTCTTCTGTTTCAATTTGTGACATGGCATGATGTATTGCCGGGTCAAAAGGTTTGCCTAAGGCGTCAATTTTTGTTAGTCCGTGTTTTTCGAGTGCGGTTATCAGCTCTTTAAGAGTAAGTTTAACTCCCTCTGCAAGAGAATCGGAAGATTCCTTGTCTGTGGAGTGCTGAAGTGCCAGTTCCAGGTGATCGATGACCGTAAGGACTTCCGACATTAGATCTGTGTTTGCATACTTAAGTAGTTCCTCTTTATTCTTGGCGGATATCTTTTTGAAATTTTCAAAATCGGCATAAAGCCTGATATGCTTGTCATTTGCTTCTTCGAGGGATTTTTGCAGTTCTTCAACACTGGCCTCGCTATTGATTGTTTCCTCTGTACTTTTTTCTGTATTGTTCTCTTGATCAGTAGTATCCTGATCATGTTCTTCTGTCATTATTTATGAATCTCCTTTGTAATATTAAGTTCCTGATAGTATTTTTGTCAGCGCCCTTGCAGTGTGGTCGACAACAGGAATCAGTTTTCTGTAATTCATCCTTGTTGGGCCGATTATTCCTACGGCCCCGTTCGCAAGATTGTTGTCGCTGTAAGCGGAAATAACCAAACTGAACTCTTTCATGGAAGGGATGAATTTCTCCATGCCTACGAATACACGTGTGCCTTTGGAGTCATCTATTTGTGATAGTAATTTTAACATGAAACGGTTTTCTTCTATTGCTCCCAGGATTTCCTTTATCTGATTCATGGTCGCAAAGTCAGGTAAGTTGGAAGTGCCGGCAAATTCATTTTGCGCAATAGAGCTGTCCTGGTTAGGGATAATGTCTTTACAAATAAACAGCAGGTTGGCAATAAGTTCATCGCGAATCACTTTTTTCTTATAAAGCTGGAATGAAATCTTTTCTTTCATTTTTTTAATTGTCAATCCGCTGAATTTACTGTTCAGGAAACCGGCAGCTCTGTCCAGTTCTTTCTGAGAATGTATTCTGTCAAGTTCAATCATTTTATGCTTGATAACGGTATCCTCAGATATGAGAAATGTCAATACTTTCTTCTGTTCATATTTAACAAACTTAATGCGCTGAAAAACGAAGTCCTCTATTTTAGGGGCTGTTGCCAGTGCGAGATAACTTGAAAAAGAAGATAATGATCTTGCTGCCTCTTTTATTAATATGTTGTTATCCTTCTTGAAATAACGGAGCTTCTCGGACAATTTGTAGGATAGGTCTGAATTGATATTCGGCAGTTGTTTGTCCAGAAGAGTATTTACATATAATGTATAACCTTTCTCTGTTGGCACTCTTCCAGCAGATGTGTGAGGCTGTGTAATATAGCCCTTCTCCTCAAGCTTTGCCATTGTGTTGCGAATAGTGGCTGGTGACAAGCCAAGTGGAAACCTTTTGGCGATTAGGATCGATCCAATAGGAGTATTGAGGTCAATGTGACTTTGTACGATGAGCCAAAGTATTTTTTTAAGTCTGTCATCTAGTTTATTCATACTTTTTTGCACTCTCATGTCTGGAGTGATATTACTATAGCAACAAGAATTGTTTTGTGTCAAGAAGCTAAATTGCTTTAATTTATCGTTAGTTGGGATGGTTTTTAGATGGTTGATGGGGGATAATTTTAAAATATATTAAAAAAAGAGATATTGTGAGTAATAGTGAGTAATAGGTACTTAATGGGCCCTAATTGCTGTTAATTGGTCATATACTGCTGAATAAGGGTTTTGACAGTATTAGGCGTTTGCAGTAATAATACGAAGCTTAATTTTGACGAGAAAAGATTCATAGCAGATTTACAAGTAAATTAATCATTTACTTTACAATAAAATGCTATTAAAAAAACACCGTTTTTAGTGTATATTCTCTTCATCTTGATCTTTGAAAACTAAAAAGTAGGCCCGCAAGTTAAATTTACAAATGAGAGTTTGATCCTGGCTCAGAACGAACGCTGGCGGCGCGCCTAACACATGCAAGTCGAACGGGATGCATGGAGCTGATCGCTTCGGTGTGAAGCACCATGTTATCTAGTGGCGAACGGGTGAGTAACACATAGGTAATCTGCCCTTAGGATTGGGATACTCCCGGGAAACCGGGCACAATACCAAATATGATTACGAGGCATATGTCTTGTAATTAAAGCTGCGAGCAATCGTGGCGCCAAAGGATGAGCCTGTGGCCTATCAGCTTGTTGGTGAGGTAATGGCTCACCAAGGCATAGACGGGTAGCCGGACTGAGAGGTTGATCGGCCACACTGGAACTGAGACACGGTCCAGACTCCTACGGGAGGCAGCAGTGGGGAATTTTG